>WNGG01001569.1_pt1 | contig 32066 bp, 33 predicted proteins | sample 5400661 | NCBI WGS metagenome assembly WNGG01 (sample SAMN13153372, study PRJNA577476) | soil metagenome | isolation source: 100 cm soil or saprolite under Garry oak tree replicate 1 | place: USA:California | collected 2016-06-15
AAGGCGTCGATCAATTCCTTCTGCATGGTGCCGTTGAAGGCGTTGAGCTTGTCGGGCCGGTTCAGCGTGATGGTCAGGATCTGCTCGGCGACCTCGTATTTGATCGTCTCATACGCCATCGGGTGTTTCCTTCCTGTTTGTTTTTTTGCAGTTGCCGTCATTCCCCGATGTGCAATTGCACATCGTGGATGCGCCGAAGGCGCAGGCCCGGAATCCATAACCACGACAGGGAGTATGGATTCCGGGTTCGTCGCTTCGCGCCGCCCCGGAATGACGAAAGAAGTTACTTGGTCGGTGGCGCCGGCCAGGGCCGTTGCGGGCCGCGCAGGCCCTCGAACGCCTTCGCCATTCCGAGCACACCGAGATCGTCGAAGCGGCGGCCGACAATCTGCACGCCGATCGGAAAGCCACCGGCGCTAAAGCCGCCGTTGATCGAGGCCGCCGGATTTTCCGACATGTTCCACGGCACCGGCGAAATCACGTAGTCCAGATCGCAGAAGCGTTTTGCCGCCGCTGCGCGGATCGCCATGGTGGCGTTGAAGCCCCTGATCACATCGACGCCCGACAGCTTCGCGCCGGCCTCCGCCCATTTGAGGATATAGGGCAGCGCCTTGGTGCGCTCGGCCGGAGTCAGCCTGGAAAGATCGTCCCACATGCGGGCGCGCCAGAAATTATCGAGCCCGTCGAGCATCTCGCGTGTCAGCACGCCATCGACTTCGGTGACAACGGCGCCGGCGGATTCGAACGCCTTCGCGGCCTTCACGGCGACATCACGCACGTCTTTCTCGAGCGCCTGGCCGACGCCGAGATCGAGCATCAGGCCGATGCGCAATTTGCGTATGGATTTGTCGAGCGCTTTCCAGTTGATGTCATTCGGCGGCAGGCTCATGCCGTCGCGGCGATCGGGCCGCGACAGCACACTCATCATCAATGCGGCGTCATCGACCGTGCGGGTCATCGGTCCGGCGACGCGGCCGACATAGGGAGGGTCGACGGGAATCCGTCCGAGGCTCGGCTTCAGCCCAACGAGGCCGCACCAGCAGGCGGGCAGCCGCACCGAGCCGCCGATGTCGGTGCCGAGATGTAACGGGCCGTAACCGGCGGCGGCGGCAGCGCCGGCGCCGGCGCTGGAACCGCCGGGGTTTTTGCTGAGGTCCCAGGGATTGCGGGTGAGGGGATGGAAGCTCGAGAGGCCGGACGACAGCATGCCGTAATCCGGCATCGTGGTCTTTGAAAAGATCACCGCACCTGCTTCGCGCAAGCGCGCCGCCGGTGGGGCATCGACCGCTGATGGCACCAGCGTGGCGGTGGCGGCGCCGAGCGGCACCGGCACACCCTTGGTGGCGATATTGTCCTTGATGGTCACGGGGACGCCGTCGAGCAGACCTGTCGGCTCACCCTGTTGCCAGCGCTCGGTCGATGCCTTGGCGGTGGCGCGCGCGCCGTCGGGATCGAAAGCGTACAGCGCCTTGATGTGCGGTTCCCACGCCGCGATGTGCGCGATCACGTCCTCCAGTACCTCGGACGGTGAAAATTGCCTGGCCCGAAAGCCCGCGATCAGGTCGACGGCGCTGAGATCGTGCAGCGACGTGACAGCTTCATCCGATGCCGGTTCACGCATGGGCGCTTACCGGCAAGCGGGTTTCAATGATGCGCGCGAACATGCTGGCTCCAATGGGGAGAATCTTGTCGTCGAGCACATAACCGGGATTGTGCACCGGCACCGATCCTTCGTGGCCTACCCAGAAATAGGCGCCGGGTATCGCCTGCATCATGTCGGCGAAATCCTCGCTGCCCATCTTCGGCTGCGACCTTAAGAGGACGTTCGCGGGGTCGACCACCGTGCGCGCCACCTCCGCAACGACCTGGGATTGCTCTTCCTGGTTTACCAGCACGCTGAAAGTGTCGCGGATGTCGGCAATGATCTCGACCTGGAAGGCGCTGGCGATGCCGTCGCAGATCGCGCGCATCCGCTGGCGGATCAGCGCCCGCACCTCGTCGGAAAATGCGCGGACGGTGCCGCAGAGTTTGGCCTCGCCGGGGATCACATTGTAGGCGGAGCCGGCGTGAATCTGGGTGATCGACAGCACCGCCGATTTCAAGGGATCGACGTTGCGGCTGACAATGGTCTGCAGCGCCTGCCCGAGCGTCATCGCGATCACAACCGCATCCTTCGAGCGCTCCGGCATCGCGCCATGCGCGCCATAGCCGTTGATGGTGATGTCGAAGAAGTCGGCGCCCGCCATGGCGGGCCCCGGCAGAATCGCGATCTCGCCATGGTTCAGATCGGGCGCGTTGTGCAGCCCATAGACTTCATCGCAGGGAAATTTCTCGAACAGGCCGTCCTTGATCATGGCGCGGGCGCCGCCGAGGCCTTCTTCGGCCGGCTGAAAGATGAAATGCACGGTGCCGTCGAAATTTCGCGTCTCGGCAAGATAGCGCGCGGTGCCGAGCAGCATGGTGGTATGGCCGTCATGGCCGCAGCCGTGGAAGCGGCCGGGAATGGTCGAGCGCCATTTCAGGTTGGTATTCTCTTCCATCGGCAGCGCGTCCATGTCGGCGCGCAGGCCAATGCGCTTGCTGCCGCTGCCTTTGCCCTTGAGCACGCCGATCACGCCGGTGCCGCCGAGGCCGCGATGTACCTCGATACCCCATTGGGTCAGTTTGTCGGCCACGATGCCGGATGTCCTGACTTCCTCGAAGCCGATTTCGGGATGGGCGTGCAAATCCCGGCGGATCGCGGTGAGTTCCTCGGCATAGCCTTCGATGCGGTCGATGTTGGGCATGTCTGTTATCCGGTTGCAGAAGATGTTGCAGAAGACCTTGAACGTGATTTGGTTTCGGGAGCGAAGGCGGGACCGTTCGGCTTGATGCGAATGCCCGGACGCAACCGCGTCCACGGCAGTGCGGCAGTATCGGCGGGCATTGCGCCGGGAGCAGCGCAGATGATCAGCTTTTCGGCGATCGGTTCGAAATCGGCGCGGAAATGCACCGAGCTTTTGTTGACCAGGATGGATTGCTCGGTCGGCTCGATGCCGACATGGCGGAACATCGCCTGATCCGCGAGCTGCGCCTTGCGTGACCCGACGACCACGCGGACGCCGCCGATGCGCAAGGCTGCCGACGGGCCGAGATTCATCCTGCTGCCCCCGAAATAGGGTCCGGGCGCGATGAACTGGCCGTCGGAAAGTTGCTCGACGACAAATGTTGTCTCGAACGGCGCGTCGCCGGGAATTCCGGATTTGCCGCCGAGCGCGAGCCTGATGGTCGCGCCTTGTCCCGCCGCGTGAGCGGCTTTCGCGGACTCCGGATCGACGATCACGCCAATCGCGGCCTTGGTGGCGCCGTTTCGGACCAGCGCGCGCAGCATGCCTGTGGTGTCGGAATCGCCGCCGGCGCCGGGATTGTCCTGCGTATCGGCAATCACGATCGGCTTGCTCGCGCGCGTTGCCAGCTCCATCGCGTGGCGCACCCCCTCGTCGGGCGTGTAAATGCGGCCGTCGAAATCGTTTTCGTGGCTCTCGATCAACGCGGCGATGTTGTCCGCGGCGGCGTCGGCGTCGGCTTGCGTCTTGCCATAGGCGAATACGGTCGCGCCGCAATCGGAGAAATCCGCCGCCGGAAAGCCGGGCGCGAACGATAGCGTCGGCACCGCGTCGCTCTCCAGCGCCGCAAGCTTTTGGTAGATGCCCTTGGTCGGCTGGTCGTTGGTGCATTGCCAGCTGATCGGAATCAGAAACGGCAATTGCCGGAACGCTTTCGCAAGGCGCTGCCTCGTGCGCAGCAGCAATGCGAGATGTTTCGCGGCGGCGCGACCGGTGTCGGCCATGTCGATGTGCGGATAGGTGCGATAGGCAATCAGCGCGTCGGCATGCTCCACCATCGCAGGCGTGACGTTGGCGTGCAGGTCGAGGCTGACCACCAGCGGCAACTCCTTGCCGATCACCTGGCGAACGCGGGCAAGGATTTCTCCTTCGCCGTCGTCGATATGTTCCGCGACCATCGCGCCATGCAGATCGAGATAGACGCCGTCGATGGCGCCGGCGGCTTTGATGCCATCGACGATGGCCTTGGCGACGCGCTCATAGGCATCCTTCGTGACGTGCGCCGATGGGCTTGCGGCGCACCAGATGGTCGGCACCAACTCCCAGCCTTCCGTTTCCGCCGCCGGCACAAAGCCGGCCATGCCGACATTGACGTTGCGCATTTTCTCGAGCAGCTTCGCGCCTTGCAACATCGGCGGCCATCCGCCGCCCTGCACGAACGCGTCATAAACCGCCTTCGTTGGCGCGAAGGTGTTGGTCTCGTGCAGGAAGCCGCCAACGGCGATACGGGTCATCAATTCTGTCTCAGTCAATTGTTCGTGGGCGCGACGTTAGACTCGTCATTGCGAGAAGCGCAAGCGACGAAGCCAATCCAGCGCTGCATGGCTTCGCGCTATTTCTGGATTGCTTTATGACGTCGCGGCGGCGGCCAGCGCAACCGGCCGGAAGTTCGCAAAATCCCATCCCCGGCCGGGGGCGGCGTCCAGCAGCTGCCGTGTATAGGCCTGTTGCGGATTTGTCAGGACTTGCGCCGCCGGGCCCTGTTCGACGATACGGCCATGCTGCATCACAGCGACATCGTCGCAGATTTGCGCCGCGACGCGCAGATCGTGGGTGATGAACAACAGCGCGATGCCGAGCCGGGTCTGGATTTCGTCGAGCAGTTCCAGCACCTGCGCCTGCACCGAGACATCGAGCGCCGAAACCGCTTCGTCCGCCACCAGCACGTCGGGATCGAGCGCCAGTGCGCGGGCAATGGCGATGCGCTGGCGCTGGCCGCCCGAGAACTGGTGCGGATAGCGCGAGACGGCATCGACAGGCAGATCGACCAGTTCGAGCAGATCGCGCGCCTTCGCCAGCGCGTCGTCATGCGACATGCCGTAATTGATCGGACCTTCGGCGATGCTCTCGCCGACGGTGATGCGCGGATTGAGCGAGCGATAAGGATCCTGAAAAATGATCTGGATGCGCTTGCGGTGCGGCTGCAGCAGCCGGCGCGACAGTTCGGAGATTTCGCGGCCGACCAGGCGAATGCCTCCCGATGTCGGATCGATCAGCCGGACGATGCAGCGCGCCACCGTCGATTTGCCGGAGCCGCTTTCGCCAACGATGCCAAGCGTCCGGCCCTTGCGCAGGGTCAGCGTCACATCCTGGGCCGCCGTCACTTCACGGACGCCGCCGAAGAAGGAGCGCTCGCGGTAGACCTTGCCGAGTTCGTTGGCTTCCAGCACCACCGGTTCCGACGACGCTTCGCGCGCTGCCCGCGGTATCAGGCTCGGTACCGCCGAGAGCAGGTTGCGCGTGTACTCCATGGTTGGCGTGCGCAGGATGCTGTCGAGCGCCCCGGTCTCGACCAGCCGTCCGTGACGCATCACCGCGACGCGGTCGGCGATCTCCGCGACCACGCCCATGTCATGGGTGATGAACAGCACCGCGGTACCGTGATCCCTTTGCAGGTCGCGGATCAGGGTGAGTATTTGCTTCTGGGTGGTGACGTCGAGCGCCGTGGTCGGCTCATCGGCGATCAGCAATTTCGGTTCCAGCACCAGCGCCATCGCGATCATGATACGCTGGCGTTGGCCGCCCGACAGCCGATGCGGGTAGGACGCAAAAATGCGCTCGACCTCGGGCAGCCGCACCTGTTCCATCATGGCCAGGATGCGCTTGCGCCGCGCGCGCCCGTCGAGATCGGTGTGGACGCGCAGCACCTCGTCGATCTGGCGGCCGACCGGGACCACCGGATTGAGCGCGGTCATCGGCTCCTGAAAAATCATCGCCATGGTGGTGGCGCGCAACTGCCGCAGCCGCCGGTCGCTGGCGGTGAGAAGTTCCTCGCCAACCAGCTTGATGCTGCCGCCGGAGGGCACCAGCGAGCCCTTTTGCAACAACCCCATCACCGTTAACGGATTTTCCCGATCCGCTTTCTCCGACCAGGCACAGGGTTTCGCCCTCGCGCACCTGCAAGGAGACGCCGTCGATGATGCGGTTGCCCTGAGGTATCTTGCCGAGGCCGACCACGAGATTGTCGATGTCCAGAACGATGTTTGTCATCTCATCGCCCTCCGCCGTCATTGCGAGCGAAGCGAAGCAATCCATTCTTTCTTTGCGCTGCGAGATGGATTGCTTCGCTTCGCTCGCAATGACGCCAACCCTCTTTCACTTGCCACCCTCCCGCTGCTTCATGCGGGGATCGAGTGCGTCGCGCGCGGCGTCGCCGATCAAGTTGACGCTGAGAATCGCGATCGACAGCAGCAATCCCGGCCAGAAGATCAGCGACGGCTTGATTTGAAAATAGGCGCGGCCCTCGGCCATGATGTTGCCCCAGGTCGGCGTCTCCGGGCTGATGCCGGCCCCCAGGAACGACAGGATCGCCTCGGTCAGAATAGCGGACGCGCAAACATAGGTGCCTTGCACGATCAAGGGCGCGATCGTGTTGGGCATCAAATGCCGCCACATGATCTTCGGCAGGCTGGAACCGACGGAGATCGCGGCTTCGACATAAGGCTCCTCGCGCGCTGACAGCACCACGGAACGCACCAGCCGCGCGACGCGCGGAATCTCCGGGATGGTGATGGCGACGAGGACCGTCATCAGGCTGGCGCCCGACAGCGAGACCACGGCAATGGCGAGCAGGATGCTCGGGATCGCCATCAACCCATCCATGACGCGCATCATCACCGCGTCGACCCATTTGAAAAAGCCGGAGACGAGGCCGATCACGAGGCCGATGCCGATGCTGACGACGGCAGCGCCAAGTCCGATCAGGAGCGAGATCCGTCCGCCGTAGAGAATCCGCGACAACACGTCGCGGCCATAACCGTCGGTGCCCAACAGGAACTGCGCGCTCGCGGGTTTCAGCCGCTGCGCGGGAGCGAGCAGCAGCGGATCGTGCGGCGAAAGCCAGGGCGCCAGGATCGCGGAGGCAATCACCAGCGCAAGGCATATGGTGGCCGCGGCGATGATTGGAGTCGCCGTGAGAAATCCGAGCCCCGGCCGGAACGGCGTGGTGATCGGGATCGACGGCTGTGGGACAGTTTCAATTGCCATCAATACCTAATCCTGGGATCGAGCAGAGTGTAGGCGACGTCGATCAGAAGATTGACCGTGACATAGACGCCGGACGTCAGAAGGATCATCGCCTGGATGACCGGATAGTCGCGCGCCAGCACCGCATCGACGGTGAGACGTCCGACGCCGGGCAGGTTGAACACGCTTTCGGTGACGACCACGCCCGAGATCAATAGCGCAAAACCGGTCCCGATCACGGTGATGACAGGCACGGCGGCGTTGCGCAGCGCGTGGCGCAGCAGCACTCCGCTCTCGTTGATACCCTTGGCGCGCGCGGTGCGCACATAATCCTCGCCGAGCACATCCAGCATCGCCGCCCGGGTCATGCGCGCGATCAGCGCGACATAGATGAAGGACAGCGTGCAGGTCGGCAGAACGATGCGTTCGAAAAATGGGCCGAAGCCCGCGGTGATGCTGCGGAATCCCTGCACCGGCACCCAGCGCAACTCGATGGCGAAGATCTGGATCAGCATATAGCCAATCACGAATACCGGAACCGAGAAGCCGACCACCGACAAGCCCATCACGAAGCGGTCGATCCAGGTGCCGTGCTTCCACGCCGCGATCACGCCGAGCGGCACCGCGACAACGATGGCGAGGATGATGGTCGACACCGCGATGCTGATGGAAGGCTCGACGCGCTGGCTGATCATTTTCAGCACCGGCACGTTCGAGATCAGCGACACGCCGAGATCGCCATGCAGCAGCTTGCCGATCCAGGTGAAGAATTGGGCATAGAGCGGCTCGTTCAATCCGAGCGAGGTGCGAATGCGCTCAAGCTGCTCGGGGCTGGCATTATCGCCGGCCAGAATGGCGGCGGGATCGCCCGGGGTCAGCCGCAGCAGCAAAAAAACGAACAGCGCCACCACGCCCATTACGGGAATGGCGGCGAGGATGCGCCGAAGCAGATATCCGAGCATCGTTATCCCTTGTCCTGTGCCGTCCTTGCGGGTTCCGAAGCAGCAAATACTATGCCATTGCCAATATCTTGGGCCGCCGCGAACGATCCGTCAAAGCTTCTGCGCCGGGTAACTTCGTCATGCCGGGACAAGCCCGGCCATGACGGAAAACGGATTTTTCACGTACCTAATCCAGCGTTGCCAGCAATCCGGCCATCAGGCGCCCGCGCTCGGCGAGACTGTCGACTTCGATATGTTCGTTCAGCGTATGCGCGTCAGCGCCGCGAACGCCGAGGCCATCGAGGGTCGGGATTGCCATCGCGCCGGTAAAATTGCCGTCGGAGCCGCCGCCGGCGCTGCCGTGCGGAAGCTCGATGCCCATTTGTTTTGCCACACCGCGCGCCTTTTCATAAAGCGCCATGGTTCCCGCGTCGGGCTCCCATACCGGCCGCGTCACGCCGCGTGTCACTTTGAACGTGACATCGTTGGCGGTTCCTGACAGCGCCAGCATCCGCTCGACGCCGCGATCGAGATCGTCCTGGCGCTTTGCCATGCTCAGCGCTTCGCCGCTGCAGGTGGTGGCGACGCAATTGACCCACTGGCCGCCATGCACGATGCCGACACTGAAGGTGCAATCCTCCGTGGTCATGCCGTCGATGGCGACGATCTGGCGCGCCATTTCGCGAATGGCAGAACGGCCCGACGACAGCGTGGCGCCGGCGTGGCTCGGTTTGCCCGTCGCTTCAAGGTTAAACCGCGCGATCGCATAACGCCCGGTAACGACGCCGTTGTTCGGCCGGCCCGGCTCCGGCACCAGCACATATTTGTTGCGCGCAGCCTCGGCCTCGATGATGTCACGCGTTGACGGCGTGCCGACTTCCTCGTCCGGCGTGAACAGCACCGTGATCGGCAGCGGCGTCGTGAACGAGGCGCGCGCCAATTGCCGGATCGCTTCCAGCGTGAGGTAATTGCCGCCCTTCATGTCGAAGATGCCGGGGCCGAAACATTTGTTGCCTTCGCGGCGCCAGGCCAGTTTTTCCAGTGTACCGACGGGATGCACGGTATCGAGATGCCCGGCGATCAAGATCCCGGGCTCGCCTTGTTTGGGATGCGGAAAGCGCGCGCGAACGCAGCCGCCAAAACCCTGCCGGCCGGCGATGCGCTCGATCGACGCACCCATGATCGCCATCTCGCGCGCGGCGATGTCGAGCATGCGCTCGACAGCACCTGCATCCCAGGTCGGGCTTTCGCATTCCACCCAGCCGCGCAAGCCCAGCAGCATGGCCTCGGAATCAAACGGAAGGTTGGCGGGGTTCATGGGATTCTCTTGAGCTTCGGAGGGGATGTTTCACTGGCGCAGATGGATCGACGAATGGATACGAGGATGTTCGGAAGATAATTTGTAAAGTGAAACATGCGCGCGTAGCCAGCCCGTAGGCGACCCCCCGGTCATGCGCCAAAAGCCGATTGACGCGCAAGGCGCTTGGTGCAAGTCTCAAATACCCAAGATTTACAGCGTGTTAGTGCGCCTAAATAACGCGCCGCATGCATAACAAATCATCGGATTTTGACCAGTTTCACGTCAGGAGAGATCGAATGTTCCATATCTCGCGTTGGAGACGTCCCACGATAGCTTTGAGCGTCGCGCTGGCGGTGCTCGCGCTTGCCGCTGCGTTGACCTCGCAGGCGATAGCCGCGGGCAAGACCATCACCGCGGTGATGCATTCCGATCTGCGCATCATCGATCCTGGTTTCACCACCGCCTACATCACGCGCGATCACGGCTACATGGTCTATGACACGCTGCTGGCAACGGATTCCAACTTCAAGATTCAGCCGCAGATGGCGGACTGGAAAATCTCCGACGACAAGTTGACCTACACCTTTACGCTGCGCGACGGCCTGAAGTGGCATGACGGCGCGCCGGTCACGGCGGAGGATTGCGCGGCGTCGCTGAAGCGCTGGGCCAAGAGCGACAATATGGGCCAGAAGCTGATGGATTTCACCGCCAGCATCGAAGCCACCGACGCCAAGACCGTCACGTTGAAACTGAAAGAACCCTACGGCCTGGTGCTGGAATCGATCGGAAAACCGTCGTCTTATGTGCCGTTCATGATGCCAAAGCGAATGGCGGAAACGCCGGCGGGCCAGCAGATGAAGGAGCAGATCGGATCCGGTCCCTTCAAGTTCGTGGCTGCGGAATTCCAGCCCGGCGTAAAGGCGGTCTATGAGAAGAACACCGACTATGTGCCGCGCAAGGAGCCGGCGAGCTGGACCTCCGGCGGCAAGGTGGTGAAGGTCGATCGTGTCGAGTGGATCACGATGGCGGACGCGCAAACCGCGGTGAACGCGCTGCAATCCGGCGATATCGACTTCATGGAAAACCCATCGTTCGATATTTTGCCGGCGCTTGCCGCCAACAAGGATCTGAAGGTCGAGACCCTGAACAAGCTGGGCTTCCAGACGCTCGGGCGAATGAACTTCCTGTATCCGCCCTTCGACAACGTGAAAGTTCGCCGCGCCGCCCTCATGGCCATCAACCAGAAGGACGTGCTGGATGCGCTGGTCGGCAACCCCGAATATTACAAGATCTGCGGCGCGTTTTTCGTTTGCGGGACGCCGCTCGCCACCGAGCAAGGCTCGGAGTCATTGGTGAAAGGCAACGGCATGGCGGAAGCGAAAAAGCTGCTCGCCGAATCCGGCTATGACGGCACGCCCGTCGTGATCATGGCGCCCGGCGATGTCGTGACATTGAAGGCGCAGCCGATCGTCGCCGCGCAAGCGCTGCGTGACGCCGGCTTCAAGGTGGATGTACAGGCCACCGACTGGCAGACCGTGGTCGCCCGCCGCGCCAGCCAGAAGCCGCCAAAGGAGGGCGGCTGGAACATGTTCTTCACCAACTGGGTCGGCGCCGACGTAGTGAATCCGATCGCCAACTTCTCCATCGGCGGCAGGGGCAAGAATGGCGGCTGGTTCGGCTGGGCGGAAAACGCCAAGATCGAGCAGTTGAAAGACGCGTTCGCGCGCTCGTCGTCACCGGAGGAGCAGAAGAAGATCGCCGCCGACATCCAGAAGGAGGCCTATGAGCAGGTGATCTATATCCCGCTCGGGCAATATCTGGCGCCAAGCGCGTGGCGGAAATCGCTTAGCGGCGTGCTCGACGGTCCGGCGACGCCGATCTTCTGGAATGTCGACAAGTCGGAGTGAGGCGAGGCGCGAGAGCGGAAATCAGCAATGGTTGCTGCGAAGCAATTCCGGCCCGTCGTTCAACGGCGGGCCGCCTTCTTGAGGCGTTCGCGTGGTTGAACGCAAATCCTTGGACGGCTTGCGTTCGGGTGCTACGCACTGATCGCCGTGATTTTCGCCGGCCATGTCGCCTTGCTCCATTTGCTGCAGGACAACATTTTCGGGGCGGCCAAGTTCCGCCGCAGATCGGTCAGACCGGATTGAGCGCGACGTGGTGCAGCAATAATTCGTTGACGCGGTCCGGCGCCTGGTCGGCGGCGAAATGGCCGACGCCGGGGAGAACCTCGAAGCGGTAAGGCGCGGCGACGAAATCAACCGTGCCCTCGGCGGCCAGCCGCCCGACGGTGTCGTCGGCATCGCCCCAGATGTAAAGGGTGGGCACCCGGATCGGGCCGAGCGGTGTGCGGATCGCGCCGCGCGCGCGATACCAGGCCAGCGCCGCTTCCATTGCGTCCTTGTTGCCGAGTACGGAAAGATGCTCCTCGATCGCAGTTGCGGGAACGCCGGCCGCGGCCAGCCGCTCGCGGAGCGATTTCGCATTTTCGGCCAGCAGCAGATCGGCGGCACCGGGTTCGAGAAAGGCCTTGTGATGCCGCGAGCGGTGCGCCTGATCGCCATCGGGCATTTGCAGCGCCCGATTGAAGGCGTTGGGATGCGGCCGTGACAGCACGGTGAGCGATGCCAGCCGCTCGGGAAAACGATCGGCAAGCGCCCAGGCGATGCTGCCGCCCCAGTCGTGGCCGACGAGGTGAAAGCGGCGGTCGCCATAACCGGAGGCGGCTGCTATCGCCATCGCATCGTCCATCAGCCGGTCGATGTGATAATTGGCGCCGTCGCTGACGTCCGGCCGCGCGCCCGGCGAATAACCACGCTGGCCCGGCGCCACCGCGCGATAACCCGCATCCGCCAGCGCCGCCACCTGCGCGCGCCAGCAATGCATGGATTCCGCAAAGCCGTGCAGCAACAGCACCAGCGGCGCGCCGGGTTTGCCGGCGGTGAGGGCGTCGAAGGTGAGGCCGGGTGCGATGGCGATTTCGACGAGGTGGGGCATGGATGTGATTTCCGATGCGCGTCCGTTGGTGCGCGCGCTGGGACTCGACCCACACGAGGTTGCCATGGAGGGATTCTCTTTTATCTTATTCGGTCGCCAGACCGCCATCGCGTTATTTTGGGAGACCAGCGAGCCGCAAGCCCTCTGTATAAAGCGCAAAATCTTGCGGTCTGCGAAATGGAACCCGTTCTTTGATCCGGGACAAGCGGTACGAGGGGCTGAGGGCAAGGATCTGTGGAACGAGTCGTTGGGCCTCCTCAAGCCGTCCCATTTGTGCGGTGCTGGCCGCAAGAATGAGAAGAGGGGAAAGCAGGTTGGGCTGCTCTCGAACGGCGTTTCCCGCCCATTGTGAGGCTTCTTCAAACCGGCCGAGGCAAAAGTGACCAAGAGAAATCACAGCCATGAACTGAGGCTGTGTCGGATCGAGGGGGCTCAAGCGCTGCGCCCGCAGCACGTGCTCAATTCCCAATTCATGCTCTCCCAGCAATATGTGGGTCGCACCGCTATAAAGCCACGTCAACGCACTGTTGGCGTTGAGCGATAGCGAACGCGCAATATAGGTAGCGCCGCTGTCGAGATCGTGGCCGAGAAAAGCGATCACATATCCCCCCACGGCCAGCACCAGCGGATCGTCTCTTCCGAGTTCGACCGCCCGGCGTGCCAGCCGCAATCCCTCGGAAATTTCCCGCTCAGGGTTTGTCAGCCAGCCATTTTGCGCCCTCAGGCTGATGCACCGCGTGGCCATGGCATAGGCGGATGCATATACCGGGTCGAGTTCGATCGCGTTGACGAAAAACTCAAATGCCTTTTTGTTGGTGGTTTTCGAATACCGCGAAACCATTGCCAGACCGCGCAGATAATAATCATAAGCGTCGAGCATCTCCGTTGGCTTGCGATGGGTACGCTCGATCTCCGCTTCTTCAAGTTTGGGAGCAACCGCACCGACAACGCTCGCCGTCACCTGGTCCTGCAATCCAAAAATATCTTCAAGCGATCCGTCGAATCGTTCCGCCCACAGATGCGCGCCGGTCGCGGCGTCGATCAACTGTCCGGTAATGCGGACTCTTCCTGCCGCCTTGCGTACGCTGCCCTCGAGCACATAACGAACACCCAGTTCGCGTCCGACCTGCTTGATGTCGACGGCTTTGCCCTTGTAAGTGAAGCTCGAATTACGAGCGATGACGAACAGCGATTTGAAGCGCGACAAGGCGGTAATGATATCTTCCACAATACCGTCGGCAAAATATTCCTGTTCCGCATCGCCGCTCATATTCTGGAACGGCAATACTGCGATCGAAGGCCTGTCAGGAAGGACGAGAACTTCGGCCGGTCCTGCCGAAGTATTCGTTGATAACGCTGAAGTTTCGTCACTTCCAAATCGCATTCGCCAGACGTGCACGGGTTCTGCGATGTTTTTCAGGGTCTGCAGACCCATATCCTCACAGGCAAAATCAACTTTACCGCGTACCTGCTTGTGCGCGTCGTCGGAGATGCAGACGCCTCCCGTAGGCGCAATTCCTTCGAGTCGCACCGCAATGTTGACGCCATCGCCAAAAATATCATTGTCATCGCTGATGATGTCGCCGATATGAATACCGATCCGAAATTCGATTTTCCTGTCCGGTGGCAGGTCGGCGTTTTGGTCGGACATGTCGCGCTGGACCTCGACCGCGCATCGCGCTGCATCCACGGCGCTGGCAAACTCGACCAACGCACCATCGCCGGTGTTCTTGACGATGCGGCCGCGGTGCTCGGCGATTTTGGGGTCGATAAGCGTTTTGCGGAGTGCCTTGACTCTGGCAACGGTGCCCTCGTCGTCGACGCCCACCAGCCGGCTATACCCGACGACATCCGCCACGAGCACAGCCGCCAACCGTCTCTCTACCCGCTCCTCAATCAAACGAGCACCGAACACGTCAGTATTACCCCATCATCATCATCAAAGCATGGAGGTTAGCACTCGGGCCAGGGCCCATGTCCATCTAGGGTCCATGTCCATTCTGTATCGTCTGCGCCGGTCCGACTGTGCGCCAGGTCACTTCTGGTCTACACGAATCAGCAGGCAATTTTAAGCCGGCAATTGAGAACCATTCGGCTTATCGCGTCCGGGCCAGTTGCGCTCCCGCGGGCCGGTCGGCGAGGCGAGGCGGCTAGGTAACTACCGGCCGCACTTGGCGGAATCCCGCCGGAAGGCCGCGCTTGGCAAGGACGATCTGCCAGTTCTGGTAGCTGCGTGCCGCGAACGCCCCGGCGCAGCTCAGGAGATAGAAAACCCACATCCGATAGAGCCGCTCGCCGTATTCGGTGACGATCCGATCCCGGTGCGCTGCGAGGTTCGCGTGCCAGGCGCGCAGCGTCGGTGCATAGTCGGCGCCAAAATTGTGCCAGTCCTCCACGACGAACCGGTTCTCCACCGCCGCGGCGATCTCCTTGATCGAGGGGAACATCGAGGTCGGCGCCGAGAAGATGTACTTCTGAAACCACGGATTGCAGTCGGAGTTCGAGACGTTGTCGCCGATCGTCTCGAGAAGAAAAATTCCGTCGTCGGTCAGGCAATCATGGGCAATCCTGAAGTAGGTGTCGTAATTCTGCCGGCCCACATGCTCGAACATGCCGAATGAGGCGACGCGGTCGAACTGACCGCTGATCTCGCGATAGTCCTGCAGCCGGATCTCTACCGGCAGGCCCCGGCAGCGCTCGACCGCGAGTTCGCGCTGCTCCGCGCTGATGGTGACGCCGACCACCGAGACGCCGTAGTTCTCGGTGGCGTATTTCGCAAAGCCGCCCCAGCCGCAGCCGATTTCGAGCAAGCGCTGGCCCGGTGCGAGCGCGAGCTTGCGGCATGACATTTCAAGCTTGGCGTCCTCCGACCGGTCTAGCGTCGTCGCGCCGTCCCAGCAGGTACAGCTGTAGATCATGTGCTTGCCAAGCAACATGCGGTAGAAATCGTTGCCGACCTCGTAATGTGTTTCGGCGGCCGCCTCATAGCTCTTGAAGCGCGACAGGAACGGCCGGAGGCCGGGCCATACATAGGGGAGGTTAGGAAGGTGCTCGGCGATCGCGTCGGCGAGCAAGAACGGCGACAATTTGAGCCTGGCGCGCAGGTCGGCGTCGAGCATGCGCGTGATCGCCTGGTCGAGGGCCGGCGAGTCCCACCATCCGTCCATAAAGGATTCCCCGAGTCCGATCGCGCCACCGGCGAGCGCGCGCTTGTAAAAGCGCGGATCGCGCACGGCGATGTCCCACGGTCGCGGCCCGTCGATCCGGATGTCGGCTTGTGCGAGCAGATCGGCGACCAGCGCCGCGTAGCGGGCGGACACTGGCAAAGTCCTATGCCGGCTCCAGCGCCGGGCTCGTCTTGGCGGCTTCGATGGCCGCGTAATGATGGTGGCGGGTCAGCGGGGCGCTGTTGTCGAACCCGTGCGAGAGCAGCACCTGATATACCAACGTGCCGGCGCCATGCGCGAAGTCCGCGAGCCCGCCGTTGAGGTAGAGCCGGAAGGTGCGGAGCACTTCCTCGCCCCATTGCGCACGAATCCTGTCGGCATTCCGCTCGAACCGTTCCAGCCAGTGGCGCAGCGTCAGCGCGTAGTGATAGCGCATGTTCTCGACGTCAACGAGTTGAAGCTGCCGATGGTCGCGTTCGATCGGCCTGAGGATCTCGCCGAGAGACGGATTGTAGTATCCGGGAAACACATACTTCTCGAGCCACGGATTGGATATCGGCGACGGGTTGGCGCGGCTGATGAACTGCAGCATCGCGAGCCCCGGCTTGCGCAGCACCTTGGCGACGAGGTGGTGGAAGCTCGCATAGCTCTCGCGCCCGACGTGCTCGAGCATGCAGATCGAGGCGAACTTGTCACATGATTTTACGTGGTTCGGGATGTTGCGGTAGTCGTCGTGCACGTACTCGATGCGATCGCTGCCGATGCCCAGCTGTTGCGCGCGCTCTCGCGCGAACGCGATTTGCTCCTGGGAAATATTGAACGACTTGACCCGAACGCCGTAGTTGCGGACCATGTGCAGGGCAAGCCCGCCCCAGCCGCAACCTGCTTCGACCACCAGTTCGCCCGGTTGCAGGCGCAGCTTGCGGCATACCAGATCCATCTTTTGGGTCTGCGCATCCTCCAGCGTGTCGGTCGGCCGGTTGAAATAGGCGCAGGTGTACTGCATCTCGGCATCGAGCCAGAGCTGATAGAAGCTGTTGGCAAGGTCGTAATGCGCGGCGATGTTCTTCTTCGAGCCGGAGAGCGTATTGCGTCGCGCAAGGAAGCCGAGCAGGTAGCGCGCGCGCTCCCACAAGGAGCCCTTGAGCAGGCGCTCCTGCAGCTCATAGCTCATCAGCGCTACGGCTTGCAGATCGCCGTCGACGTCGACCTCGCCGCGCGTATAGGCTTCGCCGAAGCCAAGCGAGGACTTGATGATGATGTCGCGCGCGGCGCGGTTGGTCTTGATGTGGATTGTGAAGGCGGGTTGTCCCTGGCCGTGAGTCGCTGCGCTGCCGTCTGGAAGAATGACTCGGAACGGCTGGTCAAATTGCAACGCGTCAAAAGCAGCTTGAAGCCGGTCCCGGTACATGGTCGCCCCTCAATTCGCACCTATCCGTCGCAATAATGAAACAATATCAAGAAATTGGTCAACTGACCATGCAGTGGCGACGGCATGGCCGGCGCCCAGCCAATGCCGTCGCCCCAGTCTGCGGTGAAAGCTGCGATCAGCCCAGCCGTCACCTACGGGCCATTTCGACCCCTCGAATGTGCGGAATGTTAGACAGTTGGACGTTCCGCAGCCAACCGGCCTGACTAGGCGCGCCCATCTGGGGGCGGGAACGTCGTTATCGTAGGATGGGCGAATTTGCCGGGCCTATTGCCCGCGATCTTATCGCATCATAAGCGATCTAGACTGTGATCTAGACAAAAAGTATTGACATTTGTCTATATATTCCCCATACTGAATATATGGAGTTCGACTGGAATCCAGCCAAATGCGCCAAGAATATCGCCGAACGCGGTATCGACTTTGCGGATGTACTGGTGGCTTTCATCGACCCCACCAGGAAGGTGGCAGAAGACAGCCGCAAGAACTACGGCGAGACCCGCTACAACATGCTCGCCAAGGTCGACGGCCGGATCTTCCACGTCACCTTCACCGAACGCGGCAAGATTGTTTGGATAATCTCCGCACGCAAGGCAAACAAACGGGAGCAACGGCGATATGAGCAAGGTTAAAGCACGCGCCGTCCTGGTCGACGGCAAGCCCTATCAAAAGAAAGCAGACGGCAGCTTGGTGCCTCTCAAGGGCAAGACCGACTGGAAGCGTCTTGACCGTATGACCTCCACCCAGGTTGAGGCTATTGCTGCTGGCGATCGCGATGGTGCTCCGATGACTGATGCTGAATGGGCCAAGGCCGAGATTGTTCATCCCCATAAGGTCGCGGTAGGTCTTAAGTTGGATGACGATCTGTTGGGTTGGTTTAAATCACAGGGTAAGGGCTACCAAACGCGCATCAACACGATCCTGCGGCGCTATTACGAGACTCATCGTAAGGCGGGCTAGCAATTTTTTAGGGGGCGCGTTTGCCGTTCGGCACCGGCCATTGGTGCGGGCGGTGGGACTCGAACCCACACGACGTTGCCATCGAGGGATTTTAAGTCCCTTGCGTCTACCAGTTCCGCCACGTCCGCTTTGGTCGTCAGATCAGATACTTAGCGCGTTTCCTGGCGAAGTGAAATGAGCCTGGCCGGGAGGGCGCGCCCCTTCCATAGTGGAGCGCGTCCGTTAAGGCAAAGCCTCAATGCCGACACCTGCCGGTGGTTTACGCAACCTCAATGTTGTCCGCTTACGAAGGTCGCATGATCGCTCGCATTTCCTATTCCCGGCCGTTGCGGCGCGCAGCCTCGGCGCTGGCGCTGCTCGGGCTCGCCATCGGGCTGAACGGCTGCGCCAACATGAGCGACAGCATGACCTCGGCTTTCGCCGATCCAGCCAAATACGATCTGTACGAGTGCAAGCAACTGGAGACCGAGCGCAAGACGCTTGCCACGCGGGCTGCGGAACTGCAGGGCCTGATGGCGAAGGCCGAAACCGGCGTCGGCGGTTCTGTGGTCTCCGAGCTCGCCTATCGCAACGACTACATCGCGGTCCGCGGGCAAACCAAATTGGCCGAAGAGGTCTGGCAACGTAACAAGTGTCAGGTGTCTGCCTCGGCCGCTGCGGGCGCCCCTGCCGCACCCGGCGCGGCACCTGCAACCGCCAAACGTGCGAAGCCGCCGATGCGGTCGGGCAGCGCGGTCCACTAGGCCCAAACAGACGACGACCGCGCATTCTTGCGAGCCCGGCTCACGCCCGCCAGTCGTAGATCCAGTCCTGCCGCGCCAGCACGCGCTTTGCGCCCATCGCCTTGATCGCGAGGTCGCGTGCGTAGGCCGCGGGGCCCGTGAGGTGATAGATGCGGCCCGATTGCCGCGCGGCGCGCTGCACCCGTGCGACGCGCGCGCGGCGCAGCCGCGCATAGTGTTTCAGCGCGGCCGGGATGCCGGCGGCGGTTTCTCCAACACCCTGGCTGAGACATTTTGCCAGCACCGCCGCGTCCTCGATCGCCATTCCCGCGCCTTGCGCGGCAAACGGCAGCATGGCGTGCGCGGCATCTCCCAGCAGCGCGATTGCGCCATCGGCCCATTCGCCGCCGTCGGGCATCGTGAACAGCGCCCATTTCCGCCAGTCATCGACCGCGCCGATCATCATCCGGGCGGTTCCCGGCCACCTCGATGAGGCGAACGCGTTCTTGATCTCGCATGTCTCGCCGGGCGCGCTCCAGCCCGGCCTGTTCCAGGTTCCCGGCACCACCGCGACGACGTTGATCTGTCGCGCGCCGGATATCGGATAAGCCACAAGATGCGCCTCCGGTCCCATCCAGAGCTGGACCCGGCACGCGGCATATTCGCGCGGCAACTGCGAGGCGTCGATCGTTCCGCGCCAGGCGATCAGGCCGGAGAATTGCGGTTGTACTTGCGGAAACAGGTGATGCCGGACCGCGGACCAGATTCCATCGGCGCCGACCAGCGCCATCGCCACCACCTGCTGGCGCGTCGTGCCGCTGCGCTGGACCACGGTCAGTCCCTTGGCGTGGGGCACGACGTCTTCGAACTGGCAGCCGAGCCGCAATTCGATGTCGGGATGATCGTTGACCTCTGCTTGCAGCGCCGCTTGCAGGTCGGCGCGATGCATCACCCAATAAGGCGCGCCGGCGCGCAACGTGGCGGCTTCGCCGAGCGGCAGGCGGGCGATCTCGCCGCCGCCTTGCGCGCTCATGATGCTGATGGCGTGGGGCGTGACGGCGCGTGCGGCGAGCCGGGGTTGCAAGCCGAGGTCGATCAGCACGCGGCTGGCGTTGGGTGAAAGCTGCAGACCAGCGCCGGCGTCCTCGAGGCGCTCGGCTTTTTCGAGAACGACGACGCGAAAGCCTTGTCCCGCCAACGCAAGCGCCGCCGTCAATCCCCCGATCCCGGCACCCGCGACGACGATCGTGCGTGAAGCGGCCACCCGGCCGGTCAGGCGACCTTGTCTTTCAGCACGCATTCGGGCGGCCGGGCTTCGCCGGCCTTGAGGTCGGCGGCGTAACGATACAGGGTCGAGCAATAGGGGCAGATGATCTCGTTGTCGTTGCCAAGATCGAGGAAAACATGCGGATGATCGAACGGCGGATTGGCGCCCACACACATGAACTCCTGCGAGCCGATCTCGATGACGGAAACGCCGGCATCGTTGTGGAAGTGCGGAACGACATGATCGGACATTGTAGTCACCTTGGGTAGCAATGGAGGCGGACGCAATCAGCTACGTGCCGCAGGGTCGAACTGCGGTGAACCATAGTGACGGGTGTTGGTGATTCCCAGAGCCCCCCGAGCGCTCATTTGCTCATGCAAATTCGACACAATATTGTCGTCGAGAGAAAGCCCTTCTTTCGTCGGGGCGGTTGTGTCTTAAAAGTGGCACACCATCTTGGGGGAAGCGAAAACATCAGGGTTCCCGGCATGAATCGATGGCGGCTCGGATCGGCAGTGGCTGGCGTGGCGGTGTGCGCGATCGCGTGCGCATTGCTGTGGCCGCGTGCGCGCGACGCCGGCACCGTTCTGGCGGCACAAGACGACCCGGCGGCACTTTCCGACGTTCAGCTTAATGCTGCCCTGCGGAATAATCAGGCCGTGATCGAGCAGAATATCGAGACCGCACTTGCCGCTGAAGACGCCGACCTCGCCAACAGCTTTGTCGATCTTGCCAGGGAAAAGAACATTCCTGTCAACGATGAGTTGTCGCGGCGGGTGGCCGCGGCTGTCGTCGAGGAAAATTCGTCATCGCATTTTGCAAAACGCTTTGCCACCGGGCTCGTCACCGGAAACGCCGACGATGTCGCGAGCCTGTCGGGCACGGTGGCCGGCGATCTGTTCGTGTTCGGCGACATCAGGGACGTGGTGCGTGAAGGCAAGCATATGGCGATGGGCGAGGACACCGATCGGCTGGTGCTGGGTCTGGCCGCTGCGGGCCTTGCGGTAACGGCGGCGACCTATGTCTCTCTCGGCGGCGCGGCGCCGGTGCGCGCCGGTCTCACCCTGGTCAAGGATGCCCGCAAGGTGGGCCGGCTGGGCAAGGGGCTCACGCAATGGGCCGGCCGCTCCGCGCGCGAGATGGTCGACGCGCCGATGCTGCAACATGCGGTCGCGTCCGGCTCGGTGATGCGGCCGGGGCAGACCATGTCAGCGATTAGAGCGGCGTTTCGCGCCGAGAAGGCCGGCGGGCTGGTCCGTCTCGCCAAGGACGTCGGACGCGTCAGTGAGAAGGCGGGGATTCGCGCCGCGCAGGAAACGTTGAAAATCGCGGAGGGCCCGAAGGATGTCGCACGGGCGGCGCGGCTCGCGGAGTCCAAGGGCAGCCAGACCCGGGCCATCCTGAAGGTGCTCGGCCGCGGCGCATTGCTGCTGGCGGCCGGTGCGTTCGATCTCACGCTGTGGGTGTTCGGCGCGCTGTTGGCCCTGTTCGGCCTGCTGTCGTCGATCAAAGCCACCACCGAACGCCTGACCATGTCTTGGCTGCTTCGCAAGAAGGCACGGCGGCTAAGAAAGCAAATGGCGGCTGCGGCTTTGCCGTCTTTGCCGTCTGAGCCGTCCCTGGCGGGCGCGGTTGCGCACGGCTAAGCTTGCGACCTTCCATCGCCGATCCCTCCCCCAAAAGTACGGATTAAACCGATGCCGAGTTTTCATAACGGCGCTGTTGAGATTGCCTACCTCGACGAAGGCGAGGGCGATCCTATCGTGCTCGTGCACGGCTTTGCGTCGACCAAGAATGTGAACTGGGTATATCCGACCTGGGTTTCAGAACTGAAGAAACACGGCCGCCGCGTCATCGCGGTGGACAATCGCGGCCATGGCGATTCCGCCAAGCTCTACGATGCCGAGCAGTATCACATCGGCACGATGGCCGGCGATGTCAGTGCGCTGATGGATCATCTGAACATCGAGCGCGCCGACATCATGGGCTATTCGCTCGGCGGGCGGATGACGGCCTGGCTGGCGCGAAGCCAGCCGCAGCGGCTCCGGTCGGCGATTTTCGGCGGCATCGGGATGGGTTTGATCGAGGGCGGCGGCCCCGGTGAAAGCGTCGCGGTCGCACTGGAGGCGTCCTCGCTCGATGAAGTGACCGATCCGGTGGGGCGGACGTTCCGCGCCTTCGCGGACCAGACCCGCTCCGATCGCCGGGCGCTGGCAGCGTGCCTGCGCGGCTCGCGGCGGCTGATGACCAGGGACGAGGCCGCCGCGATCACCGTGCCGGTGCTGATCGCTGTCGGCACGTCAGACGAAATCGCGGGCTCGGCGCACGCGCTTGGCAAGATCATCCCGGGCGCGCAGGTGCTCGACATTCCCAACCGTGACCACATGCGGGCCGTCGGCGACAAGGTCTACAAAGAGGGTGTGCTGGAATTTTTGTCCCGCCGCCCGTAATCGCTGGCTTGATTTCCCGAAATTCCCGACCACTTTGAGCCGACGCTTTGGGTCAAGGTGGGTTTCGGCTGACGTGATTAAAGTGTGCGACTTCAACGTTTTAGCGCGCATTTGAAGCTAAAGCTGAGGTTCATTTTTGACAAAGTCGCGCTAGGACAGCCGTCCGTCCGTCGTGCTATAATGCCCGGCGAAACAATCGAATTTGCGAGAGCAGCACATGGCAATGCATCAGATCAATCCGCAGGGTGCGAAATTGGCGACGCTCGATCCGATCTGGGATCGCGTGCGCGGCGAGGCGGAAGACATCGTTCGCCGCGAGCCCGAGCTGGCTTCTTTTATCTATTCCACCGTGCTGCATCATGAACGGCTGGAGGACTCAGTGGTGCATCGCATCGCCGAGCGTCTCGACCATTCGGCGCTGTCGGGCGACTTGATCCGCCAGGCCTTTGACGAAGCCCTGCGCGACGAGCCCGATCTCGGCAATGCCTTCCGCGCCGACATGGTGGCGGTGTACGACCGCGATCCCGCGACCTCGCGTTTCATCGACCCGCTGCTCTACTTCAAGGGTTTCCACGCCCTCCAGACCCACCGTCTGGCGCACTGGCTCCATCAAAAAGGCCGCAAGGATTTTGCGTATTATCTGCAGAGCCGCTCCTCGGCGGTATTCCAGACCGATATCAATCCGGCAGCAACAATCGGCCGCGGTATCTTCCTCGATCACGCCACCGGGTTCGTGGTCGGTGAGACCGCTGTGATCGAAGACGACGTCTCGATCCTGCATGGGGTCACACTTGGCGGCACCGGCAAGGAGAACGAGGATCGCCATCCGAAAATCCGCCACGGCGTATTGATCGGGGCCGGCGCGAAAATTCTCGGCAATATCGAGATCGGCCATTGCGCCCGTATCGCCGCCGGTTCCGTGGTGGTGAAGGCCGTGCCTCACAATGTGACCGTGGCAGGGGTTCCCGCCAAGATCGTCGGTGAGGCCGGCTGCGCCGAGCCGTCCCGCACCATGGATCAGATGATCAACGCCATCGGGCTTTGATTTTCCAGCGCGTATTCCGCAACTGTGGATAGCGGTTTTGCGATCGAAATACGCCTAAGGTATGAACTAACCGCTTGAACCGCGTTTGTGATTTGTGCAGATACGGCTAGCAGTTCGCTTCGTCTCGTCCTAAAAACTTGCCCAAACCTAAATCGTATTGGAGATTGCCGTGGACGTTCAGGAAGTCAGGAAACTCGACGCCTATCTCAAGCGCCTGTTCGGCAATCAGAAGATTCGCGTGGTGCCGCGGCCGAAAAAGGACGATTCAGCCGAAGTTTATATCGGCGAGGAATTCATCGGCGTGCTGTTCGTCGATGATGAAGATGACGATCGCTCATTTCAATTCCAGATGGCGATCCTCGAGGACGATCTGGTCGAGCAGGGCTGAGGCTTAGCCCGCACACGCCAACGTCATCCCTGCGGCCCATGCAATTGCAGCGTCAAGCGGTCCATCGCATTGGCCACGTCGCGCCATTGCGCGAGCCAGCTGCGGGGAAAGCGAAACATCAGATCGGCCCCGTCGATGCGGCGCTCGCTCAGGCACATTCCGGGGGTAGCAGCGTCGCGCGAGCAGCGCGCGCTGAGACCAGGTGTGTTGGCAAGGAACAGATCTTCATTGCCGTAAGGCGTGCCGTCCCGAAATGTGCGCATCGTCAATCCGTCCTGTCCGGGCATCGATGTCTGCTCCAGGTAGCGCGGATAGATGGTGCGCACGCGGGCATCCGGCGCCAGCGTGTCATGATGCGCCGATATCGACAGGAAGATCCGGTCGATCGGCTGGGCGGTTTCTTCCACGGTATCCGCGCTGACGTGCTTCGGTGCATCGGAAGCCTCGAGCGAGGGAAAAGCGAAGCTGAGATCGATGCGTTCCTGCGGCCCGGAGTGGCGTTGAATTTTCATCCGGATGGCCGCCGTCGGCACATTAAAGAGCGTCGCTCCGATGCTGACCGGCAACCGTGCCGGACTGCTTGAAGCATCCGGCCCCCAGGTCGGCCACAGCAAATAGGCGATCAGGGCAATCGCGCCAGCGGTAACCGCGCTCGCCAGCGCGATCGCAATGATGTGGCCGCGGGGATCCTGGCGCGAACTGCGCGCGATCTGCTGGGCGGTCGAAAGGAATGTCATGGGCGAAGCATCGTCAGGGACGTCCAAGGCGAACTTCGGAATCGAAGCACTGGCGCCGAATCACCCCCGAATATGCCATGCGTCGTCGAATTTCCGCACGATTTCACGCAACGGATACCGCGCGAGCCTGTGCAAGCCGCGGATCCCGTCACCACTGTTAACCTTTCCTTAAGGATAGTGTGGCGGCGGACGGCCAATTTTGCGAAGCAAGGCAAGTTCCAGTGTAGCGGAAGACCTTGCGATGTCGCCTGAAGCGTTGAATTCCCTGTTCTCCCTGTGCATCGGCTTTGCACTGGCCGGCGCGCTGGCCAGCGGATATCAGGCAATGGTGCAGCGGCCTGCGGGTTTTGGGCTGCTGCAGGCGGGGGTGGCGCCGATGACTTTCGCAGCCGTGCCGTTCCTGGTTTTTGCCGCGCCCTTCATCATCATGCGCAACACATTGCGCGGTGCGAAGATCGAGCGCCGTCGCTTCCAATTCGTCATGATGGCGACCATCCTGGCGGGGTTCTGGAGCCTGATGTCCGGGACATTTTTCGTGATGACGCTGCGCGCCGCCGGAGTGCTGGCCTGAACGGTTCGGCTATGCCAAGGTTCTCCGCGAACAGGAGATCAATGACGCATGGCGATCTACCAATTGGACGGGCAGGCGCCCGAACTCCCCAGTGACGGAAACTATTTTATCGCCGACACCGCCACGGTGATCGGCAAGGTCCGTTTGCTCAATTCGGCAAGCGTGTGGTTCGGCGCGGTGTTGCGCGGCGACAATGAGTGGATCGAGATCGGCGAAGGCTCCAATGTGCAGGACAACTCAACCTGTCACACCGACATGGGTTTCCCGCTGACGATCGGAAAGAACTGCACGATCGGTCATGACGTCATCCTGCATGGCTGCACTATCGAGGATGGCGCGCTGGTCGGGATGGGCTCGATCGTCATGAACGGTGCACGGATCGGCCGCGGCAGCATCGTCGGCGCGGGATCGGTGATCACCGAAGGCAAACAGTTTCCCGAACACTCCTTGATCATCGGTGCGCCGGCACGGGTGATCCGCACACTCGAGCCGGCGCAAGTCGCGGCGATGGGAAGTGCCGCGAAATTCTATGCCATCAACGGGCCGCGATTCAAAAAAGGCCTGAAGAAAGTCGGTTGACGCTCAACCACGATCGGTCGTGGGCGCCGCGACGCGGAGAGAATTCTACGATGCGCTCGATCGTCGATGCTGCACTGAAGGTGGCGCGCGCCGAAATTCGATTAGGCCTGCTGGAATTGTCTCGGTCAAAATCGCCTTCAGGCGCATCGCCGCCGGCGTGAGCGGCCGGCCGCGATCGTAAAGCGACAGATCGACCGAAGGCAGTTTCGGAAGCCTGTAAGGCTTGCCAAGGATCCTGAGCCAACTCGGCAAGTGCGCCGTGGTTCTCGGACTTATCCCAAGGCCCGCCTCAACCGCTGCCCAAAGACCCGCCAGACTGGGACTCGTAAATGCGATCCGCCAGGGGATTCCGGCGGCATCAAGTGCTGCAATGCCCGCTTTCCGGAAAACACAGGGCGCTTCAAACAGCACCAGCGGAACCGGCTCCGTCGGATCCCAGGCACGTTCCGCATTTCCGATCCATACCATCGGCAGGGTCGCCAGCCGTTCTGCGCCTTGATGCTGACCGTCGCTAAAGAACATCGCCAGATCGAGTTGGCCCTTTTCCAGGCGTTCGAACAGTACGGCGTTTCGGTCGACACTCGCTTCGACGCGGATCAGCGGGTGAGCCCGCTTGAATTGTCCGAGCACCGCCGGCAGCCAGGTTTCAGCAAAGTCGCTCGGCAAACCGAAGCGCACCACGCCTTCGAGACCAGAACCGTGTAACGCGGCAATCGCTTCGTCGTTGAGCGCCAATATTCGGCGGGCATATTTGAGCAGCAGTTCCCCGGGCTCGGTCAGCACCAGGCCGCGGCCCTGCTTGCGGAACAGGCGTTGCCCGATCTTCTCTTCCAGCTTGCGCATTTGCTGGCTGACCGCCGATTGGGACCGGCCGACCCGTTCAGCCGCGCGGTTCATGCCGCCGAGATCTTCCGCGCTCGCCAGTGTGCGGAGAAAGTCGATATCCAGGTTGGTCGTGACAACAGTTCGTTTTTTCTGAACCATACGATCATATATATTCGTTTTTCTTCTTCATGAGAAGAACCCATATTGCGGGGAACAAACCATCCGTCACCAGATTTGGGAGCGCCCCATGCCTTTCGTTCGAATGACAGTTTCAGGACCGACGCTGGCGCCGAAGCAGGTCGTGCTTCTGCACACGGAGATAACGCAGCTGATGGCTTCTGTTCTCGGCAAACGGGCTGATCTCACCAGCGTGCTGGTGGAGCAGCCGGCGGCGGCCGACTGGGCGATCGGTGGCACGGCGGTGAAGGTTGCGGTTCATGTCGAGGCGACGATCACCGCCGGCACCAATTCGCCCGAGCAGAAGGCGCGCTTCATCGAGAAAGCCATGGGACTTCTCACCAGCGTCCTTGGTTCCGAACTCAATCCGGCGACCTATATCGTCGTCAACGAAGTGCCGGCAAACGCCTGGGGGTATGACGGCCGAACACAGGAAAGCCGGCAGCAGGCAGTCTGATATGGCGGCAGACGCCGCGACATCTGCTCGCGGAACTGACGCGCCATGGCGCGGTACGCACGGTATGAAAGGAAATTCCAAATGCCACTTGCCCGCATCGATCTCGCCGAAGGAAAATCGGCGGACTATCGCAAGGCGATCGGGGAGGTCGTCTATCAGGCGATGGTAGAGACCCTGAAGGCTCCGAAGGACGATCGTTTTCAGATCATCACCGAGCACACGGGGGACGATTTTATTGTCGATCCCAATTATCTCGGAATCCAGCGATCAAAGGACTGCGTGATTATTCAGTTGACGCTGAACGAGGGCCGAACGATCGATCAGAAGCGCGCCTTCTACAAGGCCGTGGCGATGGGATTGCATCAACATTTGAATCTCCGGCCGCAGGACGCGTTCATCAGTCTTGTCGAGGTAAAGAAGGAAAACTGGTCGTTCGGTAACGGAGAGGCGCAATACGCTCCATAGGCTCCGCCGTGCATTGCGCCTTGCGCAGGACCGGAAGTAAGTGAGTTGCCTGGACCAAGCCATGACCATGATGATGACAGTACCCCAGATGACCCTGATGTTTCTTGGCACAGTCGTTTGCCTCGGGGCGGCATTGGTCTGGATGTTCTGCGAATTGCGGAAGCCGGTGCAACTTCCGCGCAGGCGCGATCGCTTCGAGCGAAGCTGACGAATGTCTGCTGCAAACGGCGCGTCCGGCTGAACGCGGCCTGCATTCAAGTCCCTTCCGACTCGTTGGCTTCAGCCGCGCCGGCAACTGTTTCGTGACCGGCGGCCCAGAGCGAATGTTCGTCGCTGCCGTCCCGATACGGATTGCCTTCAGCCGGAACGTTCTTTCGCGCGGCGCGCTGGCCTTCCTCGAATGGATCTGGATCGGTCGTCATGATTTCGGTTTCCTCGATGGCTTCGATCTTGCGCTCTTGGGTGCCGCCGTCTTCGGAAGCGATGCGCTCTTGCGCAGCGCGTCCTTCAGATCGACGGGTATGCCGTGCTTTTTGAGCAGGTCGGCGAAGGCTTCATCCGCCAGTTCCTGGACGGTCGCCATTCGATCACGGGAAAGCTGCTTCAGCTTGTCGAAAGTGTCGTCATCGAAGGCGATTAATTTACGCACGACCGGCCCATTCCCCAGCGTCGCAACGGTGCTGGTTCAATGGCGAAAGACGGAAATCGTTCCGGCGCGGAACCAGCGATACACGCCGTCGTTAAATCTCAAAAGGGAGATTTGCCGATGGCTAGAATATCCGTGACGATGTCGGTTATTGCAATCGCGCTTCTTGCTGGTTCCGCCAGTTCGCTCGCGCAAAGCAGCAGCGGCGCAAGCGCGGGCGGAGCCGCCAGCGGGCCTTCGGCCGGCGGCGGCAGCGCGGTGGGCTCGCCAAGCGCCGGTTCGGCGGGAGCAGGGACCACTGGCGTCAGCGGCGGGCCATCCGGTCCGGCCAATGCCGGCGGGCTCAATAACTCCGGCAACGATTCAAGTGGCGCGGGCAATTCGGCCAAGGTGGCTTCGCCGCCACCGCCGGGCACCAACAGCGCCGGCACCGCCAATTCATCGGGATCGTCTTCCATGACGACGGGCTCGGCGGGCAGCCGGGCGGGCGGCACGGAAGCGACCGATCCACAGGCGAGCGGCGATGCCGCAATCGAGCAGGAAAACAAGGCGATCGATCGCAGGTTGAAGAGCATTTGCCGCGGCTGCTGACAACCGGGAAGAACGCTTCGCACGGCGATCTCACATGCGAGTGTCTCTGGCCGCTGCAAGTCTAAAGAAGAATTTAGCGAGAGTATTGCCGCGGCCGATCAACTTCCCCTGAAGCCGCAACTATCTCTTGCCAGACGGGTTGGCCGTTGGGAACGAACAATCGTACGGAGTAAAATCATGTTGCGCAAAACGATCATAGCTTTATTGGCAGCCGCTTCGGTTGCCATTTTGGCGCCGACCGTCGCCTCGGCTCGCGGCGGCTTTGGTGGAGGGGGCGGTGGCGGTGGCGGCGGCGGCTTCCATGGTGGCGGAGGCGGCTTCCACGGCGGCGGAATGGGTGGCGCTGCCGTCCGTAGCGGCGGGATGGGAGGCGGTTTAGGAGGCGGCGGCTTCCGCTCCGCGGCGGTTGGAACGGCTGGCGCAGCAGCGGTTCGCGGCAGCCCCATGGCGGCTAATGCGTTCGCACCCGGTGGTTTCCAGGGCGGCAATTTCCACGGCGGCCGTTTCCATCATGGTTTCCACCATGGTCGCGGATTTGGGATAGGCGCATTTGGCGTCGGGCTGGGCTACGGATATTACGACGACTATTATGGTTATCCGGATTATGCCTATGACGACACCTACTACGACAATGGCGATTGCTACGTGGTGCAGCGGCGCGTGAATACGCCCTACGGCTGGCGTCTCCGTCCTGTCCAGGTTTGTAACTGATCCCGCTGCTGCCCTTTGACGGCTGGAAGGAGCGCCGGTCCAGTCAAATAAAGTTTGAGACGGCGGGATAATTGCAGCGGCCTTGGTGTATTCTGCACCGAGGCCGCTTTCTTGCCACGCGCTGGTACGGCGTTTGCTTTGATTTATGGATGTTCACCATGCTCACAGCTCCGGCCCTGACGTTGCTGTTTTTGGGCGTCGTCGTCGGCTTGGGCATCGCGTTTGTGTGGATGCTCTGGGAAATCGAGCAAATGTCCAAACAGCGTCGCAACCTCGATCGGTTCGGATAGGCTGAGCGGCATTTTCTTGCCGCCTGAGAACGACAGCGCGAGGCCACGCGCTGTCGGTGACACCGTGCCTTAGCCCAGCACTTTATATTTCTTGAGCCAGCCTTGCATCTGGCTCCATGCATCGTCGGCGGCTTCCTTGCGGTAGCTTGAACGATAGTCGGCATGGAAGCCGTGCGGTGCGCCCGGATAGATCTTGAACTCGGCCGGCTTCTTCGCCTCCGCCAGCGCGGCCTTCAGCGCCTCGACCTGAGCCACGGGAATGCCGGTGTCAGCCTCGCCGTAGAGGCCCAGCACCGGCGCCTTCATCTCAGGGGCAAGCTGGGTCGGGCTCTTCGGCCAAAGCGGGTTCGGCGGATCGACCGGCGGGCCATAAAACGCGACGCCCGCCTTGAGTGCGCCAGAGTGGGCGGAATATTCCCAGACCGTCCGCCCGCCGCGGCAGAATCCGATGATGCCGAGCCGGCCGGTGTCGCCGCCCTGCGATTTGGCCCAGGCAACGGTGCCGTCCAGATCGGAAAGCAGTTCCGCATCCGGCTTGGAATTCACAAGCGGCAGCAACTGCGGAATATCGGTAATCTTGGTGAGATCGCCTTTGCGGAAATAATAATCCGGCGCGACCGCGAATGCGCCGAGCTTGGCAAGGCGTCGTGTCACATCCCTGACGTATTCGTGCAGGCCGAAAATCTCCATCGCCACCAGCACGACCGGCGGGTTGCTGACGCCATTCGGCCGCGCGAAATAGCCGGGCATCTCGCCATCGGCCACTTTTATTTTTGCTTCACCTGCGGTGAGGCCGTCGGTGTCGGTCTTGATGACGTCGGCGCGCACTGGGCCGGCGGCCAGTGTATAGCCGGCCGTTACGGCGGCGGTGGCGGTCATGAAGCCGCGGCGCGAAAACGGCGCGACTTTTGTCAGTCCGATGACATCGGACGTCTGCATGGGTTCGGCACTCATGATCGATTCCTCTGGCGCGTGTGGTGGTTCAGAAATTCCCCTTATCCGTGTGGCAAGTCCGTCCAGGAGAGCTTCCGGAGCAGAACCGCGCTGGAATCATGGATTTCCAGGGGTTTCTTGAAGCCGAATCTCGCGCAGAAAGTGGACGCCGCCGAACGTTAGGTGAGAGCCGCATTCAGCAAGCAATTGCTGCGGAACGCAAATCACCAGCCTGCGAGGATGCGGCTGGTATCACGGCAGCTTGCTGAGGGGGGAGGTCGGGGATACGGCGGGTAAGAAAGGAACAAGGCCGTCGGCGCAGTATACCGCTAACGGCCTTGCCAGCCCCGGACATTAAAATCGGCTCGCGCCGCCCGGTAGTGTGCATAGTGCCCCGGGATTTCGCGGCCATATGTGATCCATTTCACATTCGTAAAAAAAGTTGCGGCCCGCCCTTTGGCGGCGGCTGCGAGCCGGGGGTTCACTCTACTTTGCATGGGGTTGTTTTCGCGATTTTTTGTCCAGGCCCTGCCGTGCACCGGATGTCGGTGACAGCAGCCGCATGCGCCGATGCGGTAACCCTGATCGGTTAGGTTAAGATCCAAAATGCGTTGATCTGTGTCCGGTTTGTGCTCAGCATGCTGCCATGATCGACGATGATGAAAATTTCCTGGTGGATGCCGACGGCAATCGCATCCTGATTGGCCTCACTTTGGAGGAGACGTTGGAATTCGATCGTCTCGAAAGGCACATCAACGAGACCGGTCCGTTTCCGCATATCTCGAAAGATGAGTGGCATCGCTCGGAAGAAAAGCGCTGGCTTGAACTTTGGGACAAGCATCAGGCTGCCAAGGTCGCCTTCGTGCGAGGCACCAAGACGCGCCATTGAACTCCGCGATCCGCTTCATGGCTTCGCGCGACGATTTTCAGTGAAAGAACCGGTGCTAGCGCAGCACAGGCATCGGCGGCCGCGGCACCCGCAGCACGGGCATCGGCGGCCGCGGCACCGGTGAAAGCTCTGGTTCGGCCTGCGGCTGGGCCGTGACTTGCGGTGGTGCTTCAGGTTGCCGCGGCACGTAAGGTGCGGGGGCCTGTGGCAACACGGGAGCTGCGGCTTGCGGGGGCGGATATGACGGCGGCATAGGCCTGCGCACCGGCGCGGCGACCGACCGCGGCGGAAGCGCTGATATCCTGGGCCGCAGGTTTTGCTCGGAAGCCTTGGTCTGGGAAGCCTTGATCTGGGAAGCCTTGATCTGGGAAGCCTTGGCCAGCGAAGCCTTGGCAAGCGAAGCCTTGGCCTCGTAAGCCTTGGCCTTGGCCTCGGAAGACTTGGCCATCTCGCGGGACA
>WNGG01000960.1_pt1 | contig 32056 bp, 29 predicted proteins | sample 5400661 | NCBI WGS metagenome assembly WNGG01 (sample SAMN13153372, study PRJNA577476) | soil metagenome | isolation source: 100 cm soil or saprolite under Garry oak tree replicate 1 | place: USA:California | collected 2016-06-15
TCCGGCAAGTCCGCGGGCGGCCACTATTACCTCCCGCAATTCATGCGGGAGCAGAGCCAGTCCGAATACGCGTCGTGAGTCCGACGGTTCGAATCTCGGTGGCTTCTGGCGGACCCGCAGTCGCTGGCGCAGGACCTGAATGCCCTCATTTCCGAGCGGCGGGAAACGTTCCTCCCGCTGAAGGCAGTCGCCCCGGTCCCCGCGACGCAAGGCTTCGTCGAAGCGTCCTTGCATGAGTCGTCGGAGCCTTCGCTCTTGGAGTTCTAGCCAGAGAACTCGGGGCTTGCCACCTCGTCTCCTTGCCAGCGTCCGCCCCGAAATCCTCACGGCCTGAGTCGGCTGATCCGTTCGAGGAGTCGATGGAACCGCGAGACGCGACCGCTCCCGACGAGCCGCGAGGGGAGGGGCGTCATCGCGGGCCATGGAGCGACGGTCATTCGCCATCGCGCCAGGATGTAGGCGCACGGGACGAACGTCACGAACCCAAGGAGGAGGCCAAGGCTGAGCAGGCCCGTCGACGTCGTCAGGAGGCCCGCCACGGGTTCCAGGATGACCAGGGCGAGCGTGTACGCGAACGCTCCCATGGAGAGGACGGTCGCGCGCTGACCCGGTTCGAGCCGGCGGTTCAGGTAGGCCGTTGTGAGAGTGGGTTGCAGGCTCCAGACGACGTAGATCGGAACCTGGAAGAGGACCGTGCCTGGAAAAACGCCGGCGCCGTACAGGCCGAAGAACGCGGCGGAGGCCATGACCACCATGAGGGCGATCGTCCCGAACTCGCCGAGGACGCGGGAGATGCCGCCCGCGAAGGCGGACCAGATCGCGGCGACGACGAGGAGGCCGGCGATCGATACCGCGACCTGAGCGTCGGAAAGGCCGAGGAACCGGAGGTACAGCGGTCGGTAGAACGCCATCACGTACAAGGTGACGCCGAGGAACACCTCGAGGCCGATCAAGAGGGCGACCCCTTCCCGGCGTCGGACGACCCGGAAGCCCTGACGCAACTGCTCCGTGTACGTCGGTTCCGTGAGGCGGGCGACCGCCGGTTCGACGAACGTGAGGGCCACCAGGACCGCGACCAGATTCAGAGCGGCGCCAGCGAACAGGGTTAGACGCAGGTCGTGCAACGCCTGGACGACGAGACCTCCCGCGAAGGCGCCCGCGGCGTTCGCCAGGAGCTGGATCATCGTGTTCCGGCCGATGTACCGCGGGAATTCGGACTCGTGCTTGGTCGCCAGCAGGGTCTCATAGAGGTACGAGGAGGTCCCGATCGAGAACGCGGCCCCGAGGGACCAAACGACGTTCGCGACGACGAACCCCGCGAAGGTGGTGGCCAGACCGTATCCGAGGATCCCGGCGGAGCGAAACACTTCGCTCAGGAGGATCGTCCGCTTGCGTCCGGTCCGGTCCGCGATCACGCCAACGGGAAGCTGGAAGACGAGGAGCCCGATCCAGAAGGCGACGTCGACGAGGGTGAACTCGAAGTCCGAGCCCAGGTTCCCGCGGATCCAGAGGGTCCAGAACGGGATCCAAATCGCGAACGACGAGGCCGCCTGGTACGTGTAGAACCGACGGACCTTCGCGACGACCTCGGGTGGCAGCATGTCTTCGCGGCGACCGAAACCCGACAGAATATTAGTTCGTACGGACGCGGGCGTCCGCGGTCCGTCGCCCCATGGAAGCGAGAAGGGAGGGGGCCCGAGAAGGGCGGCCACAATGCTTACCTAGCGGGCCTCGGTTTGCCGTGGGGGAGAGCGATGGAGAAGCTCGTCATCACGGTGGCCCCGACCGGTTCGGTCCCGCGGAAGAAGGACTCGCCGCACGTACCGGTGACGCCGGACGAGATCGCGGAAACCGCCTACTTGTGCGAGCAGGCCGGAGCATCGATCATCCACGTTCATTGCCGGGACGAGGACGAGCGGCCCACCTCCCGCTTCGAGATCTTCAAGGAGACCGTGGACAAGATCCGAAGGCGGACGAAGCTGATCGTGATGACCTCGACGAGCGGGATCGCCGGGACCACGGATGCCGATCGTGCCGTGCCCCTGAAGACGAAACCGGAGATGGGGAGCCTCACGACGGGCACCTTGAACTTCGCGGGCCGCACGCCTTCGGTCGTCTACGTGAACTCCGTGGAAACGGTCCAGTTCCTGGCGAAGACGATGCTCGACCTGCACATCAAGCCGGAGATCGAAGCCTTCGACGTCGGGTTCATCCAACAAGGAAGGAAGCTGGTCGACATGGGCCTCGTGAAGGAACCTGCGCACTTCCAGCTCGTGATGGGCGTCGACGGCGGCGTGCCGGCGACGCCCGACAATCTCCTCCACATGATGAACCAGCTGCCTCCGACCGCGACCTACGTCGTCGCGGGCATGTCGCGCATGCAGCTCCCGATGACGACGATGGCGGTCGTCCTGGGCGGACACGTGCGGGTCGGACTCGAGGACAACCTCTATCTGAGGAAAGGCGTGCTCGCACGGAACGAGGAACTGGTCGCGAGGGCCCGGCACCTCGCGGAGGACCTGCAGCGGGAGGTCGCGACGCCCGACGAGGCCCGCCGGATCATGGGTCTGCCCGCTCGGACCTGATCATGCCAAGGTCGGAAGGATTTCGTCGAACGCATCGAAGGTGTGCGTGAGGGCTTCCCGATCGTGCGCCGTCGAGAGGTAGAAGGGCTTCTCGGGCTTCACAAAAACTCCCCGCTCCAGGAGGGCGAAATCGAGCTTCCGCCGACTCTTATCGTCGGCCGTCAACGTATCCCCGTAGTTCCGGATCGGTGCCTCGGTGAACAGGATGGAAAAGACGGAGCCGCATCCGAGAACTTGCGCCGGTACGTGCGCCTCGCGAATCCTTTTTCCAATTTCGACCATCGTGTGATAGCTCGTGGTGAGGAGTTGGGCCATCGTTCCATCGCGTTGCAATTCGTCCAACGTAGCAAAGCCCGCGGCCATTGCGGTGGGATATCCCGCGAAGGTACTGCTGTGAAAGAACCCCTCCACCGACGGATCGGCTAAATCGAGAATGTCTTCGCGTCCGAGGAAGGCGCCGCAAGGGAGGCCGCCGCCGATGATCTTGCCGAGGCAGGTGAGGTCCGGCGTGACACCGTACCTGTGCTGGGCCCCTCCGAAACCCGTCCGGAAGCCACTCATCACTTCGTCGAAGATCAACGGGATATCGTACTGGGCGGTGATCTCACGGAGGCCCTTGAGGAACTCCGGGTCGGGCTCGATGAATGAACGCTCGACTGGCTCGAGGATGACGCAGGACAACCGTTCGGCATGACTCCGAAGCCTCCCTTCCACGGCGGGAAGATCGTTGAAAGGCAGGACGAGGGTGTTCTTCAGGACCTCTTCCGGGGTGCCGGTGGATCCCGAAACTGGAATCAGGTCTCGGGCTTCCTTTCCGGAAGGGGCGTGGGAGACGAGGAACTCGTCGACGCCTCCATGGTAGTGGCCCTGGAACTTCCCGATCATCGGTCGCTTCCGATACGCCCGCGCAACTCGGACGGCATGAATGGTCGCTTCGGTACCGGAGACCGTGAATCGAATCCGGCCGTTGGACCGGAAGATCCGCAGCAGATGCTCGGCATACGCGGCCTCGAGTTCGTGGGGCGTTCCGAACATCGTCGTCCCCGCGGACCGAAGGCTGTCCCGGATCGCCTTCATGACCCGGGGATGGCCGTGGCCGAGGATGAGAGGCCCGAACGAGAGACAGTAGTCAACGTACTCGTTCCCATCGAGGTCCCAGAGGCGGCAACCCTTCCCCGACTCCATGGCGACCGGGTACGGATCGAAATACTTGACGTTCGCCGTGACGCCGCCAGGCATCGATCTCCGCGCGCGATCGGAATAGGCCTTCGACGCCTTCGTCCGCGTCCTGAAATCCGGAGGGTTCGCGCGGTTCTTCGCCATGCGCTCTTCCGTCGCCATCGACCCGGCGTCGATATAGTCTTTGCCGACTTCGCACGCGCCTTCAAATCGCGGTGCGCAATGCGGACGGCCGTGCCGGTCATGCAAGGAGCCGCGAAGGCGCTCCGGTTCTTCGACCGAATCGCCCCTTGGTACGATCGGATCAACGCACGAATCTACAAGCGACGATGGTTGGAGCGGGTACGATCGGAGATCCAAGGTCTGCGGGTCCTCGATGTCGGCGTCGGGACGGGCTTCACGACGGGACACCTCACCGACTCCGTGGGCATCGACCTCTCCCGTGAGATGCTGGAGCGCGCGCGATACCAAGGCCACCTGATTCGAGCGGACGTGATGCACCCGCCGTTTCGACCGGATGCCTTCGACACGATCGTCTTCGCGGGTTCCTTCTACTATCTTCCGAGCCCGGAGGCGGGGGCCACGATCACGGCGGACCTCCTCCGCCCCGGAGGATGTGTGATCATCCTCTCCCCCGCGACCCGGCTACTCGCCCTCTTCGTCCGCGTGTACAGCCCCGAGGAATATCGGCGATTCATGGAGGGCGCAGGCCTGCGGCTCCTTCGATACGAGCGGCTCAATTGGGCGGCGTGTTTGGTCATCGCAGAGAGGCCGAGGTCCTCAAACGTTCTACTTACAGGGAGCCCCAACGGTTAAAGGCGTCTCGGTCCCTCGGGGTATGGAGGAAGGAAGATGGCGGAACCCGTCGTTGGAAAATTCTTGATGAGCACCGTGCACGTATCGGACCATGACCAGGCGAGGAAGTTCTACTCGGAGACGTTGGGCTTCAAACTCGTCGACAAGAACGAAGGAATGAAGCTCTCCGTGTATGATGCGGGCGGCATCACCTTTGGGACGCACGTACCTTGGGAAGGCGACACGGGCCGTGGGATTGGAGGCGTGACCGGACTGATCTTCCAGACGGACAACATCGACCGGACGTTCGAAACCCTGAAGGAGCGGGGCGTTCGAATCGGAGAGGAGCCGTCGAAGCGAGACGCATTGAACGTCTTCATGGGCACGTTCTACGATCCGGACGACAATGAATTCGTCGTCTGGCAGCCAATCGCGTGAAGCCCCGGCGAGGAGTCGACTTCGACATCACGACTAGCGCTAGCCTTGGCTTTCCCGGATTCAGCGCGCTCGCAGCGATCCATCTGGGTTGTGAATCGGGCAGGGCTTGCCCGCTTTGCAGAACCGGCACTTCTCTGGCTTCGTCACCGGAAGCGGTTTGATCATCCGACCGTACTTGCGACGCGGCACGCCGTCTCCTTCAGATAGCTTCGACGATCGACATGTCGGCCTGCTTCTCCTTCATCCCTTCCGCGACCTTCTCGAAGGCATCGAGGTGCCGTGCGACATCGGCATGTGTGTGGGCCACCGACGTCGTCCACTGCTCGTCCGCGCCCGTCGCCATCGGGATTACGCCGCGATTCAGCATCGCCGTGTAGTAGCCCCACCACCGGCCCACGTCGACCTCCTCGAAGGACCGCCAATCTCGGACGATGTGGCGCGCGAAGTGGATGGTCCCGCTAATTCCGCCGGCTTGGACCTTCATGGGAAGCCGGTGGTCGCCGATGACGTCGGCGTAGCCTTTCGCGAGGTCGTTGCCCATCCGTTGCGCGTGCCGCACGCCCGCGCGGGTCAGGATCTTCGTCAGCGTCACGAGCCCCGCGGAGATGCTGAGGGGATTCGCATTGAAGGTCCCGGCGTGGGAGATCTGACCGGGGATCACCTGGTCCAAAATCGAGGCCTTGCCGCCGACGGCAGCCAAGGGGAAGCCGCCTCCGATCGCCTTGCCGAGGACCTTGACGTCCGGCGTCACGTGGAACGCCTCCTCCGCTCCCCCGTACCACTTGCCGCAGGTCTTCACCTCGTCGAAGATCAGGATCGCGCCGACTTCGTCCGCGACGGCACGCACTCCTTCCAGGAAGCCGGCTTCGGGCTGGACGTAGCCCATGTTCATCGGCACCGGCTCGAGGATGATCCCGGCCACGTCGTCGCGGTGCACCAGGGCGAGGGACTCCGTGGCGTCGATGTCATTGAAGGGAGCGACGATCGCGGTCTCGACGAGTTCCTTCAGCAGGCCTCTGGACGAGGGCACGACGTTCGGATGCTTCGGATCTCCGGACAGCTCCTTTCGCGGCTTGATCGAGACCATCAGGGAGTCGTGGGATCCGTGGTAGCATCCCTCGAACTTGAGGATCCTCCGGCGGCCGGTCACCGCGCGGGCTAGTCGGACCGCGAACAGCGTCGCGTCGAGACCCGTCATGGAGAACTTCAGGCGGTCCATGTGGAACCGCTGGCACAGGTGATCAGCGAGCCGACCCGCGTCGACCGATTCGTATCCGAAGATGGTGCCGTTCGATACGCGGTCGCGCATCGCCTTTGCAAGGACCGGGTGGCTGTGCCCGGCGACGAGCGCGCCAAAGGCCATGTTGAAGTCGACGTACTCGTTCCCGTCGACGTCCCACAACCGTGAGCCCCGCGCCTTGCGGACATACATCGGATACGGGTCGACGACGCGGTAGTTGCTGTTCACGCCGAAGGGAATCCGCCGCTTCGCGGATTCCCATGCTCGCGCGGACTTCTTCGTCCGACGTCGATACGCTTGGAGTTCTTCCTCCCATGTTCGCATGATATCTTAATGTGCGTGCTCGAACGCTCGTATACTATAAACGGTTCGTGGTCCGGTGATTTTGCAACGATAGGGACGCGGTTGCCCTTGTCCAAGGGTAACTGCAACGACGTGGTTGTGTGCGGATGACAGCGCACATGCCGTTAAGGGACGTGCCGCGTTCTCGGGCCCTATGGCCCTCGACATCCTGATCCAAAACGGTCAGGTCGTCGATGGAATGGGAGGGCCACCACGCCTCGCGGATGTCGGAATTCGGGGCGCGGTCATCGCCAGTGTGGGCCGCACCCGCAACCGGAAAGCCCGCCGAACGATCGAGGCGAATGGGAAATTCATCGCCCCAGGCTTCATCGACATCCACACACACAGCGACGTGGGAATCCTCGTCGAGCCGACCGCCGAATGCGCCGTCCGGCAAGGAGTCACCACGCACGTCATCGGGAACTGCGGCGATTCGCCCGCGCCGATTAGCGATAAGTACCGTGAACTCGCGGTCCGACGTTTCGAATACTATTCGAACGCACGGGACTGGAGATGGTCCACGTATCGGGCATACCTCGATTTCATGGAGCGACAGGGCGTCGGGATCAACATCGCAGGTCTCGTGGGGCACGGGGCAATCCGCCTCGCGGTCATGGGATTCGAAGAGAGGTCTCCCACGCGGGGTGAACTGAACGCGATGATGGGACACGCGGAAGAGGCGATGCGGTCCGGCGCATTTGGGATGAGCACGGGACTCGTCTATCCGCCAGGATGCTTCGCCGACACGGAGGAGATCATCCAGCTCGCGGGCGTCGTGGCCCGCCACGGAGGCTTCTATGCGAGCCACATTCGCGGGGAACGCGAGATGATCGTGGAGGCCGTGCGAGAGTGCATCGACATCGGCGAGCGAACTGGTTGCCCGGTTCAAATCAGTCACAACAATCCGAAGTACGGCGGCCTTGGGAAAGGACAGGAAGTCCAGAAGGTCTGGGAATCCGCCCGAGCCCGTGGAGTTGACGTCCTAGCCGACAACGACGTGCACACAGACTTCGGACCGCCTCTGAGTCACGCTCTCCCGCAATGGACGCAGAAGCTTCGGACGGACGACCTGCTCCGCCTGCTCAACGATCCCGAGAAACGACGGGAACTGAAAACCGAAGTTATGGCCGACCGCAAGCCGGGCGCCGGCTACGTCGGGCTCCTGGTCCACGAGTGCTTCGACCGAATCTGGCTCCTGCGGTGTCCCTCGGATCCTTCGAAAGAAGGACTCACAATCGCGGCCCTTGCATCCAAGCGTAGCGTGGATCCATGGACCGCCTATTTCGACGTCATCGTCGAAGAGCAAGATCGGGCCGTGGGCCTCTTCGACTACATGGACTTGGAGGAAATCAAATCCACGATACGCCATCCACTCGTCATGATCTGTTCGGACGGCTGGGTCGCTCCCAAGGAGGAGCGAACCTCGCCGACGGCCCCGTACGAGCCCTGTACCTTCGGTGAGTTCCCTGGAATCCTGCAACGTTTCGTGGTCGAAGAGCCCGTCCTCGCGCTCGAGAACGCCATCTACAAGATGACGGGAATGCCCGCGGCACGTTTGGGACTGGGCAATCGCGGCTTGGTCCGACCGGGATTCGCCGCGGACCTCGTCGTCTTTGATCTCCCCCGGGTGCGGGATCGAGCCACGAACTTGTGGCCGCACACATACCCGTTCGAAAACTATCCGCACGATTTCCCGGAGGGAATCGACTGGGTGCTCGTGAACGGACGGCTCGCGGTCGAGGAAGGACGGCCCACGGGGAGTTTGACGGGACGTGTGCTACGCCATACGGACAAATCGCCGAAGCCCGGCATGTGAGCAAGAGCCTTATGGAGGAATCGGATGAATGAGGCATATGACGGTCACACGGACCCGCGAACGGATCTCTAAGCGGCGGATTCGGACGATCGTGCTCCAAGTCCTGTTCGAGACCAAACTCTGTTCAATCGCGACGGTCGCACGAGGGAATCGGGCCCACATCAACACCGCGTTCTTCGCGTATTCGCCGAGTCTCGAGCTGGTTTTCCTATCGGACCCGGGATCCCTCCATTGCCGAAACCTGTTGGCTAACCCATCGATGGCGATGACGGTTTTCAACTCGAATCAGAAGTGGGAGGCTCCAGGAAAAGGAATCCAACTTTTTGGCACCGGCCACCAGACCCGAGGTCGTCAAGCGGACCATGCCGAGGCGATCTACGCGAAGCGGTTCCCCGCCTTTGCCAGATGGATGAAAGGGACGACCCCTGCCGAACGGCGACAGGCTGCACAATTGCGCTCGTACGCGCTGTACCGATTCCTCCCGAGCCGCGTCAAGATCCTCCATGAAACCGAGTTCGGGGGCGCCGTCTTCATCATCGCTACCGTACGCCGACATCGCACGCGGGATGGACAGTCTCGAGTCGAACTCGCTTGGGAGGCGACCGAGAGGCTCGTCGCGCGCGGCGGCGATGGAGTCCGTTGAAGATTCCCGGAGGACAAGGAGCCTAGGAACGACGAGGGAGGAGCCTAGTTTTCGCCGTGCCGACCTTCGAGGTGGAAGTTCAGCGGCCCGGACCGAATTCGGATGGAGACTTCGGCAGGAATTCCGTGAAGGCCGGGCCTTCCAAAACACATACAATACGTTCTGCATGTACCAAGCTTCCAACTGCATCGAGGCCGCCCGGTGACTAGAGGCATCGGCATGACACAAGAAGACACATGGTGGACGGGCAGGCGTGAAGTGGAATCGCGAAGGATGAAGGGACTTCGGCCTTTGGGTCTGGGAACCCGGTTCGTCGCGGGGGCCCTGCTCGTGTTGGTTGCGCTCATCCTTGGAGGCGCCCTGGGACGACTCGCAGCGACGCCCGGTCCGGCGACCGCTCCGACGACCGACCATCTGTACCTTGCGGTTGGCTTCAACCCCTACACGGGACTAGACGAGTACTTCCCCGCCAACTTCACGGTCCCGGCGAACGCGCCTGTCGTGATCACGATCACGAACTATGACAACGGGACCAATCCGGTCCCGGCCTCGGTCGCGATGGTCAGAGGAACGGCCGACGGAACGGCAACTGTAACGAACGGCTCGGGGAACGGGATCGCCGTCCGTTCTGTCCCGACGGATCAGGTGACGCATACGTTCACGATCGAATCCTCCGCGTACGATGTCAACATACCCATCCCGGCGGCTCACGATCAGACGCCGACAACCGTCAGCTTCGTGTTGGTCTTCACAGAAACCGGGCAGTTCGTGTGGCATTGTCTGGCGCCCTGTGATTCTGCCGCGATGACCACGGCCGGCTTCATGATGGGAACAATCACGGTGGTGAGCGGGTAAGCCGAAGAAGCCGAAGCCAAGAAGGCAATCACGGAGTGGAGGAGCCGATGCCTTTCGCGCAAACCTCCACTCCGAACCTCGAAACATCCTTTCGGGAGGCAATCTGCCGAAAGCTAACTCGAACCAACCTGGGATTGGAGTGGGCTCGACCGGATTCGAACCGGTGACCTTCGCCATGTCAAGGCGATGTCATAACCACTAGACCACGAGCCCAGCGACCGCGCCTAACCTCCGATGCGGTTTAAGCCTTTCTTCCGGCTCGTCCATCGGAATCCGGACGGTCGAGGTGATGGCGTCCTTCCCGGACGTCCGTCCGTCACTTCGTCAGCGCGGCCACAATGGCGTGGCAGAATGCCGGGAGGTCGTCCGGGAAACGGGACGTAATTAAGTTCCCGTCCACGACGCACTCTTTGTCCAGCCAATCCGCGCCTGCGTTGATGCAATCGTCCCGCACGCTGGCGTACGACGTCATCCGGCGCCCTTTCACGATGCCTGCACTGATCGGCACCCAGGCCGCATGACAAATCGATGCGACAATCTTGCGGGCGTCGTTCATTGATCGGACGAAGGCCAGAATCTCCTTATGCTGGCGCATCCGGTCCGGTCCCGCGACCCCTCCGGGAATGACGACGGCGTCGAAATCTTTCGACTTCAGGTCGGCCGCCTTCATGTCGACCTCGCACGGGTAGGAGTGTTTCGAACTGTAAATGCGCTTCTCGTGCCCTGCGAGGACGACCTCGGCCCCTTCCTCGATCAAACGATAGTACGGAACCCAGAGTTCGAGGTCCTCGTGGCCGTCTTCGGCGAGCACAACGATCTTCCTCCCAGCGAGTGTCATGAAAGGGCGAAAGGCCAGGTGTGGCCAAATTCCTTGCGGTTCGCCAAACTGGAACCAATCCACCCAAACCGATATGAGGTCTCACCGCCTCGCTCGCGGGCCGAACGGGTGGGACGTTGACCTCAAAGGACAACTTCGATTTCGCCCACGAGCACCGGCGGGAGGTGGCGTGGATGTCGCAGAACACGAACACGCTTCCGGTGCATCCCTCCATCCTGGACACGATTCGACAGAGCGTCGATGAACGGGAGTTCAATCTCTATCCGCGCAAGGCGGGTGTGCCGGGCCTGGCCGAGGCGATCCTGGAGGATCTCGGTCTCGAAGGCTTCGACGTGCTCCTGACGAACGGCGGGATCGAGGGGGAGTACATTGCGACCCGGTCCCTCCTCGGTCCCGGGAACGAGGTCCTCTCCACCGATCCGTCCTTCCTCCCGATCCATGACCAGGTCGCCATGTCGGAAGCGAAGGCCATCGAGGTCGACATCTATCGGAAACCGTACGTCCTGACGCCCGAATGGGCGAACGCCTCGATCACCCCGGCGACGAAGGTGCTCCTCCTGATCGATCCGAACAATCCTCTCGGTTCCGGTTACACCCGCGATCAGGTCCGAGGTCTCTCCGACATCGCGCGCGAACACGACCTCTGGCTCGTCAACGACGTCACCTACCGGGACTTCAACAAGAGCCATGTCCTCGCGTCCGCGTTCTATCCGGAACAGACCTTGACATCGTACTCGTTCAGCAAGGGGCCCGGCCTCGCGGGAATGCGTATCGGAGCGTTGGTGGCACCTCCCGGCGGGACGGTGATGAAGGCCCTCCGGCGATTTGACACGAACGTCCTCGGCGTGAACGTGCTCGCCCAGCGAGCCGCCCTCGCGGCGCTCCAGACGAAGAAGAAGTGGCTCCCCGAGGTCCGAAAAACGTGCGAACGGAATCAGGCGACGATCCGTCGCGCTGTCGAGAAGGTCGATGGGGCTTCGTTGCCGGTCTACCCATCGAACGCGAACATGTTCGTCATCGATCTGTCCGAGACGGGCATCAATCCCGAGACAGTCGAGGAACGCTTGTTGTTCGATCACCTGGTGCATACTCGCGCTGGATCCTACTTGTCGAGGAAGCACGGAGGCAAATTCCTGCGAGTATCGTTCACCGTCCCCGAATCCGACGCGAAACGGTTCGCGGAGGCATTCCCCGCAGTCATGGAGACCCTCGCGAAATGAGCCCAACAGGCTCATAGGCCCGGACGCATGTCCTGGATCGGGATCATGGGATTCCTTCAGGACATGGCAGGCCGGGTCGAAGAAGTCGCCGCAGCCGGCGGTAAGTTCGTAGACGCATTCGTGCGGACCGCGGGCGCCACGGTGGCGGGGGCACTCGTTTTCGTGGAGCGAGAAATCGGATACGCCCAGAAGGCCGCGAAGCGACCGAAGAAGGGAAGGCCCGGAGACAGAGAAGGCACCCGCAAGCAAGAGTGACCGGACTCCTTCCGAGTCCTCGCGCGCGCTGCTCGAAAGCTACTTAGCGCTCGCCCGCGCTAGCGGGACTGCATCGGGAGTGAATCGGGTGGGGAAGTCCGAGTATCTCAACTTCGTGAACGGAGAATGGGTGTCTTCGCATACGGAAGACACGTACACGGTGATCAACCCCGCGACGGGTGGGAAGATCGCCGCCGTGCCGAAGTCGGACCTGCAGGATACGCGGGCGGCAATCGATGCGGCCCGAGCGGCCTTCGACCAAGGCAAGTGGCCTCGCATGACGCCGGGGGACCGCACCGCGGCCCTGTTCAAGCTCGCGAACCTCATTGAGGCAGACCTGGACCGCCTCGCTCCGCTCGAATCACAGAACCAGGGGAAGACGATCAAGCAGGCCCGGGACGGCGACCTGCCGTTCAGCGTGGACAACCTGCGGTTCATGGCGGGCGCCTCCCGCACGCTGACGGGGCAGGCTTCCATGGAATACGCGTACGGCGCGACGAGCGTGATCCGGCGGGAGCCGATCGGGGTGATCGGCCAGATCACTCCATGGAACTATCCGTTCATGATGGCGATCTGGAAGCTCGCGCCCGCGCTCGCCGCGGGGAATACCGCCGTCCTGAAGCCCGCGTCTTTGACGCCGCTCACGACGCTCGAGCTCGGGAAGTTGATCGAGGCAGCCGGGATTCCCGCCGGCACCGTGAACCTGATCACGGGCCCCGGGGCCGTCGTCGGGAACGAACTCGCATCGAGCGACAAGGTCGACATGGTCTCTCTGACCGGGGACACGGCGACGGGAAAAGAGATCATGAACGCGGCGAAATCGAACGTGAAGAAGCTCCACCTGGAGCTGGGCGGCAAGGCCCCGTTCGTCGTCTTCGAGGACGCGAACATCGCCGCCGCGGCCGAAGGAGCCGTCGCAGCCTCCATGGTGAACGGTGGCCAGGACTGCACGCAGGCCGCGCGCTTCATCGTCCAGGAGAAGGTGTACAAGAAGTTCCAGGACAAGTTCCTCGAACGGCTCAAGACGGTCCGCATGGGCGATCCGCTCCAACGATCGACGGACCTCGGACCCCTCGTCTCGTCGAAGCAACGGGAGAAAGTCGAGGACTACGTCGAAATCGGCTCGGACGAAGGAGCGAAGCTCGCGCTCGGCGGGAAACGGCCGAAGGGCAAGGGCTTCGACAAGGGATGGTACTACGAACCGACCGCGTTTGTCGACACGGATCCTTCCATGCGAATCGCGCGCGAGGAAGTCTTCGGACCCGTGGTGAACGTCCAGAAGTTCTCGGACGAGACGGAGGCGATCGAGGCGGCGAACGATGTCGTCTACGGCCTCTATTCCTCCGTCTGGACGAAGGACGTGCAGCGGGCCCATCGCGTCGCGAACGCGCTTCGATTTGGCGCGGTCGAGATCAACGAGCATCTCCCGATCGTGAGCGAGATGCCGCACGGCGGATTCAAGCAGAGCGGGTTCGGGAAGGATCTGTCCGTCTACAGCCTGGAAGAGTACACCCAGATCAAGCATGTGTTCATCGACCTGACGGATGCCGTGCGCAAGCCGTGGCATTACATCACGTTCGGCGATCCGACGTGAGGTTGGGTCGGGAACGTTCAGGCCGCGACCGTTCGCTCGGACCACTCCATCGGCAGCTCCCGGGCCGACCACTCCTTGAAGACACGCTCCCGGTCCAGCGTTTCGGGCGGATGGACGCCGGGCCCCGGGGTCGCCTGATCCCCGATCATCGCCACCCCAATCGCAGCCCCGACGGCGGTCAGGTAGTTCACGGCGGTCGTGGAGCGGCGGCGGTTCGCGTCCGGCTGCGACATGAGGACGTCGCCCCGCCGCACCAGGTGATGACCGTCCCGCACGCCCTCGACCTCGACGGTCAAGGCCGTCGCTCCTTGAAGCGGGAGGACGAGCGCGGAAGGTTCCGGAAACGCGGCGAGGAGTGCCTTCCGGAAAGAAACCATCTGGTTCCCGACGCGGATCATGCGGGAGTCCGAGAGGAGTCCGAGTCGATCCAGCGAGATGAGGGCCCGGACCACATCCGGATGGAGGGCGTGCTTGTAGTCCACGCGGCCCACGGGCTTCCCGAGGAACCGGGGGAGGGTCTCCACCTCCTCGTGGGAGACGAGGTAGGTTCGCTGGACGCCGACCGGAGGGGGGAAGGGAAAATCTTCGGGCTCGCTCAGCGGCTCCCTCGCCGCGAGGCTACCCTCGAGCCACACGGACGGCCGGACCAGGACGTTCTCTAGGAACGCCTCCCGCGAGGAGAGCGGCAGGTACCCCGGCCCCGGTGCCATGACGAGTTCCCCGGCGCGGATGCGAATGGCGTCAATCGCCTCGAATCGTTCCGCCGCGTCGCGGGCCATCACGTTCGAGATCCCCGGATCGAAGCCCATGGACACGAGCGCGGTCCTCCCCGCGGCCTTGAAGTCGTCCGCCCTCGCCAGCTGCGCGAAAATCCCCGGCTGGGCGCCCGGCTCCGAGGGCCCGGCGGCCGCGATGTCGAGATAATGCGCCCCAGCCTCGAGGGCCGCCCCCATGATCCGAAGATTGTACCGCGGGAGCGTCGTGTTCACGACGATGTCCGAGCCCTTGATCGCCCGCCCCAGGGCGGCATGGTTCTCGACGTTCAGCTGGGTCGCCTCGATCGAGACGCGACCCGGAATGCCCGTGAGGACCCGGGCGCGCTCCCCGAACTGGTCCGTGAGGAGGAGGGACGTCACCCGGCGATCGGCCCGGAGTTCCGACGCGAGGGTCCGGCCCAGTCCACCGACCCCAAGGATCGCGACCCGCATCTAGCCGTCCCAGGGCTCGTGGTAACGTTTAGTCTTTTCGTGGCGGTTCGCGGTCGTCGCATCGTGGGAAATGGTGAGGTCCCAGGACTCGCAGCGCGTATCTTATTATTACGAGGATAGTAATCGACTGCCGCGAGAGAGGCCTTAAACACCACGTCGGCCCTCAGAAGACTGTGCAACCACGGGATCCGGTACGCGATCCCCAGTGCGTCCTTGTGAGTGCCGTGGTGCAATCCACCCCGCAGCAGATGTCGCCTCCGCCATCTTGTTGACGGTTCCGCCACGCAGGTGGCACACCGTCCCGCAGGAATTCAGCGGGGCACCGCAACACGGTGCAGCTTGGTGATAATCGAATCACTGTCGCTTATATGCGAACGGACGGTTCTACTGACGGGTTCGGCGTTGGCGGACGGCGCTCCGCGGATCCACCGCGGCCTCCCCCTCTCCGCGTCTTCGCGGCGGCTCTCGCGAACGCGCGACGGTCCGCGACGCCGGCCTGTTAATACTTGACTCGTTCGGGAGGCCATTGAGTCCTCGGTTGGGACCACACTTGGTAATCTCGATCGGCGACGACATCGACGAAAACAACGCTCGATGGAGCCTAGACCATTCCCTCGGGACGGCTCAACCCGGCGCTCTGCTGGCCCGGAGAGGCCTCCGTGCGACCGCGTGGAATCGGCCGCGCAGGTCCGTTCAGACGGCAAGCGAAGAGGCGCAGGGCGATCTGCAGTCCCGACCGAAGAGGGAGCATCTTCGGGGGCCCGATCCGGGCGTCGTAGTCGATCGGCAGCTCCGGAATCCGCGCCTGTGAAAGGCATGCGGAGCCGAAGAGGTCGGCCTCCAGATCGAAGCCTCTCGCCTCGAGCGGAATCCGACGAAGCGCGTCGGCCTTGAATCCCCACATCCCGGTGCAGACGTCCGTCACGGAGACGCCGAAGAGGAGGCGGGCCAGCGCGCTGAGCACGCGGTTCCCGATCGCGTTCAGGGGCGTCATGGCGCCTTCCGCCATCCGGCCGCGGAAGCGCGAGCCGAGGACGACGTCGTTCCCGGAGGCGAGGGCCTCGAGGAACCTCTGAATCGCTTCCGGAGGATAGGTTCCGTCCGCATCGAGCATGAGGAAGAACTCCGGTTCGAGCGAACCGCCGTCCGCGCGGTCCCCGGTGCGGAGCAAGTGGTCGAACGCCTGCCGCATCCCGTTTCCTTTCCCGCGCCCCGCCTGGATGAACACGCTCGCCCCGTTCTTGCGGCCCACTTCCAGGGTCCGGTCCGTCGAGTTCCCATCGACGACCCAGATCGACACGGTGTATCCGGCCGCCTCGAGCTGGGCGCGGGGAATCCGGTCCAGGACCTTGCCGATCGCACGTTCCTCGTTGAGGGCCGGCAGGAAGATGACGACATGGCCTCGGGGACTCGGCTGCGGGCTGTCCCTTTCGGCGCCCGAGAAGTGCGTGAGCTCGTCCTCCGACTGGCCACCCCCCATCGCCTCTGCGATCATGGTCGTCTGTTCTCCCTCCGGCCCGTCATTGCGACGCGATGCCCAGGTTCGCGGGCGTGCTGCTCGCCCGTCCGGCCTTGTCCTCCGGCCGCTCGTAACCTGGGAAAATCGCGTCGAGGAACTCCGTGTTCCGTTCCATCTGGTAGGTGAGGAAGAACAGGGCGCCGTACGTCTCCCCCCGCGGACTCACGGCAACCACATCGTCACGAGCGAGCTTCGTCAGGTGGTGCTGGACGGTCGTGTAATGGAGCTCCAGCGCGCTCGCAATCTGGTTCGCGTTCAAGGGCCCGCGGTCCTGAAGAAGTTTCAGGATCCGGCACCGGTTGTGGCCGCCTCGGGACCGTGCGAGCAGGTACACGAGGGTCCGTCGGAACGGCGTGTTGGACCGATCGCCCGCGCGCGACGTCGCTGATCGGACGTCCACGTGTGCCGGAATCGGCCACGCGCTCGACGGGGGTGCGATGAGGACACGTTCAGTTGACCCCGACATTAGACGCGGGCAAGCCGAACGAGGGGGATATCCACCGCGTCTTGATACGCGCAACTCCGCATGGGGAGTGTGCGCCGTGCGTCACACATAATGATTAAAGTTGCAAAAGACTATAACATACAAGTGGTTGCCAACGTATTGCCTTTTATTCCGAAGAGGGCCCTGGTGAACCGAATTGGCTAGTCGAACCGCGGTCACGAGGACCATTCGGTTGGACGGAGACACGGACCGGGCCCTTTCCACCTTGGCCGAGAAAGAGCGGGTCAGCGTCAATTTCCTTGTGAACCGGGCGCTTCGAAAATTCATCGAGTGGGACGTCTACGCGGAGAAGTTCGGATTCCTCTCCCTGCCCGCCTCCATGATCACGAAGATGATGAGCTATCTGACCGACGACGAGGCAAAGGAGATGGGACGCTGGGCGGGACAGAACCTGGTGAAGGACTTCCTCACCTTCTGGTTCAAAGAGGTGAGCGTCACGACCCTCGTGAAAGGGTATCCGGCCCTCGAGTCGAAATACGGGAAGTCGTTCGAATACGAGGAGCATGTCGACGGCGGCCGGTGGACGATCATCCTGAAGCATGGCCGCGGGATCAAGTGGTCCTTCTACTACGAGGAGCTCCTTCGGTCCGTATTCGACCAACTGCTGAAGAAGGAAGTCAAGACGGAACGGACGGAAGATCAGGTCGTTGCGCGATTCAGTGCCGTGTAGGCCGCCCTGCGGTGCGCAACGCTACGTGGCGATTTTTTTCCTCGGGGACTCCTCTTCGGAGTTCTCGTAACCCGCATCGTGAAGCGCGGTCCGCTCGATCGCCTCCGCGAGCCAGCCCATCGTCATGCGCAGGCCGAGGCATACCCGGTCGATCTCGGCGTCCCCTGTGTCCGCCTTCTTCACCTTCGACAGCAGCATCGACTTGACCATGTGGGCGTTCTGATCGCCGAAGGTCTTGTCGAACGCCCGCCAGTAGGCCTGCTGGAACGCCGGATCGTCTCGGGCACCTTTGACCTTGGCTAGATGGGGGACGGTACCGCCTCCCGGGCCTCGACGTCCGTCCACATCGGAAATTGCATGCGGCCTCGCGGCTGCCCAGCGCCATCGCAGGCAACCGACCTCCTTTCGATTTTCATTGGGCCAGCCTTTCGAATCGGCTTACAGCAGACGGGATGGGCTTGATAATGCGTGCGTTTAGTTCTCACCATGAGTGCGGGACGTCCTCGGCGAACCGACCACCTTCCCGTGACGACCGAACTGTTCGTCCTTGGCAACCGGGAGACAACGAGGTCCCGAATCGAGCGTCGACCCATCTTTGGGCCACCTTGCCGGACCGGCTCCTCACTCCGCGCCACCGAGCTCCCTCCGTGGACGCTAGACAGGGTTCCCGCGGACATGTGGATGGACAATGCGGATCCCCCGAGGGCCGATGTCGATCGGGATGGGACCCATCTGGTGATTCGTGCCGCGCATCTTCGTGATCTCAATGTACCGGACCCGCGCCTCTCCGGCCGGGACGATACTGAACTTGATGACGCCATCCGCGACGAACTCCTCCACGCCGATCCATGGGGAACCCCCCATGCTCCCCGTCCCCTCCTCCGTGATCAACAGAGTCGTGCACCCGGAGGCTCCGCCGACGATCTTGCCGAGCAGCACATGCGTGAAGGTCCGGAGGTCCCCGACCGTCTGGAACGCGGGAGACATCGCGGTGAAGGAGTCGATCACGAGTCGCTCGGTCTCGTTCTCATCGATCTCCCGAGCGATTTGCTCCCAGAGCGCCGGAAGGCCCTCCGAGGTGGGCGCGGGGAGCTCGAGGAAGGAGAACCGCTTCTGGGCCATCAGGGGTTCGAAGTCGAGTCCGAGCCGGCGCATGTTGTGCAGGTACGACTTCTCGCTCTCGAGCATGGACACATACATGCCCGCCTGCTTGCCCTTCTTCGCGCCATGGTACAGGAAGTGGGATCCGAAGATCGTCTTCCCGGTCCCGGGCCGGCCGGTGAGCGTGACCAAGCTACCCGAGAGGAAACCGCCCTCGAGCATCCCGTCGAGGTCCTGGAGCCCCGTCGCTGCCCGTTCGTCCGTGCTCGGCTCCGGGTTCTTTGACACCGCAACTTCGGTCATGCAATCAACCTCTTCTTAGCGTTTTGCATGGAGCGGGCCACCGTCTCGAAGAAATCCGCCTGCGGCGCCCGCCGCCGGATGTGGACCGGGATGGAGAGGGGTGGTTCTCCCGGCATGCCGCCCCGCTCCCGCGACAGCGGGACGTCCTGAAGCGGGATCAGCTTGAACTCCGGATACCCGTTCGCGAACGAGAACTGGAGGCCGTAGAATCCCGTGCGGGGCTTCACTCCGTAGAAGACGAGCGTGCCCCAGCGCGTCGTGAGCACGAGGTGGATCTGGGAGATGTTCGCGACCTTCTCGGTGAGCTCCAGGTTCGGCCGCGCCAGGACGGACTGGATGTCCTTGTTCACGGCGACGCGGGCCGCCACGGTCGCGAGGAAGTCCATGACCCCTTGTCCGTAGAAGTTCTCGACGGTGTCCAGGGCCATCAGTTTCCAGACAATCTTTCCCTGATTCTTGAACCGGCCATAGACCTCGAGCCACATCTCAAAGTCCTTCGCCATGTCCAACGAGAACTTGATCGCGACGGGGTCTTCGACGCGGTCCGTCGTGAAGACGCGCATGTTCGCGTCGTACATGTCTTCCGCCAGGAATTGGGTCGCGAAGAGCCGCGACCGCTTCGGATCGAAATCGCTGTACGGGAACATCATCACCGCGTTGCCCGTCGCAAGGAAATTGAGGAGGGCCGTGAGAGGCACGTACACCTGCGCCTCGAAGGGGACGTCGCCCCGCATCTCGAGCAAGACCGTGGAACCGCGAGCGACGCCGCCGCCCAGGAGAGCATCGAGGTCTCGGCTCCCCGTGGACATGTGGGTCTCCGTGTTGTGGACCGGGCGGAACTCCGCCGTCTCATCCGGGAGCTTGAAGTTGAACGGCTCCAAGTACTGGAACCGGCCTCCCGCGAGGGTGAACAGGTACTGATCCTGGCGGATGGGGACGCCGCGGAGCTTTCGGATCTCCAACTCTCGCAGCCGCCGGTCGTCGATCACCTTCTGACGGAGGATCAGGATCGCGTCCGCGAGTTGGTCCAGGGTCGTGTTCGCCTCCGAGTGTTCGCTCACCAAGATGAGACGCGCCCCCGTTTCCTCGAGGACGGCCATCAGAGACTGCTCGACCTTCATCCGGGCTTCCGCCGGGATGTAGTCCGAAATTCCCTCCCAGGAGTCGAGGACGACGAGAGGATTCTCCATGCTCGAGAGCAGGTCGTGGAGCCCGGAAATCACCTTGTGCCCGACGACGAACTGGGTCGGATCGAACTCGAGGGTCGAGAAAAACTGCACGTTCGGTTCCGCGGCCAATTTCGGGAAGAGGGCATGCTGAAACGAAAGCTTCTCTGGGTACGTCCTTGTCGAAATATGGACAGAATCGCCTTCGGAGTGCAGGAGCGCCATGAGCTCCAAGGCGAGGTTGGTCTTGCCGGTGCCCGCGTCTCCCTTGACGAGGAGGATGTAGCCCTTGCGGCGTAGCACCGCCTCCAATTCCGGCGGAACCGATCGCAACTGAGTCGTCGACTCGTTATTCTCAATCATCTACCGCGTCGACCTCCCACAGCGCCTGAATACATGAACGAGGACCACTTAAAAGCTTGTAGTAACCTTGTGCTCACCCCTCTCGTGCAAGCCGCGTCGTGGGCGGCGGGAGGACGCACGGCGGGATGAGTGCACTGAAATCGACCTGATTCATTGGAACTTATAAACCGGGGAAAGATTCCGAATAGGCAGACATGGACATACCGTTGCGGAGCGCCGTTCTGTTCATCGTCGCGGTCGCCGGAATCCTCCTCGCCGTGGCGACCCGGAGCCTGGTCGTCCTCCAGGGCCTCACCATGATTGCCTTCGCCATCCTGGGGGTGCTCGCGGTCGTCCTGGTCCGACGAGGCGCCCGTTCGATCCCCTCGGATCCGAGGCTTTCGCGCGTGGCCGAACGCCTTCGGGAGCTGCGCCGTCTCGCCGCTTCGGCCCGGCAGGATTCCCTGGAAACCCTGGACGGGGGCCGGCAAACGATCAACGTGTATCCGTGGCCCGAAGAGGAGGACGTCGTGCGCGTGGAAGACCACTCCATGGCGCGTCGGCTTGCGCAGCGACTCGCGCCTCCAGCCCCGGACGCGGCCGTCGATGGCCGCCGTTCGGCCCATCATGAAACGTTCGCAGAATTGCTCCGCGAAGGGGAGGACCTTCGCGCCCTCGGTCGGCTCCTGAAGCTCGACCTGAACGCGTACGGAAGTCAACTCGCGAAAGGCCTCGCGGCCGCCCGCGCGGGGCGGTTCGAGCAATGCGGTCTGTACCTGCAGGTGGCGAACGAACGGCTTCGGTTCCAGGTGCACGCGGCCCTCGCCGAGGAATTGCTCAGCCTTCGAACGCCTTCCTATGAACAACGTTGAGCGGCCCTGGTCGCAGCCGTCGGAATGCCGACGTTTTCGACGGACGGGAAACCCGGTGCGGAACGCGCCCGAAACGCATTTCCATGTGGGACGGATTTCGGAAGGTTCTCGGGAAAGAGTGATTCCGTACGGCCACATTCGACGCGGACGGCCTTCGCCGCCAGGGGTGACCTGCAAAGGGGCAGCGATTGAGAGGACCTTCGGGATCGAAGGTATGAGTGGGGCTGTTATGGGTGCGACGTGGGTCCTCGTGCCGAGACCTCACGCAGCGGATGGCCGGCGCGCTCGGACGCGTCCTCCCAGCCTCCTCTTTTTCTCGTCAACGGTTGATTTGATGGCGCCGATCTCCTCGTCCGACGAAGCGCCAAGTCGGGGCGAGGGCGCCGCTTACCGGGCTCTGAATGGTTCTCGGAGGAAAAGCGTCCCACGATCAGGGCGACGGTTCCGTCTGCGGAATGAACGCGCCGCTGAGCCGAAGGTAGAGGAACACCGGCTCCCCCAGCTTCGCCACAGTCTCCCCGTGGTCCGTGAGCGAATAAACGACCCGCGGCGGTCGCGTGGGCTTCACATCTCTCCGGATCAGGCCGGTCTCCTGCATCCGGGTGAGCTTGCTCGACAGGACGCGCGAACTGATCCGGCCGAGGCCCCGACGGATCTCCTGGAACCCGGCGGACTGACGCATGTACAGGAGGGTGAGAATGTCCAGGGACCACTTGCCGAACACGGTACGGGCGATCTCTGCGTTCGCGGCCGAGGGATCGAACACGGGGGCGGAGCCGCCGCTCCAGCCGACGTCGCGGACGATCTCTCGGGAAAATCGGGAGCAGGTGTCGACGAGATCGGAGAAGCGGCGCTCGAGTCTCTCCGCCTGCGAGTCGACGCGTGCCTCGGTCTGTTCGGGTCGTGCGAGCATCTATCGGACCAACATCCCTCACTGCGGGAATTGGATACTAAGCCGTATGTGATGACTTGTGTTCATCTTGATTATCGACGCCGCTCTTTGTTACCGAAAGGATACGGGGCCTACAAATCAGCGCGGGACAAACCCCCGGAGGAATGGCACGACTGCCTCAGGGCCGTCCTATGACGGGCGGAACGACCTGCCCGCGACGTCTTTTTGCGGCCACCCTGGGACTCATCCTGGGCCTTACTCTCGCGGTGCTCCTGCCGCTCGTCATCTCACAGCCGGCCAAGGCCGCGGACGTCCCAATCCTGCTCTTCGCGAACGCGATCGGTTGGGGGACCACGTCCCAGGGGGAGACCAATCCCGGACCGACCTTCGTTGTGTATCACAATGACCAGGTCACCGTGACCTTGACGAGTGACGACGGGTTGCCGCACGGCCTGTTCATCGACTACAACGGCAACGGGGTGCCGGACAGCGGGGACTACATCTCGCCGAAGACATCCGCCACGCAGAACCCGATCCAGTTCACGTTCCCCGCGGACCGCGTGGGCCAATACACGTACGCCGATTCGGTCATCCCCTTGAACACCGGCACCTGGTCGACCCGCGATAACGGCGCGCCTTCGGCGACCATCCGTTCTCCGGTGGCCGGGACCTCGTGGACGGGAGGTAAGGCCCATGACATCTCCTTCGACCTCATCGACCCGGACGGAGATCCGATGACCTACACGCTCGCGTACAGCTACGGAGGGCGAGCGAGCCAATCAATCCGTGGGTCGACCCCGGCCAGCGGGAATCCGAATGTCGTCTCCTGGACGCCGACCGGATTCAGTGCGACGGACACGGTCCTGCACCTGGATGTGCTCGATTCGCGGGGCGCACCGGCCCATGTGGACTCCGCCCCGTTTGAGGTGGACTCCACGCCTCCAACCATCGGGTCGTCCTCGCCCCTCTCCGACGCGGTGAGCGTGGACCGGAACACGCTGATTCAAGTAAATTGGTCCGAGGCGATGAACGAAGCGACGACCGGCGCCGCGAACGCGTTCGGAGTGCGCGGCTCGGGAGGACCATGGCTCACAGGCACTGTCTCCTGGTCGCCCGACGAGAAGCAATTCACCTTCCGACCATCGGGCACCCTGACCGATGGGACGGTCTACGAGGTCTACGTGAACAGCACGGCCACGGACCATTCCGATCCGGGCAATCCCTACGCCGGTTCCACGTGGAGGTTCTCGACCGGATCGACCGCGGACCGGACCCCGCCGTCCATCCTCGCGATGGAGGCCGATCCGTCGGTCCAGGTCGTGAACGCGTTTGTGAACCTGACCACGGACGTGCAGGACAATGTAGGAATCCTCACCGTGACCGCGGCCGTCCGCGGACCGGCGTTCGATCAGAATCTCACGATGGTGCACGCATCCGGGACGCGGTGGTACGTGAATCGGACTTACGGCGCGGTGGGCCACTACGCCTTCACGGTCTGGGCCACGGACAGCTCCGGGAACGTACGCTCGCAGACCGCGGGCTTCGACATGTCTCCGGAAGGATCGGGGAGCGTCCCCGCTCCGCTGTACGTGAACGTGTCGATGACGGATGGGGTCGTCGATGTGACGTGGAGCCCGGTCTCGTCGCCGACGTTGGCCGGCTATTACGTCTATCGAGGGAACGGCACCGCGGGTCAGTACACGCGACTCACGATCACGCCGATTCCGAAGACGGCACCGACCGTGTACCGCGACTCGAGCGTCCAGCCGGGTCGCACCTACTTCTACACCGTCACATCCGTGAACACGACGGGCGCGGAATCCGGGTACGCACAGGCGTTCTCGGTGACGATCCCGCCGTACACGACTCCTCCCCTCTTCGACCCGGTTCCATGGGCCGTCGCCGGGGTGACATTGGGCGTTATCTTGGGGGCACTCTATGGCATGGTATGGCGACGCCGACCCGCGTGACGAGCGTGCCTCCTTCGAGGCGACGGGAAGCAGCCGGCTGTGGCCGTTCGTCCTGACCGTCTTCTTCGGCATCCTCTTCGCGGGGATCGCGGACCTGGCCTGGCTGACCGCGACCGGGACGACCGCGCCCTGGTTCACCTCGACGGTCTCGGCCCAAGTGTACACGGCGACGCTGTCGACGGCCACGATTGCGACCTTGATCCTGGCTTCCCTCGCGGCGAGCAAACTCACCGTCCTCGAGTCGAGGGCCCGGGCGACCGCGGCCCGTCAGGTCGACGAGGGCGCAGCCAGTCCGCGAATCCCGGTCGAGGCCCCCCGCTCGGTCGTCCTCGCCCCGAGTCGGAACCCGCGGGCGGAGGGGCTCGATCAGATCCTCTCCGAACTCGAACGGTTCGCGGAGGGTCCCATGGTCGAGGTCCGGGACCGGCAGACCGGAGACACGATTCCGAGGTCCTTTCCCCAGTCAGGCCAGCGGCCGGTAGTGGCCGGGCAGGGGCGGGTTTTGCCGCGGGTGACCCGGGCCGCCCTCCGCCGAGCGCGCGGCCTCGTGTGGCAGACCGTCGCCGGACCGCTGGCCGTCCTCCTCATCTTCATCTCGGTCGCGGGTGCGATGCTGCCCGGCTCCGGCGCGTTCGCCCAGACCCACTTCCAGCTCAACACGGGACTCATCCTCTTCCTCGGGTACGGCTGGCCCTTCCTGGTCGCGTGGTCCATCGCGGCCATCGCACTCCTGCACGTCCTGGTCCGTGCGGATTCGCTCGAGAACCTGGCTCCGGAGCCGATGTCCCCCGGAGATGTGCCGAGCGACCAGTCCACGCCGAGAGGGAACGCGCTGTATGACCGGCGATAGGCCGGCCGGCCCCCGCGCCACGCACGGGCGAGGCTGCGAACAAGCCTGAAGCGAAACGCACCGGAGTGCTTCCCCGTGGCGGTTTCATCGTCCAGATTACTCCCGGGCCTTGAAGGGCCCCGACGACAATTGTGTGCGAGAGCCTTCATCTGAGGCTATCTCAACGTGGGATGAGAGAGGGGAACGAATGGGAATATCGACCGCGGAACTGGAACAGGATTGGCGGAGCTCGGAACGCTGGGCGGGGATCGTGCGGCCGTACGGTGCCGCGGACGTCGATCGACTGCGCGGCTCGATCCCGATCCGTCACACGCTCGCGGAGCTCGGGGCCGAGCGGCTCTGGGAGCTCCTGCGGACGGAAAACTACGTCCAGGCCCTCGGGGCCCTCACCGGGAACCAGGCGATCCAGCAGGTCCGGGCAGGACTCCGTGCGATTTATCTGAGCGGATGGCAGGTCGCGGCGGATGGCAACGACGCGGGTCAGATGTACCCCGATCTGAGCCTGTACCCGGCCGACAGCGTCCCGAACGTCGTGCGACGGATCAACAACGCGCTGCGTCGGGAGGACGAGAAGCAGCACATGGCCGGCAAGGACGATATCCACTGGTTCGCGCCGATCGTGGCCGACGCGGAGGCCGGCTTCGGCGGATCGCTCCATGCGTTCGAGATCACGAAGGCGATGATCGAGGCCGGCGCGGCCGGCGTGCATTTCGAGGACCAGCTCGCCGCCGCGAAGAAGTGCGGACATCTCGGAGGGAAGGTCGTCGTCCCCACGGGGGAGTTCATCCAGAAACTCGTCGCGGCCCGCCTGGCTTCGGACGTCATGGGAGTGCCGACGGTCCTCGTCGCTCGGACGGACGCGAACAGCGCGCGCCTGGTCACGAGCGATGCAGACCCAAGGGACCAGGCGTTCCTCACGGGAGAGAGGACCGCGGAAGGGTTCTTCCGAATGGAGGGCGGACTCTCGGCGGCGATCGCTCGCGGTCTCGCGTACGCCCCGTACGCGGACATGCTGTGGTGCGAAACATCGTCGCCCGATCTCGAGGAAGCCCGTGCTTTCGCCGACGCCGTCCATGCCCGTTTCCCGGGGAAGATCCTCGCCTACAACTGCTCCTCGTCCTTCAACTGGCGGAAAAAACTGGGTGCCTCGGCGATCGCGACCTTCCAGTCCGAACTAGCCCGAATGGGCTACCGCTTTCAATTCGTCACGCTCGCGGGTTTCCACACGCTGAACCTGTCCATGTTCGGGCTCGCGATGGATTACAAAGACCGCGGGATGTCCGCGTACGCGGAACTGCAAGACAGAGAGTTCGCTGCTCGAGAGAAAGGGTATTCCGCGGTCGAGCACCAGGCGTTCGTCGGGACGGAATACTTCGATGAAGTGGGCCAGGTGATCTCGGGCAGAACCTCGTCTACCCTCTCCATGGAAGGCTCGACGGAACGGGAGCAGGTGGCCATCGCACCGCAAACGAAGCGGGTTGCGTCCTCGTAGGCCCGCGGATCTCCTCGTAGGAACCGGCTCGACGATCCGCGTCATTGCAACGGACTGATGGAGATCGTCTAGAGGTACTGCCCCGAAACATCGTAACTGAGGGAGAGACGGGCCCTCATCGGATGCGCACAGAGTGGGTCGGCTCCCGACCGTCGGAACGAGGTCTCGCTGCCCTTTCGCTGTATCTACCGGTCTCGGGAGGGAATAGCTCCAAAAGGCTTTCCCGAGCATCACGACTACACCGGGCAGCCATGCCGCACATCGTGATCATCGGGGACCGTGATTCAGGGAAGACCACGTTCCTCGCTCTCCTATACGCGGCCCAGGTGAAATCCGGTGCCACACGGGCGGATGATTTCCGGTTTCACGTGGACCTCGCATCGATGGAAGAAATCTCCGAGGTCTTTCAACAGCTCATGTCGGGGAGTTTCCCGGATTCCGCCGTGAAGGAGGGAATCAGTGACATCAATTTCCATGTGGGCTACCGGAGATCCAGGCTCGGGATCCTGTCGCGGCGGCGGTCGAAGGCCTGGAGTCCGGATACCTCCGCCTCGTTGCACTTCGTTCTCCTGAGGAATCTGGACGCCGAAATGGCTCGATTTCGCAGCGGGAGTTCCCTCGCGAACGCGAAGCTCAGGGACGTGCTCGAGAGCGATGCCATGGTCATCCTGGTGGACAGCACAAGGCTCGCCGTCGTCGGTGAAGAGAACCCGCACGGGACGATGAGCAACTACGACGGAGCCGTGGAATCGCTCTTGACGGCCTTGCAGAGGTCACGAGTGCGTGGCCGCCTGAAGCGCTTCCATCTGATTTTCCTCTTCTCCAAGTTTGACTCCGTGAACAAGAAAGCGCTCCGACGGGCGAAGATCGAAGATACGCCCCCGCGCCTCCGAGAGACGACCCTGAGAGCGGCCTATGCCCGTGGGCTGCTAGACACGAATCTGCCGAAGACGATCGCGAAGATCACCGACCGCGAGGTTCAAGGAGTGCGATTCGCCGCGCCCTCGTACTTCTTCAGCCGGGTGGCGACCGAAGCCGCGACGGAGAACCGGAGGGAGGGGGTTCGGCTCCGTCGCGGAGAAGACGGCGGCTGGGAACTCGATTATTCTGCAGACGAATACCTCGCCCTGCTCGAGCGCCTGCGGACGATCGCCACCGAGGCGTGAGACTGACCCGTCCCTCCAGGGACGGTGCTTCCCGCGGATGATAACGTTGTGATTAGGATTAAGTACGGTTGGGGGGTGATGCACAGAACATGCCCTGCGCACTACTCGGCGACCGCGCCTCAGGGAAGACGACGTTCCTGGGATTGCTCTATTCGGCCCAGGTCAAGTACGGTACCGGCGTGCAGGATGACTTCCGTTTCCACGCGCCGATCGGATCCTTGAACCTGATGTCTGCGGTGTACGAAGGAATGAAGGATGGTCGGTTCCCTAGCGCGACGCTGAAGGAGGAGATCACCGAGCTCGGTTTCATCTTCGGTTACCTTCGCAAGGTGGTCGGCAAGTTGCCCTACTACATCCGGCAACAGAACTGGGCGCGCCCGTTCTCCACCCTCCGATTCTCCGCCTACGACGTGTCGGGCGAAGATATTGAAGAGTTCATCGAGACCGGGATCGCCTCGAGGCCGTTGATCCAACAGCTTCTGAAGAGCGTCGTCGTCGTGGTCTTGGTCGACTGCAGCAAGATGACGACCGACATCGACACGCCGGCATACAAGAAAATGCTGCGATACGACAGCACGGTCGCGAAGTTGCTCGTCGCCTTCCAGACGTACAAGAGGCAGGAATACGACCGGCTGAAGGATTCGGGGGTTAAGGCCGACGCGCCGAGAATCTACCCCGCCTTTGTCCTCTCCAAGTTCGACACCCTCAAGGATGACGTTCTCGCTCGATTGGGCCTCCATCGCGGATTCCCCGAGAACAAGCGCGCACGAAAGGACTACGCAGAGGCTTTGCTTCGAGTCTTCGTCCCGCAAACCCTGTCCCAGATCCGAGGCGGTAAGATCGCCGGCGTCAGCATGGACAAGGCCGCGTACTTCCTGAGCTGGGTTCGAACGGAACAGCACGAAGGCATGGAACCCGTCGGGCAATCGAAAATCGTCCGGACCGGGTTTGCACCGGAAGGCGGCGGCGAGCCCGATTTCTCGTACGACGAGTACGTCGAGTTCATCGAGCACTTCCGAGACATCGCCCACAAGATCCCCGACGAGGTCCTCGAGGCGGAGAAGTTCCAGGCACAGGCCCTGGCACGGGCAGCGTAGCAGGCGGCACCATGGGAGCCGCGGAAGCCCGGCGTGGATCGACGGACGGAACGTTCGTGGAGTTCGACCATTGGCTCTACGGGGCGGTGCCCGGGACCGGGTACACGACGAAGGCCGTCTCAAAGGGTCTCGACGCGGGCTTGTATGACCAATACCTTCGCGGGCACTACACGCCGATCCGCGCGGCCACCGCGCAGTCGTACGAGGACCCGATCGATCTCCACATGATCCACCCCGTCCACGGCGGGCGTGAGATCCTCTTGTCCCGGATCACCCGAGGACCGGCCGATGAAGCCGGTAGGCCCACGTTCGCGAATCACACGGTCGTCGGCCGCACGGAGCCGCTCCGGTCGGGTCTCATCACGCTCGATTCGGTCTTCCGCGCCATGGGCGAGGTCGAACGAAAGGCGCCCGACGTCATGGGAGAGATGGCGCCCCTCGAAATCCCCACCCGGTCGGAGGAGGAGCGCAAGGCTCCCTTCGGCCTCGGGATCCATCGGCACATCACGTTCCCCGCCCTCGAGACGCTCGCGACCCGCATCATGGCCGATGCGACGAGCCGGACCCTCCTCCTGTGCCGAAACACGACGCCCGAGGCGCGCAACGCGACCCTGCACCTCGTCTTCGAACTCCTATGCTGGGGATGCGGACTCCCGATCCTGACGGCCATCAGCGAAACCCCCCGATCCTCCGCGATGAACTTCTTCAACTTGGTCGTCGCGCCGCGGGGCGTCCGGGCCGACTCGAGCTGGGCCATCCTGGAAAGTGCCCTCGCCGAGCCCGTGTTACCTCGAGTCATGGATCGGGACGACGTGTACCAAAATCTGACCACGATCGTGCGTCAGGCGCCCGGTTTGCCCGTGGCCCGATAAGTCGGGGACCCGCCGCTTCCCTTCTGGCGGACGACGGTCCAACCGTGGCCGACGTCCCATTCGCCCTCTCGGCCCTCGAGATCTTGGTCCAGGTGATCCAGCTCCGCTTCCAGATAGGCGCCGTCCGTTTCCACGTCGGGCACCAGGCTGCCTTTGGACAGGAGCTCGCACAGAAGCACGAGGCTGCTCGGCCTCCCTTTCCAATGGACACCGAGGAAAGATTTCCGCGCGGCGGCATCGGTCAAGATGAGTTCCCGTAGACAGAGATAGGATTCGCGGTCGCGGGCATTCTCGCGCGGCGGCGGGTCGAGCCGCCCCTTGCGTTTCGCGAGATCTCGGAGAAGGAGGGCCCAGTCCTTTTTCGTGATCCCTTCCCGTTCCCACGGGGACGTCGGATCAGCGTCCACATTCGCCGCGTCGGCGTTCGTCGATTTCCTGGAGGAGCGAGCGCTGGCCTGAACGAGATCGTACGTGACCCCATCCTCCTGGTTCCTGGCCGGCACGATGCGGATCGACAACGCGCTCATGCCCAGGTGGAAGCGGGGATCGATCACCGTGAGGAGGTTCGCGGTCTCCTGGGGGAAGAGCTCCGTCAGGGTGATGTTCACCTCGGTCGTGCCGTTGCGTCGGGCCAAGGCGCTCAGCCGCTCGAGCGGGAGCGAACCGTCGCCGTCTCTTGGGCCGTTGGCCAAGTCGTCGAGATACGCCTGCGCGACTTGCTGGGTGAAACGCGGTCGCTTGGAGCCGAGGGAAAACTGGAGCGCCTTCGCCATCATGGCCGAGCCGCGAAAGAGGCCCGTGACCCCGGCACGGAGGAAGGCCATGGTCCCGGCCGCGTCCACACACTGACTGATGAGGCCGGCCAGCCGGATGGAGAGCTTTCGACTCAGCCTTCCGCCCGGCACCCTCGATTCATGGAACATGCCGCCCCACCGAAGGGGCGCGGTCTCCGTCCATGTCCGGTCCGCCGGACTGCGACGAAACCAGTCGAGCGTCTTGTCGCGAAGGATTCCGCTGACGAGGATCGGGTCTTCGGTTTCGGCGCGGACCCGAGGCAAGAGCGCTTCCGCGGTTCGGACGATCTGGTGCAAGAGGCGCTTGTCCCCCCGAGCCTGCTCCAGGACGGCGCGCAGGTTGATCGAGTTGACGACCTCGAGGTCGAACTTGTCCTCGGGGTTCATTTGGAGGAACGCTTCGAGGGCCGGCGGTTCGGAGCGTGAGGTCCCCAGAGCCTTCGCAGTCCGCTTGGCGCCGACCGCCGTTTTGCTGACTTCCTCGGACACGGGGGGAAGGAGGGCCATGAGCACCGCTGGTGGCACGAAAGGCATCTCGACCAACCAGCCATCCTACTCAGCCGCCCCAGGTTCGATAAACCCGTCGCTGGCGATTATCGTCCGTGATAGGCATCTGGGCCAGGTTCATTCCGTCGAGGAAAGAGACACCCCAAGACGGCATGGGAGTTCGCCGAACGATATTCAGAACTTGGAAGATTGTCGAAGTACGACGTTCGGCCGACGAAGGTCTGAGGAAGAGAATGCTCCCGGCGGGAAGTCGGTACATTAGCAAGCGAACCCGGCAAGCCCATCAAGCGATATGCCGGTGGAAAGTTTCTACCGTTGGGCCTCGGATCCGCACTTACGTCCGGTTCCCGGAACGGCCGGTCAGCGCTTGATCCTCACTTGTACGAAGTTGCGTACGCTAACCACGGTTTCAAAGAAACCGATTAGGACTGTCCCGTTCCCGCCCGTAGAGGCCTTTCGTGGCGTGATCCCGGCAGACCGCATCGACCCCGAGCATGCATTCGAGCCCAACCTCTCTTGCGCGAGGACGAAGGCGATGATTCAGGCCGCCGTCAGGCACTGGAGAACTTGGACTCCTGCACCGATTGTACGCTCATTTCGCGCGCGCCGCAGCCGCTTTGGCGGCGAGCGCCGCGAACTCCTCGCGGCCAAAGGCCGTGCCTGCGAGCCCCCAACCGCCCTCTGCTGCCTCAGTAAGTATCACCCAAGTGCGACTGGCTTGGGTCGGGTCGCTAGAGACTTTGGTCACAATCTCGGTGATCTCTTTGACGAGTTGTTTCTGACCTTCGCGGGTCAACGCCGCTGGAGGCGTGATGACCTGGACACGGACAGTCCGTGCAGAGTTGGTCGCTGCGGTGTGAACCGCGCGCGGGTCCATTCGGTGGATGAACGCGGCGGTGTTGTTCAGGTGGAAGGGGCCGGGAGTTGCCA
>WNGG01002060.1_pt1 | contig 32052 bp, 29 predicted proteins | sample 5400661 | NCBI WGS metagenome assembly WNGG01 (sample SAMN13153372, study PRJNA577476) | soil metagenome | isolation source: 100 cm soil or saprolite under Garry oak tree replicate 1 | place: USA:California | collected 2016-06-15
GCGGCTGTGGCAAAAGCACTCTACTCAAGTGTCTGAATGGACTCATTCCCAGCAGCTATAAGGGTACGCTCAGCGGTGAAGTCCAACTTCATGGGCGCTCCATCAAAGGTTACTCACTGCGCGACCTGGCACAACAGGTCGGCACGATGCTACAAGACCCTGATAAACAGATCATTGGCAGCACCGTTGAACAAGAGATCGCCTTTGGCATGGAGAACCTGAACACGCCACGAGTTGAGATGCGTCAGCGTGTTCAAGACGTGCTGAGACGCTTACATTTAGAACACTACCAGGGACAGGCCACCTTCGCTCTCTCCGGTGGTCAGCGACAGCAGATTGCAGCCGCCGGTATTCTCGTGATGCACCCCTCGATTTTCTTGTTTGATGAGCCGTTTGCCAATCTCGACTCGCGAGCCGTAGACGAATTGGAGAAACTGATCTCTGACCTGCGCACTGAGGGTCATACTATCATCATCGTCGAGCATCGTGTTGAGGAGGCATTGCACCTGAAGCCAGACAAAGTCTTGCTTATGCGCGAGGGCCAGCAGGTCTTCTTCGGCAGCATTGAAGAATTTTTAGAGATTGCCGATCCCACCCAGGTCAAACTCCCTGTAGAGGCGACACTGCGCATTCTTAAAGATCCGAACGAAGCACCTGATCTACTTGTTAGACCAATTACAACTGGAAAAGGCAGCGTAACCCCCACAGAGGAACCCATCCTGATCTTTGAGAATGTGCGTTATCGTTATAGCTCATTCTCAGAGGAGGTTTTGCATGGTATCTCATGTCAGATACGACGAGGGGAAACGATTGCCCTATTAGGCCCGAACGGTTCTGGCAAGACGACGCTGGTAAAGCAGGCGCTTGGTCTGCTGCGTCCCACTAAAGGCACTGTACGCCTTTATGGAGAAGACACACGCAACCTGAGCGTTGCCCAACTGGCCTCGCGCATCGGCTACGTTTTCCAGAGTCCCGGTGCCATGCTCTTCGCCCCATCAGTCCGAAAAGAGGTGAGCTTTGGACCTGAGAACCTGCACTTTCCCCCCGAGCGCTTAAAGGCAGCCGTAAAGGAGGCTGAAGCGGCGTTAAACGTAGAGCAATTTGAGGAACGTTCGCCGTTCGCCTTGAGTTTTGGACAGCAGAAACGTGTATCTATCGCCTCAGTGCTTGCCATGCAGGGCAAAATCCTGCTGCTGGATGAACCAACCGCTGGCCAGGACTACCGTTCCTACATTTCCTTCATGGAATATCTGCGCAGTCTACCAGAACTGGATGCATTACTCTTCATCACCCATGACCTCGATCTCGCGCTGCGTTTTACGCAACGTGTCTTGCTTTTGAAGGAAGGCAATCTGGTGGCGGATGGTCCACCCTTACAAGTGCTCGCCGATCCAGCCTTGTTAGAGGCTTGCAACCTGCGTCCCACCTCATTGCTGCACTACTTACTGGCTGAACGAAATGCTGTAGCGTAGGCTCGTATAGTCTATGAAAGGAGGTATATACTTCACCAATTCTTTGGTACGTTTCTTCTTACCTTCCGTCGATTCTTTATCAGAAAGGAGTTTCACTCATGGCAGTCGCAGAAGAACGTTCACCCTCGAGAGTTTGGGGCCTTGGTGTACGCCAGGTAGTCTATATGGCCCTTGGAGCTGCCCTTTATGGTGGGTTAAGCTGGGTCACTAACTTCATCCAACTTCCGAGTGCCGGTAACGTCTCGTTTCGTCCTGCTATCGTCATTCCACTCTTTTTCGGAGTCCTCTTTGGCCCCTGGGTTGGCCTCTTTGTAGGTGGGATTGGTAACGTTATCGGCGACCTGATCTCTGGCTATGGCTTCTTCTGGAACTGGGACCTGGGAAATGGGCTGATCGGCTTCATTGCTGGTCTTGCTATGCTCATGACGTGGGGCCGCTACAACACCACTCGTGCCATCGTCATTGCAGAGATCTTCAGTGCCGTAGCAGTGGTCGTCGGTATTGCCTTCGCCGCCTACAACGACATCTGGGTTTCAAAACTGACGGTTCCAGCAGCTACGAGCGAGTTCGTTCCCGCTACACTGTCCGATCTCATTAATGGCCTGATCCTACTCCCCATTCTGCTCGTCGCCTACAACGCAGCAATGGGACGCAGAGGACGCGCATAGCTCTGTTGTTAAGCTTCTAAAGGTGAGAGGTGGAGAGAAATGACCACTTCTCACCCTCTGTTCGAGAGATTCTTATGCTTATTACCTTTCCTTACATCAAGCGAGACTCTCCTGTCCACCGACTTGACCCCCGAGCCAAGTTGGTGCTGTTCCTTGCCTTTAGTCTCACTGTGACGCAAACCTCAAATTTCTGGGTCATTCTCACTGGATTGATCATCGCCGCTTTCTACTATAAACAAACTCATCTGAAGTGGTCAGAGACGAAGCGCCCCTGGCTCTTTATCATCGCTCTCACGCTCATCCTGATCGTGGGGAATTATTTCATTTCTGCAGGTGCTGTCGTGCAGGGCGTGGATCTCACTCATCAGCATGTTCTCTTTAGCATCCCTTTTCTCGGTCTCAAACCGCAGGTGCCCTTCATTGGCCCGGCACCATTGACCTTTAGCGTTGAAGGCATCACCTTCATGATTACGCAAGGTATGCGTAATATCAGCATTGCCCTGCTTGGCATACCGATATCGTATACCACCGACCCGGCGCACCTGGGAGTTGCATTCAGAGGATTGGGCGTACCTGATAAGATTGCCTATGCCATCGACCTTTCAATCCGCTTTCTGCCAACCACCGTTCGCGACTTCAGTACGACGCTGGATGCCCAGCGTGCCCGTGGCTTCGAAATTGAAAAACTCCGTGGGGGTATCTTCAGCAGGATTGCTCGATTAGCTCCAATGGTTGTACCTGTGGTCATCGGCTCAATCGTGGGAGCAGAGGACATCGTCAGCGCAATGGAGTTGCGCTGTTTTGGCATCGGCAAGCGCTCCTGGTTCACCGAGCTACATGCTCGTCAAATTGACCAGGTGATTCTGGCACTGAGCATAGGTGGCTTCATCGCTATTACTATCCTCAACATTCTCGGTAATTTCTATACTACAGGCCCGTTGCACTTTTTGCACGTCCAGGGCATCCCGCAATTCCTGGTGCCGTGATAATTTTGTTGCCTGCAGTCACTATATTCCCAGGAGTGAGGTGGTGTGCCGTGAGGCACCAGCTCACCCCAAGGAATACAGTGACCATTCCCTAAATCGTCTGCCCAGGAGTCATCTCTATCACCTCGACCCCATCCAACCCGAGAGCCTGAAGTGACTGGCGTAGGGCAGCAGGAGTTCCTACCAGGACCGGAAATGTTCCATAGTGCATCGGAATGACATGTTTTACTCCGAGCAAGCGAACGGCAACAGCTGCCTCACGCGGTCCCATCGTGTAGAAATCTCCAATCGGCAATAGTGCCACGTCAGGCTTGTAGAGTTCGCCAATCAGCTGCATATCGCTGAAGGCGCAGGTATCCCCTGCATGGTAGAGTTTGCGACCATTTTCAAATTCGAGGACGTATCCGGCAGCATCACCGACGTATTTGCCATCTTCGACGCCAGAAGTATGGATGGCATGGGTTATTGTGACCTTAATCCCATCTACATTTACCGTACCTCCCTTGTTCATGCCTATCGCATTCTGTACGCCCTTCGCTAGAAGCCATCCCGCCAACTCTACAATGGCGACGCAGGTAGGTTTTGTGGCGAGTGCTATACTTACGGCATCACCAATATGGTCAAAGTGGCCGTGTGAGACCAGCATCAGGTCAACGTGATCGACCTGCTTGAGTTCCTCTGGACAGGCAGGATTTCCGTGCGTCCAGGGGTCGATCAGCACAACCTTCCCTTGCGGTGAGGTGATCTTGAAAGTGGCATGTCCTAGCCATTGGATCTGTACACCATCCATTTGCATCGTATGGTCTGGCATGTGTTGTTCCTCCTTGAATTAGCTGAAAGTTGCACTACTGCACTGTCGAGCAACCTTCCGAGCAACTTTCCATTTTCACATTTGATACTGGTGGCGAAGTGTCCAAGAACGGCGAGCGAAGCGAAGCCGGGTGCGTAGGGGCCCGATTTATCGCGCCCTGGGTGGGGCGGGCCACATTTCGCCGCCAGTATCACATTTACAAATTAACCCAGTACACCTGATGAGTAACGGGGGCGTATCTCCCTGCCTTGTGTGAAGCGGTCATATGCGAAAGGCTGCATATCATCCGGCTTACTCCCTGTCAGGATGAGTTGCGCCATCCACTGTCCAACCACAGGAGAGAGCTTGAAACCATGCCCACTGAAACCAACAGCACAGTACAATCCTTCATACGCCGGGAGACGGTCGAGGATCGGATGATAATCGGGAGTGTCATCGTAGATACCGGCCCATCCTCCACGAGGTACAGCGCGAGCAAGAGCAGGAATACTCCCCCTGGCCATCTTGCGAAAGTGGGTAATCTCTTCCTCGGTCAGTCCCTGGGCATAGTGATCAGGATCACTTGCTGTGAGTACATCCTCCGTTGAGCCAACCAGTGTAATGCCGCCAATGTCTGGGCGCAGATAAATATGGCGTGTCAGATCAAGCACAACGGCGTGGAGACCCTGGCGACCCCCGAAGTCATCAGGACGACGTAGCGCAACCATCGGATGCCGCGTCGCCAGTATCGGCAGCGAGATAGCCAGAGGCTGAACAAGCGCCGGACCCCAGACGTTTGCTGCTACCACCACGATCGGTGCTTGCCACTCGCCTTGTGTTGTCTCGACACCAGTCGCCCGTCCATCCTGCGTCCGAATGCTCGTGACGGTCACTCCTTCGCAGATCATTGCTCCATAGTCACGGGCACGTTTGGCGAAGCAGTAAGTGGTTGCCATCGGATCCGCCACACCTGCATCAGGTTCGTAGCATGCCAGAACTACCCCTTCGCTGTTATATCCTGGTATAGCCTCGCTGATCTCCTCTGGCCGAAGTAACCGGGTCCTGACACCTTGTTCCTGCTGCAACTCCACATTGGCACGTAACGCTGCTGCTCCTTCCTCACCCGACATCACAAACATACCTGTAGTGACAAAACCGCAATCACCGCCGATGAGCTCATCGAAGTGCTGGAAGATGTGAAGACTATCCTTCGCCATACGAATAGTGAAGTCATTGGAGTAGTGCTGCCGTACAATCGCACCAGAGCGCCCCGTGGTGCCATTGCCGAGAGCCTGCCGCTCCAAAAGTACAACATGTCCCCCACCCTGCTTTGCAAGGTGATAGGCAATGCTGGCACCCATCACCCCTCCCCCAACGATGATGCTATCAGCTATCTCGACCATGGCTGCTCCCTTCTCCTGGGGCCTGATAAGCTGGACCACTACAACAGAGGATGTTCTCTTCAGAAGATAACAGTATCTGCCGCAATTTGCAAGGATTTCGTATGGCCTCCAACTGGAATAATTTCGTACCTACTCATGTTATGATTCATAAACGAACTAACAAAAGATTAGCGACAGGCTCAATGTCAACCTTCCTGATGTCCAGTTTTCCTTGACAAGCAGAGAATGTGCTGGTAATCTTTTGTTAGAACTAATAAATAGTAAGTTGATTTACTTTGTCAACAACAGCGAAAGAGGATCAAACATGGGTGATGCATCACGTGAAATCATGCGACGTGCACGGCAGCACGTGCCAGAATGGACACCAGCCCAGGTACGCGAAGAACTGGCTCATCAGCATGAAGCTGGCCCCGCTGGACAGGATATTGTTCTGGTAGATGTGCGTGAGAAGTACGAATGGAACGAGGGCCACATCCCCGGAGCCATACATGTACCGCGTGGCTTTCTCGAATTACAGATAGAAGAAGCTGTTCCCGATAAATCAAAGACCGTTGTACTCTACTGTGCTGGCGGAGTCCGATCACTTATCGCTGGCAGCACCTTGCAGCAGATGGGCTACAAGGATGTCATTTCAATGTCAGGTGGCTTCGGCCAATGGAAGGGCAATGGATACGCCTTCGTGCAGCCGCGCTTGATGAGCGATGCGCAGGCTAAACGCTATAGCCGCCATATGCTTGTCCCGGAGGTCGGTGAGCAAGGTCAGTTCAAACTCCTGGATTCGCGTGTCCTGTTGATTGGCGCTGGTGGTCTTGGTTCTCCCGCTGCCTATTATCTGGCCGCCGCCGGAGTTGGCACAATTGGCATTATTGACTCCGATATCGTAGAAGAGAGCAATCTGCAGCGCCAGATTTTACATAACACCAGCCGTGTTGGGCAATACAAAGCCGAGTCAGCGCGTGAAACCATCGAGGCCCTGAACCCTGATGTAAAGGTCATCACCTACATCGAGCGCCTGGATGAGACCAATGTCGCACACATCATCGCTGACTACGATGTGATTCTGGATGGCACCGACAACTTCCCCACGCGCTATTTGCTCAACGACGCGGCAATTATCGCCAATAAGCCCGTTGTGCATGGCAGCGTCTTCCGCTTTGAAGGCCAACTGACAGTCTTCAAGCCTCACGAGGGACCGTGTTATCGCTGTCTCTATCCGGAGCCACCTCCTGCCGCACTGGCACCAAGTTGTGCCGAAGCCGGTGTCCTGGGTGTGCTTCCAGGCATTATCGGTCTCTTGCAGGCCACCGAAACGATCAAACTGCTGCTCGGAATTGGTGAGCCACTGGTCGGTCGCCTGATGACCTACGATGCCCTCGCCGGTGAGTTCAACGAACTGAGTCTCTTCCGCGACCCCAACTGTCCGGCCTGCGGCGAGCATGCGCATCCAGAGAACCTACCGACCTACGCCGAAGTCTGCGCCGTTCCCGCCCGGTAATGGTTTACACCGAGAGGTTTCTTGTGAGCGGGGTGCAGGGGCGCGGCCCCTGGCGGGGTTTCAGGGGTGTCCCCTGATTTCCCCTCTTCTTCCGCCACAGGCGGCACAGAGAAAAAGCCTACCCGTGTAAGCCCGGTAATGGTAGGACGCAATAACCTTAATAATGTAGGGGCGCAATGAATTGCGCCCAGGGAGAAAATACCTCATGGCAAAAGTTCGACTTGCACCTGTCTTGCGAGCATCTGCTGGTGGCTCAAAGCAGGTAAGTGCCCAGGGAAATAACCTGGCCGAAGTCCTGAATGATCTCTACCAGCATTATCCCGCTCTCAAAGAGCAGATTCAGGCCGAAGATGGCCTCAGTCGCTTTATCAATATCTACGTCAACGACCAGGACGTACGCTTTCTGAAGGGACTCAAGACAAGCATCGGGCCTGATGATACCGTCACCCTGTTGCCTGCCATGGCGGGTGGTCATTAAGCTACCAGGAGAAACCTATGCGCTATAGCAGCATACTGGAAACCATTGGAAATACACCGCTCGTTGAATTGAGGAGTTTCAGTCCACGTCCGGGCGTGCAGATTTTTGCCAAGCTCGAAGGGGCAAATCCCTCTGGTAGCGTCAAGGATCGCATCGCCAAAATGATGATCGAAGAGGCCGAAGCCAGTGGGAAGCTGACCCACGAACATATCCTGCTGGAGCCAACCAGTGGCAATACAGGTATCGCTCTGGCAATGATTGCTCGAGTGAAAGGCTATCAGTTCACAGCGGTTATGCCTGATAATGTGACGCAAGAGCGACGCCAGTTGCTAGAACTTTATGGCGCAGACATCATCTATTCCGACGGTGCACTGGGAAGCAATGGTGCAATAAAGCTGGCACAAGAACTGGCACAGAGCAACGAACGCTACTTCATGCTCTACCAGTATGGTAACGATGCCAACCCACGAGCACATTATGAAGGTACAGCCGTAGAAATCATTCAAGACCTGCCAGACCTGGATGTGTTTGTTGCTGGCCTTGGCACAGGTGGCACCCTCACAGGCAATGCCCGTCGCCTGAAAGAATACAATCCTGCCATCAAAGTTGTTGCTGCTGAACCACTCCAGGGCGATGGAGTGCAGGGACTTCGCAGCCTGGAAGATGGTTTTGTGCCGCCAGTACTGGATCTGTCGCTCCTGGATGCGAAGATTCTCGTTACCAGTGTCGATGCAATACGCCGCACACGCCAATTGAAGGATCAAGAGGGTATCTTCGCCGGGCCATCTTGCGGAGCTGCTCTGCATGCAGCCTTGCGTGTAGCAGCGAGCATGGATCACGGCAAAATTGTCGTCATCCTCGCCGATGGTGGTTGGAAATATCTGAGCGAGGACCTCTGGACTCGCGATCTTGATGAACTTGAAGATGACTTAGAGGACAAACTTCTATGGTAGCAGGTTTCGTTGTGCGCATTCCTGAAGCAATCTATGCGGAAATGCAAGCACATGTCGTAGCGGGCTATCCCAACGAAGCCTGTGGAGCGCTAGGAAGCAAAGACGGCCAGGTAGTCAAACACTACCCGACCGCCAATGCCGCCGAGCATCCCGATGACTTCTCGATCATCAGTGACCAGGACCTGGTACGCATCTTCAACGACATCGACGACTATGACGGAGAGATGCTCTATTATCACTCGCATCCCCACAGCGAAGCCTACCCCTCCCGGCGCGACATCGATTGGGCGAAACGCAGTGGGTACCTCTATATTATCTTCTCACACCGGCACTACCCTGAGCCTCCCTATGCCAGGGTGTTCTCCATCGATCAGGATGGAAGCGTAACTGAGGGGAAGATAGAGGTGGTCTAGTCGGCCATCCCCTCTTCCCTTTAAATTAGGAATATCTGCCTGGCTTTGTTGTTCCTGAGATGAGTTTTCTGTTTTTATTTGGAAACGAGTCTATCCAAGCAAGCAATTGCTCAGTAGCTTGTCAGAAACCTAGAATAATTGCCGTTTAATTATTCACATGCAGAAAATATTTCTATAACAGAACGCTTGTTTGTAATGTAGATATTTGAGGTAGGAATGCAACAGACACAAATCACACTTCCGATTGGAACCATTATACAAGACCGTTACGTGGTCGAGCGCCTGCTCGGTCAAGGTGGTGGAGGCGCTGTTTATTTAGTTAAAGATCAGCGTGCCAACGGTAATCTTTTTGCTCTGAAAGAACTGATTGACCAGAACAAGCATGATCGGAAGCAATTTATTTTTGAGAGTGAGCTGCTCAGCAGACTTGATCACCCATCGTTACCTCACGTCTATGGTGTATTCCACGATCAGGCACATCAGCGAACATATATGTTCATGGATTATATTGATGGGTCAAACCTGGAAGTACTACGGCAGCGACAGCCAGAGAAACGTTTTTCGCTACCAGCAGTTCTGAGCGTAGCTGCACCGATCATGGATGCCATCACCTGTTTGCATAAGCAACATCCCCCTGTCCTCCATCGCGATATCAAACCATCCAACATCATTGTGCCTGCAGGTGGTCCGCCTGTGCTGGTTGATTTTGGCATCGCCAAAGAATATAACCCTGATTCCACCACAACTGCTGTTCGCAGGTGTTCACCAGGGTATGGAGCACCTGAACAGTATAGCGGAGGAACGGACCTGCAAACGGATATCTATGGATTAGGCGCAACTCTCTATACCTTATTAACGGGTGTTGTCCCGGTAAATGCCTTCAGGCGAGTGACAGAAGTGAGCAGCGGTGATGCCGATCCTCTCATACCAGCCAACCAGTTAGTACCCGGCATTCCACTGTCTGTAGCGGAAGCCATTAGTCGCGCTATGTCTTTAAACAGTACTGATCGATTCTCCACCTTTGATCAGTTCTGGCAAGCTCTGAGGGCTGATCCAGCGGTTCAGCCCTTAGCTTCCCCCATTATGTCGTCTCCAGTCTCAACTCCTCCTCCGATTATTTCCAGTCAGCCAGTTGGAGCTGCTGTTCCAGTTGCAGCAGTTGCATCAGCAACATCAGGTAAACCAGCAGTAATACGGAGAAAAGTTCGCCGTCCCAGGAAAAAGAAAGCAAGTGCCTTACTCCTCATTCCGCTTGCACTCCTCCTGATCTCAGCGCTTGGAGCAGCTCTCTGGGCTTATCTTGCGAATCAGTCGCCGGGCCATTCTTCTGGTCTCATCCCAAAACCTTCGTCAACACTTACTACAGCCGTTTCTCCCACGCCTGCGGCGACAGGAAAGCCTACGACCGTTTCTTCCACTCCAGTGGTACATACTCCCCAACCAACAAAAGGACCTTTGCTTCCAACCCCAGTTCCCACGTCGCCTCCCACACCAATCCCTACTCCAACTCCACCGCCAATAGTGGTGCCGACGCCTGCACCCCGGCCGACTCCAGTTCCTACTCCTGCACCTACCCCAACGCAAGGAGTGCCAAATATAGCTGGATCTTACAATGGCACGATTGATGATACTACTGCCAATATCATTACAGGGATGGCCCTCTCGATCCAGCAGCGTTCCGGTCAGAAGTCTATCACAGGCACCTTCACTGTCAACCCGCCACTCGAGGGAAATGGCCCTTTCACTGGAACCATCAATACGGTCAAGTATATCCAGTTCACGGTCGCTGCGTACCAAAGTAATGCGCCCCTCTTCTTCTGGGGCTGGGTGCAATCCGACGGAAGCATCAAAGGTGACTATTGCAGTCTGAACCAGCAAAATCAGTGTGACCCTCAAGCTGGCGCTGCGGGTACATGGGTGGTTGATGATCCAACGCCATGAACGGGCGCTCAGGTAGATAACAACACAGTGCCATTCACCCCGTTATATACTGCTCCTGTCCGTGTGCAGGACGTAGTGCAGCCACAATCGCTGCTATGACGCTCAACACGAAAGAGACAAGGAACGCCAGATGCAGACCAGCCAGGAAAGGTGGGATTGCCGATGCAAAATGGCCCATGCCGCCGCCAGTGATGAATACTTGCTGAATTGCCGCTAATGGTATCTTACTCAGAGCGAGTGGAAAAACTATAGCAATGCTGAGCATCTGGCCCGTGTTGTTTAGCATGTTGAGGATGCCTGCCGCCGCTCCTCGTATATGCGGTTCCACCGAACTCATGATAGCGTTGGTGTTCGGTGAGACGAAAAAGCCAGAACCGCCCCCCATTAAAGCCATATAGAGAGCAAGCAACCAGTAGGGGATAAACTGGTCGATAGTGGTGAGCGCAAACAGCCCAAGTGCAGAAATACCCAATCCAATAGGGGTTAGCAGCCGTGAGCCAACGCGGTCCGAGAGCTGTCCACTTAATGGGCCAATCAGCATAAATGCTGCCCCAAAGGGAGTTAACATCAACCCTGCTGTCAGCGGGTCTTTGCCATAGGGACCCTGGAGAAAGAAGATCAGCAAGAACAGCACTGCACCACGCGCAATACCATTGAGTAAGCCACTCAAGTTTGCCAGTGTGAAGAGGCGGCTACGGAAGAGGCGTAACTGAATGAGTGGCACCTTAATCCGAGGTTCAATGACAACGAAGAGCACGAGACTAACGATGCCAACGATAAAAATAGTGATGGTAACAGACGGCGGGAGCATCGGAAATGCAAGCATGCTCAATGCTAAGAGTACCCCAAACAGACCAACCGCCAGGGTGATGCTCCCGAACCAGTCCATGGGCTGGTGCTCTAACGGACGCACCGGCTCACGAAGGCGCCAGATGCCCCACAAAGCGCCAAAGAAGCCTATCGGGACATTAAATAAGAAGACCCATCGCCATGACCATTCGGTGAGCAAGCCGCCAACGATAGGGCCTATCAGGAAACCTGCCGCGCCTGCAATCTGGTTAACACCTAAACCCAGCCCTACGTGGCCTTTTCTAAACGCATCAGTTACAATCACTGTGCTATTTGTGATAAGCAGAGCTGCTCCCAAACCCTGAACGACACGCCCCGCAATAAGATCAGCGCCGTGAAACTGCGGTTGTGCTAAACCTGAAATGAGCGAGCCAATAGTAAAAACGACAAAGCCACCATTGTAAAGGCGCTTGCGACCCCATAAATCAGCTAATCGCCCGATGGTTGGCGTTAAAACCGTGACGATAAGCAAGTAGCCCAGCAGTACCCACATGATCGTAAAGAACGTGGCGTGTAGTTCGGCCAGGATATTCGGTAAAGCAATCAGAAGAGCTGAACCTTGAATAGCGCCTAAAAGGGCACCGACAGTTGTGACAGAGAGCGCCGTCCATTGGTAACCCTTAGGCTGCTCTGCTTCTGCCTTCACAGGAAGTTCATTCTGTTGTGTGTTGTTAGTTGCAACATTAGAAGAGAAACGGGGAAATCGCATAAGCTCCTACCATCTCATTGCATATAGATCAGGTCTAAAATTCTTTAACCTTAACGTTAACGTGCAAGATACACTCTATAATAATGCATTACTTTCCTACCTTCTGGCAAGTGCGTAAGTGCGTGAGCCTTTAGCTACCCTGATAACCTCTCAGGAAGTGGGTTGCAGGGGCAGAGCCCCCTGCCGGAGCGCGAGGTGTCCTCGCTCTTTCCCTCCCCTCAGAAAGCGGGGTGCAGGGGGCTCTGCCCCTGCCGGAGCGCGAGGTGTCCTCGCTACCCCCTTGCAAATCTTTTAACATTGTGGTATTATATTTTTAGCAAGATAAAAAATACTTTTGAAAGAAAGAAAATCATGGAAGGACCAATTCAAGACCTGTCTCCGCGTATCAGCGACTGTTTGAAAATCATCTATGCCATGCAGGAACGTGGGCAGAAAGTCTCGACTTCGGCAGTGCGAGAACGCCTGGGAGTCAGCGATGCCACAGTCACCATGCTCTTCAAAGATTTTGCTACAGCAGGCTGGGTAGAGCATGTTCCTTACCATGGAGTGCGTCTCACACCGCTGGGTGAGCGCAAGGCGATGGAGGTTATTCGCCATCATCGCCTGCTCGAACTCTACCTGGCACGCCAGCTTGGCTATAGCTGGGACAAGGTGCACGAAGAGGCCGATAAGTTAGAGCACGTCATCTCTGAAGAGTTTGAGGACAGGCTCGATGCCTTGCTGGGCTACCCCACAGTTGATCCCCATGGCGACCCCATTCCCAGCAAAGATGGAGTGATCACTGTACGCAAGGGATATCCATTGATGCAATTGGAGGTAGGGCAATCCGCACTTATTCTGCGCCTCAGCGACCAGAGTCCTGAGAAGTTATGCTATCTGGGGGAACTCGGCTTGTATCCAGAGACACGGGTGCAGTTGCTGGAGCGTGCGCCTTTCGGCGGCCCGTTGCGGATTCGTGTTGGTGAAGGCCCAGGGCAGGTCGAGCACATGCTCGGTGCAGAACTGGCTGAACATATCATTGTCACCGGGCTCAAAACAGAAGAAATGACGAACAAGTAGCTCGTGAAGCCTTGAGGAGTATTTTTTATGGCACTCTTAGTACCGTCAAGCAAAAGTAAGCACTATGTTGAGGATGCGCTTCCTGCCGATATTACCACCGTCGCGGCTGCCAGTGAAGTCCTGCAGGGACGGAGTAAACGCAGTGGGCTCGCTCGTCTTCTGCCTTTCCTGGGTCCAGCCTTTATTGCCTGTGTGGCCTATATCGATCCTGGCAACTTCGCAACGAATATCCAGGGGGGAGCGGAGTTCGGCTATATGCTGGTCTGGGTCATTATCGCCAGCAACCTGATGGCGATGCTTATTCAAGCCCTGTCAGCTAAACTCGGAATTGCGACTGGCATGAATCTGGCCGAAGTCTGCCGGGAACAGTTCCCTCGACCTGTCGTCTGGGGTATGTGGGTAATCTCTGAGATTGTCGCCATGGCCACTGACCTTGCTGAATTTCTGGGTGCTGCCCTCGGCTTCAATCTGCTCTTTCACATTCCGCTCCTGGTAGCCGGAATTTTAACTGGCATCACCACTTTTATCATCCTGAGCCTGGAGCGACGTGGTTTCCGACCGCTTGAAGCAGTGATCACTGCTTTAGTCGGAGTGATCGCCATCTGCTATCTGTTCGAGACCATCCTTGACCAACCGGCCTGGGGTCAGATTGCCTTTCACGCGGTAACACCTCAGTTTAGTACCACCGAGAGTGTGCTACTTGCGGTAGGAATCCTGGGTGCTACGGTCATGCCTCATGTGATCTTTCTGCATTCATCACTGACTCAGCACCGTATTGTCGCACGCGACGATCAACAGCAACGTCGCCTCTTCCGTTATGAGCTGATGGATGTGTTCATTGCCATGGGTATCGCCGGACTCATCAACCTGTCAATGCTGATTATGGCTGCTTCGACCTTCTTTACCCATGGCATGACGAACATTGCGAGTATTGAGGATGCGTCCCGTACTCTCGAACCGTTGCTTGGTAGCGCAGCCAGCATGATCTTTGGCATTTCACTACTCGCCTCTGGTCTTTCCTCATCAACAGTTGGAACAATGGCTGGCCAGGTGATTATGCAAGGCTTCCTCCGTCGCCAGATTCCACTCTGGGTACGCCGCCTGGTGACGATGATCCCTGCTCTGATTATCATAGCAATCAACCTTGACCCTACTCGTACCCTGATCATGAGCCAGGTTGTTCTCAGCTTCGGCATTCCATTTGCCCTGATTCCCCTGGTGCTCTTCACGCGCCGCCGCGATCTGATGGGCACCCTGGTTAATCATCGTATTACGACAATTATAGCCAGCATAGTCGCCGGGCTAATAGTAGCTTTGAACCTGTACCTGCTCTACCAGACGTTCTTCTGAGCGTATCTATAGGGCACCCTTTCTGAGAGTGCTGCCCTGAAAGAGCGAATCCAATAAGGAGGCCGAGTCATGAGTACTACACAGGAACCCATCATTGTGATTGATCAACTCAAGAAATCCTACGGCAGGATCCAGGCGGTGAAAGGCATCTCCATGAGCGTGGAGCGTGGGGAAATCTTTGGCTTCCTGGGACCAAACGGCGCAGGAAAAACCACGACTATTCGCTGTATGTTAGATGTCATTCGCCCAACATCAGGCACGATCCGCGTCTTGGGACTGGATGCCCAGCGTGACAAATTAGCGCTGCATCAGTACATCGGCTACCTTCCCGGAGAGGTGCGCCTGCCCGGACAGATGACAGGCAAGCAGGTCATTAACTACTTCTCGCGCTTGCAGGGTCGCGAGCCGGTGATGCTCAACGACCTGGTAGCACGCTTCGATGTGGAAGTGAAACGACATTTGAAGGGGTACTCTAAAGGTATGCGCCAGAAGATCGGAATCGTGCTGGCTTTCATGTGTGATCCCGATGTGTTGATCCTTGACGAGCCGACTTCTGGCCTCGATCCGTTGGTGCAGAAAGTCTTTCACGAATTTCTGCTGGAAGAACAGGCGCGGGGCAAGACCATTTTCATGAGCTCGCATATCATGAGCGATGTTGAGAAGGTATGCCAGCGCGTCGCGGTCATCCGCCAGGGCGAACTTGTGACCGTTGAAGAGGTGGAGAAGCTGCGTGAGAAGGCGGGGCAGCGAGTGACGGTCGAGTTTGGCGACCCCGTGACAGAGGAAGAATTGACTCGTATCCCCGGTGTGAGCATGGTAAGACAAACCAATCAACACTACCAGTTCAACGTGAGTGGCAGCATGGATCCATTGATCAAGGCTCTCAGCCGTCACGAGGTTATCCTCCTGCATGCTGAGGAAGCACCGCTTGAGGAAGTGTTCTTGAAGTTTTATGAAGAGCCAGAAAAGACGACCACGGTGAAACACTGAGCCGTGTAGTCGCGTTCCTACCACACAAGGAGAGATGACAATGGCTACAACTTCGATGGCAAAGAGTATCCCGCTGCCGAAAAAGCGCGCGCGGGGACTGACCGTTATGACCAGATCAATTATCAATGCCCGGACACCGCTGGCTATGGGTTGTTTCTATGGCCTATTGATTGCCTTACTTCTAGCAGCTCTCTACCCCGCTATATCCAAAGCCAATCTGGGGCCATACCTGTCCTCTAGCCTTATATCAGGCATAATAGGGGCGCGTATCACCAACTTTTCAGGCTTTACCGTATTCCTGGGGCTTGAGCTCTACAGCTCCTTCTATGGCATGCTTTTCGGTGGCATCCTCGCCTGGATTGGTGGTGCCGCGCTCCCGGTTACTATTGAGAACGGTACAATCGACCTGGCATTGTCACGGCCTATCAGCCGCACGCGCTACTACCTGGAAAGCTGGCTAGGGGCCTTGATCTGTGGCCTCATTATTGGCTTATTGATAGTCTTCGGGGTCTGGCTTGATACGCTTATCCTCAAAAGTACTGATATCAACTGGCAGTGGCTATGGATCACGCAACTGGTACAATGGGCGTTCTTCTTCTTCGCGGCCGGATTGGGCATGCTCTTAGGCTCATTTATCAATGCCAGCCGTGCCGCAGGTGGTGCTGCTGTCGGCATCATCGCCCTGGGCTACCTTCTCAACACATTCGGCGGGATCTCCGATCAGTTTAACTGGCTCCTCAAGATCAACCCATTTTACTACGCGCCAGCTATAGACCCGCTCGTGTTTCATCAACTGACGTGGTGGCATCCATGGGTACTGGTGATCGCAGGCCTTGTGTGTGGAATTGCCGGGCTGGTAGTGTTCAACAAGCGAGATTTACCGGCAACCTAGCTGGTAGAATACCATCGAATGAACATGAACAAATGAAGTCCCAGACGCTGTGGTGATGCGCTACGCTGTCGCCCTGTCATGCTGAGCGAAGCGAAGCATCTGTGTGCCCCTTGAGCCAGACCCTTCGCTTCCCCTTCGCTGCGCTCAGGGCTTCGGCTCACTCAGGGATGACAAACGAACCCATCGAAATAAGGGAGAGCCCTGTCATGCTGAGCGAAGCGAAGGATCAGCGAAGCGAAGCATCTCTCTCGAGATTGATCGACCGTAGGGGCCGATTTATCGCACCCACCGCCGATTTATCGGCCAGTCGCTGTCCGATTCTTTTGTCAACACCCATTAGAGGGCACCCTTTCTGAGAGTGCTGCCCTGAAAGAGCGAATCCAAAAGGAGGCGAGTCATGTCTAGGGCTCGCGGCTAGGTGGTCGGCTTTCTCGAGGTGGTAATCTGGTAGAGAAATCTTGAGCAACCCTCTGAGTGTATTCGTCAAGCAAAGACTTCACGCGATCAGGGTCTTTCGCCGCCACAACGAAGCCCACATGATGCCGCTTGTTCAGTCGCCAGACAATCTCTGGATCCTGGTATGCTGAGGTATCTGGAAATTCCTGGCGGGCCAGCGTAACCATGACACCTGCATAATTTTGCTGATGCTCCGGCAGTTGATATGTGCCCTCCTCCCCTGCGATCTCAATTTTAGCCCACTCACGCCAGAGATTAATGCCTGTGGCCGCCTCGATCGTTTCTACGATATTGGCCCCGCCCACACGCGCAGCAGTCTCAAGAAAGTAGAAGCGGCTATCGTCTTGTCCTTTGATAAATTCCATGTGGGTTGCCCCACGCACCAGCCCGAATGTGCTGATGACTTGCCGGTTCAGCCCCTTCAAAGTGTGCTCTTCCTCTGATCCTCGGGGAAGTGTAGAGGACACAAAAATTCCCCCTCCGTGAAATACATCCAGAGGTGGACGCGCATACTGGTGGGCCTCCGAGAAGACAACCTCGCGATCCACAGTCAGAGAATCGACATGATACACTTCGCCAGGAATATAACGCTCTAACAGGTAGAAGGATTGCTGATCACCGAGCGTATCCAGGCGCGGCCAGAACTCTTCCGGTGCGTTGATCTTCGCGATTCCAATAGTGGAAGCTTCAGAGCGTGGTTTGAGCATCCAGGGGGGTGGCACCTGTGCCATGTACTCGCGAATTCTATCGTAGTTCAGAACAGGGACAAAGTCTGGTACAGCAATGCCATGCTCCTGTGCCTTGACACGCATCGCCAATTTGTCACGAAAGTAGCGAACCGTGGTATCGCCCATCCCTGGTATGCGGAGATGTTCTCGTAGGGCTGCGGCTGTCCACACATCATAATCGTCCAGTGCAACGATGCTATCAATGATGCGCGAACGGGCGAGAAAGCTGACCCCGCGCATCACATCCTCCACCCTGGACAGATCAGGCATGTAGAATATCTCATCAATGCTCTCACTGGGCCAATTCGCATGCTCTAGCGCTGTCACGGTCAGCAAGATCACATGACACCCCTGCCGCTTGCATTCGCGGAGAAACTCTTGCCCCTTCTCATAACTGCTAAGGCAGAGTATAGTTTTTGCAGAGAAGTTTGTCATCCTCATTCTCCTCTTTCATGCGCTACACGATGTGAGAGAGCTGCAAGGGCCACTAGCTGGGCTGTCCCGGCTAGGGCCTCACTCCAAGCTGTTGTATCTGATGTAGGGTATCCATCTCCATCCACCCTTCCACCGCCTTGCCGTCCACAATGCGGTCGATGACGATCCCTGTTACGGTCATCTGCTTGCCGGTTGGGCTGTGGCCCTGAAACATCCCTTGGTGGGTGCCCTGGGCTGACCAACGCGTCACAACCAGATCTCCTTCGGCGATCTGTTCCTCAATCGTGGCGTGGAAGTCGGGGAAGGCGGTACGAGTCCTGACGATGTACTGCTTGTAGAGTTCGCGGCTAGGTGGCTGGTTGGGAACCAGAGAGTGGTGACCAACATGGCCGGGGGCCATCAGCTCGTCCACTGTGGCCAGGTTCCCCTGGTTCCAAGCCTCTTCAATAATACGCCGGGCAAGGGCCTTATTCTCTTCTGTTGACATGGGATGTTCTCCTTTCTTTCTGTGTGGCTTCCTTCCCAGGGCGTGTTTGCAAACTATCTTCGGCTTGCCTCGCATTCTTTACAAGAGCCTTGAGCACTTTGCAAACACGCCGTGGTCACTCGTAGGCTCGTTGCTCGGCCTTGCGCACACGGCGACTGAGAAGGGCTAGCAGTTCAATCCCGGCATCGGGCTCGGTGCTGAGTATATGGCGCAGTATCGCCCGGAGTTCCCCAAACGGCAGCACGAGCGCGGTGACCTCATCTACCGCCGTTACCGTAGCAGAGCGGGGCATATCATCCAGGATAGCCATCTCGCCAATGATATCCGCTATCCCTGCTGTCCCCAGTACTTCCTCCGCTCCATCAGGGCTGTTTTTCCGGGTAATGCGCACTGTCCCTTTGGTGAGAATAAACAGCCCTAACCCTTTTTCGCCTTGAGAGATCAGCACCGAGCCTGGGCTATACTTGGCCACCCGACAACATTTTGCCACTTCCGTTAGCTCCTTGAAACGGAGGACGGAAAAGAGGTCTACACGCGCTAAGGCATCCTCGTACATGGTCTGGAACCTCCTTTTTCGTCGAGTACTACCATAGAGATCAGAAAGGTAGAGTCTACTGGACTTATTTTATCACAGCGCATCCATCATTTTCATAGGGTTAGGTTTGTTTTGTTTGCTTGTAGCTTAATGATGAGCTTTCCCTCACCCAACTCTAGCCTTCCCTTCAAAACTGTGCTAGAATCCCCTCGTAACTCGTAACTACGAACACGGCAAGCAAGGAGAGATGCTCGTTTGACAACACACGATAAACGATACGTAATCATCGGCAATGGGATCGCGGGCACAAGTGCGGCTGACATACTGCGCAAGAACGACCCAAATTGTAGCATTCATTTGCTCACCAACGAACCGTATCCGCTCTACAACCGCGTTTCCCTCCCACGCTTTTTGCAGGGAGTAATTACCGAACAGAAGGTGATGATTCGCGACTTTGCATGGCATGAGCAAAGAAATATTCAACTGGTGACAGAAACAATGGTCACCGGCGTTCATACTGATGAGCGTGTTGTCGTCACAGATAAGGGTCAGCATCTGCCCTATGATGCTTTACTTGTAGCAACTGGTGGCTGGGCAAACCCATTGCGTGTACCTGGAGCGCAGGGTACGAAGCATATTTATAATTTTGTGACGCTTGACGACACAAAAACGATTATTGCTCGGATGCTTGAGTCACGCACAGCCCTTGCCTACGGAGGCAGCTTTATCTCGTATGAGCTGTGCGATGGATTCGCAGTGCGTAAACTGCATACAACCTGGCTGATGCGAGGTCCCTACTGGTTGCGTAGCGCACTCGATCCTGAAGGTGGCGAAGTCGTGGATAACATCGCCAGGAAATTCGGTGTTGAAGTCATCCATGGTGACGAGATTGAATCTGTGGTTCCCCAGAACGGGGTTCCTGCCTATGTGAAGACCAAACAGGGGCGCGAGATACAGACAGATATGATTGGCGTTGGCTTAGGTATCACCCTGAACACAAAGATACTGGCGAATACACCTGTTGAGATGCGGAGCGGCGTGGTCGTCAATGAATATTTGGAGACCAATGTGCCGGGCGTCTATGCAGCCGGGGATGTCGCTGAATTTTACGACCCGACAATCGGTCAGCATCATACGATGGGTACCTGGGACAATGCGATGGCGCATGGCCGCATTGCCGGGGTAAACATGGCAGGCGGACATGAAGCATATATCGATGTCCCGACCTATACAAGCCCATTGTTTGATGTGAATATTGCTGTTGTGGGAACAGCCGAAACGCATAGTCCCGATTTGGAGAGTATCGCTCTCCGCGAACCTGGAGAGAAAGGGAATGAAAACTACCGCAAGTTGTTCTTCCGCGAGAATAAACTTGTCGGTGTTCTCATGATAGGCAGTCCGAAGGGCCGCAAGAAATTAGTCGAGATCGTCAAAAACCAGCAGGTTTTCAAAACTGCTGCTGAGCGTGAAGCACTGTTGACGCTAAAATAGCAACTTAGGCTATGCTACTTGACGGAAAATGATGTTTAAGATACCGTTACCGTAGTGTAGGTGCACCGGTCGCTATATTACATTGGTTAAAGCAAAGGCAGGCAGGAGAGGTTTCCGTGGCAAAACAGTGTACAAGTTGTGGGCAAACCTTGCCCAGAGATAATGCTCGGTTCTGTAATAATTGTGGAGCCCGTACTTCGCCTGATGCCCCCGCTTCCAAACGGCCATCCCCGGCTTCGCATGAGACCGCTTCGCCTCCTTCTGTCGGAAGACCAGGCGACAGTAGACCAGCCTTGCGTGAGCAAATTGCCTACCAACCTCCAACTCGTCCTGCGCATCGTCCGACCCCTAGTGAACCACCCCCATGGATGAGCCAGCTCGAAAATCGGGGAAGGACATCTTCTGATAGGCTCAAACTTGAGCGAACAGGAAAATCTCCCGACGTACTCAGATCTGGTCAGTCCGAGGTATCACCTGCTGGCAGCAACGTCGGGCGAACAGAGATAGCTCCTGGGGAAGACAAAAGAGATCGAAGAGAAATCCCTTCCAATGGGAAGAAGTCGGATGGGTTCGAGCAATGGTCAGGTGAAAGCAAGGTTGACAGGACTGAGGAAGATGAGCAAGCTGCTCCACAGGTGGATTTTCCAATTCCAGAGCCAATGCATCGCCCCACTCCCTCAGTTCGCGAACTGCATGTAAAGGTATGGGAGCAGGAGGAGCCTCTCAACTCTTCCCTTAGCGACCTGGAGAACGAGCTAGCTTCTCATGGAGAGGATGCTGTTGAAGACTTGCCAACTGGGCCGCTAGAGGCAACCCCTCCCAACTTGCCGGTTCAACGTGCCTCAACGTCGTCCCCTGATCATGATAGACGAGAGCTGTCTTCGTCGGGTGAAACATTGGTTTCCCCCAGGGAAGATGATGTTGAGGATTTGCCCACTCGACCTCTTGCAGCACCTTCAGAGCTACTCATTCAGCGAGCCTCGACACCGCGTCCGGTTCGTCCCAGGCAAGTGCCCCAGCGTGATGATGTGGAGCTAGTTGATACCCTCCCACTCTTGACTCAGAAACCTGAGTCTCAGCTATCAACGGGGATAGAGCAGCAGGCATGGTCAAGGCAATCACGTGTCCCGCCTGCAGATCGTGCTGCCAGCCAGAAGCCCGTAACGGCTGCACCATCATTCCCTCAAAGCACCCAAGCAGTGCGAGGATTCTCAAATGGTCCTTCTGTCTCCTCAGCACCTACGTCAACTCAGGGATGGAGCCAAACACAATCACCTCCATCTCGGTCAGTATTACCAGCAGCTCATCAGAAAAGCAAAAGAAATCGGAAGCCCCCTCTGTTAGTATCACCGGCGGCTTATCAGAAAAGCAAAAGAAATCGGAAGCCGCTCGTATTTGTGCTGGTTCTCTTATGCCTCCTGTTGGGAGGAGGTGTTGCTACCTGGATCGTGCTCGCCCAGCCCTTCACTATTGCCCCAATTACCAAACCCTGGCAGGACTATCGGAGCACTGCTCTTGGGGTATCCATGCCCTACCCTACGGGGTGGAATAAGCAAGAAGATCAGAAGAACAGAGAGGTGCACTTCTACGATACAAGTCATACTGTGCAGGTGAATCTAGCAGTGGCAGACGCAAATGGGCAGAGTGCCGATCAATATCTGCAGAAGCAAGCCACGAGTATGGGTCTGACCGGGGCGAAATCGGGAGAGCCTCTTACGTTTGCAGGGGCATCGTGGCAGGAGGTCCAGGGCAGCATGCAGCAGCAGGGTGCAACCTATACCGGGACGATCTTAGTTACGCTCCATGGAAATACCCTCATTACGCTCACACAACTTGCCCCCCAGGCAAGATATGCTGATGCAGAGCAAACCATCTTTTCTTATATGCGTACATCCTTTCAGTTCCTCTCATAAGCTGTCTGTGGCGTTTATCGCCAGGTATGCTATAATATGCGAAACGCTACACCTGAAGCGCCAGTTCATAGTTGCGAGAGACTTCACCTTCCTGGAGCCCCTCGACTAGAAACCTGGAGAAGAGAAAGGAGGGCGCAGCAGAAGTGCGGGCTGCGCATCTAAAATTAGATTATGGAAGATATTCGGTTTGATCGCCATTTCCGAACACCTTACTCGGAGAGCTATTACATCGTGCAAGGCAACAGCTTGCAGAGTAGCAATCGCCTGGGTACCATCGATATTCACTTCACCACGACAGTAGTTCACGGCATACTTATTCTGGAACGTGAACTCGAAGAGTCTGACTTAACCAAGCTCAGCATACTTATTCTGGAACGTGAACTCGAAGAGTCTGACTTAACCAAGCTCATTGAACAGATTGATGAAGACCTGGTGCTCTCTGCTGATATGCCGCGAGATGACTTTCTGGTAGATGTCTATGTCGGGAAAGATGTTGGTTTCTATAGCGACGAATATTTTACGGAAGAGAGCGACACCAGTACCGACTTTGAGGATGAGGACGAGGAGTAATCCTGTCTGCTCACTCAGTCTTCGAGCAAGCCGCGCCGCATCGCATATTTTACCAGTTCGGCGCGGCTGTGCAGATTGAGCTTATCCATAACATGCGTGCGATGTGTATCGACTGTCTTCGGACTGATGACCAGGCGTTCCGCAATCTGGTTATTTGTGTATCCCTCTGCCACCAGCTTCAGTATTTCACGTTCCCGCTCGGTTAAGCTGCTATAGCTATCTTTCTCCTCACCCGAACGCACCCGCTGCAGATAGTCTCCTACCATCACCGATTGTGCAATTGGCGACAGGTAGAATTGCCCACTATGTACTACGTGGAGTGCTCTGATCAGATCGGTATCTGCTGCCTCTTTGAGCAGGTATCCTGATGCCCCGGCACGTAGCGCCTGGAAAACGTACTCATCGTTTTCATGCATGGTCAGCATCAGCACCTTTGCTTCTGGTAACAATTTTTTAATTTGCCGCGTTGCCTCGATTCCATTCATATCGGGCATAGTGATATCCATCAGGATGATATCAGGATGGAGGCGTTGTGCCTCGTAGATCGATTGCCGTCCATCCTGCGCTTCCCCAACAACCTCCATATCGGGTTGGGCATTCAACATCATTTTCAATCCAGCGCGTAAAATCGTATGATCATCGGCCAGTAAAATGCGCATCTTCATATCTATACTCATGTCCAGTTGGGAATGGGGGTGCAGGGGGCAAAGCCCCCTGCCGGGGCGCGGGGTGCCCCCGCTTCTTTCCCTTTTCCCAAAAGGTGTGTTGATTCTGCACTAGCTAAAAGTTATCTGAGATTGCGGGCTCAGGAAACACCTCTATTTGTGAAGACCCGATCGACTGCAGGGGGATACGAACCTCCACGGTTGTCCCCTGTCCAGGACTGGAATTGATTGTCAGTGAGCCATCAAGTAAGAGGGCACGTTCCTTCATTCCGGCCAGTCCCAGGCCACGCTCTTGACCGGGAGTTTTGAGGAGGGTTTCGACATCGAAGCCATGACCGTCATCAGTAATTGTAGCATAAACCTCATCGGCCTCCTCGTTCAAGACAATGCTCACTTTCCGAGCGTTAGCATGCCTTGCTGTATTGGTCAAGGACTCCTGGACGATCCTGTAAAGGGCCGTCTCCATTTCTGCCGGGAGCCGCTCTTTGAAGCCCGTAGCAAGGAACTCAACCTCAATTGAGCACTTTTGTTGATACTCCTTGACATAGGAGCGAAGAGCGGGCAAGAGCCCCAGGTCATCCAGGGCGCTCGGACGCAGGTCGATGCTGAGGTTACGGATTGCTCGCAGGGTCTGGTGGGCCAGCCTGCGCGTATCAGCTATGCGTTCGCGCGCCTCCTGTGTTGTAATCGACTCTTCAAGGATAGCAAGGCTAATCAGCAGCGAGGTCAATACCTGGCTGGTCTCGTCATGCAGCTCGCGGGCGATACGCTTCCGCTCTTGTTCCTGCGCGTTGATGATCTGGCTTGCCCGCAGGCGTGCCGCTTCATCAACAGCTTCTAGCACCATATTAAACGTGAGTGCCACCTCGTCCGCCTGGGAATCGAAGCCTGTGAGCGGGGCGCGTAACGAGCGTTCTCCTGCCTGTATCCTTCTCATCACCTTGACCAGCTCGATCAGTGGACGGAAGGCAATCTGGAGGACGACGAAATTGAGTACCACACTGACAAGCCAGCCGGTCGCAACGAAGATAGCCAGCGCGGTCGGTGTTGCCAGCCATACATGATTATCGTTCAGGTGTGCAGCCAGCCAGGTACCGCCTGTTGCGCCAACAAAGATAATGAAACTATTGGCAATCAGTACTTTATAGAAGATGGGGATGCCAAGCAGTGACCTGAGCAGTCGGTTCCTCTGCTCGACTTTCTCCTGCTTTTTTTCGCGAAGGGTCATAACGGTTTTCCTTTTTAGGAATCTACACTTGTGCCTATAATGTAATTGTAGCGGTACTTCTATGTGCTGTCAAACAACCTGCGTTTTTGACAGGGCGATGGAAAAGTCGCCCTGCAAGGGAAAGGGGGAGTGCAGAGGGGGCGAAGCCCCTTCTGCCGGGGACTGGGGTGTCTCCAGTTTCTCTCTTTTTAGAGGAGAGGGGTGGAGGAAAAACAACTTTTCAATCGCCCTACGTTTTTGAAATCAGGTATGCTGTACCCAAAAATCAGGTGAGCACCTGATGCAGGGAAGGAAATCCTGGAGTAATGTAACATGATAGAGGATTCTGTGGAAAGGGGGAGTGCAGAGGGGGCGAAGCCCCTTCTGCCGGGGACTGGTGTGTCCCCATAAGCGCGAACTTAGGACGAATTTCCAGGGTGGGGACAAGCCCCACTCCTACTATACACGGGCCTGATAGGCTGATCCGTGGTCTGGTAGGGGCGACCCTTGCGGTCGCCCTGGGTGGCGGTGGGGTCTGGCTTTTATCTCGCCCTGTTTCGAGAGAAGAAAGGGGTACTCAGAAGGCGTAATTCTGTGTTATAATCTGCCTCAGAGAGCGATGGAAAGCCTTCTGAAATAACCCGGCCATTTTCCAAACCAGGCATTATCCTTTGAGGAGGCAACGTGAATTCCACTACTGATAAGAAAAGCTTACTCGATACAGCTACGCAGAAGATGGTTGCGAGTCAACTCTGGCGCTCGATTTTCCGTCATGGCTATCCTGACACTCCGCTGAACCAGTCGCTGGTCATGATGGGGAACGTATTTCTACATCTGCATCCCGTCAAAGTCAGTCGCCAGGCCATGAAGATCACTTACACATGGTGCATGGGAGGTATTTCATTCTTCTTGTTCCTCCTGCTAACTCTGACCGGTGTCTTCCTGATGTTCTACTACATCCCGGATACCCGGCAGGCCTATCAGAACGTTCAACAACTGAGTAGCGCCGTCTCGTTTGGGAACCTGGTGCGCAATATGCATCGTTGGGGAGCCCACCTGATGGTCGTTTCAGTAACGCTGCACATGATTCGCGTCTTCTATCATGGAGCATACAAACCACCAAGAGAATTCAACTGGGTGATTGGCGTATTGCTCTTCTTTTTCACGCTCTTTTTGAGTTTCACTGGCTACCTGCTGCCCTGGGATCAGATCGCCATCTGGGCTATCACTGTGGGAACCAACCTGGCACCCTACACCCCGCTATTGGGTGATACCGTGTACAAGATCATGGTTGGTGGCCCGGCGGTAAGTCAGGCAACACTGATCCGCTTCTATGTGGCTCATGTGATCCTGCTCCCATTGGGCACAGCCTTGTTGATGGCCGTTCACTTCTGGCGCATTCGTAAGGACGGTGGCGCGGCTGGTCCTCCACCTCCCTCTCGTCGTGAGTTGGAAGCACGGGTAGAGCGTGCTACGGCTGGCACTGCCCGCTAGAGATGGGTACTCCAAGGAGTATCCATTGTCTGTCCTGTATCGTGTTCACTGGTTCTTATTGAAAGGATACAAAAATCATGGCGATTGAACAAAGAGAACCACAAGCGCAGACGCAAGGGGCGGCGACCCAGCGGCGGTATCGTACCCTGGCAGTCGTGAGGCAAGAAGCGATCACCCGCGTTGAGAAACCCCTGGAAGACTCGGTTTTCGTCTGGCCGCATTTGCTGGTGCGAGAATTTTTTGCTTCCACGATTGTGACTGTGATGGTGACACTCCTCGCGCTCGTGATCGACGCACCCTTGCGTGCGCCAGCTAACCCGAATCTGACACCAAACCCTGCAAAGGCCCCCTGGTATTTCCTGGGATTGCAGGAAATGCTGCACTACTTCCCGCCTACTACAGCTGGTGTGCTTGCTCCCGGCCTGGTACTGGTTGCTCTTGCGGTATTACCCTATGTAGACCGCAATCCAAGCCGTGCGTACGCTGATCGCAAGGTCGCCATTGTCACCTTCACGATGTTTGTCGTCTTCTGGGCGGTTGTAACCCTGGCAGGCAGCTTCTTCCGTGGCCCAGGCTGGTTGTGGATCTGGCCCTGGCAGTGGACACAATCATACTTTGACCTGTAAGCGCGGGTAAAGACAGAGAGGATAACCAATCATGAGTATCGATAGACCTCCGGTCACACCACAGCAGTACGAAATCCTGCATGGCGGAGGTGCCGAGGCGGCTGAGATCGCAAAACAGCGCCTGTCACGCAGACGTTTCCTCCGCAGGTCTATGCTGGCAGTATGGGGAATCTCTACAACTGCGGCAGTGGCTGGCTCATTATACATGCTTTATCCCAACCTGGCCGGTCAGTTTGGCTCTGTCCTGAACGTCGGTAAAACAACCGATTTTGCGGCCGCCTTGCCTAATGGCTTCAAAATAAACCAGGCGGGTGTATTCTATCGGCAGCAAGCCAAGACCTACCTGGTGCACTTGTCGAAAGATACAAAGTTTTTATTGACTACAGGTCTTCAAGACCAGCTCGATGCAGAGAATGTTGTCGCCGATCCAAAGGGCGATGGCCACTGGATTGCCCTGTACCAGCGCTGCGTCCATCTGGGCTGTACCGTGCCATTCCGTGATGAATGCGTGAGCTTCAAGTGCCCCTGTCACGGGTCGCACTATAATGTTGATGGGGAATTTCTGGATGGCCCTGCACCTAGAAGCCTGGACCGCTTTGCTCTCTCTATTCAGGGAGACAATGTGATGGTGGATACGGGCACACTCAATAATAAAGTGCCCCATCCCGACCCCACCACTCGCTTGATCGCATTTCCATCCAAGCCATGCGCGTAATGTAGTGTAAAAAAGGTGAGTTACTATGATAGATCCTGGACAGGCTGTCGTTGGCATCATCGTCCTGCTCATAGCCGTGGGAGGGCTATTATACCTGTTCTATTCTCGTACAAACGCTGTCGAGAAGACCGGCTATGGTGCCCTCATCATGCTGGCGATTGTCTCTCTGATGATCCCGGTTTTCTGGATCCTGGAGAGCAACGGCGAGGCGATGGCAAAGGCCGAGCAGCATAAGATCGCAGTACAACGCGGTGCAACACTCTATGCTCAGTATTGTTTTCAGTGCCACGGTACTCGTGGGCAGGGGCGTGTCGGGCCGAAGCTCAATGGCAACCCGGCTGTGAACAAATTGAGTGACGCTGACCTCCTCCGCATCATCAACGGTGGTATTTACAATACGGATGTAACTCAGCTTGATAAGCCGGTTATGCCGGCATGGAGTCAGGACTATGGTGGCCCCCTAACCAACAATGACATTCAGTACCTGTTTGAGCTGATCCGTTCATCTGATCCCGACTACCTGGCAAAGAATGGCTACCAGGGCGATAGTGCCATCAATGGCTTTACCCTGGTAGAGGCTCTTGAGCAGGCCAACTCTGCCAATGCCTATGCCACAGCGAAGGCTCAAGAATCGAGCGGCGCATTTGGCGCTCCCACCGATATGACGAAAAAGAATGCTGTGACCATTAACATCGTGGCTCCACCACCTAACGCTACCTGCGCTCCCGCCTGCTTTGAGATACTCAATGTAAAGGTCAAGGTAGGAACGAAGATCACCTGGGATAATAAAGACCCTGTAGCCCACACAGTGACAGCTCTCCAGGGGACCAACGTAGAGACGCCTGTGCCTGCGAAAAATATCTTCGATTCCGGAAATCTCCCGTCGGGTGCTACTTTTGAATATACCGTGTCGATGGCCGCCTACAATTTCAATCCAAATCACACGGTCATTTACTATTGTCAGTATCATCCCAGTATGCTGGCCGAACTGACGATTGTACCATAGCGGAAGGGAGCTTCATCCATGCAACAAACTCAACAAAGGGAGATTCCAGAGCGAATGTCCTGGGCGCGTGCGATGATTTTTGCTACTGGCTTTTTTTTCATCTCTGCCATTTTCATTGGACAGCTCCCCGGCTATGTTTTCTTGCAGATGACTGCCGCCACGCTCCAGGGGCTGGAAATAGGCTCACTGGCGTTAGCGGCTGTTGGCATCGGGGCCTTCATCGTCATTCAGGTGATTGTGCTCCTCTTTGACCCCAAGCCCCTGGTCCTTCCCCGCGTCTTTAGTGTCCTGGGTTTCTTGTTCGCTGCTGGTGGCCTGGCGCTCTTGCTCTGGGCGGTCCTGACGGGTAACCAATACTTCCCCCATGCCGGTTCCACCTGGAATCCTGTCCTGGGTGGCACCCTGCTCTGGTTCGAACCGGGGGCAGTTGATTTTGCAATGGTCGGCGCAACACTGCTGGGAATAGGTATTGCGATGATGTTCTATGCCGAACTGGCAGTGCGTGAGCAGCGCAATCCCGACCGCAGCGATCCAGGCACAACCCCCGCTATACGCACAATGATCGGTCTGGCGGCCTCTCTGTTGCTGCTGTTCATGGTCTTCTATACTTTTGTTGATGATAAGGGATTAGCTCGCTTTTTTGACCCTACTTCCGGCGTTGCACAAACCCAATTGATCATTGATCTCGTCATCAACAGCATCCTGGGTATAGCGATCTTCCTGGCGCTTGGGGCCTTTGCTCTGCGTTTGCACTATTTGATGCGTCCTGTGCGCAAACGCACGATGTCCAGGTTCTACCTGATCGGTGCTCTCGGCCTCGCCCAGATGGGAGTGATCTTCTTCCTGGTCTGGCTCCTGGTCTATCCGGCAATCACCTGGATGCACTCGTGGACGTTCATTGGCCTGGGTGATTACCTGACCCTCTGTGCTAAGAAGACTGCCGTTCCCGCCTCGTGTTCGTTCTCAGCCCAATTCGGTTATCTCGTTGATGCCATTATCACTACAACCTTCTTTTTTGCCTTGATGGGATCCATCTGGGCCTGGAAGACAAACCGGAACCTGGTCGTCATTGGCGGCGTTGTGATAACAGCTGTGCTTGGTTTGGCTACTCTGCTGGTACATCTGCACCCGAATGAAGTCCTGATAGCCCTCTTGCTCTGTGGTGGCATACTCATCGTTGCAACGCTCTGGACAAATGTTGCCCGCCGCGAGTTCGCTATTGTCGGTGAAAACAACCTGGGCTGTATCGGCATGTGGCTGGTGGTCGGCACCTGCCTGTTCATCTACCTGGCCTCCTTTGCCTTCTTCGCGATACCAGGTTTCAACGAGACAGAACCCAACATTCCATTCGTCCCCGGCGTTGCAATCTACGCTAGTGACAAGGGCCGTCCTGATGCCATCATCATGATGCTGATCATCGGAGCCCTGGCTGGTATCCAGTTCTTCTTCCTGGTGCGCAACCGCTATAAGGTGTAGTAATTCCACGACCCTCCTACTCACAGGGAGATCACAAAGAACCGCCTCCTAAGCGGAACTGCCCAGTTAGCTCAGGAAGCTAACTGAGCAGTTCCGCTTAGGAGATGGTCCCTCATGTCTCCCAGATGCCTCCTCTCATCAGTAATACAGCCGTCACTGAGAACACCACTTTGAGGTGCACCCTGTAATCTTACAGGGTCATCCTCCAAATGGTCTCCTCTCCATCACGTCCAGATCCAGCATCAAATCCTGTGATTCTACAGATGTGTTCTCGCCTCCCACCACGTACACTCTGAGCAGTGAATAGCTCATGTTCTTGCAATGATAGCCCAGGGAAGAGAACGAAATCATCGCCTTCCTGGAGATCGAGCGAAAAGGGTAAGAGAGACGTGATAATCGCACGAAAAAGGAGCTTCAACTATGACTCTTGCCGTACCTTCAGAACCTCCACTTCACGCACTCAGTGTATCAGCGCTTGCAGCTCGCTGCACAAGCGAGATCAGCAAGTATCGATGTGGAGAGCCTTACAATGATCAGTATTGTGTAGAACTATTCCGTCGTGCTATGGTGCAACACGACCCACTTGCCTGGGAAATCGTGCAGCAGCGCTTCCAGGAGACAATGCTTCGTTGGATGCGCGCTCATCCCCAAAAGGAGCTTGCCTGCCGCCTGGATAGCGAAGAGAATTATGTGGCCCAGGCATTTGCACGCTTCTGGTCGGCAACGGCCAATAACCCCACATTAGAGTTTAAGACATTGGCTGCCGCCTTGCGCTACTTACGTGCGAGTCTGAATGGCGCTATCCTGGATACACTACGAGAGTACTTGCGACCAAACGCGGTCCCGTTGCCGGAGCCAGGAGAGCCAGGAGAGCCATTCGCGGAAGACAGCCATGAGGGGTGTGAGGTGTGGGAGGTCATTCAGAACCTGCTTCCCGGTGAACGTGAGCAGCGTGTCGCCTACTTGCTCTTTCACTGCAGCCTCAAGCCACGAGAGATTGTTCGCTTCTGTCCAGAAGAGTTCAGTGAGGTGAAAGAAATCTATCGCCTGCGGCGCAACATCATGGAGCGACTGTTACGCCACACAGATTACCTTCGCTGGCAGTTATGAGCGCTCCCTTCTGGTGGATGCGCAGCTCTTTGCCCACTGGAATGTCATCTCTGTATATCGTTTGCCTGGTGGATTTTAGACAAGGAGGTTTAGCCCTATGTCTATGCGTAAATCGTCTCCTGCCGTGCCTGCCCAACCGACGAAAGCGGGTCGAGGCTTCCGCAGGCTTGTGAATGTGCTGCTTACTCTTTCGGCTGTGCTCGCTTTCAGCTACGCGGCGATCTCGATCTATATCGATACGAAGTTGGTCTATGAACCACAAAAACCCCTTTATGCAACGCCAGCATCGCTTGGCTTGCAATACAGAGACGTCATCTTCCCTAGCCGTGAAGATCATCTACAACTGCATGGCTGGTTCATTCCTGGCGTCCTCTCAAAGGGCCGCCTGACGGCACAACGCGTGATCATCACTGTCCATGGCAACCGTGGCAATCGGGCAGATAAAAGCGCAGGTTTGCTCAATTTCAGCGGTGCATTAGCGCGTCATGGCTTCGCCGTACTCGCTTTCGACATGCGCGGCAATGGTGAGTCTCCTCCTGCTCCGCTTTCACTGGGCTACTTTGAACAGCGCGATGTGCTGGGTGCCGTGGATTTCTTGCGGTCAGGCCCACTTCCTTACCCTGATTTGGGACGCCCGCGTTCTATCGCTGGCTGGGGCGTCTCACTGGGTGCGTCTACACTGCTTCTCGC
>WNGG01004115.1_pt1 | contig 32048 bp, 39 predicted proteins | sample 5400661 | NCBI WGS metagenome assembly WNGG01 (sample SAMN13153372, study PRJNA577476) | soil metagenome | isolation source: 100 cm soil or saprolite under Garry oak tree replicate 1 | place: USA:California | collected 2016-06-15
AGTATTTCCCCTGCACCATTGTCCATGAAAATATCTCGGATAACGTGCCGCACTTCTTGCCCGGAAAGAACCCGTGGCTGAAGGAGTTTGCGCAAACGGAAAAGTTGCCCTATGAGGCAACCCGAGGCGGCGCTGAAACAATGTATCCGGAATACCGGCAGAAATTGAAGAACATGAAAACGTCCAATTGAAGCCGAGTTGGAGCAGACCATGAAAAGAAAAATGTTTCAACTCTCGGCGGCGCTGGGAATGGTTTTGATTTTTGCCACGGCCGTTTTCTTGGGAACGGCGGATCTGGCGGCCTACGCCCAGCAGAATCCAAACCGCTCCGACGGGGAGATCCGCGTCTTGCCGGTGCAGGGTAACCTCTATATGCTCATCGGCGCCGGCGGCAACATCGCGGTGTCGGTGGGCTACGACGGCACAATGCTGGTGGACACGGGTACGGCACAGATGAGCGATAAGGTTCTTGCCACTGTAAGACAGCTTGCTGTCGCGCTCACGGCGACACCCTATCCCCCGAGTCCCTGCGTGGGGCTCCGTTGTCCTGGGGTTGCCGGCTCTGGAGCCTTTAATCAATGGGGGTGGACGAGTCCGGCAATCAACACGTTTATCACTTCACCGTCTCCCATAAAGCCCATTCGCTACATCATCAATACCAGCATCGATCCGGATCATACGGGTGGCAATTCGAAGATCGCCAAGGCCGGTGTCACATTCACCGGCGGGAATGTAGCCAGGGGGCCTGGCGGTTCAGGAGAAGGTTCGGAAGTCTGGGCGTTTGAAACGATTCTCAATCGGATGACAGAAGCGAACACGCCGGATACGGCGTGGCCGTCGGACACCTACTACACGCCCACCTATAAGTGGAATGGTTTCTTTAATGGCGAGGGCATTGAGTTGTTTCATATTCCGGCAGCTCACACTGATGGCGACACGATCGTGTTTTTCCGGTATTCCGATGTGATCAGCGCCGGTGATGTCCTATCGATCGCCACCTATCCGGTGATCGACCTGGCGAAAGGCGGCTCCATTCAGGGGACTGTCGACGGACTGAACAAGATTCTGGATATCGCTATTCCTCAATTCCGGTCACAAGGCGGTACGTATATCATTCCCGGTCATGGACGGCTCTGCGACGAAGGTGACGTGGCCAACTACCGGAATATGGTTGTGAAGATTCGCGACCGCATTCAGGATATGATCAAGAGCGGTATGACCCTGCAGCAAGTGAAAGCGTCCAAGCCGACCATGGACTATGATGGACGCTATGGTTCACCAGATGCGTTTATCGAGGCCGTGTACCGGGGCCTCAGCAAAAAATAGATATCCCATCATGCAATCACATTCTTTATCAGGAGGAAACATCGTGAAAGGCAAAATGCTTGTTCTTGCTCTTGCCGGGGCGCTGCTGTTCGGCATAACCGCGTACGCCCACCACTCTTTCGCGGGAACTTACGATTTAAGCCAGCAAATCAAAGTCGAAGGAAAACTGGTCCAGTTTTTGTTCCGCAATCCCCATTCGTTCGTTCACATCGAAGCTCCGGACGCGAATGGACAGATGCAGCGGTGGGCCATCGAGTGGACCGGTGGTGGCCAGTTGGCTGGAAGCAGCATCCAAAAAACCACGCTTAAGGTCGGCGATCCGGTCATCATTACGGGGAATCCCACGCGTACCGCTGGAGAACGCAGGCTGAGAATGGTGACCTTTAAGCGCACATCGGATGGATTGTCGTGGGGCAACCGCGCGGGTGAAGTTGTCGACTAAGAAGGTTGCCATCTTGAAAGCGAACGCGGGCTAAAGCCCGCGACTACATTCATGTGACAACGGTTTCGGCAAGCATGTAGTCGCGGGCTTTAGCCCGCGTCATTTGGAGGCGAAATGAATTACGGAATTGTGCGGAGGCGCGGTGTGCCCCTGCTTGCCATCGTCGCGACCCTTTTGCTTACAGCACCACTGGGCATCTTTGCTCAACGGGGTCAGCGAGGCGCCCAGCCTCCGCAGACAGCGAGAGCGGCTGCCGCGGTCGACCTCACAGGGATGTGGGTGTCCGTCATCAGCGAAGACTGGAAGTTCCGTATGGTGACTCCGCGCAAGGGTGACTACGACAGTGTTCCCGGAACCGTCGAAGCCTTTCGGGTAGCGAACGCCTGGGATCCAGCGAGAGACGAGGCGGCTGGCGAGCAATGTAAGGGTTACGGGGCAGTGGGTGTCATGAGGCAGCCCGGGTACATGCGTGTTTCGTGGCAAGACGACAACACTCTGAAAATGGAATTGACGGCAGGAACTCAGACGCGCCTGTTCCATTTTAGCGCAGGAGAACCAGCCGGAGAGCCGACCTGGCAGGGCTATTCCTCAGCTCAGTGGGATAACGCAATCACAGGACGAGGAGAGCCTCGCAAGGGTGATTTGAAGGCTGTCACCACCCACATGCGGTCGGGATACTCGCGCAAGAACGGCGTTCCCTATAGTGCAAACACAGTATTGACCGAGTACTACCACCGCATGACGGCTCCGAACGGCGATCAATGGCTCACGCTAATATCCGAGCTCAGGGATCCGCAGTATTACAGCGAGACCTGGGTCGTGAGCACTCATTTCAAAAAGGTTCCTGATAATTCCGCCTGGAATCCTGAGCCCTGCTCGGCGAGATGAAGACCCATCCCTACTTAAGAGCGTCGACCCCCGCCTTGGAAACTCGGCCGTCCTGATCGCCGGCCCCTCCGGACACCCCAATAGCTCCGACAATCTTGCCATCCATGATGATCGGAGTGCCGCCGTCGATCGGAATAGCGCCGGTGAGACGCAGCAGGCGAAGCCCACCACAGCGCCGCAGACGGGGTGGTCATTTCAGATGAGATATTTCGAAACGCATTCCAAACACGTTTCGAGGACTGACCACCTCGTCCGCGCCAACTTCAGAGATCCTGATCTCGCCAGACAATTTGCAGCAAACGAGGAAAACAGATTGAGCCGGAATTCCCCTCCTTGGCGAAGGAGGGGTGGCTGCGCCCATCAATGAAATGTCGCGAAGCCACCTTAGCTGGGCGCAGACGGGGTGGTTCGTTCAACCTCCGAATAGATTCTAACGGTAGCTTGAACGAACCACCCCGTCCGCGCCAAACAAGGTGCCTTCGGGCCATTTTTCTTGATGGCGCGGCCTCCCCTCCTTCGCCAAGGAGGGGAGTTTTCGCTTCATATAGGTTCATCCTGAATTCCTCGACCTCAGGAGTTCTGAACTTTGGTGGCCTTCGGCATCATCCTCTTGATGGCGCGGACACCCCTCCTTTGCAAGTCTTTGCAAGGAGGGGAATAGGTTCTTGTCCAACATTCGTCCCACACCCCGTGGCCAGCACGAATGGGTTTCCTTTTCTGGCGCGGGAGAGTAGCGGCAGCACGGCTATAATCCGGGATTCAAGCAGCGCAATTGGAGGGAACCATGATCAAGAAGCATGCGGCTGTAATTGCAAGCGTGAGCTTATTGGCCGTGCTTCCTGCGGTCGCTATCGCGCAAGATGCCGAGACTGTCCTCAGCAATGTTGCCAAAGCGATGGGGGCAGAAAACCTGAGAACGATCCAATATTTTGGCAGTGGTTCCAGCTTCGCTTTCGGACAGAACTCGAATCCGAACGCTCCCTGGCCGCGATTTACGGTGGCAATGTATTCCCGCGAGATCGATTATGACGCTCCCGCTTCTTATGTGCGGCTGGTTCGTACCGGCGCGGACAAGCGTGGCGGCGGCTTTGTCACGACCACCGTGAACCAAACTCAGGAGCAGTTCATTTCAACCAGCGCTTCGTGGGCACAGCAAGTGGATATCTGGGTGACGCCGTATGGATTTCTGAAACGCGCCATGGCAGCGAACAACGCTGCAGTGAAACTTGAAACCATTGGCGGCAAAAAGTATCACGTTGTGACGTACACGGTAGAAGACAGGTACCCGTTGAACGAATCTCGCGAGAATCCAGGCGGCGACTTCTGGGATGTGACGTACACGGTAGCCACCAGAGGCAAACTGAAAGGCTACATCAACAATCAGAGCCTGATCGAGAAGGTCGAGACCTGGATCGACAATCCTGTTCTGGGCGACATGCGGATGGAATCCACGTACACCGCGTACAGGGATTTTGCCGGCCTTAAATTCCCCACAAGAATCGTCCAAAAACAGGGTGGCTTCCCCATTCTCGATCTGACCGTGATCGATGTGAAGCCGAATGCAGCAGTTGACATTCAGCCTCCACAGCAAGACGCCGGTGCACCCGGAGCCCCCGTTGAGACGGAGAGAATTGCCGACGGCGTCTTTTACATCAAGGGCCAGGAACATAGCGTAGTTCAAGGATTACGTGGTTGTGGTTGAAGCACCAGTCAACGAAGCGCGGTCCGTGGCGGTTATCGCCGCGACAAAAAGGCTGATCCCGAACAAGCCGATCAAGTATTTAATCAACACCCATCACCACTTCAACCACCTGGGCGGAATCCGTACTTACGTGGATGAAGGAGCCACGATCGTTACCCACCAGGCGAACAAAGCATTTTATGAAAAGATTTTTGCGATGCCCCACACCCTCGTTCCCGACAGGCTGTCGCGCTCCAAAAAGAAAGCCAACATTGAAACCGTCGCTGGCAAGAAGGTCCTGACCGACGGCAGGCGCACAGCGGAGTTGTATCTGCAGAAAGGTAGCCCGCACGATGACGGTTTAATCTTCATTTATTTGCCGGAGGAGAAAATCCTGATCGAAGCAGATGCCGACAATCCTCCAATCCCGCAGAATATTGAAAGGCTGAAACTCGATATCGACCGCATTCTCCCGATCCACGGCCCCGGTGCGATAACCCGAGCGGATATTCACGAGGCAGCCGGCAGGACCGGACCGGCCAACCATTTGATTGTTGCCGAAGTTGAGGGTTTTGAAGCGAATTCCCCTCCTTGGGAAAGGAGGGGTGGCTGCGGTCAAGGTGGCTTCGCGATATTTTTCTTAATGGGGACGGGCGCACGGGGTGGTTCGTTCAAGAGAAATTGTTTTGGAGTTGGAACGAACCACCCCGTCCGCGCCTTTCAAAGGAACGGGGATATTTCTTGATGGCGCGGCCACCCCTCCTTTGCCAAGGAGGGGAGTTTAGATCACTCGAGGCAATCAAATGGGTAGGCCATCTAACGGCGTGGTTGAGGCTTTCCACTTTGCAGACTGGGATCCACTCCTTCGATTTGGATGTTTTCATAGTGCTCCAGGTACCTGTTATTCTCCTGGCAAACGTATTCTTCTATTTCAAGACCCGGAACCCAGCGGATGTCCCAACCAATTGTGAAAGGCTTCGTGTATGCGCCGGGATCATCGACCGTGGCTTCATAGTGCATATTGTTATAATTGGTACGCGTGAAGCGTTCGATCAAGTGCATCTGATCGGTATGCAGATCACCGCTGCGATCAAGCCAGTGTCCTTCATTGAAACCGACCGTATCGACAACCAACGTATCCCCCTCCCAGTGGCCAACCGAATGACCCAACCAGGTCGGAATGTCATTCACTTCCTTGGGGTGAGGACGCCCATCCATGTAGATGATCTGGTACATGTGGGCGATCTCCTGAAAGATTCTGATGATACGTTTTTGTTCGGGCAGTTGAATAAACTCCCATGGCCCCATCGTCGATGTGGCTCGCGGTCCGCCGGCAGGAAGACAAAACACTTCGGGATCATCCTTAGATTCTGTCTTCTGACGAAATTCATGTAGCGCTTTGGCCCAGGGTTGATACGGTAGCCCCTCTTCTCTGGCTTTCGGGTCTATTTGATCCTTTCCATATTCCCAGTGCTGTCCCGAACGCCAGTATCCTTTTTGCTTGGGATCGACCCACGATAGGTTCGGCGTGCCGTCCGGAAGTCGCGGAATCGGTATCGCGGGACCGGCGGCCTGGCCACCCTCGCCACGACCACCACGCTGGCCTGCGCCACGCTGACCTCCGCCACGCTGACCATCCTGGGCAGAGATTGAAGGTGCTGTCAGGAACGACAACAGCACCAGGACTGCCACCATAGTCACCAACCTCGTCATCCAATGATGTCGCACTCTACAATCCTCCCTTCAATCTGCAATCTATTGTCTGGTGATCTTGAAATTACCTTTCTGATTGCCCTGCACCCAGGTACCGACGATCGACCGACGGACGGAACCGAGGTTTTCTATCCTGCCATCGATAACGTAGCGAACTCCCTTTGATTCCCCCTCCAAGTGTACGGTCCAATTGTTGTAATTGAGTTCCGCTTTTGTAAACGGGACCGCCTCGGGACCCGGGTTGAGGCTACCGGTCACCGCTTTGCCATCCCAGTTCATCTCGATCGTCACCGGATTCCGGTTGTTCCGGTTCACACCCCAATCCCCCTGCCACACACCCTTTAAAGGATGTCCCTGGCCCTCATGCAGGGCCTGTGCAAGTACCGGCGTTGTGATTGCTAAGCATGCCAAAACACAAATCAATCGAAACATTCTCACTTTCATACCGGGAACCCCCTGAGTGAATGATTAGGCGATAGGTAGGAGATTTGGGCACAGACACCAAATTCTTGAACTACAGAATTCAGTGTCTGTCCCCAAGGAATCGATGAGGCACACGTTATTAAGGAGTGTTGGTATTGGAAGTGCCCGCTAAGATCTCTCGTCCGTCACCGAACTTGATCGTCCTGCCGTTGATGGTGTTCGAACCGTCTCGAGCGAGCCAACCGTCCACGATGATCTCAGTCCCAATCGCCAGCACCTTCCGGTCCCCGCCTCGGCGGATCAGAGCTGCTGGGGCGCCGGTTTCCACCGCCCAATTCTGAATTTTTCCGTTTTTGTCCTTCACGTTCAGGTACAGCCATCCGTGAGGATTGGTCATTTCGACTTTCGTGAGTGTTCCCCTGATGGTCATCGGCTTCTTGTCGTCAAACTCCGCGGTGAAGGAGTGGTGTGCGAACAGCGGCACCGTATTCAGCAACACGACGATCGCAGCAACCAGACCCGCTAGCTTTGTTCTCATCAGATTCGCCTCCGGCTTTGGTTAAGAATTAAAACTGGCTCACAGGATACTACTGTGCTGTCTTATGTCAAGTTGTGGCCTTTCAACTCTTTCAACTCCAGGCGGCGGTCTATGACCGCCGGAACGCGGGCTAAAGCCCGCGACTACATGCCTGCCTGAACGTTGTCCCCTTCATGTAGTCGCGGGCTTTAGCCCGCGTTCTTGCTCAGTTCAGTATTTCGATGAAGCCCATGCGGGCGCCGCCGTCGAACTCGCCACCGGTCGTGCCGGCCGTCGTGCCACCGGCGCTGCTCCACCAGATACGATTGGGATTGCTTTTATCGACCTCAATCCGTCTCACGTCCGTCTCCGCCTGGGGCAGCGGGAACTCCACCCATTCTTGAGTCTTGGGATTGAATCTGGCGATTTTATCCGCACGATGCAAGGACACCCACACCCAATTGCGCGTCTTGTCTACGCTCACGGTATAGGCGCCATTACGCGGAGTTGGGGGATCATACATCGTCATTTGTTTTGTTTTGTAATCGATCTTCATCAGCTTGCCCGCCCTCCAAAGACCGACCCAGAGGTTGCCCTCCGCATCTGCGCCCAGCCGGCGGGGAAACGCCTCTTCCTGCAGAGGAATCTTGAACTCTTCAACCTTGCCTGTAGCCGGTTCGACGCGAAGCATCTTGTTTGCATATTCTTCAGCCAGCCAGACGCTTCCATCGCCCGCCACGGTGAGCCCGTATCCACCGGGATTTTGTTTCGCGGAGGGCGAATCAAAAGATTTCCACTCCTTGGTTTCAGGATTGAGCATCCGGACCGAGCCTGGTCCCGAACCGTAGATCATTCCGTCCGGACCGATAGCCAGGCTGTTTCCACCGGAGCCCCCACGTATCGTTGAAGGGAATGGATAGGAAGTCCACTTCTCGGCCTTGATATCGTAGCTTAACCACCGGCGTTCGGTTCCTTCCGGAAGCCAAACCACACCGTTTGAACTGATCTGCAGGTTACCCAGGCGCGGTGTCTGCCCTTTGGCCGTCGGCGGGATCGCTTCGCTATATTGGAGTGTGTCCGGATCAAAGTGGCCCAGCCTGCCGGGAGCGTAGCGCATGTTCGCCCAGCCGTGGCCCCAGGGGTCGGAAGCGATATCGTGGGTCGAGGATTCGGTGGCGACGAGGTCGTACTCGACGACTCTGTATTTCATGGCATCGCCTTTCATCAGCGTCCTGGGGAGGCGGCTGTTCGGATCCGGTGTTGGCATCGGCGGGTAATTGGCCGCGAGATAATTCAAGATGACCTTCGCTTCGTCCTCGGTCAGACCTCGCACACCTCGATTTTTCATGACCTCTCGCATATCCTCGATCATGCTCTCCCACGATTTCCGGTCAAATCGCGTTCTGGTAACCCAATCGAGGGTATGGCAGGCGGCGCATCGGGTGGCGACCAGTGGTTTGCCTTCTCCTTCCGGGAGAGGCGAGTTTCCTGCCTCTTCTTCCGGTATCCGGTGTGGCCACGCATTCGGGAGCGGTGGCGCCTGCGGAGCGGTGAGCGACAAATCCAGCTTGGCGGTCTTTCCGGCAGCCACGTCGACTGGTGCCGACCATTGGCTCTGAAAACCGTTTCCCACTCCCTGCAGGGCGTACTTTCCCGGCGGGAGCTTATCCGCTGTGTAACGGCCTTGAGCCTGGCTGATGACCATAAACGTTAGCCGGCGCTCTGCATTCTTAAACTTCACAAACGCTCCGGAAACCGCTTGCCCCGACGAATTCTTGACCACACCCTGAACGACGCCGTTGTTGTCCGTTGCCCGGACAGCGTGCATGGACACAAACAACGCAAGCGCGATCAGAAAAACTGCTTTTCGGTTCGGATCCCTGAACGTCATCTTTCCTCCTTTGCGAAAATCATCCAAAGTTGCCCGTTGCTAAGTTTTTCGTTTTTTGGATTCGTCGAAGATCCTATACCAAATGCAGACCCCCGGATATCGAGGAATTCAGCACGCCGGGCGTGCAGGCATGTGTGTAGTCGCGGGCTTTAGCCCGCGGAGGTATACGCATTTGATTGTTGCGGAAGTTGAGGGTTTGAAGCGAATTCCCCTCCTTGGGAAAGGAGGGGTGGCTGCGCCCATTAAGAAAATATCGCGAAGCGGCGCAGACGGGGTGGTTCGTTCAAGAGAAATTGTTTTGGAGTTTGAACGAACCACCCCGTCCGCGCCTATCAAAGGAACGGGAATATTTCTGGATGGCGCGTCCACCCCTCCTTTGCCAAGTTTGCCAAGGAGGGGAGTACGTTCTTGTTCAACATTCGTGCCACACCCCCAGCACGATCAGTTCTTCTGAGGACCAAGGCCTTTGCTGTAAAGCAACTGATTGATCTCCGGGTTGAGCCCGACGGCGAACCACTTTTTCAGGAGATCCTGTTGCGCGGGTGTCAGCACCTCCTCGCTGTCTTTGAACAACTGCAATGTGGCGGTATTCACAGCGCGGTCGTACTTTTGGGCCATCTTGATCCACTTCTCCTGCTTATCGCCCTTCAGTTGCAGAACATTGGCCGTCCCGTGAGAGCACAGCTGCCCGGTCTTCATGGTCGGGCAGAAGATGGCCACGTCATCGTTATCGGGGGCCGAAGTAGCGGATTGGTTCTGATGTTCCGCGTGATCATGTTGCTGTGCGAAAGACGCGATGTTGACGACAAGCGCGACTACTCCCACGAGAAGAACGACCGTTGCGGCTTTCCCTTGCATGTCTGAACCTCCTCATCATTATGTATCTGTCAGTTTGTCGAATTTAGACCTCGAACCGCACCCCAAGCTGAATCGTCCGAGAGTCGTTTGCGACTGCATCGGTGGGCACGTAATTTCCCAACCTGTCCTTCACTTTCAGGAAAGTTGCGGTCCCGTACGTCTGGGGCGACGCCATCCACACATTATGGAAATTGAAAACATTGAACACTTCGGCCGAAAGCGAAATTTTGGCTTTCTCGTTCGGCAGCGAGAGATTCTTCTGGAGGCGCAGACTCAAATCCTTGAAGCCTTCGTTCCGGAAGCTGTTACGTCGCAACATCACGCCATTCACAACAGGCCGGTCGGTGACGTTTCCGTCCAAGTTCGAGTCCACACCCGTCCTGGCGGTGATGGGCCTGCCCGCGGTGAACTTCATCGTAGAGTCCATCTCAAAACCCGATGGCAGCGAGTAGTTCACGGTGCCTCGAAACTGACGAGGCTCATCGATGTTCGAATAGTTGTATTCACTCTTGATGTTGTTCGCATCGGCATAGGCGAGTCCCGTGAAACCTCTCTCCACGTCATCAAGGCTGTAGTTCCATGACCTGGTGTAATAGAAATCCATAACGTACCGCGGGCGCCCGCGACGATCGCAATTCCGAGTCTACTGCGTTCGCGTCAGGCTGCCAATGAAGCTTCTGCGGTCGCCAATCTGAGGACAATGAACAATGCCGAAGTGCGGTATCTGCCATCCGCCGGCGGTAAGTACGGTTCGATTCCCGAGTTGATCGCCGCCGGTCTGTTGGAGACCCGTTTTGACGGCCAGGTCTCTGGATATAGCTTTCTTGAAATCGTGGAAGCCTTACTGAACACGCCCGCCCGGTTGGCCGGTAGGAAGGCACGAGTTCTCGTTTCAGACGTTCATGCGCTCGCGAGCTACTCCTTCCTCCGTCCCGAAATTCAAACTCCTAACTGGTCATCGTTTTTGTCGAGTGGATTTCCGGGCACGAATGCGCCGGCGAAATGCGGTGAGCGCTTTGGTTTGACCCTGCGATTTGCTCAGATCGAGAAATTCCGTTAGCAACTGCGCTGTGAGACCGGGAAAGAAACTGCTGACCGAGACTTCGCCGTAAGTCCGACCGGCCAGTTCATAGAATTGGGTTTGCCTGCCATCGTATCGCCAGATTTCGGGCACGCCGAGCGCGGCATCGATTGGAAACTTGGCCAGCGATTCGTTCGTCGTTTCGATTTCCACAACGATGTCGGGTGGAGGATCCGACTCCAGGTCGATCTTGCGTCTGCCAATGATTCGCTCGGCATTGGCAACGTAGAAACAGGTATCGGGCTCGCTCCCTTTGCGAAGCTTCCTCCGCTTCCACGTTGCCGATCCGCGGGTTTCTAGCGTTATCCCAAGTTCTTCGGCGAAGGCGCGCACCAAACTGTAGATGGAATCCTTGTACTCCTCACGTTCGGGAAGTGGGCTCATAATCTCGAGTCTTCCTTCGTCGTAGCTGACACGTAGTCCAGGACGGTCGCCGAGGTCTTCTAAAAGTTCCTCGTATTGCTCCCAGCTCACTTGCCGGAAGACCAGAGTTGCTCCCAAGGGGAGATGATCGATGGCCTCCAGGTACTCTGCACTACGAGTGCTCATAGGGCCCATTATAAGCGTAGGAGAAGCCTGAGTCAGCGGGTCATTGCTCCCGAGACTGCAGTGCCATCAACTTCAGTCCGGCGCCGGATCAGCGGAAGGGTTTGCGACGGACGTTGTGGTGAAGACTACCGTCTTTTCTAACCCGACCCGTTCTGGCATTTTGTGCGTTTAGAAATGTTTCTGGGAAGCACACTGCGGAAGAAATTGGCGGCAACACCTCAGGTCGGGCGATACTGGGGCAGTTTCTGGCATTTGGAGAAAATACCGTAGCCAGGCCAAGCGCATATCAGTGGTGGACCGCGGCGCGATATGAGCCGGCCATGAAAACAGCAACTGGAACTTTTGAAAAGCGGCGACGGGGTTTTCGAGTGCGGCAACGCACTTTTCGAAAACGGTAATCGACTTTTGAAGAGCGGCAACGTCCGTTTCGAGTGTGGCGGCGCAGGTTTCAAGAGTGGCAATGGGTTTTGAAGACCGGCAACGCCGTTTTTGAGAGCGGCGATCGACTTTTCGAGTGCGGCGACGCAGTCTCGGAAACCGCCAACCGACTTTCTGAACGTGAAAACCAACTTTTGAATTGAAAGGAGTCTTCAATGGCCACCGAAGAAAGAGAGGAAGACCGTGTACCGCGACTCGATCGACGGACAGTTCATTGCCAAGAAAGAAGCACCAAAACGTCCATCGTCAAACCGAAAAGCAAAATCTCGCGACATGAGAAGCAGTGATTTGGATCAACCGTCGCAGAAGGTGCGCCCTTCCGGCTACCGTGGCGGAGGATTCAAATGTCACGATCGCCGAGATAGCCGTCAAATCCCTTGGCATCGTTGTTGTCAATAAGCCCAATCCTCATGTCTCACCGGCAAGCGATTTAACTCCGCACGGCAAAACCGCCAATGCGGCATGAACTGGTCCATCAATGTTATGAAGCGGGTGTTGTGAGTGGACTCCAGCAGGTGGACCATCTCGTGCAGGACGATGTACTCGAGACATTGCGGCGGCTTTTTGGCCAGATCCGTATTAAGCCGGATACTTCTAGATTCGGGACGACAGCTTCCCCATTTCGTTTTCATCCTTTGCGTAAAGAATCGCTCCACCTTGACGCCAATATGCGGCTCCCATTTGGCGATCAATGAGGGGACGACCTGCTTGAGCTGCTCGCGATACCATTCTTCGAGAATGGCCTGCTTCTTTTCTTTGCTCGCACCCGGACGGACCTGCAGGTGCATCTTGTTGTGCTTGAGTTCCACGGTGGGTGCCTCATCGCTTTCGACCACTTGAGGAGGTACCGTTTTCCCCAGACGTAATGGCTTTCACGGTCGAGATACTCGCGCGGCGTTTCGCGTTCCTGCTCCCGCAGCTTTTTCTGCTGTCGCTTGATCCAGCTGAGTTTGGAAATGGCAAAGACGCGGATAGTGTCCAGATTCATCCGTAGCGGCGCAGAGATCCGCACCCTTCCGGCAGGAGGGTAAACACTGAGGTGAAGGTTCTTGATGTCCTTCTTCACAACCTCCACGGCAATCTCACCTAGCGCGATCTTCGTGAGCATCAGTATTCCTTCTGGTGTTTGATGATCAGGAAGATGCGCTCGACCTGGTCCTTATCCTGCAAGAAGCCCTAATTGGAGAGCCTTGATAGTAGTGCAATCCGCGTTTCAACGCATAGAATGCGAGAAGGTCTGAGGTGAGCAGGATGAAACTCGATCCCAGGGATTTCCGGGTGCCGGCGAACACCAAGGTCGAACTCAACGACTGGCCGACGATCGTGAAGCCTTTCTTCAAGTCAAAGAAAGACTATCGAGAGCTGCTCGATGCGCATCGTGAGGAACTGAACTCGTTGCAGAATTTGTTGTACGCGGACAACCGTTATTCCCTGCTGCTGATTTTCCAGGCCATGGATGCCGCAGGTAAAGACGGCGCCATCAAGCATGTGATGTCGGGCGTCAATCCTCAAGGCTGCCAGGTCTTCAGTTTTAAACATCCCAGCGCCGAAGAACTTGATCACGACTTCTTGTGGCGGACGACGCGGTGTCTTCCTGAACGCGGCCGAATCGGCATCTTCAATCGCTCGTATTACGAGGAAGTACTCATCGTTCGCGTGCATCCGGAGATTCTTCGAAGCCAGGGCCTACCCGCGGAAGTCATGGACAACAGGACGATCTGGCGGGACCGTTATCGGTCGATCGTCGATTTAGAGAGCCATCTTCACCGTAACGGGACCCGGATCGTGAAATTCTTCCTTCACATCTCGAAGGGAGAACAACGAAAACGTTTCCTGAAGCGTCTCGACGACCCGGAGAAGAACTGGAAATTCAGCAAGGCCGACATCGAGGAAAGGAAATTCTGGGACAACTATATGGACGCATATGAGAAATGTCTCAGTGCAACCAGCACCAGCCATGCGTCCTGGTATATCGTTCCGGCGGATGACAAGCCCAATGCCCGGGTGATCATCTCCCGGATTGTTGTCGACACGCTGGCAGCGCTGAAGTTGAGTTATCCAAAACCGCCGGCCGAATTGCGGACGGACTTAAGCTCCATCCGCAAAATGCTTCAATGATGAGGAACCGGAAATTTCATCGCTTGATCGTCGCGCAGCAGCGGCAGTGGTCCTTCGCGCAATACGACTTGCACATTTGGACCTCTGTTTCGCGCTTACCATCTTTGCACTGCCGCCAGCCGCCCATCGCCAGACACTCACACTTATTGTGATGATGGGAAGGCGTACAGTAGTCTCGTTGCTCCGGTGGCGGTTCCTGTAGGGCCAGGGCTCCAACCGACAGCGGGAGCAGGAATAGGGCAGCTAGAAGTAAGTGTCTCATTTCTTCTCCTTGTCGGTGAGACTCACACCGGAAAAGGATCAGCCCGAGGTTACATTTTGCCAGAGCGCGTGTTCTTCGAATTCCTGGTGGCCCTCGGCTTATTCCCTCGATGCCTTCAGGCGGGTAAAGCAAGTTTAAGGTATCGGCAAGATCAACGCGAGGGTTTAGTAGCGCGGGTCAAATTTTTTATCCGTTCACCCAAACGTCCTAGGAGTACGGTGAAGACGTCGTGCGGTAAAATACATCCTTCCCGTTTCGAGATGATGAATCAGCCAGAGAAAATCGAACCGCAAATGATTCCCTGGACGGCCGGAACGCAACTCGGTCCTTACATGCTGCTCTTGCCTATTGGTTCCGGCGGTATGGGCGAAGTGTGGAAGGCGCGAGACACGCGGCTGAATCGCATCGTCGCGGTCAAGAGACTCAAAGAGGAGCACCGGAAGCGCTTCGAGCAGGAAGCGCGGGCTATCGCGGCGCTGAATCATCCACATATCTGCCAACTGTACGACGTCGGACCGGATTATCTGGTGATGGAACACATCGAGGGTACGCCGCCCCAGTTCCCCTTGCCGGCAGACACAGCGGTCCAACTAGCGATTCAGATTGCTAGCGCACTTGAGGAAGCACACAGCAGAGGCATCATCCATCGCGACTTGAAGCCGGCCAACATCCTCGTTACTGCAAGCGGGACAGCGAAACTGCTCGACTTCGGATTGGCCAAACCCGTGACGGCCACCGACTCGGACGTAACGCGCAACACTATGGATGGCGCCGTGATGGGTACGGCGGCTTACCTGTCGCCGGAACAGGCTGAAGGGAAACCGCTCGATGCACGTTCTGACATCTTCAGTTTCGGCGCGGTCCTCTACGAAATGCTCTCGGGCTCCAGAGCGTTTGAGGGAAGCTCCATGGCCCAGGTGTTGAGCGCCGTGCTGCGCGACGATCCGAGACCCCTCCAACATGTACCGCCTGCACTACAACGCATCGTTAGCCGATGTCTCGCCAAAGAACCAGGCCAGCGTTTTCCAACGATGTCCGACGTGAAATCCGCATTGGAACAAGTTCCGGTAAAGTCATCCGACTCTGAAGCTTCGATCGCTGTCCTACCGTTTACCAATATGAGCGCGGACAAGGAAAACGAGTACTTCAGCGACGGTCTGGCCGAGGAGATCATCAACGCGCTGACCCACATTCCCGGCCTGAAGGTCACGGCCCGCACTTCAGCGTTCGCCTTCCGTGGGAAGGAACAGGACATCCGCAAGATTGCCCAAGCGCTGGACGTCCGCACAATCCTTGAAGGCAGCGTGCGGCGAGCCGGAAATCGCATCCGCGTGATGGCGCAGCTCATCAACGCTGCCAACGGATATCATCTCTGGTCGGAACGCTACGACCGGGAGATGTCGGATGTCTTTGCGATCCAGGATGAGATTGCACAAGCAATCGCCGCCGCGCTTCAGGTGACGTTGTCGGGGGAATCGGTGACGGTGCGGCGTTATACACCCAGGCTTCCCGCATATGAGGCTTACTTAAAAGCCCTGTACTACGCTCAAAAGTTGACGCCGGAATCGCTCACAGTGCTTTCGGAAACTACTTTGCCCAACTCGCCATATACGGCCTATTGCCGGCACACGAAGCCATGCCCCGCGTGCGTATCGAGGCGCGGAAAGCACTGGATATCGATCCGTCGCTGCCAGAAGCGCATGCCATGTTGGGCTTGGTGGCCGCGCTCTACGACTACGACTGGACGGAAGCCGGGCGTCGTTTCCAGCTTGCTACGGCTTGCGAACCTGTATCTGCTCAGGTCCGCTATTATTACGGGTTCTATTACCTGTTTACTGTTGGCCGCTACAAAGAAGCGGTTGAGCAGCAAGAGCGAGCCCGGAAAGAGGACCCGCTTAATCTCCTCAGCCGCGTGCAGCTCGCGCCAAGCCTTCGAGCGGCCGGAAGGTACGCGGACGCACTCAGTGAGTTACATAAAGTGCGTCAGCTCGACGAGAATTTCTGGCCCCTGTCTTTTTTGTTGGGCATTGTCCACGCGTCCCAAGGAAACTTTGCGGAAGCGGCCCCTTACGCCGAAAAGGCGTATTCTCTGGCGCCCTGGATGACGGTAAACATTGGCCTGTTCGCGGCAATGTTGAAACGAACCGGCGATGTGAAGCGGTCAGACGAGTTGCTTCAAAAGCTTTTGCCGGGCGAGGCATACGCCGCGCCGCTCGGGCTCGCCCACTTCTATCTGTATTCCGGAGAACTTGACAAAGCCATTGACTGGTCCGAGAAAGCCATCGAACAACGCCAGCCCGCCGTCCTGTTTTTTCTCAACGTCCATGTTCAGCAGTTACGGTCCAGTCCCCGATGGCCTGGCTTGGCAAGACTGCTGAATCTGCCGTCCACGACTGGGCTCGGCCTGGAATCACGTCCACCGTATAACGCAGGGTGAAAGCGGGGCGCTGAAAAACAGTTCGCAAATATCGCACGCCGGTCATGAAGAGCGAAGCCCGTTCCGTTTTATGAATCAGCGTCGGCGTTCCCGCCGATACGCCGATCCAGGCTCCAAATTCGTTGCGCGGTTGTGCGGCCAGGTTGGAGACAGCGATCGCGAACCAAAGTCCCATAACAAATATCGCCTTAATTACGATCAGAATGAGAGCGGCAGGAGGATGCCTTTGCGTCCACTCAAGAGCAGAGGCATCATGTTGATGCGTGTCGAGGGAGTTCGGGCCAAACCCACTTAAGCAGCTCAAGAATCCGTTGTATCCTTCGGCTTGATCGGCCTCCAGGTTTCCGCGCCGGTCCATAGAGCCCCTGCCTCGTGCGGTTTCATCCAATCCATTGCAGCCGCCACGCGTTTAGGAATCATGATCACCTGCGGAAGAGGATCGACCGCGCCATAGGTGAGATCAATGCATTCGCGCCCAAACGAGTGGTGGATTTTGTCGATTTCGTGAGGCGAGCTTTCGAGTGGTTCACCGGATTCGTGCTGAATCGTAAACCAATATAAAAAGTCTTCATTCTTGTAGCGTTCTCTGAAAACGACTTCGACGAACATTTTCTCTCGTTCAAGAGTAGCCACGCATTCGTCAATACGCGCGTTCAACATTCTTAACCATTCGTCGACCCGGCCTATCTTGTCAGGTTTGATACGGAATCGTGTCAGTTCAACTTTCATCTGCGCTGCTCCTATTTGGCAGCGTACTCTATCAGAGTGGGGCACAAAGTCCGGACTGAGGTCGATAGGAATTGCGAGGTACTTTGGCTTGAAGAAACATTTCTCTGTTGCGAAGAAGATTGTCTCTGCCTGTGAGAAGGTTTTCTTCGTCGTCCAGGAAATTGGGTTTGTCACGGAAAAGAGTGGATTGGCCAGGTCATCGATTATTTCCGTTCCTGTCTCAATTGGCTTTGGCTTGAAGAGACATTTCTCCGTTCCGAAGAAGATTGTCTTTGCCGGTGAGAAGATCTTCTTCCTCGTCCAGAAGATTCGATTTGTGACGGAGATGATTTGATTTATCGCGTTAGCGATTATTTCCGTCGCGAGGACAATTTTCTTTGGTTCGCATCAAGTCCTTAAGATTCAAAAGATTGGCGGCGAGATCGATTTTAGCGGTTATCATAACGACGTTAGCGATAATCTTCGTGACGTTAGCGATTATTTCCGTCGCATTAGCAGTTATTTCCGTCACGTTAGCGGTTTTATTTGTCAACGAGACAGTCTTCGTTGGAGCTTAAGCGATGAATTCCGCCAGGGAAGCGATTATGTCTATCGCGGAAGCAATCCTCTTCGTGACGTTGAAAATCATCTTTATGGCGCAAGCAATTAACTCGGTGAGGAGAGCAAGTTTCTCCGTGACCGAGAAAATCGTTTCCGTCACTTTGGGGTTCAGAAAAGTTTCCTGATTAGCTAGCTAGTCTCGCGCAGGCGTCGGCCTTTCGTGGATGATCATCCAGTTGATGCCGAATCGATCGCGGACTTGAGCAAATCGCGTGGCGAAGAACGTCTCCTGTATCGGGATGAACACTTCGCCACCATCCGAGAACGCCGAAAAGATGCGCTCCGCTTCGGCGTCGCTCTGGACACCAAGCGATAGGTAGGCGCTCCGCATCGGCTGAGCGTTGGGGATGTCCGCACCCATCAATTCCACGTCGCCGATCGAGATGCGCGCGTGCAGCACCGCGTCCTTCCACTCCGGTCTGACGTGGCTCTGATCGGGTGCCTCCCCGTGCGTCATCATCATCCGGATCTGTCCGCCCAGGTGCTGCTCGTAAAAACGGAACGCTTCGGCACACTTGCCAGCAAAATTCACATACGTGTTCAGCTTCATTGTTCGACCTCCTACCCGTTAGTCGAATGGGCCGGGCTCAGATCGACATGGTGCGGATCATCCAGACGTGGCGATTTTCGATCGACCCAAAATTCCGGTCATCCAGCTTGCATCCGCTTCACTGGCTACGGGTCTGGCTATTAATTATGAACTGTCCAGTTTCCAGGAGGCCGGTTACACGTCAACTGAATCCCTCCCCGCTTTTTCAGCATGGGCCAAACTAGCTAATTCGTTCCTGCTGCATGTTGCGGTTTCTGAAGTCTATGCTTTGAAAATGCGCTCTCGCGTATTTCTATTTTTCGTTCTTTTGGTGTGCCAATCGTCCTGGCACAGGAACCCGAATATGACTTCTATCCTGAGTTTCGCAATGTGTTTGCTCCAAAGTTCTATGTCGCACATCCAGCTTCGTCATCGAAGGATGTCGTGGCAGCTTATGTGGTGGATCTGAAAGCGCAAGGGATCGATTCAAGAGAGATTCGTCCTCGCTTCACTAAAGCCTGGTGGAATGGTCGTTATGGAAGCGGCAGCCGATTACGTGGGACGAAACGGTATGTTGAAAATGTTCGATGCCTTGCTAATCAAGCGATACGAGATCGTCCACGAGAAGGCGGACTTTCACGACCGACAGGAAATCGACATTGTCCATCTCGTTGCCGTTAAGCCGTAGTTAAAGCGATTTGCGGCTAGTACGGGTCCGTCAAAGAATACCAACCGAAAATCAGTTCACACCCAAGCCTTGGCGGCTTGTCAACAAGAACTGAGTCTGTTCCAATGAAGGCCCCGCGCCCACCATGTTCGCGCTCCCGAGGCGAGTGCTACAGCTCTTCGATCTGGCGCGACCTGCAATGGCGGGCGATCCATCAAGCCATCATCGGCGAAGGGGGACCTGCCGGTTGCGGCCTGTGCGCACGGCAGGAACGACGTTCCACAGACGAATAGCGGCGTCCTCGAATCGTCTAGCTGACATAATGCCTCATACCGAGATTAAGACGCTGGTTCGGTCACCCCACGGGCGCTTCAATCGGCGGAGGTGCCGCCATCGGGGCGTTCATCGACAACGCACTTGGGTATTCAGGTAGCTCCACTTTCAGCCGGCGGGTGACTTCAGTTTCTTTCCAATCCGTTTGAGAGCGTACGCGGATCATCATGGTGCTTGCCGACTCTCTCAAACCTCGTGGATGGCGGCTTGCAATAGAGCATGGCCTTGCTCAACGAATCACGACCAGTGAGAAGGCGCGTATGCTCTGAAGCAGCACAAAATCGTCCCGATTCCTGGTATACAGGGTCGCCCCAATGAAACGCGCGCTTAACGCTAACAAACAGTCGTTCACCAAACTTGGCAGTTTCAATTTAAGATCGGTTCGGACGTACAGGGCTCGCGCCAATATTGCCCCGGCGTCTTTCCATTGATTGTGACTTGGAGTTATGACTCGGCCGGTCTTTTCGAAGGGCCGAAGCAACGTCTCGACGCGTCTTTTTCCGGCGGGAGAGAGCGCGCCCGCCAACAATTCCTGGGCTACAATGGAGCTGAAGTAGATGCCGGGAGCATCTTTATCGTATAGCTCACGGATGAGAGGAAGCGTTGTTCCGCTTTGGATCAGATCGATGTATAGGTCTGTATCAATCAGATGCTTTGCCATCAAAAGATCTTCACTACACCGCCTTTGCCGGCAACTTTTTCCAGAGATTTGAGAATCTCCTTTCTGAAGACTACAAGGTTCAAAGCAAGGTCAATGGCTTCGGTCTCGGTCTTTGCCCCCAGGATTGCTCGCACCCGGCGAATTTTTTTCTCGTCGAGATAATAGTTTTTTCGTTTGAGGTTTATTTTCATGCCGGATCCTCAATACAGATATTCCTTCATTTTATACGTATGTGCGGAACAGTTCAATGTAGAATGCGCCAAACGCATATACAAATTTTCCTTCGTCTTTTTGCATGCTGGCTTCCTCAATGTGTCTTGGTTGTCAGAATATTGGCGGGCTTGATATCGCGGTGTAGTATCCCCGCCTCATGTGCGCACGCCCAGTCCGTCGGCGACGCCAATGATGCGAGAGTTGCGCGGTACTGGTTAGATAGAACACAGGAGGAGATGGTTGAGTTCACTCGGCAGCTAAAATCTGCGCTCTCGCGTCACGGACCTAGATGGCGGTTTTACCCTACCAGTGTTCACTAAACGCGCTTGCCTTCGGGCGGCGGGGCAGTATCGACCCATCGGCTGTCTACCCCCGCTTTCTTGAAGATTTCGGTGGCCGTCCGTCCAGCTTGAATCAACGTGATGCGGTCAACTTCGGCTCCGTTATACACGTTAATCGTAAAGACCAGCGTTCCTTCTGGCGTACTGGCCGCCGCGCTCAGCCCAAGTGCTGTGGACCCACCCGTCAAAATGACCCCTAAGATCAAAAACCCTTTCAATCCCGTCTTCATGGCGATCCCTCCTGCCGTCACAGGGGAATGCGGGAATGAAGCGTGAAAACTGGAAGATCACGCAGAAGTCTTAGAAGTTTTTTGAGGCCCTAGATTGTCTGAAGTGTGGGCGCTATAATCGGCCCATTGATTGAGGGAAAGGAGTGCGGAACTCATGGCCGCATCCACGCCCCACGCGGTCACGCGGCTGCTTCTGGCTTGGAGTCAGGGAGAGCAAGCGGCACTCGAGAAGCTCGCCCCTCTGGTCTATGCGGAGTTGCGACGAATCGCTCATCGGTACATGAACCGAGAGCGCCGCGGCCACACTCTGCAGACCACTGAATTGGTCAACGAGGCGTATCTTCGATTGATCGATGCAAGCCAGGTGCGCTGGCAAGACCGCGCCCACTTCTTCGCGATCTCCGCTCAGTTGATGCGGCGAATCCTGGTGGATTTCGCCCGCTCGCGAAATTACCTCAAGCGTGGAGGCGGAGCCAAAAGGACGACGTTCGATGAGGCGCTGGTTGTGCCGCCACCGCGGAGCAACCACTTGGTGGCGCTGGATGGTGCACTGGAGGCGCTCGCCGTCAAGGATGCTAGAAAGAGCCGCGTCGTGGAATTGCGCTTCTTCGGTGGCCTGAGCGTTGAGGAAACCGCCGAGGTGCTGAAGGTGTCCCCCGACACGGTTCACCGGGACTGGAGGCTGGCCAAAGCCTGGCTGGCGCGCGAGATGGAAAAGACATCGACGAGTGTGGCGTGATGAGCGATCGTTGGCAAGAAATCGAGGATCTGTACCACGCGGCGCTAGCGGACCGCGCGGTTTTGGATAAAGCCGATCCCGCCCTGCGGCAGGAAGTGGAATCTCTACTGGCGCGAGAGAACGCAGCGGACTTCCTTGAAGCGCCCGCGCTGGATGTGGCGGCGCACTTCGCCGCGGACCGGAGCCAATCCCTGATCGGACAGCGAATCGGCTCCTACGAGATCCTATCCTTATTAGGTGCGGGTGGCATGGGCGAGGTCTACCGCGCCAGAGACACCAAACTGAAGCGCGACGTTGCGCTGAAAGTGTTGCCGGAGGCCTTCGCTAACGATCCGGAGCGCATGGCGCGCTTCCAACGTGAGGCTGAGGTCCTGGCGTCGCTGAACCATCCCAACATCGCTCAGATTTACGGCATTGAAGAACGCGCTCTGGTGATGGAACTGGTCCCAGGCAAGACTCTCAAAGGTCCGTTGCCCATCGAGACGGCGCTCAATTATGCGAAGCAGATTGCCGAGGCTCTGGAAGCCGCGCACGCAAAGGGGATCACTCATCGCGATCTGAAGCCTTCGAACGTGATGATCACGCCTGAGGGTGTGGTGAAGGTGCTTGACTTTGGACTCGCCGCCTACAGCCCTGCCCGTGAGGGCGAAGCAAGCACAGTTACGACGTCGCCGACCAGGCCAGGCGTGATCATGGGCACGGCGGCCTACATGAGCCCGGAGCAGGCTCGCGGGGAGGCGGTGGATAAGCGCACCGATATTTGGGCCTACGGCGTCGTGCTGTGGGAGATGCTAACCGGACGGCAGATGTTTACGGGTGCAACCACGTCCGATGTATTGTCGGCGGTGCTGACCAAGGAACCGGATCTGCAGGCTGCACCAGAGAAAGTGCGGCTTTTGTTGGGCGCGTGTCTGGAGAAAGATCCTCGGCAGCGGTTGCGGGATATTGGCGATGCGCAGCGGTTGCGGGAGCATCCGCCGGTCGGAGACCTGCGCCACAAAAAGCTGCCTTGGGCGGTGGCGGCAGCCGCGGTGCTTGTCGCCGCAGTGGGCTGGTGGTTCGCCATTCGTCCCGCGTCGTCGCACACGCTAGTCCGTCTGGACGCAGAGATTGCGGCCGGCACACCGCTGGCGCCAACTGCCGGAAGCATGTTCGCTCTTTCACCCAACGGCGCCCGCTTGGCTCTCGTCCTGCGTGGCGCCGACGGCAAGGCACTGCTGCACACGCGGCTGCTGCATCAGAACCAGGTCACGCCGCTCGCCGGGACGGAGAACGCCTACTCCCCCTTCTTTTCTCCCGACGGAGAATGGATCGGCTTTTTCGCGGATGGCAAGCTCAAGAAGGTTTCGGTGGAGGGTGGCGCGGTGGTCACGCTGTGCGACGCGCCCGACCCGGACGGCGCAAGCTGGGGTGACGACGGCAACATCATTGCGACACTCGACGGGGCTCACGGACTGTGGCGGTTAACTTCATCGGGCGGGACGCCTGTGCCGCTCACGAAGTTGAATCCGGGCGAAGTAACCCACCGATGGCCCCAGCTCCCCGGAAGCCAGGCAGTCGTATTCACTGCCCATACTCGGCTAGTAAACTACGACGACGCGAACATCGACGTTGTCTCGCTCAAGACCGGCGAGAGAAAGACAGTGCTACGCGGAGGCTTCTTCCCCCGCTACCTGGCTACTTCCAACGGAACCGGGCACCTGGTCTACCTGCACCAGAGCACGCTGTTCGCCGTGCCCTTCCGTCCCGGCCGGCTGGCGCTGGCTGGCGTGCCGGCGCCCATTCTTGAGGACGTCGTGGGTAACGCGGGAGAGGGAGGGGAGTATGTCTTCGCCGGGGCACCCTCTGAGCCTGGAACTTTCGTCTATCTCGCCGGGAAGGGACAATTGGCTTGGCCGATCTCCTGGGTGGACAGCATGGGCAAGACCCAGCCGATGCACACGCCGGCCGGCGTTTACTGGACACCACGCTTTTCGCCCGACGGTAAGCGGCTGGCATTTTCTATGGGTAGCAGCCAGGGGGAGAATATCTGGGTGCTGGATCTGGACCGGGACACTCCCTCCCGTGTCAGCTTCCTCGCCGGCCAGAATATGTTGCCGACGTGGACCCTCGATGGGAAGAACCTCGTCTTCCGATCCACGAACCCTGGCGCCCCGGGCTTGTATTGGGTCCGATTCCTTAGCGCTGGGCAAGCTTCGGGTGTGGTCGGAGAGTCGTCTGCGGATTATTGGTGCCCTTCCCCTCTACGACCTGGCGCCGGACGGCAAGCACCTGGCGGCGATTCTAGCAAGCGGTGATGCGCCCACGCACCTGACGGTCCTGCTGAATTTCTTCGACGAACTGCGCCGCCGCGTGCCGGTGGGCGGGAAATGATCGGACGGGCCGCCGCCGCAGCCCCCCATCACTGCTCAATACGCTTCGCATGGAAGGATCCGCACCTCAAACTGGCAGGCAGTCCGCCGCCATCCGCAAACGACAGGATTGGTTTTTCCAAACGGCGAATCATTCGCATTGGACCTGCGAAGATGACCCGGTTCATGCTGCCTAGCGCTTGGCTGTACAGTCGGCATACCGGACTTGTGAATTCGGCCATCTGCGTTCGTTCCGGCACTGCGCAGGGGACGGGCAGTCCAGATCAAGTGGCGATTACGATGCCGCGGCCTCAAGGTCAATGACGTTACGGGTACGTGATCGCGCCCTTGAGAACAGTGAAGTAATTGACTTTCCGCGGAAATTGAAAGCTAAAATCTCTTTTGGGGGGTTCGGTCCATGAAGTGGCAATCAACAATTGGAGTGACATTACTCGCACTCGGACTCGGCGGGTCTTGGCTGGGGGCTCAAGGTCAGAAGGCAGCGGTGATTCGCGCCGGGCAAATGTTCGACGGCAAGTCTGACCGGCTGTTCAGCAACCAGCTGATCGTCATTCAAGGTGATCGTATCGCTGAAGTGGGGCCGGCCGGGAGCATCACGATCCCCGCCGGGGCGCAGGAAATCGATCTGCGAAATGCCACGGTGTTACCAGGCCTGATTGAGGGTCACAACCACATGTTTAAAATCGGGGACCATCCGGGCGCTGGTGCAGACGCTTCAGTGCCCGCCGTCGTTCGGCCCGGAACGCCGTTTTCCACGCCGTATGCCACGCTCCTGGCTGCGGTGAATGCGAGGTTAGATCTCGAGTCGGGCTTTACGACGGCGCGCGATTTGTCGAGCGGCGGGACGGCGGATGTAGACCTTCGCAATGCCATCAATGAAGGCGTAATGCCAGGGCCGCGGATGGTGGTGGCGACGGAGGGTCTACGGGGATCGATCGCCGGGCCCCGCTATTTCCACCTCGTGGACTCGCCGTATGAAGGACGCAAGGAAGTGCGGATACAGCTCAAGAACGGAGCTGATTTTATCAAGATCTACGTGGCCGGCATCCGCGCAAATCCGGACATTGGCTATGGTGCCCCGACGATGACCCTGGAAGAAGAACAGGCGATTGCGGATGAAGCACACCGGCAAGGGGTAAGAGTGGCCTGCACCGCCCACGCCGGCGTTGCCGTGCGGCAGTCGATTCAAGCGGGCTGCGACTCGCTCGAACTTGTCACCGACATCGATGCGGAATCAGTCCGCATGGTGGTTGAAAAGGGCATATTCATGACGTTCGGGCTCACCATCACTAAAATCCAGGCAAAGAGCCAGAATTTCCCAATGGCAGAGCTCTCGAAGGCCAGCTTCCAGAGAGCGCTCAAAGCCGGCGTCAAGATCGCTTTCTCGGTAAACGCGACGGGCGCCCATGGCAAACAGGAAGGGCCCTACCATGGAGAAGAAGCCGTAGAGTTCGCAACCATGGTGGAGTACGGCATGACACCGCTGCAAGCGATCCGTTCCGCAACCTCGGTGGGCGCAGAGAATATCGGCTGGGGGAACCGAGTCGGTTCCGTCGAGAAAGGAAAGTTTGCAGATTTAATTGCTGTCGCCGGCAATCCCGCGAACGACGTCACCGAACTCGAGCGAGTGAAATTTGTCATGAAAAGCGGGCAGATTGTCCGGAACGACTTCACAAGTCCTCCTGCAAACTTAGGCCGAAGGTGAAATCCACAGACACGGAGACTAAACATGAGATATTCATTCCGATTTTGGGCGCTGGTTTGTTTCGTCGCGATCCTACTATTTCTGCTTCTGCCTCGGACGCCCATGGTCGCTGCGGGGAATCATGTTGTTCTCATTATGGGCGGAGATGTGGAATGGTCGCTGAACTCCCGGCCCCCGACGGTTCGATATCCTATCGTGGATCCCAGGCCGTTTGGCTACCTCGTCTTCGGCAAACGGGACGTACGTGACCAGGTGATCGGCGACTGGCCTCCCGTTCCCTACGTGAATGAGGGTGAAAGCAAGACTTACCTGGAGAGCCTCGGTCTCAAAGGAGGCAGCGACGACTCCTCCGGAGAAAGCTTAAGCTACCCGTTGCAAACCGGCCCGGAATTTACCCAGGACTATTCGTCCAACGAAGAGCTCGTGAACTACCCGTTGCGTCTGCTGGCCCCCACTTTCCGCGCAGCGGATCTGGTTTTGGTCAATTGCGAGGGCGCTCTGTCGGATCACGCCCGCCAGGTTGGACTGAACCGCACTCCGGCAAAGTTCGCAAAGGTCATGCGATCGTCGGGAATCAGCATTCTAAACCTCGCCAATAACCATACCTTTGACGCGGAAGAACGAGGGTTTCTGGATACGCTACGCGCCCTTTCGTCCGCAGGCATTGCCCATGTCGGAGGCGGACACGACCTTGCCGAAGCTCGAAAGCCCGTCATCCTTGCACGGAATGGTATTAAGATCGGCTTCCTTGGCTATGCGCAATTCAATAACATGGGCGAGTCCGCATTCGCGGCTGACGGCCGTCCTGGAATCGTTCCCATGGATCCATTCCTTATTAAAGAGGACATTCGCCGGTTGCGGCCTCAGGTTGACTACGTCGTGCTTGCGATACATTGGGCCACTAACAGGAAGTACGATATCAGCCCGGAGAACCGCAAATTCGCGCACGACCTGATCGATGCCGGCGCCGATCTGATCCTGGGACATCATCCGCCTCATCCGAAAGGGATCGAAGTTTATAACGGTAAGGTCATCCTCTATGCGCCGAGCAACGTGTTGAGGGGACATACCAACCCGAATTCGGACGACGGCTACCTGGCTCGCTTTACGCTCGGAGAGAAGTCGGTGGAAAAAGTCGAGGTTTTACCTATCGTCGGTAAAGGACAACCGGCAGGCCGCAGCGGCCAGCCATACGATCCGAAGCTGTTTCAGCCTTCTCTCATGGAGGGTTCCAGCGCGCAGCAACTTCTCGAGAGTATTCGCAGCCGCTCTGCTGCATTGGACACGGCGATGGAAATCGAGGGCAATCGAGGTATTATCACGATTCCGCCGGCAAGTAAATGAATGCACCTGCTGTTCAGCGGAGGCCAATATCGGGGCTTTACGGCGCACCTCCGCAGTTGCGCATGCCTGCTTAAATGTCATTTCCGTAAGGTCAGGGTTTCGCCTTCCAATTTAGGATAGCCGTAATGGGGGAACTGTTGCCGGTGACGCGATCGTTTCCGATGGTTGCGCCGATCATTTTCCTCCGGACCCCACGCGCCGCCGCACTTCGTCGAAGAAGTTGAGCACGAGGGTTATGTGACTCCGTGTCTCTCGCGGTTCAGGGGCGTCCGCCGGCATCAGCACGGCGAAGCGCTTGCCGTCCGGAGCGAGGTCAAAATTCAAAGTAAGACCCGTGTTGGCGAGCTGCCTTTCGGACCACACCCTCGGAGTGTCGGCCACAAAAGAGTCACCCTTCGCTGTATAAGTTACCACCATGATCCGCTGATCTTCGGTCCGGTAGAAAAGCTCCTTCCCATTGCGTGACCACACCGGAAAGTTTCCTCCACTTGTCGAAATCAGCCATTTGGTGCCTCTGTCCGGGAAGGCGCGGACGTACACCTCGTAGACCCCCGATTCCGCTGACGCGTAGGCCAGCCATCGTCCGTCCGGAGAGAAAGCCGGATAGTAGTTGGCTGTCGGTGTTTCAAGAAACAATTCAGGCTCCCCCGCCAGCGGCTGGCCTGAATTGTTCCGCAAGGGCACAGTCTTGATCAGAGATCTGCCGCTAGGCTCTGACTCGAAAAGCGCCAGCCTGGAACCATCGGGTGTAAAGGAAGCGGGGAACTGCAGCCTCTGACTCTTTATCAACGGCTTCGGTTTGTCCGCCCCATCGGCGGGTGTCCAGAATATGCCGCCACCCGCCGCATGGAAAACGATATAACGTCCGTCCGGACTCCATACTGGGTCGGTGTTCACGCCCGGCCCTGCGGTCAAGCGGGTCCTAGTCCCCCTCCGCGAGTCATACACCCAAACGGCTGCGTCCGGCCCTTCTGTCACCGATAAGGCAAGCCGGCTGCCGTCCGGGGATACACGCGGCATCTGGTATAGGCCGGGCTCGTCCCGTACAGATTCGGTTTTGCCGGCGCCATCTAGCCACTGAATGGTCGTCAAGCCCTGCGTCCTGCCCTTGTGATATAGAACCGTTCCACTTTGCGAAAAGTCGAGTTGCGCAAAACCGTAGTCCGAATTGTTCGATACGTCCTCCAACACTGGCGTGGCCCTTCCGCCAACCCGCAGCCGGTCCAGGTCAAAGGGCACCGCAAACATTCTTCCTTTTGCGACATAGATGATGTGACCGCTCGGCAAGTACCGTGAGTACAGGCCGGCATGGGCGAGAACGATCTCTTTATGGCGATCGTCCAGCGACACGACGGCGATGCTGGCCTCCTCGTAATTGTTCGTTACGGAACTCACGGTGAACAGCACAGCCTTGCCTCGGGGCAGGACGTGCGGCCAGCGATGGCTCAACTCTCCAGGTTCCCGTTCCGTGACGGATTCGACTTTTCCGCTATCCACGGCAATCCTCGATAAACCGCCGCGGATGTCGAGGGCGGCAATGATGCTGCCGTCTTCACTCCAACTCGCGCCTCGGCCAGCGGGGGCGTCGCACAAAGCGACCGGCAGACCACCGTCTACGCGGGTTTTCTTGAGCTTTCCACCCGCGAAGAATCCAACCCACTGCCCGTCAGGGGCGAAAAACGGAGCGTATGCTCCGTCCGTGCCCGGCAACTGCGCGGCCTTCGGCTCGTCCAGCCGTCGCGTCAGGAGGCGAGGCGTTCCGTCAGAACCTTGCGATACAAATACGAGCCGCGTCCCGTCGGGCGCGAGAATCGCGGTGGGTCCGGTGCTGGACCCAAACGATACGTCCGGACCGAGATCGAGGTCCAGCCGGACCAGTGGCTGCGGCGGCGGTTCAGTAGGCCGCATTTCGCGCCACCAGCCCGCCAGCGCGACCACGGCAACAACGGTTAGCAACGTGGCGACGACCCACGGTACCGCGCTCTTTGTTGCAGGCGCTTCCGGCACCGGTTCGAGCAGCCGCCAGGCGTCGCCGATGTCGCGCAGCCGCAGCCTGGGATCTTTTTCCAGGCAACTCCGCAACAGGCGTTGTACTTTTGGTGGCGTCCGATCCCAGTCCGGTTCTTTCGTCAGCACCGCCGCCACAGTGTCGGAAACCGATTCTCCCTCGAACAGTCGCCGCCCCGTTAGCATCTGATACAGCACTACACCGAACGCCCAGATGTCGGCGCGTTTGTCCACCACGGTGCCGCGCGTCTGCTCGGGCGACATATACGCCGCCGTGCCCAGGATGACTCCCTCGCGCGTGTCCGGTTCGGGAGTCAGAGTCGGTGAGTTGTTCGGATTTGCTGGGGTGACGGACGAGTGGCCAGCCATTTTCGCGAGGCCAAAATCCAACACCTTCACCATGCCGTCCGGTTTGATCTTGATGTTTCCGGGCTTCAGGTCGCGGTGGATGATTCCTTTTTCGTGCGCCTCTTCGAGAGCACCGGCAATCTGCCGAGCGATGAGCAGCGATTCCTCGAGAGGTATCGGCCCCTGCTGGATCCGCTCGGCGAGGGTCGGGCCTTCGACAAGCTCCATAACCAGGTAGTTCGGACCCACGTCGTGCAGAGTGCAGATGTTTGGATGATTCAGCGCGGCCACCGCCCGCGCCTCGCGCTCGAACCGTTCGCTGAACCGCTCGGCGGAGATTTTGATGGCGACATCGCGATGGAGCCTGGTGTCCGTGGCGCGGTAGACTTCCCCCATCCCGCCTGCGCCAATGAGAGCGAGGATTTCGTAGGGTCCGAGCTTCGTACCGGCGGTCAGGCTCATTTCTTCAACCCCGCAGTCCAGTTCAAGCCGGCCGTGATGGGAATGGGCGCAGGATCACCCTTTTGAGTCTTGATCCGGAACCGACGGAGTATTTGATTAGTTCGTCGATATCCTTACGAGACAGCTTTTCCAAAGGTGTCGTAATCATAGAAAGTGCTGCGAAGATACGGCCACGCGCAGCGTCTGTACAGCCAATTTATCCCGAAATTCAAGAGTTGCATATTCTTATCTCGAATTTATCGACGCAACCTTTCCTCAGTTCAGGACTGCTCGTATAAAGTGCCCTCGGTCAGCGCAAGATCGCATGCAAGAACCTGTGACATTACTCGTGAGTACTTCGGATTATCCGGATCGAGCCCGACAGCTTTCCTGGATTCTTCGAGCGCCTTTTCGTATTTGGCGAAGACAGGGTAAATCATCCCTGCCAGAAATCCGTGGGCATTCACATCACGAGGATAGGTTTGCGCCCACGACTCACAGGTCTGTTGTGCCTTTTCCAGGTTTCCCGTCACATCATATCGTAGGAAGCAGTGATCAAGAACTTCTCTGCGTCACTGGCGCGATCCCGCAACTGATAGGCTTTGCTGGTGCTCTCCGCAGAGAGGGCAGACTCTCCAATAGATGAGTACGTGCGCGCCAGAAGCGCATGCGCCATCGCAAATTTGGGGTCGATCTCAATGGCGCGCTTGAAAAGGGGCAGAGCGGCGGCCTCACCAGTTGAGGAGGCAACCTTCCAGCCCTCGGTATAGGCTTTCAAGGCTTCGAGTGACGGAGTCGTAGCCTCGGCGAGCGGAGTGTCGTGCTTTTCGACTGTGGCGAGCGCTTCGCCGACTCGGGTTCGGAATTTACTGGCGATTTGACTCAGGGCATTCAGGACGTCTTCCTTTCTTGCTGCTTGGACCTGCTCCTCATCGAGGACAGCTCCAGTGCGGCAGTTCTTTGCGCGTAACCCCAATACGTACTGGCTTCCGAGGCTTGCAATCGAGCCATCCAGGACGGCGGCGCTGGCGTTTCGCTCGCAGACTTCCTTAGCGAGCTCCGGAGTCAGCCGCGCATCCGCGGGCTGGCCCATCAGACGCAGCGCTTGCTGGATACGCTCCTCGGAGACCAGGCTGAGGAAAGGCGACTGTTCAAGCTGTACCGCCAAGCCCTGGCGAAGCGTTCCGTCAAACACCGCGTCGCCCGTCGTGTTGATGAAATCGGCGACGACAATCGTGTCTTTGTCCGTGAGTTTTGGTGTGCGGTGAAAATAGAAGTAACCTGCGACGAAGAACGCCAGCACAGCCACCGCAGCAGGAACAATCACCTTCCAGCGTTTTCCGATGTCCGTTGTGGCTCCGGGCTTCGCACTTGTTGTCACCCGCGCCGAGTCCGTGTCCCGCTTCAGGCGCTGGAGGTCGGTGCGGACTTCCGAAGCGTGCTGGTAGCGCAGGTTGCGATCTTTTTCGAGGCACTTGTCGATGATGCGCTCTAATTCCGCAGGCAAGTCGGGATTCAGGCGCACTGGAGGCACAGGAACGCGGTTGAGAATGGAATCGAAAATGATCCCCGGACTTTCCCCGCGAAATGGCAGCTTGCCCGTAGCCATTTCATAGAGCACCACCCCGAACGAGAATAGATCCGTGCGGGCGTCTAAAGGTTTAGCGCGGACTTGCTCCGGCGACATGTACGACACCGTCCCCAGTGCACTCCCTGCACCGGTCAGTTGATCTTCGGTTCTGAGCGTCGGTCCCGCGGTTTCGCCGGCACCTGCGCGATTGTCGAAGACGGGACCGACTTTCGCCAATCCAAAGTCGAGAATCTTCGCCTGACCGCGCCTGGTGACGAAGATGTTCGCGGGTTTGATGTCCCGGTGGATGATTCCCTTTGCGTGGGCCGATTCCAAAGCATCGAATGTCTGGATGCCAAAATCCAAGAGTTCGTCCGTGGGATGGGTCCTTCGTGGATTCTCTGCTTCAAGGTTTCACCCTCCAGGCACTCCATGACGATGAATGCGCGGCCATCCTGGTCGCCGATGTCGTAAATCGTGCAGATGTTCGGGTGATTCAGGGCGGAAGCGGCCCGCGCCTCCCGTTGGAACCGGCTGAGCGCCTGGGGGTTTCGCGCGACTTCGTCGGGCAGAAACTTGAGGGCCACGAACCGGT
>WNGG01000962.1_pt1 | contig 32042 bp, 21 predicted proteins | sample 5400661 | NCBI WGS metagenome assembly WNGG01 (sample SAMN13153372, study PRJNA577476) | soil metagenome | isolation source: 100 cm soil or saprolite under Garry oak tree replicate 1 | place: USA:California | collected 2016-06-15
AAAGTCGGCAACACCTGAAGCCGCTGGGCTAACCCCATGGGAGGCAGGCGTCGAGGGTGGGGTCGGTGATTGGGGTGAAGTCGTAACAAGGTAGCCGTACCGGAAGGTGCGGCTGGATCACCTCCTTTCTAGGGAGCTTTGACGGACATATCCTGTCTGTCCACTCCCAGGTCGATACTTGTCTTGACCGACAAGTACCGAGTTTGTCAGAGATAGGTACAGGTGTTACCAAGTAAGCTTACCACTCTTCGGTTGAGCGGGGAGCATGGATCGATGCTTCTGCTTCGGGAAGTCTGGCACTCAGTTCTCGGCTGGGTGGGATCGCAGTTGGGCTTTTAGCTCAGGTGGTTAGAGCGCAGTCCTGATAAGACTGAGGTCCCTGGTTCGAGTCCAGGAAGGCCCACCCTGTTGCGCGGGGATGTAGCTCAGCTGGAAGAGCGCTGCCTTTGCAAGGCAGATGTCAGGGGTTCGAGTCCCCTCATCTCCACCACAGTTTGCATTAGGTCCGCTTGAGGATACTGCAATACTCGCTTGTACATGCGAGTGAAATGGTGGCTACAAAGCCAGCGCAATGGGCATTACACGTTGGACCCGATCCGTTTGAGGATGCTAAAAATGCCCGCTTGTACATGCGGGTGGGGTGGTGACTATAGCGGAAGGGAAACACCCGTTCCCATCCCGAACACGGTAGTTAAGCCTTTCAGCTCCGATGATACTGCAGGGGCAGCCCTGTGGGAAAATAGGACGTTGCCACTCCACCCGCCTGTAGAGGCGGGTTTTTTTGTATCGTGATGCTCACCAACCGGTGACCTGGAACAGGGCACAGTAGTAGGGTTCTGCATAGGGATATGATGTTCGTTATAACTTGCTCAAAGGAGAGGTAGCGTTAGGTATATAATGTTTTCTCTTCGACCAGTGCTTCTCATCAGCCTCGTTCTTATCATTATAACCTGTGCTTCTTGTTCACCTCAGCTAACGAAAATCATCCCTCCTGTCCTTAAACCAACATCATCTCCCTGTTGTTTACCTCAGTCACCCAGAGCCATTACTCTCGCTCCTAAACCAATAGCGTCTTCCTGCGGAACATTTCCGTCTGGAAAGCCTATGCCTGTTGGCAACATTCCGGGTTGGCGTCAGGTATTTGCCGACGATTTTAATGGCACCACACTTAACACTTCCAACTGGTATCCCTATTCCGGGCAGCCGGGGGGGGGATTCGGCCGGGTGGGGGGATCCCTCACACGTGGCTGTAGGTAACTGCCTGCTTACTCTCAAGGGTTACAAAGACCCTGCTGCCAAATCAGGTGTATTTGTGACTGGCGGGGTCGGCATGACAGACGCTCATGCCCAAACTTACGGCAAATACCTGGTTCGGATGCGGGTCGATAGGGGTGATGGCATATCTGCCATTGCTCTGTTGTGGCCGCAACCAGATGTCTGGCCGCCGGAAGTCGACTTTTATGAAGATGGCGGCGGCGATCGGAGCAGTATGTCAGCTACGCTACATTGTGGTTCGGATGGTAACGATAACTGCCAGGTGGAAAAGAATCTCACCGGCTATGATTTCAGCCAGTGGCATACCCTTGGGGTCGAATGGACCGCTGGCAAGCTGGTTTATACTATTGATAGCACTATCTGGGCTACTGTGACCAACTCCAGAATACCATCTATACCTATGGTCCTTGACTTACAATCTCAGTCGCTCGAGTGTTCGCAATACAATACTTGCTTTGATTCCTCGACGCCAGCCGAGGTTAATATGCAGGTAGACTGGGTAGTTGCCTATGCTCTGATATAATAGTCAACTTGATACGATCTTCTGGAAAAACTCTCAGTGCCAGGGTTGCCACCATATGCACATTCGCAACAGCAATCAGTCTGAGCGGCCCGCTAGAGTTATGTTGCAAATGACAACAGACTTGCCTTTATGAGCTTCATAGTTTTTCTGAGGAGACCAAATTTGTTCTTTAAGCTTTTTGTCATGAGGCACTTGAAGAACGCAGCTACAAATCACTTTTTGCTCGTAATACTTCTTCTCCCTCTTCTAACCTACTGCGTCAACACTACTGGACCTCTGGTGAAAATCCCTACTGATTTTTCTTCTCCTATTGGCACAAGTCATTTCTCGCCCGGTATAAGCCATGTAGACACTACACTAAATTACCCTTGGGACAACAACGACCCTACGGCGGTGAAGAATGTTAAATCATTAATCAAGCATGCGATAGCATATGAAAATACTCCTATTATGGCTTGGGGAGTAGATGATCCCTGGCCAGATCCTTCCCAGGCAGAACCCGGTAACTGGAGTACTTTGGATAGCCGATTGCAACTGATTATTGATACAGGCGGTATTCCGGTTATAACGTTAAGTGAGGCTCCCTGGTGGATGAAGGGAGAACTTCAATCTGATGGTAGTACTCGATTAATTATGCACTCTGAGGAATGGTCAAACATTGCATATTCTGCAAGGATTTTAGATAACAAAATGGATGCCTGGCTTCATCTTGTGCAGCGAGTAGCAGAGCGCTATATGGTTGCCCCTTACAACGTCAGATACTTTCAGGTCTGGAATGAATTAAAGGGCTATTATAATCCAATAACAAATTCGTACGATTATACCACAAGTGCCGGTGACCCAAGTGGCCCCAATGCTAAGCACGGTTATACTTACATGTATAACCAGACGTATGGCAGATTGATGCAGGTTGCTAGATCACTTGGAATAGTGACTGAGAGCATAGAAGTCGGTGGGCCGTATGTAGTTATGGATACCTGGTCTTCTTCAGCACAACAAAGCAACCCTTCACATATCACCAAAGCATACGGGACGTATGACCAGCGACCTCTTGATGTAGTGCAGTATTGGCTTCAACATAAAGCTGGTGCAGGATTTATTACTGTTGATGGTGATAATGGAAATAAGGATGGAGTTAATATAACCGATCCCTTTACTGCCTCTGAAAAGTTCGCTGATATAACTCATTGGATCAGGTCACTTAATAATGATATCTATCCAGGTGCAGCAACTCTGCCTATCTGGTGGGCGGAATGGTCTGCCTGGCCTTATACAAACCTTGCAGATGACAATTATAACAACGCTATTAAATCCTATGCTATGATCATGTTTTTAGAAGCGGGAGGGTCAGTAGCACTTTCATGGGGTGGCCTGGGTGATGGAACGGCCAGCAAAGGCCTCTGGACTACTACCGCAACAGGGGGCGGTCAACCTCTCCCCTGGTACTACTCCTCCAGTTCATCGTCATCTCGATTGTGGTACAGGTTTTCGGCCACCTCTGTAGACGTATTGGACAACAGTCGGTGATTACCTCCAATGCTGCATAGTGGTCTGTGAATTGCACTGCTAATTTTCGACTTCGCCAACGTTGTAATGGAGAGAAGTTTCTGAATAAACTCGTTAAGATCATCTAAACGATGTGGTAATCATCAAGATCTTAACTTGACATGTGGATATAAGCTAAGGCATACTTCTTGCAGAGTATAAATGAAGAGGTAATAGCGCTGCGTACAATACCTTTAAGTACTGTTTCCCAACCGGAGAGGTCCTGTGGCATGAAGACTGAGTGAGGTATCCCCACGACAAAGGAGAGGAGAGGAGAAAAATTGCACAGATCCACACAAGTTCTAGTGATAGGTGGAGGTCCAGCCGGCTCTACGGCCGCTACCTTCCTCGCCCGAGAGGGTTTCGATGTAACGCTGGTGGAGCGAGATGTTTTTCCTCGCTACCACATCGGTGAGTCGCTGCTGCCTTCTTGCCTGGAGATACTCGAACTAACGGGCGCACGCGAGAAGATCGAAGCCTACGGCTTCCAGCACAAGGGCGGCGGGTACTTCGCATGGGGAAAGGATTCGTGGGTATTGGATTTCGCGCCGCTGCGTTACCCATACAGCTTCCAGGTGGTGCGCTCGCAGTTCGATCACTTGCTGCTAGAGCATGCGAAGAGCCAGGGAGTGAAGGTCTTCGAAGGGACAGAGATTCGCGGCCTCTCCTTTGATGGAGACAGGCCGAGGAGCGCTACCTGGTCGCAGGTACTACCTTTCGAGCCTGCTGACCCGCAGGGTAGGAGCGACAGCTCCGTTGCAGGCTCGCATTTCAAGGGGGTTGGAGGGAGTGACACAGGTGAGATATCCTTTGACTACTTGATCGATGCTTCTGGTCGAGCGGGGGTGATAGCGATGCACTACCTGAAGAATCGGCATTACCACAACGCATTCCAGAACATTGCCATGTGGGGATACTGGACAGGCGCGGGGAGGATGTCCTTCGCACCCGAAGGCGCTATCGCTAACGGTGCCGTGCCGGAGGGCTGGCTCTGGGGCATTCCACTGCATGACGGAACCATGAGCGTGGGCCTGGTGCTTCATAAGACCACCTTCAAGGAGGTGAGGCAGCAATCCAATTCCCTGGAGCAGATTTACCTCAATGCCATCGACTCGTGCCCGCTCATAGCTGATCTCGTCAAGGCAGGCAAGCTTGTCACAAACATCAGAACCGAGCAGGATTACTCGTACATCGCTGGCAGTTTAACGGGGCCCGGCTACTTTTTGATCGGCGACGCCGCTTGCTTCATAGATCCGCTCCTTTCAACCGGAGTGCATCTTGCCACACATAGCGCGATGTTGTGTGCTGCGAGTATTGCAAGCATACTGCGCGGCGACGTTGCAGAGCAGCAGGCCATGGCATTCTTTGAACAGAGCTATCGCCAAACCTACCTGCGCCTGATGGTAATCGTATCGGGCATGTACCAACAATACGATGGCAAGGATACGTACTTCTGGCAGGCACAGCAGCTTACCCACCATGACTACGACGATAACAGCGCAATGATGGGAGCGTGGCTCTACGTCGTATCAGGCATGGAGGACGTGAAGGACAGCGGGAAACCACGTCGTGAACTGGAGGCGGTAGGGCTGGCAGGTGTACATTCGCAGCCGGTAGAGGTTACCGATCGAGAAATGGCTCTCTATAACCTCTATAACAAAGTGTTTTTTGGAACCTCAATGTCTCCGGAGAGGGCCAGCGAAGGCCTCTACGTCACAACGAAGCCACGCTTAGGGCTAACTCTGGCCGAGAAGGATCGAGTCAAAACAGCTTAGAGAGCGGGATTGTTGGGGACTCTGTCCAACCGGGGTATAGAGCCCTGCCACTTCCCCTCTTCCTTATCTTTGCCACCTGCGACGGCAGGCAGGAAAACAGCCTGAAGGCTGAATAATTTCGATTAAGCAGGGATGTCAGGAGGATAGTATATGGATGCTGGCAATAATCCATCTGTGCGAAGTTCGATCAAATTCCTCAGCGGCCCCCTGGCAGGGAAAACCGTCCAAATCGACAAGCCGATTATGACGATAGGCCGCAGTCCAAATAATGACATTGTTGTCAGGGATGACCCCAGGGTTTCAAGACAGCATGCTCGACTCATTTGGAACAATAGGTCCTGGTCCATCGAAAAACATTCCCAGGCAGCAAGTGCTGTCACCGTCAATTCACAAAGCGTGCAGCAAGCGGCCCTTTCGGACGGTATGACTATCGGCCTCGGGGAGGACACCTCCTTCGTTTTTCTCACCTGGATTGAAACACAAGCCCCACAACGCAAGGCATCCGAGACATCACCATCGCAGCCTCCCGCTGCACCTGAGCAGGTGGCTACCGCTGCTTTACGCAGTAGAGCAGGGGAGTATAGACGACCCGACGAGACCGTCATTGCCCAGCCCGAAGTGCTAGGTGTACCTTCGTTGGAGTTGAGTGGCAACGCTTTTAATGGTAGGAAGACCTACCCACTGGACAGACCAATCATCAACATAGGGCGAGATGCCACCAACGATATTATCATCAACGATCGTATCGTCTCGGGCCTCCACCTGCGGATCGTGCGTCAGGGCAACCAGTTTATCCTGATCCATCCTAACCCAGACAATCCGAGACAGGGGACGCTCAATGGCCTGCTTTACCAGGGACGTAAAATCCGGGGCGATGAGCAATTCAGCAAGCCGTTGGCGAAAGGCGACATCTTCCGCATCGGCGATGAAAATGGCACCCTTGTCACACTGACTTACAATGACGGCACGGGCACGCAGGAGGATCTATTGCCCCCGGTGCAGCCGATCAAATTGACTGGCACTGAACTGACCATCGGGCGAAAACCGGACAACACCCTGGTCTTGTCTCACCCGCAGGTTTCCGCGCATCATGCGCGCCTGGTACGGGAAGGAGGCACCTATCGCATCCTTGACCTGAACAGCACCAACCACGTCTACGTCAACAACCAGCTCACGACCAATAGTCTCCTCAAGTTGGGTGATGAGATCCGTATTGGACCGTACAAGCTGATTTACGAAGGTAACCAGCTGACGCAGTACGACGAGAGTAATTTTATCCGCATCGACGCGCAAGGCCTAAGGAAGTCCGGCAACAACAATGTGACGCTGCTCAATAATATCTCCATCAGCATTCCCCCGCGCAAGTTCGTCGCCCTGGTGGGTGGTTCCGGTGCCGGCAAGTCCACCCTGATGGATGCGCTCAATGGCCTGCGGCCCGCACAGCAGGGCAAAGTGCTTTACAACGGCCAGGACTATTATCACAATCTCGCTGCCTTCAGTACGCAAATTGGGTACGTACCGCAGGATGACATCGTACACCGCGATTTAACCGTTGAGCGCGCACTCTATTATGCAGCCAAATTGCGCCTGCCAAGAGACTTCACCAATGAGCAAATCGAGCAGCGTATTAAGGAGGTGCTGGAAGATGTGGAGATGACCCGACGACGCAAGCTGCTGGTCAAGAAGCTCTCAGGTGGGCAGCGCAAGCGCGTCTCCATCGCTCTGGAGCTGCTGGCCAATCCCAGTATCTTCTTCCTGGATGAGCCGACTTCGGGCCTCGATCCTGGTCTAGACCGCAAGATGATGTACCTTCTGCGGAAACTGGCTGATAAGGGGCACACTATCGCCCTCGTTACGCATGCCACCAACAATATTAACAACTGCGACTATGTCTGCTTCCTCGCGCAGGGCGGGCGATTAGCCTATTTTGGGCCACCTGATGAGGCTAAAAGCTATTTCGGGAAGAACGACTTTGCTGAAATCTACACCAGCTTAGAGCCGACCGATGAGAACCCAGACATCCCTGAGGAGGCGGAGGCGAAATTTAAGCTCTCGAAAGAATACCAGGAATACGTTGTCAAACCAATGAAGGCGGCGCCAGCCGAGACTGGCCCCGGCCTCAACGGCTATGCAAAGCCCACGAAACGAGCGAAGGGACGCAACCCGCTCAGGCAGTTTCTCCTGCTCGCCCAGCGCAACATCGAGTTACTCAGAAATGATACGAGCACCCTCACCATCCTGCTCCTGCAGGCGCCGCTTATCGCGCTGCTGCTGGTGCTCCTGTTCAGATTTGAGGTGGGGTCAGGCCTATTTGACACAAACAAGGTTGTCCAGTGTGCTCCGAGGATCTTCACATCTTCGGCGATCAGTGCTACGAACCCCTCTGGCGCTCTGGGCATCAACACGAATGGGAAGAACGACCTGGTTGACTGTAACCGTATCGTCAGTTTTCTCAAAAACGACGCCAACGGAATCCAATACGCTCAAAAGAAAGGCAGTGTGAACACTGCCCTGCAGGATTTTATCACTACCAGTACGAGTGGCCTCAATGCTCAAAATGCTCTGTTCATCATTGCCTTCATTGCATTACTGTTCGGATGTATCAACGGGACCCGTGAGATCGTCAAGGAGTCATCCATCTACCGCCGCGAGCGCACCGTCAATCTTGGCATTCTGCCCTACGCGTTCTCGAAGATTCTTGTGCTGGGCGTGTTCTCCGTGTTCCAAAGCGCTGCCATTCTCCTGATAGTTCACCTTTTCGAGCCTTTTCGGGAGAGTATCTTCCTGCCTGTCCTGCTGGAGGTCTACATCACTCTGGTGCTGACTGGTTTAGCAGGTCTACTGGTCGGATTGGCAGCCTCGGCCTTTGCTGCCAATGAGGACACCGCCAATAGCCTCCTGCCATTCCTGCTCATTCCACAACTCGTCTTTGCAGGAATCGAAATCCCGCTAAAGGATTGGCCATTGCAGATTGCCGCGTCACTTTTCCCAAGTCGCTGGGCAATGACGGCATTGGGATCAACGGCTGGCCTGCACAGCGACAAATTAGGTGGGGATACCCTGTTTGGCAACGATACCACCTTTCACGGGGCACTCTTTTCGACTTTTAGCCATGCAGATGCGATGCATCGTGTGCTGCTGGCCTGGGGAGCCCTGGGTGTGTTGATTGTTGTTCTTACTTTCCTAATCTGTATTGGTTTGAAACGGAAGGATGTCCGTGTGTAAGAGAAAACAAGGAGGCTATTGCAATGGCGAACAGGCAAGCCCTTCCACCCGGCCCTAAAGGACTACCTTTTCTTGGGAACACCTTGCAGTTTCGCCACAACCAGCTCAGCTTCCTACTACAACTAGAACAGAGCTATGGCCGCATGGCTACCATTTATATCGGAAAGACGCCCATCGTCCTGCTCTTCCGGCCGGAGCATATTCGCTACATCTTGACGGAAAACCCCCGCAACTTCACCAACCGCGAGGTTGCCGGGGGCCTCATCTTCGGCAACATGCTCGTCCTCTCATTGTTGGCGCGCAGCTTCACCGACAAAGTGACCCAGGGCCTGCACGATATAGTCGGAGACGGCCTGCTGACGACCGACGGTGATTTTCATCACCGGCACCGCCGTCTCCTACAGCCGGCCTTCTCCAGGCGCCGCGTGGAGAACCACGCGGACATGATTGTTCAATACGCACGAGAGACGGTAGAGCGGTGGCAACCCGGGGCGGAGATTGATATTGCGCACGATATGCAAGCACTGATCCTGCGCTTGACGATGAAAATACTCGTCAACATCGATTTGCTCAACCAGAGCATTGAGTCCAGCAAGATCATCGACGACCTGGTCGGGCATCCTATAGGGATCTTCGAAGGGTTGTCGAACTTGCAGATTGATTTACCGTTTACTCCGTATGGTCAACGTATGGCTGCCAAACGCAAGGCAGACGCCTTCATCTACAACCTCATCGACCAGCGACTCGCCGATAAGCGTGATGTGGGCGACATACTCTCGATACTGCTCCAGCCCCAGGATACCCATGACGACGATACAATGACCAGGCAACAAGTACGTGACGAACTGGCATCGCTCATCGCCGCTGGTCATGAGACCACTACCAACACAATTAGCTGGACCTTCTACTTACTCTCAGAACATCCAACCATTCTCAAGAAAGTGCTGACCGAGCTTCAGACTGTACTTGCCGGACGCGACCCACAACTAGACGATCTCCCACAACTGACATATCTTGATTGGACCATCAAAGAGTCTATGCGCCTATATCCCTCGGCATGGACGCAGGGACGCAGGGCAGTCGAGGCATTCGATCTCGATGGCTACCACTTTCCTGCAGGCACGATGATAATGTTCAGCCAGTGGGTGCTCCACCGCCTTCCCGATGTCTGGGCAGATCCAGAGGTATTCCGCCCAGAGCGCTGGGACCCTGTGAATGGACAGAAGGTACCACAATGGGCTTACTTCCCGTTTGGCGGGGGTTCACGCATTTGTATTGGTATGCCATTTGCCCAGCTACAGATACGGCTGGTGCTGGCTACCATTCTTCAACACTATATACCTTGCGTTGTGCCAGGCCATCCGGTGATGCCACTACCACTCATCACGCTGCGTCTAAAGCATGGCCTTCACGTAAGGCTGGAACCTACCACAACATCAGCATTGGCTGATGCCGTGTTTGAGGCATAGAAGGAAGGAAAAGTACATGCAGCGACGAGTGGTTATCACGGGCCTCGGAGTGGTGGCTCCCAATGGCATAGGAAAAGAGGACTTCTGGAGGGCCTGTATCTCCGGACGATCAGGCATACGGCCTGTCACTCACTTCGATGCCAGCCCGCTGCCAACGCGCATAGCTGGGGAGGTAGCAAACTTCGAACCGGAAGCATTGGGTATCACGCGCGAGGAGGCTCTCTACACCGATCGCAACACGCAATTTTCTCTTGCTGCAGCCAATCTGGCCTTACAGGATGCTGGACTTTCAAATGAGCTGAGCGAGGCCGAACGCGATCAGATGGGCGTGTATATCGGCTCGGCGATGGCCTCTATTACAGCCGGAGAGCAGCTTTGGCGCCAGGTGACGGATCGTGGCGCACATCCCCCACGGAATACCACGAATGGGACAGTTCCCATTACGCTGCTTATGACCCATGCACCTGCCGCTGCGATTGCTGCACACTACCAACTGCACGGGCCGTGCATGGTCATTGCAACGGGGTGCTCTGCCGGAGCCGACGCGATTGGCGAGGCTTTCTGGGCCATCCAGGAGGGACAAAGCGATTGCATGCTGGCAGGGGGAGCAGACTCAGCAATCAGCTATGGCGGGTTCGCTGCCTTCTGCGTGCTAGGAGCGATGAGCACACGCAATGAAGAACCGGAGCAGGCATCGTGCCCGTATGATAGGAGGCGAGATGGTTTCGTCATGGGCGAGGGGGCGGGCGTGCTGGTCCTGGAAGAACGGGAGCGAGCGCTGGAACGCAATGCGCACATCTACGCGGAGGTGATCACCTTTGTCTCCAACAGCAACTCGCATCATATGACCGCCCTTCCTTCCGATGGGGCACCGCTCCAACAACTTATCAGGCAGGCATTAGACGAAGCAGAAATCATACCCGCTCAACTCGGCTACATCAATTCACATGGAAGTTCAACACCTACCAACGATAGTGTAGAGACGGCATCGTACAAGGCCGTCCTCGGTGAATACGCCTACCGTATTCCCATCAGTGCCACAAAATCGATGATTGGACATACGCAGGGCGCGGCCAGCGCCATCGAAACTGTCGTTACCGCCCTGGTCCTGGAACGCCAGGAAATTCCACCAACGATTAACCAGCAGTATCCCGATCCATTGTGCGATCTCGACTACGTGCCCAACGTCGCACGCCGGGCTAGTATCGATGTGGCGCTTACACACTCCAGCGGTTTCGGTGGTGTGAATAATGGACTCATTCTCTCACGGGCCGATTGGCGTGAGGGATAAACGTAAATCAGCCTGCGCGAGAAAGACAAGCATGGAACATAATACAGAGCGACGTGTGGTTATTACAGGCTTAGGCGTAGTAGCGGCAAATGGTATTGGAAAAGAAGCATTCTGGAGGGCAACCAGCAGAGGAATCTCCGGTATCAAGCCTATTTCACGCCATCCCACCTCGGATCTGCCAATTGCGGTAGCCGGTGAGGTCAGCGATTTTGTGGTGAATGATTACATCGAGCGCAAGCTGGTAAACCGGACTGATCGCATGACCCATTTCGTCCTCGCTGCTGTCCAGGAAGCACTGCAGGACGCAAAAATAGCGCTGGAACAGGAGAATCCGCAGCGTGTGGGAGCAGTGATTGCCAACACTATGGGCGGCGTGGAGTATCTCCTGGAGCAAGCGCATACATTGTATACGCGTGGGCCACGCTTTATGAGCGTCTATTCAGCGATAGCCTGGCTGCAGGTAGCAAATGTCGGCCAGATATCCATCCGGCATGGAATTCAAGGATATTGCAAGACACCTGTCAACGATACAGCCAGTGGCTTAAATGCACTGGGTATGGCATACAGGGCTATTAGACGGAAAGCAGCAGATATCATCATAGCTGGCGGGTGTGAAGCATTCTTATACCCTTTCATCCTCTTTGTGCTGGCTCATAGTGGCTACGCTGCCCTGGGCGATGATGCCAACGCCTATCGCCCGTTTGATCGACGCGCTGCTGGCTTGCTCGCAGCAGAAGGAGCAGGGATATGCATCCTTGAGGAATACGAACATGCGCGCCGGCGGGGCGCCCCCATTTATGGAGAAATTCTTGGCTATGGTCAGACGAATGACGCCCATGGATTAGCGGCTCCATCATCCAATGGCAGCCAATATGCCCGTGCTATACAACTCGTGATGCAGGAAGCGCAGCTACAACCCCAGGACATCGGGTACTTCAGCCTTGATGGGCAAGCCATCCCATCTTCCGATGTGGGTGAGGCGGAGGCGCTGCACAAGGTCTTTGGCTCTGACCTGGAACGACTTCCTGTGAGTGTCCCGCGTACCATGCTGGGTCACAGCTATGCTGCCGCGGGAGCACTCGACGCGATTACTGCTCTGCTGGCGCTCCGGCATGGCATCATTCCACCGACGATCAACTGTGAGGAGCTAGACCCGCGCTACGGCTTGAACCTGGTACAAGAAGAGGCAGGTCCGCTGTCTGCGACCACAGTATTGATTGGTGGGCGTGCCCTCGGCGGCACAAACGTCGTATTAGCGCTACGAAAAGTGCCAGAGTAGTTACTTCAATGGAGGTTGTATGAGACCTACGGCAAATTCCAAACCTTTTGTCCTTGTGGTTGTGATGGTTCCTTTCCTCGGCACTGTCGTGGCAATATGCTCGCTTTGGCAGCGGGCAATTCGCTTGTCCGACCTGGTACTCCTGGTAACGATGTACACTTTCACTGCATTCGGCTTGACTGCTGGCTTCCATCGCATGTTGACCCATCGCAGCTTCCGAGCCCATCCTGTCGTGAAGGTGATCTTGCTTGTCCTTGGCTCTATGGCGGTAGAAGGACCTCCCATCGAGTTTGCTGCGACGCACATCAAGCACCATGCGCAGTCCGACAGCGAGGGCGACCCCCATAGCCCTACGGAAGGCCTCTTTCATGCCCATCTCGGCTGGCTCTTCAAAGACCGCTTCGCTGACCCCCAGATGTACTGTCGCCATCTGCTGAAGGACCCGATCGTTGTCCTGGTGAACCGCACCTTCATCCTCTGGCTGGCCCTGTCGCTCGTGATCCCGTTCCTGATTGGTGGCTGGACCGGTTTGCTGTGGGGTGGGCTGGTGCGCATTTTCCTTGGGCACCATGTCAGCTTTAGCGTCAATTCCATCTGCCACACCTTCGGCAAACGCGAGTTCGAGACGGACGATCGCAGCCGCAACCAGTGGATTGTGGGAGTGCTGGCTTTCGGGGAGGGCTGGCACAACAATCATCACGCCTTCCCACGCTCCGCCTTCCACGGGTTCCACTGGTGGCAGTTCGATTTCTCCGGTTATGTCATCTGGACACTTGAACGCCTCGGCCTGGCACATGATGTATATCGCGTCTCACCAACCTTGCTTGCACGCTATTCCTCGCGCGGGGCAGGCCCTCTACCAGTTCCTTCCCAAGCAGGCAATGAAGTGATCTGAGACACGCAAAGCACTCCTTCGGCCAGGGAGCAACAGTCCATATTATCCTGCCAGTGAAAGCAACGAGAAAGGAACAAACCATGGCGAAACTGACACCGAAGACCACTGACCAGGCAGCTCAAGTTACCCTATCCTTATTGCAGGACGTATTCAGCTCTTCTCCATCTAGCAATGTTGCCGTACGCTTGTGGGATGGCACCACCTGGCAACCTGAACCGGCAGAACCAGCTCGCTGCACACTGGTACTACAACACCCGGGGGCCTTGCGCAAGATGTTCGTGCCTCCCAGCGATCTGAGTCTCGGCGAGGCATACATCTACAATGATTTCGATATCGAAGGGGATGTCGAAGCCCTCCTTCCATTGATGGAACACTTCCTTAATGGGCATTGGGGGAAGATGGAACAGGTGCGCTTTGGCACACGCCTGTTGAGTTTGCCGAAGATGGGTCAAGCGCGCCTCGCTGACATAGCACCGAGAGTGCATGGTCCTGTCCACTCGAAAGAGCGGGATCGTCAAGCCACCAACTATCACTATGACCGCTCCAACGATTTCTATGCGCTCTGGCTGGATGCGCGCATGATCTACTCCTGCGCCTACTTTGCTACGCCTGACGACGATCTGGAGACGGCCCAGGAGTATAAACTTGAGTACCTTTGCCGCAAGTTGCGCCTGCAGCCGGGAGAGCGGCTACTGGATATCGGCTGTGGTTGGGGCGGGTTGCTCATTTATGCCGCGAAGCATTATGGTGTGGAGGCAGATGGCATCACCCTCAGCCCGCAGCAAGCAAAGCTGGCGCGCGAGCGGATCAAGGAGGCAGGGTTGGAGAATCGCTGTCATGTCGAGATCTGTGATTATCGAGAGGTGAACAAACCGCAAGGGTATGACAAGCTCGTCTCCGTGAGCATGGCCGAACATATAGGGAAGGCCTTCTTACCCACCTACTTCAAAGAAGCGTGGAAATTGCTCCGTCCGGGAGGCGTCTTCCTCAACCATGGCATTAACGTTCACTCCACTGCGCCTACTATCGGACGTGACTTTATCCATCGCTACGTGGCTCCTGATGGGGAGCTAGTCCCAATCATTACGACCCTGCAGGCGGCAGAAGCAGGTGGTTTTGAGGTGCGCGACGTAGAGAGCCTCAGAGAACACTACGTGTACACCTTGCGCCACTGGCTTCGTCGTTTAGATGAGCACGCAGAGGAAGCCAGGAGGATAGCGGGTGAGATGACCTATCGCATCTGGCGGTTGTTCGTCTCACTAGGGCTCCACGAGTTTGAGGTGGGAAGGGGAAACCTGTATCAGACCTTGTTAGTGAAGACTGATAAGGGGAGCAGCAGACTGCCGCTGAGGCGGGAGGATTGGTATACCCGATCTGACTTGTCCTTGTGAGCTACCAGAACCATAATGCAGTTAGCGCATCGCTGCGTTCATAGCTGCCATCCGCGTACGACTATCTGGCTCGCGAGGAAGAAGTCTCCAACAGCGCCAGCAGCTGGGCCGAAAGACTCTTGAGGCTTGGGTCGCGTATCAAACTCTCTATTGATAATTCTATACCCAGGGCGTTTTCGAGGCGCTGCTTCAATTCCAGAACCATGAGAGAGTCCAGGCCCAGGTTGTTAAAGGATTCCTGGGGATCTACCTCGGCCGCTTCAATTCCGAGCACGATGGCCAGCTCTTTTTGCAGGTGCGTTATGAGCAGCGACTGGCGTTGATCCAATTCTCTCGCGGAGAGCGCTTCTATGATGAGATCATTGTGCTTTCCTTCGGCGCTCAGCTTTGCCGGGGACTCTGTCCTTGCTTGGACAAGCTGAGAAAGCAGAGGCGGTTCACGCCTCGGTCTTAAAGAGTCGAGCATCTGCTGCCAGTTGGCAGAAACCACCATAACCTGGGCACCATCGCGCTGGGGAAGCAGTTGCTCCAATACCTGGAATCCCTGCTGGGGGAGGATGGCATCCATGCCAAGAGATGCAAGACGTCGACTCCGATCAGGCGGAGCCGCCATACCCACTGCATTCCACGGTCCCCAGTTTATAGTGAGTGAAGATAGCCCTAGCGCTCGACGTTGGTGAGATAGAGCGTCTAAGAAGGCGTTGGCAGCAGCATAAGGCCCCTGACCTGGTGATCCAAGCATGGAGGCGACCGAGGAAAAGAGTACGAAGAAGTCCAGCGGCGTGTCCTTTGTCAGGGCATGCAGGTTCCAGGCGCCCTGCACTTTGGGTGCCATGACCGCAGAGAAGCGCTCTTGATCCAGGTGCACCAGGAGACCATCGTCGAGGATTCCGGCAGCATGGATGATACCTCGAAGCGGCGGCATCGAGTCGTCGATTTTAGCAAGAACACCGGCCACCTGTTCTTCTCGTGTTATGTCCGCCTCGGCGACTACGACCCGGGCACCAGCCTTCTTCAGCGCCTCTATCGCGGCGCGAGTTGAGCCGGTAGCGCCGCGCCGTCCCATCAGGACCAGGTGCCGTACGCCTTGCTGGACCATCCATTGGGCTATGAGCAAGCCCAGGCTACCCAGACCGCCCGTGATGAGGTACGTCGCATCCGGGCGTAGTGCAAGAGGTACCTCCGATATGGATGAAGGCAAGGCATCGTGGAGAGATACCACAACCTTCCCAATGTTCTTTCTTTGAGTCAAGTAGCGAAAAGCCCCCACAGCATCCGAGATGGAGAACACATTGCGTGGGAGCGGTCTGAGGCTGCCGTCCTTGAGGTATTCCATCAGTTCAAGGAACAGAGACCGGATCAAGGCGGGGTGATCACGGCAGAGGCGGTCTAGATCGACGGCAAAATAGGACAAATTGTTGTAGAAAGGATACAGGTCCAGTGGCCTGTTCAGGTAGATATCCATTTTGCCGATTTCTAGAAAGCGGCCATAGGCTGCCAGAAGCGAGAGACTCTTCGGGATATACTCTCCAGGCAGGGAGTTCAGGACGATATCCACACCCTTGCCGCCGGTATGCTGCATCACTTCATCGACAAAAGCGAACGACCGGGAATCCATGATGTGCTTTACGCCGATATACTGCAAGAATGCGCGTTTTTCGGGATTGCCCGCCGTTGCAAAGACCTCGGCGCCCGCGCGTTGTGCGAGCTGCACTGCCGAGAGACCGACGCCTCCGGCCGCCGCGTGGATCAACACTCGCTCGCCCTTGCGCATCCGGGCCAGGTGGTTCAAGGCATAATGAGCCGTCAAGAAGGTGACAGGAATGGTTGCCGCCTCCTCATAGCTGAGATGACCCGGCTTTGGTACCACGAGAGGGGCAGAGGTCGTCGAAAATCTACTGAAGCTGGCCGGGGCGATGGCAATGACTTCATCACCTATTTGAAAACCCTCGACGTCTTTCCCGATTCTAGCAATCCTGCCAGCGCACTCAGCTCCCAATGGTATTGGGTCCCCTGGATAGACGCCCATTGCATTGAGCACATCCCTGTAATTGAGACCTGCCGCATAGACTTCAATCTCGACCTGTCCAGGACCTGGTTCTATGCGAGTGGCAGGTTGTAACCTCAACATATCCAGTTGGCCAGGCCTGGCAATACCCAGGGAAAACGAAGAGGTTGTAGGGATGCTAAGTTTGCTGTCATTCTGGCCTGATTTTGCAACTGTTGTGTCCAAGGAAGGGCCATCTATGCGCACTAACCTGGGGACATAGCGTACAGTCCTGCGGAAGGCGATTTGATCCTCACCATCCCTTGACCAGAGTTCCTGAAAAATGAAGGGGACCTCTGCCATCTCACAGCCAGGATCAAGGTCGATGCGCACACACTGAAATTCCGGGTGTTCGAGGGCGATCACTCTCCCAAGGCCCCACAATGGCGCTTGAGCGACGGATACAGGCTCCGCGCCTACTGCCTGCGCTCCACGAGTTACCAACCAGAGACGAGGCGGCTCCTGCAAGCCTGTGTAGCTCCGCGATTTATCGTGGAGTGCTTGCACCAGGAGCAGCACGTTACGGCTGCCTAGTTCCTGGGCCGCATCCAGCGAAGCTGCTGTAGTCTCTCTTGTTGATCTCGATGCCTCCAGGCTCCATAAGTGGAGAACTCCCCGGCAAGGCAAATTGCTGGAACTGAGAGTATCCTTCAACAATTGCTGCAAGTCTGTGGGGTTGGATGGGTTAATCCAGAAATGATCTCGTATCGCCTTAAAGCTCTCTCCAGGAGAGACCATGAAACACGTTTCTCCGGCTGCACTGAGTCGTTCGGCCACTGCCTGCCCAACACCACTTCTATCTGTGAAGATCAGCCAGCTACCTGGGTAATCTGGCTGGAGACGCACCAGGTCGTGCTCTGCCTGCGTAGAAGTTCTGGGCCGCCATTCAAGTTTGTAGAGGCAATCGCTCAGGTTGGCCTGGGCAGGACGTTTTGTGTCATGGCCAAGTCGCACCAGGCGAAGGCCCAGGACTTCCGCTGCTATCTCCCCCGTCTCATCAAGCACGCGAATATCTCCCTCCAGCGTTTCCTCACCCAATGCTGCACCTGAGCGGAGAGCAGTATGGCACCACAGCCGTGAGCCTGGGCGACCATAGACCCGCACACTGGCTAACCCGGATGGTAAATAGCTGTCGCTCCCCACAGCGTACACTCCCTGGCCCGGCAGGGCAGCAGCCATGACCTGCAGACAGGCATCCAGGAGCGCAGGATGGACGTGGTAGGCGTTCGCTTCTGACTCGAGGGTATGGGGAAGTTCCACCTGGCCCAACGCCTCGCCATCCCCCCGCCAGAGCCTCTTCATGCCCTGGAAAGCAGGGCCATACTGCAATCCGCTATCCCTCAGACGCTCGTACATTTCTGAGACCGGCACCTCTTCCTGGCAATGACTCTGAAGCTCCTTGAGGGATGCATGCGACTGCCCTGATCGCGGCTTATTGACCTTGCCAAGTTCAATTTTTCCCGCAGCATGGAGTGTCCATACTCCCTTTCCGTTTTCTTCAACTACTGGCAGACTGAAGACCTGGAAGGAAGCCACTCCAGCAGTCACCGGGTAAAGAATCAACTGGACCGCCCTGCTACCATTCTCCGGGAGAAGGAGTGCCTGCTGAAAGGCCAGTTCTGTGATGGTAAAGAGCCCAGCATTTTCAAAAGCCCCCGCTGCGGCAGCGAGGGCCATCTCGATATAGGCCGTAGCTGGCAATACCACAGACCCGTGGACGCGGTGATCTGCTAGATAAGGGAGGGCAGATGTACTGATCGTTGCCTCGAACTGCACCATCGAAAGCGCCGAGCGCAGCCTCTGTCCAAGCAGGGGATGCAGTGAAGGGCTATGAACGTGCTCTCTGTGTTCTCCGGTTCCGGCCAGATCCAACCAGTAGCGTTTGCGCTCAAAAGGAGAAGTGGGCAGTGGCAGTCGGTGGCGCTGGTAGTCCCGGTCGAATCCGGCCCAGTTCACTTCTGCGCCACAGGTGTAAAGGGTGGCCAGGCTATCTAACAGGCACTGCCAGTCGTCCCTTCCTTTTTTCAAAGAAGGCAGCCATGTACCAGCTCCCCTGGGCAGGCACGCCTTTCCCATGCTCAGCAAGGTGGGGGTTGGACCCAACTCCAGGAAGAGTTCGTAGCCCATTGCAGAAAGTGTGTGGATGCCTGCTGCAAATCGCACCGCCTCCCGAATATGACGGCGCCAGTAATGTGCATCAGGGATCTCCCCCTCCTCCAGCGCTCGCCCTGTCAGGTTGGAAAGCAGTGGAATACGCGGGGCCTTAAACCGTACCTGGCTTGCCACCTGCTCAAAGGCATCCAGAATGGGCTCCATGAGCGGCGAGTGGAAGGCATGGGAGACGTTCAAGAGCTGTGTGTGGATGCCCCTGGAGGCAAAGCTCTGTAGCAGTGTATGTACGGACTCCCGTGCCCCTGATATCACTGTATTTTCAGGACCATTGATCCCGGCGATGGAAACGCGATCGAGGAAAGGAGCGATGGCCTCTGCCACGCGCGCCTCGTTGGCGAATACTGCTGCCATTGCTCCATCGGAGGGGAGGGCCTGCATGAGATGGCCGCGTTCGGCAATGAGTTTCAGTGCATCCTCCGGGCTGAATACCCCTGCTACACAGGCTGCCACATACTCGCCCACGCTATGCCCCAGTACTACATCGGGCTCTATTCCCCATGAGCGCCACAACTCGGCCAGGGCATACTCGAGCGCAAACAGCGCGGGCTGAGCGTATGCAGTTTCGTCCAGGGGAGATGGAACGCCTGGCTCGGGAAACAGCACCGCTTGCAGTGGCTGTTCCAGGTAGGGATGCAGGATTTCAGCGCATTGGTCCAGAGTCTTGCGGAACGTAGGCTGGGCATGGTAAAGCTGGCGCCCCATGCCGCTATACTGAGAACCTTGCCCGGTGAACAGAAACGCGACCTTCGGCGAATTTTTGCTTTGCAAGTGCCTGCTCTGGAGCCTGGTGGCTTGCCCTCCGGCAATGAAAACAGCCAACTGTTCGCGCAGCCGCGCGGGCGAATCGGAGGTGGCCGCAAGGCGATGAGCGAAATGTGACCTTCCCGCATTAGCCGAGAAGCAAACATCCGCGAGTGATTCATCAGGATGAGTTGCAAGGTGATTCTCGAAGCGGCGAGCGAGTTCTTTGAGAGCGGAAGCGCTTTTTGTTGAAAGCGCCAGCACATGCAGCGGACGCTCAATTTCGTTGTGGGTAGGTTGGCGTTGTGGCGCCTCCTCCAGAATCAGATGGGCGTTGGTGCCCCCGAAGCCAAAGCTGCTTATCCCCGCAAAGCGCGGCTGTTCTCCTGCTAGCCATGGCTGTCGCTCAGAAGCGATGACGAGAGGGGTGTTCTCTAGAGAAATATACGGGTTTAACTTCTCAAAATTGGGCTGGGCGGCGATCTCACCGTATTTGAGGCAGAGCAACACTTTGATCAGACTGGCCACTCCAGCAGCAGCTTCTAGATGACCGATATTGGCCTTCACTGAGCCGAGCACGCATCGCTGATCTTTGGAGCGCACTTGCCCCATCACCTCCGCTACGCTCTGAACCTCGATCGGATCGCCCAGTGCCGTACCGGTACCATGCGTTTCGATGTAGCTCAGTTGCTCGGCTGCGATCCCTGCCATGGTTAGAGCTTGATGGATGACCGCCTGCTGTGCCAGTCCATTAGGAGCTGTAATGCCCGCAGTCCGCCCGTCCTGGTTGACTGCGGAGCCCCGCACTAAGGCATGGATGTGATCGCCATCCCTCAAGGCAGCGGAAAGACGTTTGAGAATCACGATGCCACAGCCTTCACCCCGTACATAGCCATCAGCCCTCGCATCGAAGGTTTTGCAGCGGCCGTCTGAAGCCATCATATGCGCTTGCGAGAAGGCGACCGTTAATGCGGGGAAGAGGATCAGGTTGACTCCACCAGCCAGGGCCAGCGTGGACTCGCCGCTTAAGAGGCTCTGGCAGGCAAGGTGGATGGCAACAAGGGACGATGAGCAGGCGGTATCCACTGACAGGCTAGGACCGCGCAGATCAAGCAGGTAGGACAGGCGGTTGGCGGCTACACTGTGAGCATTACCTGTGCCAGCATAGGCGTCGATGTCGAACGGGAAGTCACCGTAGCGGATTTGTAGCTGGGAGTAGTCTACACCGCTGATCCCAATAAATACTCCGGTCTGGCTGCCAGTAAGCCGGTGCGGCGCCTGTCCTGCATCCTCAAGCGCTTCCCAGGCTACTTCCAGCAGGAGCCGCTGCTGGGGATCCATACGGCTTGCTTCCCGAGGCGAGATGCCGAAGAAGTGCGGGTCGAATTGATCCACATGTTCCAAAAAGCCGCCCCAGCGAGTGCTCATTCTTCCGGGTGTGCCTGGATTTGGGTCGTAGAGGGAGTTGATATCCCAACGATCAACTGGGACCTCAGTGATGGCGCCTAATCCATCATGGAGGAGCCGCCAGAAAGCCTCGGGGCCACCTGCCTGGGGGGCAGGTGTCGAAGGCCCAGGAAAGCGGCAGCCCATGCCGACGATGGCAATCGGCTCTATTCCAGTCTCCTGGTTCATACCAGTTGACTCCACGGCACTCGGTTCCCCCGCTAAATGTCGAGCCAGGGTTTCAATGGTGGGGTATTCGTACGCCAGGGTGGGCGAGAACTGGCGTTTCAGCCAATCCTCAAGGTCCCCAGAGAGGCCCACTGCGTCCACCGAAGTCAGGCCGTAATTGGTGAATGGCTCATGGATATCTATGTCTTGAGGCTCGACCTGGAGAACTTGAGAGAGCCGGGAAACCAACCAGGCTTGAATCGCTTTCGCAGTAGGAGGCTTCTTGTTCGCTCCGGTGTCTTTGGGCTCTTGAGTCATAACTCACTTCTCTATTACATCCAAACTTCCGGCGAGAAAGTTGGTCCGGCATACATGACGTTGAATCTTGCCGCTGGAGGTCTTGGGAATGGTGCCCGGCTTGAGCAGCGACACCGCATAAACGCTCAGTTCGTGATATTCCGCCACTGCTCGCCTGATGGCCTGTACTACCTCTTTAGTATCCAGCGACTGGACACGCCGCGGCAGGTAACGGCGCTCTACCTCGGCCACGATTACCAGGCGCTCCTGGCCCGCAACGTCGACCGAAAACGCGGCACAGCATCCCGGACGTAGCGCCGGGTAACTCTGTTCGACCGTTAGTTCGATATCTTGAGGATAATGGTTATAGCCATCAATGATGATCAGGTCTTTGAGTCGCCCGGTGACGAAGAGTTCACCATCTCTCAGGAATCCCAGATCCCCCGTGCGGAGAAATGGGCCCTCTCCCGTATCCGCCAGATAAGCATGGAAGGTGCGCTCCGTGTCCTCGGGCTGGTTCCAATAGCCCTGAGCAACGCTAGGGCCCGCTATCCAGATCTCGCCCACCTCATCAGACGAGCACCTGGTCAAGGTTTCGGGATGGACGATGACAATCTTCTGATCTCCCAGGCTCTGACCGCAACCTACCAGCGTCCTGGCACCAGCATCCTCCCCGGGGGCAGCAGCCACCCGATTACGCTCAAGTGCTGCGCTTTGGACGGTGAAATCGATGGGCGGAGCAGCCTTCAAGCCACCAGAGGCGATCAATGTCGCCTCTGCAAGCCCGTAGCAGGGATAAAAGGCTGCTCGGCGGAAGCCGCAGGGAGCAAAGGTTGCTGCAAAGCGCTCCAGAGTCTCTGGGCGAACGGGTTCAGCCCCAATACAGGCTACATCCCAACTGCTCAGATCGAGGGCCGCGCGCTGCTCAGGAGTGATCTTGCGAACACACAGGTCATAGGCGAAATTCGGCCCTCCACTGGTAGTAGCTCGGGTGCGTGAGATCGCCTGCAGCCAGCGCAGGGGACGTTGTAAAAAAGCCATCGGTGACATGAGTATCATTGAGGAATAGAGATAGAAGGGTTGGAGTATGCCGGCGATGAGTCCCATATCATGGTAAGGGGGCACCCATATTATGCCCCTGCTCTCAGAGGAGTGCTCGAAACATCGCTGCATCAAGGCTGAATTGTGCAGCAAGTTGCTGTGAGTGAGCATCACACCGCGAGGGGCAGCAGTGGAGCCCGATGTATACTGGAAAAGCGCCAACGAGGTACCACTCAGGGCGGGAGGCCGCCATTCAGCTGCTACGTTGCCGGCAATAGTATCGGTTGCCAGCCAGTGCAGTGCCTGCAAATCCGGGGCCAGGGAGAACAGGCTTTCAGCTACAGGGAAGAGTTCTGAGGACGTTAGCACTACCACAACTTGAGCATCCCTGGCAATAGCAAGGAACCTGGGCAAGGTCCTGTCTAAGCGCGCCGGGTAGGGTGGGTAAACCGGGACGGCAACGACTCCAGCGTAGAGACAGCCAAAGAAGCCGGTGATAAACTCCAATCCCGGAGGATAGAGTAGGAGCGCGCGTTCTCCAGATGCTCCTAGACTCTGGAGTCTAGCGCCAATAGCCCTTGCTTTCTGGTCCAAATCTGTATATGTCAGGTGCGCCTCTCCTGTTTCCCCGTCCAATAGGAACGTATAGGCCAGCCGGTCAGGCTGATGGAGCACTCTCCGGCGCAGGATTTCGACCAAAGTAGAAGGCTCAAATGAAGACTCAGAAATGGAAGTTATCATCTATCTCCTCAAAGAGGAATCGCGGGCATTGATCTCCAAATGCAGATCTCAGAAACCACAGCAGTTTCTGCAAACTCATTATAGTCCAATGGTTCGACCAAAGCAAGAAATTGCTCCTTGCGATCGAAGTGACAGCCCGCTGGTTATGTTCTCTAGTCTCACCCAAGAAACGCCCATGCCGCCTTTTTTAGGATATAATTTTTTGAGATCATCTATAAAGTAAGATGATCTTGCCCTGCTCTCGTGGAATCGGGTAGCCTGACATATACTCATAAATGAGAAACCCGTTAAGAGCCTGGAGGAAAATCGATGGAGGCCGAACAAACCCTGGAGTTGGATAATCTCTTTGCGACTATTCAAGACCCTTACCCGGTGTATACATATCTCAGAGAAAACGAGCCGGTGCGCTGGAACCCAATGTTCTATTGTTTCATGCTTACCAAATATGACGATGTGAATATGGTCTTCTCCGACCACAAGCGCTTCTCCTCCGATGTCTGGTCAGACGCGGCCGAAAGCCTTGGTTTCACCGGCGAGGACGAGGCAAGCGTGAGTCTCAAACAGATCGTTCCTTTCTTAGCATATAACTTGCAAGGTATGGACCCACCTGGTCATACGCGCCAGCGCACCCTGATGATGAAAACGTTTACACCGCGCATGATAGAAATGTTCAGGCCAAGCGTGCAAAAACTGGTAGACGAGCTGATTGATCAAGGGCTGGCGCAAGGCAGCATGGACCTGGTGGCCGACCTGGCCTATCCGTTACCTTCTAACGTGATCCTGGATTTGTTGGGCATTCCAAGAAGTGGGCGACTCTACATCAAGGCCAGCGCCGAGGCGATTAATGAATTTGTCGCCACTGTTCTGTTCAGCGGGCCGAGTGTCTGGCCACGACTGGCCAGGGTCTTTGCCGATGTCAAAGCATACCTGAAAGGCTTGATCGCGGAGCGGCGCAAGGACCCTGGCGAAGATTTGCTCACCAAATTGGTACAGGTCGAAGAACATGGTGATATGCTCAGCGAGGATGAGATTGTCAACGCGACCAATTTTTTGTTGTTCGCGGGCCACGAAACCACCGCCAATCTTATTGCCGTGGGCATGTATTACCTGATGCAATATGCCGAGCAGATGGCGCAACTACGGGCCGATCCTGCCAAAATCCCGGCGGCGGTCGAAGAACTGCTGCGCTATGTAAGCCCGGTGCATACACTAGCCCGCCGCACCATGGAAGAGGTGACCATGCGAGGAGTGACCATCCCCAAGGGCAGCAGCATTTATTTGCTCGTCGGAGCAGCGAACCGCGACCCTGAGAAGTTTCCTGACCCTGAAAAGCTGGACATCAACCGCCCGCCGACGCGCTCCCTTGGTTTTGGCTATGGCATTCACTATTGTATCGGGGCAGCCCTGGCCCGCATGGAGAGCCAGGTTACTTTCGAAACGATTATCAAGCGACTGCCCGATATGCATATGACGGTCGATAGGCCCGAATTTCGGCCGAACTATTCGCTGCGTGGGCTGACGTCCCTACCGGTAGCGTTTGGTTAGGTTCCTATCAGGGATACTTTTCCTTGCCCGTCTCACACGAGCAGGAAAACGTCAGGATGGCAGGCAGGTACTGTCGCATACACAAAATTGTTCAGAGCAAGCCCTGATTTCTCCGTTGATTAAACAGCTCATATAACAGAACGCCAGTCGCAACAGCAAGATTGAGCGAATCGCTACGCCCAACCATTGGGATGCGCACTATGATGTCACATAAGGCTTGGAGGTCCGAGGACAGGCCCTTGCGCTCCTCGCCCATGCACAGGATGGCCGGGCCGCGATAGGCTATCGCATGGTAGTCTGTGGCGGCAGTGGGCGATGTGCCAACGAACACGAACGAAGAGCGCCGCTTCCAGCTAGCAAACTCGGCAATGTTCGTGCGCACAAAGTGCTGGGTAAACATCGCCCCCATTGTGGCCCGAACAGCCGCCGGATCATAGGGGTCGATGGCATCGCTTAGCGCGATGACTCCCGCCCCGCCAACCGCGTCTGAGGTACGTAGAATAGTTCCCAGATTGCCAGGCGAGCGAACGGCCTGGTGCGCGATCCAGCACAACTCGTCTCCTGGCCTGAGACGAGCCAGGGATTCCCACTGCTGCCGTACAACGGCTCCGATGCCCTGCGAGTCTTCTACAAGAGAGATGCTGTGCAGTACAGCGGGCGTCACCTCCAGAACAGGTGTGCCGATGCGACGCTGCTGGCGTACCAGCTTCTGCGCAAACGCATGTACCAGCAAGGGACGGCACACGACCAGCGCCTCAATGGGGGCACGCTGATCGACGGCCAAGCTTACAAAACGCAGCCCTTCGATGTAGAAGAGGCCTGTGCGCTCTCGTTCGTCTCGCAGACGGAGAAGGCGGATACGTTTGACCGAGGGATGGGCACGACTGTCAATGACAGAAGCAGGTTTGGAAGGTGTAATCATCAAGTGAGGGCCATCTCAGGCCCTGCCAGCAAGGTGCTGGCTATAGTTTGTCGATTTCTTAACAAGATTATAGGCAACAGGTAAGGGTATGTCAATGGAGCTTTCTATACATCTTAACTGCCTAATGCCTAGAGGCAACCGCGAGGGTTGCCTCTATATTCAGATCCTGATTATACGGTCCCCGAGCAGTAGGATGGCAGGGCTCCAGGGAATTTGTCCGGGTGAATGATCTGTGCCAGGCAGCGCAGCCCATCTATCAGGCGCTGGCTCGGGTGCTGGATGATGTTGACGTTAATACGGTACACCTGGTGCAATGTGAGCGCTGCGATGCCATTCCAGTTGGGCCGCTTATATACCAGCGCAGGATTGCCACCGAAGGCAGGGTCTTCGGTTAGAATGACGAACTGTGGATTTGCACTGATGATGGCTTCATCTGTGACCTGTGGATAACCACCGTTACTACTGTTGTCATGGAAGATGTTGACCCCGTTCGCGTCCTGCAGCAGCTCATCGCCGAAAGAACCACCGCCAAAGACATAGGGTTTGCCCGGCGCGCTATCGTCTGCTTCGAGCAATACCTTTGGAGCGGTCGTGCCTGCCACTGCTGCTTTGATCTGCTGGATGCGCTGCTGCAACTGGCTCACCACTGTTCTAGCAGTGTTCTCTGTAGAGGTCAGGCGTCCTACGAGCAAGATTTCCTGGAGGGTTTGCGAGAGGTTGGAGAGCGGAAGGTCGACGATATGCAGACCCAGGTTTTCAAGTTGTTGATCGTACTCCTTCGTCTCACCGCCGTAGCTCAATACCAGGTCGGGCTTCAGAGCCACGATCTGCTCGATATTGTACTTGCCATTGGAACCTGAAACTTTAGGCAAAGATGCCAGGTCAGCCGGATAGGTTGTGTAGTAGTCAACGGCGACAACTCGCCCCTGCAGTTGCAATGCACCAAGAATTTCGCTGGTATTTGGGAGAAGTGAGATGATGCGCTGCGGGGGAGTGGTCGGAAAGATAATCGGCGTGCCATAGGCATCGAGGGCTACAGTGGGGGTTGCACCCGGCTGCGGCCCGGCTGCCGGTGATGAGTTTTGCCCACATGCTGTGAGCAGCACAAAGCAGGACAGCAGCAGGAGTAAAGAGAGGCGATAAGAGATGACACGGTAGAACATTCAGAATCTCCTTTTACGCGAAGGATCATGAGCATATTTCATTGGGCAGGTCTCCTGGCTTCTGGCTGCAAACGCTTCTCGCATCGCCTTCCCGTTCCATCTTGAACAGTGGCTTGCTCTCTTGCTAAGAGAGGATGAGTTGCTCACCAGTTACAGTAGCGCGACTGCACCGGATTTCCACCGGTTTCCCTATTCTGCCCGGGTGCGCTGACCCGGACCACCCAATGAGAACTATCGTGATGATATTCTAACACAACACGGCTTCTTCACGCAATCGTTTGATATCGACGGCAATACCCGCGATCAAGAGGTACACGCGCCCGGCTACCTCCGCGAGGCGCTGGTTCACCAGTCCAAGCGTATCGCGGTATAAGCGGCCGAGAGGATAGGCCGGGACAATGCCGAGACCTACTTCGTTTGTGATCACAATGAGCGTTTTACTTGGACCAAGCGAGTCCAGGGTAGCGAGCAGGTTATGTATTTCCTGCATAGCTGCCGCGTCGAATAGTGGGCTTGAAGCCGCCATAGCTGTATCGCTCGTCTCACCATGCCTGGCTAACCAGTTTGACAGCCAGAGTGTTATGCAATCCAACAACAAGACATCAGCAAGAGCAGCAGCGTGTCGTACTGCTCCGGCAAGATCGAGCGGTTCTTCAACGGTATGCCAGTGCGCAGGGCGCGAAGCTCGATGGCGCGCAATACGGGCCCGCATCTCATCATCTCCCGCCGTGGCCGTGGCGATAAAGGCTACACTTTGACCGCTACTCGCGGCGAGCTGCTCCGCGAAGGCGCTTTTCCCACTGCGAGCGCCTCCCAGGATCAGGATGAGCCGTGGGGCAGCAGGGGGCGCGGTAACCGCCGTTTCCGGGGAAGGGAGAGGTTGTTCCTGGTTGCTGCTCACGCTGGTACCCACCTTTCGAGAATAGGTGACATAATAGCATTACTGTACCACGATTATAGTACTACGGCGTTAGTGTTCCTGTGGTGCCGCCTGCGGCGGCACCACAGGAAAGAAACAAGGATGGTTCGAGGACACCTCGCACTCCGGCAGGGGCTCTGCCCCTGCACCCTGTGAGAAACTAACAACGTAGTAATAAGGTACAGGTCACGATACAAAGGAATGCCCCACGATGAATCTCTGGGGCACGTGCTCGATGAATCGGCACTCTACAGGAGCACGAGCAGGAGGAGCAGTATCACCCCGGTTATTTCTGCAATGGCCCCGTAGATGTCACCCGTCAATCCACCCAGGCTGCGTGTCACCCACGCGCCAAGGGCAAGCGCTAGCAGCGTTGCAACTATCCACGCGGCGGCTCCCAGCAGTCCCCCGGCCAGGAGGGCGATGAGCATAGCAGTGATACCCGCCTGGAGCAATTTTCCGGGCGTTACGGCCTGGCGAAAGGCCGCGCCCAGGCCAGCAGCTCTCGCGCTCGGGAAGGCGCGCACGGCTACTATCATGGCCCAGCGGGCGCAAGGTAGGGTAATCAGCAGCGCCTGGATGAGATGCGCTGCTCCCAGGCTGGCAAAGAAGCTCCATTCGAGCAGGAGGACACACGCCGCGCCAAGGACAGCGAAACTTCCCACCCGGCTATCGCGCATGATCTCCAACTTACTCTCCCGCGTGGTGCCCCCAAAGAGACCATCACAGGCATCCATCAGCCCGTCGAGGTGCAGCCCTCCGGTGAGCAGTACCAGGCCTACCACCAGCAGCGCGGCCAGAGCCAGCGGGGGCAGATGCGGGCCAGCGACTACTACGAGGAGCGATAACAGTAGTCCCAGCAGCAGGCCGACGAGCGGGTAGTATCCGCCGCCAACGCGCAGCGAGACTGTATCATCATCAAAGCGCTGTGAGTATTCAGGCAGCGGGAGCACGGTAAGAAAGCGTACCGCCGCAACTAATTCTATGTACTGGTCTAACAGCCAGTGTACGCTAGCGGCGGCCAGTCTTCTGTTTTGCCTGGAGGAATTCATGACGCTACTCTGCAAACATGGGATAATGGAGAAGTTTACCGGTGCAATATCGGGTTAATGTTACTTTGCCATTATAGGATGCAGTATGGTAGGTGTCAATGAAGGCCCCGCGTCTATAACACGTGGGGAAAAAGTGCGGAAAAGTCCTTTCGGCTCACACTCGATCAACAGATGTGGTAGCTGGCTGTTCGAACTGTTTCAGCCAGGTACCTATCTTCAGTAGCAGCATGCCCAGTCTCCCGGCTGTGCGCCTGCTCACACTCCGACGCTGGGGGAGGAGAGAAAGCCTACGCCTCTCTTCCATGTCGCGCCGAAGATCGCGGTAATAGGCTTCACGTGCTCTCTCATACAGGTACATGTGGGGACCCATTATATTGCCTCCTGAGGAATCGTTGCCATGCTCTTCGTTCGCGCATAAGCGAACAGGAAGAAAAGCGAGCTGTTTTTTCGATGTTGACGTTAAGACGAAAGGTGTATGACGGAAGGCGAAGAGCCTTGAGGGTTACGCTGACGAAAGGTGATCACTGCAAGGCTGGTGAGATCGTCTGCCAGATCTCCTTGATGGCATCTCTCCACCCCTCCAGGTAGCCTGCTTCATCCACCTGCGAACGAGCCTGGCTGACACGCTCCGCTTCTTCTCCCATGAGGACATCGCCTGCCTCCAAATCGTTCGCCACCCAGACATCCAGGCGATCATCGAAGCGGAACGAGGTGGGGAAGAGTCGCGGGCGGAGTATCGGTCCCCTCCGCTGCTCTTGACGGAACTCATCAATCAGATGGGGCCCATCCCAATCCGCTGTTTCAGTAGCGATCCTGCGCAGTTCCTCGCGCGTCGCGGTCTCGACAGCCCATTGGGTGCCATTGTCGTGACCACGTTGATACCAACGTTCACGGGCGCTCTGGAGGCGCTGGAGCAGTTGAGCAATCTTAGGATCGGTAATCGGTCGGCGTCCTTCAAGCATGGTCAATTCCTTCTCTAGCGCAGTGGCGCAGATCTTCGAGATGTTTACTCGGTCCCGTACTCGTTCCAGGCGTTCATACAGCGAGTCGGGAATCGTGAGATTCAGGCGAGCCATAATCCTCCACGTATAACACGCATTACTAATACGTATTATACGTGTTCTAAGAATGAAAGTCAAGAGATATCAGAAGCTTTTTCTCAGCTTTCTTACAAATTCGTTGTGGAACTTGATTGTGTCGTCCTGGTATATTAGGTGCAACTTCGCGAGACTGCTTGCGTAGAGTTTGCCAGGCGATGGCAAGGGCTACCCTGAGAACCTCACTATCAAAAGACTAAAGAAAGCAGGAAACAACTATGAACGATGTGTTTGAGAGGGCTGCGCGCATTCAGCCACTGGATACTGAAGCCATGGAGCAGGCGAGAGCTCGCCAGCAACAACTAACCAAACCGGCAGGAAGCCTGGGCAGGCTTGAAGAGCTGGCCATCCAGGTAGCGGGCATCAGGCAAAATCCTGTGCCGCTGATAGGGCGGAAAGCGGTGATAGTGATGGCGGGGGATCACGGCGTCACAAGCGAGGGGGTGAGCGCCTATCCTTCCGTGGTGACGGCGCAGATGGTGCACAATTTCTTGCGCGGCGGGGCCGCGATCAATGCGCTGGCAAGACACGCCGGAGCAGACGTAATTATCGTCGACGTGGGAGTGGCTGCTGAGATCCAGCATCCCGACCTGCTCTCTCGCAAGGTGGCCCCCGGCACCGCCAATATGGCAGCGGGACCAGCCATGACACGGGAGCAAATGTTGCAGGCCATCCAGGTGGGTGTCGATATTCTGGATACGCTGGTAGGTCAGGGCATCGACCTGGTGGCAACCGGGGACATGGGGATTGGCAACACAACGGCTTCGAGTGCGATTACCGCCGCGCTGGCACAGGCGCCCGTAGCGCTTGTCACCGGGCATGGGACGGGCATCGACGACGAGCAACTTGCTCACAAGGTACAGGTGATCGAGCGCGCACTTGCGCGGAATGCCCCTGATCCTCGCGACCCCCTCGACGTCTTGATGAAGGTAGGCGGGCTGGAGATTGCGGGGCTGGTCGGGGTCATTGTCGCGGCCGCTTCTCACCGGGTTCCCGTCGTCATCGACGGCTTTATCTCAGGAGCCGCGGCGCTGGTTGCGGTCGAGTTACAGCCGGCAATTGGCGCGTATCTTTTTGCCGGGCATAGCTCGGTGGAACCTGGGCACCGCCTGGTTCTTGATAAGCTCGGGCTTGTTCCCCTGCTTGATCTCAAGCTGCGGCTCGGAGAAGGGACAGGAGCAGTGCTGGCGATGAACATCATTGAGGCGGCGTTACACGCTCATCGCGAGATGGCGACTTTCGCAGAAGCCGGGGTGAGTACCCGGGAAGAAGAGTAGCAAACGAGGAAATATGACATAGGGTGTCAGACTGAAAGAACTACTTTAGCAGCACATACTCTTGATCGAAGCGCCAGTCTTCGAGGGCCTCTAGCTCGACCTCCAGGTGGGGATGCAGCGGGTCGATGTACTTGACCAGGTGGATATTGACCACACGGTTGTCGTTGAGACCCAGGCCTTCACAGATGGCATCCTGGGTGATTTTGAGCCCACCATCCAGGTCGCGCTTGAGCGGCGTCTCAAAATAAAACGCCATGTAGAAGGAGAGGTAGCCCTGGCGCAGGCGCTCACGCAATTCCTCGTGCAGCACTTCCTTGCGTTCGAGTTCAGCCAGGGCGCGCCCGACGCGCTGTTTGAAACGCCTGGCAGCTACCGTGCTCACACGATGTCCATTGACGGTGGCATACTGTTCGTTGATGCTGGGCGGGATGGGCAGCACCAGGCGCAATATGGCGTTCTTGCCAGGGTGTTGCTTCGACATGTTGCCCTTCCTTAGGTGGTCGTTCACGCGCGGAGATTGCCTATGATCGAAATATGTCATAAACTCAGGTGGAAATCAAGGTGCAGGTAGAGGCTGTTTGCCCTGCAACAAGGAGTATCAAAGATGACGAGACGTTATGGAAGCCAGAGTATGATTGCGCCGCTGTGCACGGTGCTGGTGAAACAGCCGGACGAGGCCTTCGCGGTAGACGACCCGCAGGAGTGGCACTATACTGGCAGGCCCGAACTAGAGGCGGCGCGGCATG
>WNGG01000963.1_pt1 | contig 32038 bp, 33 predicted proteins | sample 5400661 | NCBI WGS metagenome assembly WNGG01 (sample SAMN13153372, study PRJNA577476) | soil metagenome | isolation source: 100 cm soil or saprolite under Garry oak tree replicate 1 | place: USA:California | collected 2016-06-15
CGTCCAGTTCGGGCTGGCCAATCATCTCGCCGCCGATCCGCTGGCCGAGGCGACCGAGTGTGCCGAACGGATAGCCGGCCTGCCCCGGCAGGCGGTGGAGAGCACCAAACGGCTGCTCAACGTGCACCTGGAACGGGCCATGCTCGCCCCGCTCGATTTCGCCACCACCGCGGAAGACCAGTCGTTCACCACCGACGACTTCCGCGCCGCCATCGCCAGACTCAGTGCATCAAAAACCTGAGCACCAAAAACCTGAGCACCAAAACTTGAACACCAAACACCTGAGCAGGAAAAGCCTGATCGGGAAAGCCTGAAAGGAAGGTCGCCGTGAGCCCTTACCGGGTTGTCCAGTGGGCCACCGGGAACATCGGGACCTACGCGCTGCGATCCGTCATCGAGCACCCGGACATGACCCTGGCCGGAGTGTATGTCCACACTCCGGCCAAGGCCGGAAAGGACGCCGGCGAACTGTGCGGGCTGCCACCGGTCGGCGTCGCCGCGACCCATGACATCGACGAGATCCTGGCGCTCGGCGCCGACTGCGTGCTGTACATGCCGGCCGCCTGCGACGCCGACGAGGTGTGCCGGCTGCTGGCCTCCGGCGCGAACGTCGTCACCACCCGGGGCGAGTTCCACCGTGCGGAGAGCATGGACCCGGCCGTTCGGAAGCAGGTCGAAGCCGCCTGCGACGCCGGCGGCACCTCCATCCACAGCACCGGGAGCAGCCCCGGGTTCATCACCGAGGCGATCCCGCTGGTGCTGACGTCGATCCAGCGGCGGTTCGACGGCCTGGCTATCAGCGAGTTCGCCGATCTGTCCCAGCGCAACTCGCCGGACCTGCTGTTCAACGTGATGGGCTTCGGCAAGCCGGTCGCGGAGTTCGACGTGCGCCGGTTCTCCTACGGGCGGATCAGCTTCGGGCCCTCGCTCCAGCTCCTCGCCGACATGCTGGGGATCCCGCTGGACTCGGTCGAGGCGAGCGGGGACGTCGCCGCCGCGCGGCACCCGGTTCGCATCGCGGCCGGCACCCTGGAGGCCGGCACCGTGGCCGCGCAGCGGATGCTGGTGTCGGGCATCCGGGACGGCCGGCCGGTGCTGCGCTTCTGCGCCACCTGGTACTGCACCGCCGACCTGGACCTGTCCTGGGACGTCCGCGCCACCGGCTGGCACGTCCTGGTCGAGGGCGACGCGCCGCTCGACATCGACATCCGCTTCGCGGTGCCGCTCGAGCGGATGGGGGCCACCTCACCCGCCTACACGGCCAACCGCGCGGTCAACGCCGTGCCGTTCGTCTGCGCGGCGTCTCCGGGGATCCGCACGACAGCTGACCTGCCTCAGATCGTCGCCTCGTTCGGGTGAAGTCGGACCCTGCGACAGACACCCGGGTTCGTATGGCCTCCAAAATGGTAGCCATGCTGTTAAAATGCTTGCATGGCTACCATTCACGTGCGCGATGTCCCGGAAAGTGCGGTCACCACCCTCAAGGTACGCGCCGCCCGGGCCGGGCAGTCCCTCCAGGCCTACGTGCGCCAACTGCTGGAAAGCGAGGCGAACGCCGTGACCCCTGAGGAGGCGGCCGAGCGCGCGCGTGACATCGCCGCACGGTCCGACGTCACCGCCGACGATGTGATGGACGTGATCACCGCGATGCGCGAGGCTCGCGCGTGATCGTTCTCGATACGTCGGCCATGGTGGAGTTCCTGGTCGGCGCGGATCCCCTCGCCGAGCGGGTCCGGGCGGTCGTGGTGGGCGGCAAGCTGGCCGCACCGCATGCGATCGATCTGGAATGCGCTGCCGCCCTCCGCGGACTGGTGCGTGGCCAGAAGCTGCCATCGGCCGAGGCCGAGCGGGCCCTTGAGCTGCTCGGGAGCATGCGCCTGGAGCGGTATGGTCATGTTCCGCTGCTTGCGCGCATCTGGCAGCTCCGGCACAACATGTGGCCATATGACGCGGCATACGTGGCACTGGCCGAATCCCTGAACGCGGAACTGGTGACGCTTGACGGCAAGATCGAAGAGATCCCGGGGGTGAGGTGCGCCGTGCGCAACCTGCGCGATGACACCTGATGCGCCTCTCCGATTTTCTACCTCGGCGGGAACCGCAGGGCGCTGTCTAGCGCCGGATCCATGCTGTGCTGCACAAGGCGCGCACTCAGCGCGGCGGGCCGGCCTCGATCCGCCGCCGGGCCGCGTCATGCTCCCCGGACCACAGCCCGGCCAGCACCGCGAGGCCCTCGTCCAGCCGCTGCGCCACCGTTCGCGGCTGCACCGGCTCGCCCCAGGTGCCGAACTCGGCCTGCAGCGTGAACCCCAGCCCGGCGCCGAACACCAGCCGCCCGCCGGAGAGCCGGTCCAGCGACGTGGTCTGCCGGGCCAGCGTCCCGGGCCGCCGCCTGGCCACTGCTGTGACCAGCGGACCGAACCTGATCCGCTCGGTCGCCATGGCCACCACGGTCAGCAGCACCCACGGGTCGGCCACCTCGAGCCCAGGGCCGTAGGGAAAGACCACGTGGTCCCAGACGAAGAACCCGTCCCACCCGGCCTCCTCGGCCCGCCGCGCCAGCACGGCGACCTGGCGCGGATCGGCGAACTCGCCGAGATTGGGCACGCAGACGCCGTAGCGCAGGCCGGCCGCGGCCGCGGAGCCGCTCACGTCGCGACCGCCGGGTGCACGCTCACCGGGACTCCCGAGTACCGCGCCATCCCCGTCAGCGGGTCGGCCTGCTGGTGGCTCGTGAGCACGTTGACGTTGGCGTGTTCGTGGCCGTGAGGTACCGAAACAGCGCCGCGTCGCATACCGGGATCCACCCGGGCCGTGCCGGCGAGCTCGCCGCTCGCGCTGCGGACGATCACACCCTGGCCGTCGATGGTCAGCGGACTGAACCGGGCCGGTGTCCCTATCGAGGCATGCAGCGCCTCGGCCATCCGGTAGCCCGCGGCGTCCATGCCCAGCCCGCTGCCGAAGAAAATGCCGACCGATGACGGGCCGTTCCGGTCGATGATCTCCCGCAACCGGGCTCCGAGGTCGTCGAGGCAGAGCTCCCACGACGCCGGCCGCAGTGATCCGCCGGTCCGCATGAGCGGACGCTCGATGCGCTGCGGATGGTGGTGCATGGCCGGCAGCGCGCGTCCCTTGATGCACGTGTAGCCCTGCGACATCGGGTGATCTCGGTCGCCGCGCACGCGGACCACCTGCTCATCGACGGTGTCGACGAGGATTCCGCACACAGATGTGCAGATGCGGCAGAAACTTCGCGAGGTCCTGACTTGCTGCTCAGGCATCAGCCCACCTCCGCGTGCCGTCGCGCGTCACGTCCGGGTTACTTCGGCGGGAACCGCAGGGCGCCGTCCAGGCGGATGACCTCGCCGTTGAGGTAGTCGTTCTCGCAGATGCTCTGGACCATGGCGGCGTACTCGGCGGGCCGGCCCATCCGCCTGGGGTGCGGGATCTGGGGCCCCCAGTAGGCCTCCAGCTGGTCACCTGCCTTGCCGTAGGCCGGGGTCAGGAACGTGCCCGGCGCGATCGTGACGACGCGGATGCCGACCGGGGACAGGTCGCGGGCGGCGACCAGGGTCATGCTGACCACGCCGCCCTTGGCGGCGGCGTAGGGGAGCTGGCCGATCTGGCCCTCGTACGCCGCGATCGACGCGGTGCTGACGATGACGCCCCGGCTGCCATCGACCGGCTCCTGCCGGGCGATGGCCGCGGCGGCCAGCCGCATCACGTTGAAGACGCCGGTCAGGTAGTACTCGATCGTCTTGCGGAAGCCGTCCAGGCCCAGCGGCTCGCCGTCCTTGCCAAGCAGCCGTCCGCCCATGGCCGGCCCGCCGTGGGTGTCCACCGAGATCCGCAGCGGCCCCATCGCCTGCGCCTCGGCCATCGCCGCCCGGACGTCAGCCTCGGCCGTGGCGTCGGTGCGCACGTAGCGGACGTCGAGCTCCTGCTCCAGTGCCTTGCCCTTCTCGTCGGCGACGTCGGCGACGACCACCTTCGCCCCCGCCGCCACCAGGCGGCGTACGGTGGCCTCACCCAGGCCGCCCGCCCCGCCGACGACGACCGCGGAGCTCCCACTAATCTGCATCGATGTTTTCCTCTCTTGCGAGCAAGGCTTCTCCCAATAGAGAATAGCATTCTCATGAATATCGGCATGATCCTCGAGATGGCGGCCTCGGCCGGTGACCGGCCCGCGGTGACGGCGGACGGCAACTCGCTGACCGCCGCCGGGCTGCTGCGCCTGGCCCGCACCGCGGCCGGCCGGTTCCAGCGCTACCCGGCCGTGCTCTACCTGGGTGCCAACCATCTCGCCTACCCCGTCGCCCTGTTCGGGGCGGCGCTGGCGGGCGTCCCCTTCGTCCCGCTGAACTACCGGCTGGGCGACCAGCAGCTGGCCGGCCTGCGCGCCCGCCACCCCGGCGCCCTGGTCCTGCGCCCCGCCGAGGTGCTAGCCCGGGGGGACGACCCCCCGGAGCCCCCCGCCGTCTTTCCCGGGGGGACCCATCCCCCCGGACCCCCCTTGGACCCAGACGGCGTCGCGGTGCTGCTGTACACGAGCGGGACGACCGCCGAGCCCAAGGCGGCGGTCCTGCGGCACCGGCACCTGACCGCGTACGTGCTGAACACGGTGGAGTTCGGGTCGGCCGCCGACGGGGACGCCGCGCTGGTGTCGGTGCCGCCGTACCACGTCGCCGGGCTGGCCAACCTGCTGACGAACCTGTACGCGGGCCGCCGGGTGGTGTACATGGGGGCGTTCGGCGCGGGGGAGTGGCTCCAGACCGTCCGGCGGGAGCGGATCACGCACGCGATGCTGGTGCCGACGATGCTGGCGCGGATCGTCGCCGAGGTGGACGGCGCCGATGCCGGGACGCCGGCGCTGCGCAGCCTGGCGTACGGCGGGGCCCGGATGCCGCGGCCCGTGCTTGAGCGGGCGCTGCGGATCTTCCCGGATACCGGGTTCGTCAACGCCTACGGGCTGACGGAGACGGCCTCCTCGGTCGCGGTCCTGTCGCCTGAGGACCACCGGGCCGCGCTGACCTCGGGCGATCCCGCGGTGCGGGACCGGCTCGGGTCGGTGGGCCGGATGCTGCCGGGAGTCGAGATCCAGATCCGAACGGACGACGGCGCGTCGGCCCCCGCCGGTCAGGGCGGCCTGGTATTCGTGCGCGGAGAGCAGATCTCCGGCGAGTACCGCGGCAGCAGCGCCCTGGACGCGGAGGGCTGGTTCGCCACCCGGGACCGGGGACGGCTCGACGCCGAGGGCTACCTGTTCATCGAGGGGCGCGCCGACGACACCATCATCAGGGGCGGCGAGAACATCGCCCCCGCCGAGATCGAGGACGTCCTGCTCAGCCACCCCGGGATCGCCGAGGCGGCGGTGATCGGCGTGCCCGATCCCGAGTGGGGGCAGCGGCTGGTCGCGGTCGTCGTCGGTGACGGGGATCCGGCGCAGATCGGGCAGTGGGTCAAGGACCGCCTCCGCTCCGCCAAGACGCCCGACACGATCGTGTTCCGCGCCGAACTGCCCAAGACCGACACAGGAAAACTGCTGCGCCGCACCCTGCTGGCCGAGTTGGAGACCACTGATGCCTGAAGCCGTCATCTGCTGCGCCCTGCGCACCCCCGTCGGCACCGCGTTCAAGGGGACGCTGCGCGACACCACCGCCTTCGACCTGGCCCGCCACGTGGTCACCGCCGCCGCCGCGGGCCTTGAGGAGGACCTGATCGACGACGTGATCCTCGGCGAGGGCCTGTACGGCGGCGGCGTGGTGGCCCGGCACGCCGCGATCACCGCCGGGCTCCCCTCGGTCGCCGGGCTCGCCCACAACCGGCACTGTGCCGCGGGCCTGGCCGCCGTCCAGGGCGCGGCCGCGAGCGTGCGCGCGGGCATGGACGAGCTGATCATCGCGGGCGGGGTCAACTCGGCTTCCACCGCGCCGAGATCCCGGCTGCGGGTCGACGGGGAGTGGGTCGACTGGTTCCCGCCGACCCACCCGGACCGGCCGGACGCTCCCAACATGGACATGTCGATCACCGTGGGCTGGAACGCGGCCGTCAAGGCGGGCGTGAGCCGCGAGGAGATGGACGCGTGGGCGCTGCGCTCGCACCGCAACGCGATAGCCGCCATCGACGAGGGCCGCTTCGACGCCGAGATCGTCCCGATCCAGACCGCGCACGGGCTCTTCTCCGTCGACGAGCACCCGCGCCGCGACACGAACCTGGAGAAACTGGCCTCGCTGAAGCCGCTGCACCCGGAGATCGAGGGGTTCAGCATCACCGCGGGCAACGCCTGCGGCGCCAACGACGGGGCGGCCGCCCTGGTCGTCGCCAGTGATCGGCTGCGTGACCGCCTCGGCCTCCCCGCCCTGGCCACCGTCCGGTCCTGGGCCTCTGTCGGCGTCGATCCCGCCGAGACCGGGCTGGCCCCGGTCCGGGCCATCCCCAAGGCCCTGGCCCGCGCCGGGCTGTCGGCTGACCAGGTCGACCTGTTCGAGATCAACGAGGCGTTCGCCGCGATGTGCGTCGCCACCATCAGGCTGCTCGGCCTCGACCCGGACCGGGTGAACGTGAACGGGAGCGGCTGCTCGCTCGGTCACCCGGTCGCCGCTACCGGGGCGCGGATGCTGGTGACGCTCGTGCACGAACTGCGCCGCCGCGGCGGCGGCATCGGCGTCGCCGCGATGTGCGCCGGCGGCGGCATGGGATCGGCCACGGTCATCGAGGTCCCCGCCCCCTGATTGACGGAGCAGCAGCCAGTCATCCGTTCGGAATGGTAGTCCCAGAGATCGGTCACGCCGTCGGTGTAATGGAGATTCTCTCTATTAGAGAATGTGATTCTCGATCAGGCCCGGGCGAAACCCCGGGCGCAGAAGTCCCAGACCTCCTCGGCGCTGAGGGGGTGAGCGCCGTCGTCGGGAGCCTCGCTGGACTGCGCGATGAACATGATGGTCTGCATGGTCAGGGCGGCCGCGCGGCGCGGCTTGATGGCCGGGCGCAGCTCCCCCGCGGCCCCGGCCTGCTCCATCAGCTCCGTCAGCAGCGCGAGCAGGGGCGCGTGGGCGACCTTCACCTCGGCCGGGTGGGTGAGCAGCAGCTGCGGGGCGAAGTCCGTGAACAGCGGGCGGCGTGCGGTGGGATCGGGACGGGACAGCTCGAATAGCAGCTGGACCGCGACCTTGAGCCGGTCCAGCGGATCCGACTGGCCGGACGCCGCGGCGCGGATCTGGTCGGTGGCCCGGCGCAGGGCGTCTTCGAACAAGGCAAGCAGCAGCTCATGCTTGCCGTCGAAGTGCTGGTAGAAGCTGCGCAGCGACTGGCGGGACCGGTCGACCACCATCTGCACGGTGAAGTCGGTGTTGCCCTTCTCCGTGATGATGGCCTGGGCTGCGTCGAGGAACCGCTGCACCCTCTGCTCGGCCCGGAGCTTGGCGGCCCTGGTCGAGCGCTCGACCGCGCGCTGCTTCCAGGCCGGCTCTTCGCTCGGAGTGCTCATGAGCGGATCCGTCTTCTGCATCATGTGTAGAACCTTACTGTACGGTTCCGGTACGCTACCTACCGCTCCGGCTGTGCCATTCCCTGGCACCCTGGGATTATTATTTTCATCTTCAAGCATGTTATTCCAGCTTTACCCTCACAAATGAACGAGTCGGGGGGCGGAGCGTTCTTTCCGCAGGAGTATCCCCGCCTCGTGGGTCAGTTCGCCGGCGCTGCCGAGCAGGCCGTCCAGGACCAGGGCGCGCCGGACGTGGCGATTCAGCCCGTGTTCGGCCGTGAATCCGATTCCGCCCAGGACCTGCTGGCAATGGCGGGCCGCGGTCAGTGCCGCCTGCCCGGCCGCGGCCTTGGCCAGCAGGCAGGCGAGACCCTCGTCGCTCTCGCCCTGACCCCCACTGGCGCCGGCGGCCAGCAGGGTCGCCTCGGCGCCCTCCAGGGCGACGAGGGTCTCGGCGAGCCGGTGCCTGACGGCCTGGAACGAGGCCAGCGGGCGGCCGAACTGGATGCGCTCCATGACGTGCGACCGGGCCAGCGCGAGCATGGCGCGGCCGGTGCCGGCCAGCCACCAGCCGAGCGCCCGGCGGCCGACGGCGAGCGGCACCGGGTCCGCGTCCCGGACCGCCCGGACGGGCCGCAGCGGCAGGTCGCCGTCAACGGTCGTGCCGGGCCGGTCGCTGCGGTCCCACACGACCCACGCCCCGCCCGCATAAGGCAGCGGGAGGGTCCCGCCGAGAGGGTGTCCCGCCGCGCCGAGCAGCACGTCGTTGAGCAGCGCGGCGTGCGCCCCGGTCTCGCCGAGCAGCCGGAAGGCCATCGGGACCGCGACGTCAGGGAACTCCGCGAGCAGGTCGGGCCAGCCGAGCTCCGCCAGGGCCAGGTCCAGGACGCGGCCGGACGCCGCCGTCATCGTCTTGCGCATCGCCTCGGCGAGCAGGTCCACCTCGACCGGGTCCATGGTCAGTCTCTCCCCAGGCCCAGCAGCCGGCGGGCGATGATGTTGCGCTGGATCTCGGCCGTGCCGCCGTAGATGGTCGCGGCCCGCGAGTACAGGTACTCGGTCCGCCACGGCGACTCGGTGAGCTCCACCGTCCCGGGCAGCAGGTCCCGGGCCGTGTCGTACAGCTGCTGTTCGGCGGTGGCCAGCAGGACCTTGTCGACCGACGTCTCCGGGCCGAGCCGCTCGCCCGCGGCCAGCCGCCGCTGGGTGGCATGCGAGCGGCAGCGAACGGTGTGCAGCGCCAGGTAGGCGGAGCCCAGCGCGGCCTCGTCCGGGATGGCCGTCTCGGCCAGCAGCCGGTCCAGCCGCGTGTACAGGTAGGCGACCCGGTGCCAGAAGCAGGTGGATCGCTCGTGCGGGAGCAGGTCCGCCGCCAGCCGCCAGCCGTCGCCCGGCTGGCCGAGCATGCGGTCGCCGGGGACCACCACGTCGTCGAAGAACACCTCGGCGAACTCGTCCACGCCGTGCATCGTGCGCAGCGGCCGGACGGTGATGCCCGGGCTGTCCATGTCCACGAAGAAGGCGGTGATGCCGCCGTGGCCCGGCCCGGTCCGGGTGAGCAGGACGCAGCGGGCCGAGTACTGCGCGAGGCTCGTCCAGACCTTCTGTCCGGTGACCACCCAATCCCCGTTTACCTCCCCGTTCACCGGGACCGCCCGGGTGGTGAGGGATGCGAGGTCACTGCCGGATCCGGGTTCTGAGAATCCCTGGCACCACTGCTCGCGCCCGCTGAGCAGGAGCGGGACCATCTCCGCGGCCAGCGCCGGGCGGGCGTAGGAGATCATCGTGGGGGCAAGGACCTCGATCATCGAGTAGATCCCCGGCTCGGCCAGGTCGCGCGTGGCGACCTCCTCGCCGAGCACCGCCCGGAGCAGGGCGGGCCCGCCCAGCCCGCCCACCTCGGCGGGCCAGCCGTAACGTATCCAGCCCGCGTCGTACAGGGCGCGGCGGACCCGGGCCAGCTGGGCGACTTGCCCGTCGAGCGAATGGTCGGGCCCGGGTGACAGGTCATGGTCGGCCAGCCAGGCCTGCAGGCCCGCCCGGAACTCGGCGACGTTCATGTGCCGGCGCGCTTGTAGGCGTGCGGCCGCCCGGAATCGTGCGCTCCGTTCCGGCGGATGAACGTCATGGCCCGGGTCCGCAGCCGCCAGCCTCCGGAGGTCCGCAGGTAGGTGTCGGTGTAGTAGCCGATCCGCATGTCGTGGGTGGCATGGTCGACGAAGCAGAGCGGCTGGGTGCCGGTGGCGGTGTCGCCGGCCAGCTCGATGGCCGCCGTCCCGGTGAGGAACAGCCCCTTGGGGGCGGCCGCGACTAGGGCCGGGAATTCTGCCAGGGGATAGGTGTCGCCGAAGGCGCTGTAGGTGCCGTCGGGGGTGAAGGTGGCCAGCAGCCCGTCGATGTCACCCCGGGTGATGGTCACCGCGTAACGGGCGAGCAGCTGCTGGATCTCCACCAGGTCATCAGCGGACAAAGACGTTCCCGCCCTTCATCACGAACCGCACGTCCTGCGTGACGGTGATGTCCTGCAACGGGTCGCCGGGCACGCCGATGATGTCGGCGAGCAGCCCTTCGGCCAGCCGTCCCCGGTCGGTGACGTCGATCAGCTCGGCGGCCGTGACGGTCGCCGCCCGGAGCACCGCCAGCGGGCTCATCCCGCGGCTGACCAGCGCGACCAGCTCGCTCGCGTTCCGGCCGTGCGGGATCGCCGGGGCGTCGGTGCCGACCGCGATCCGCACCCCCGCCTCGTAAGCGGCTCGCACCGACGTGCGGGCGCGCGGGAACATCTCGGCCGCCTTGGCCTGAAGCTCCGGCGCGGCCTTGGACACGTCCATGCCGTCCGCCAGGAACGTGGTCGGCACCAGGAAGGTGCCGTGCTCGACCATCGCCTCGATCGCCGCCTTGTCGATGAGGAAGCCGTGCTCGATGCAGTCGATGCCCGCCTCGACGGCCGCGCGCACCGCGTCCGCGCCGTGCGTGTGCGCCGCGACCCGCAGGCCGCGCCGGTGCGCCTCGTCCACGATGGCGCGCAGCTCCTCGTCGGAGTAGTGCTGCGCGCCGGGCGCCCCGGTGTGCGACATGACCCCGCCGGAGGCGCACACCTTGATCAGCTTCGCGCCGTGCTTGATCTGGTACCGGACGGCCCGGCGCACCTGGTCGACACCGTCGGCGATGCCCTCCTCCACCGTCAGCGGCAGCACGCCGGGCGCGAACGCCCCGAACATCGTCGGGTCGAGATGCCCGCCGGTCGGGGTGATGGCGTGCCCGGCCGGCACGACCCGGGGACCGTCGATCCAGCCCGCGTCGATCGCCTTGGCCAGCGCGACGTCAAGCAGGTAGCCCCCGGTCTTCACGAACAGTCCCAGGTTGCGGACGGTCGTGAAGCCCGCGCGCAGCGTACGGCGGGCGTTGCCGACCGCGCGCAGCATCCGCAGCGGCGGGTCGTCCTGGACGGGGGAGTACGCAGCCGTCTCGCCGCGTCCGCCCATCAGGAGGTTGACCTCCATGTCCATCAGGCCGGGCAGCAGGATCAGCTCGCCCAGGTCGATGATCTCGCCCTGCGGCGGGCCGCCGACCCCGGCAATGAGGCCTCCCTCGATCCGCACGACCCCCGGGCGGACGATCTCCCCGGAGTCGATGTCGAGCAGCCCCGCGGCCTTGAGCGTGAGCACAGTCAGGCGGTCTCCCTCCCGCGTCCAGGCGTCTCCCTGCCTGCATCCAGGCGTATCCGGCCTACGCCATGAGAATGATATTCTCGAATATGAATAGCAGATTTTCACATCCGGTCCGCGGCGTCAACGCCTCAGCGGATCGAGTTTGGCGAAGTCCCAGCTCACAATCTTCGCCGGGGTGACCAGGAGCCAGCCGTGCCGTCCGTCGTACCGGAAGCGGCCGCCTTGAGCCACAGCGCTGTCCCGTCCCAGACGAACCACAGCGCGCTGACGTGTGGATGGCCGCCCGGGCCCAGGGTGGCGACCCGGCAGACAGGCTGGGTTCGCAGGAACGCGTCCCGCTCCCCGTCGGTCATGGCGATCGCCGCGCCCCTGCGCTGTCCCGTCATCATCGCTCCTCGCGGTACATAGTTGATTCTCCTTCAGGGAGAAGATAGCTTTCTCGTATTGAGAGGAGAACACTCGCCGCCATGACGCCCGCATCGGCCCTGCGACCCGGTGACCAGCTCGCCAGCACCGTCTGCACTACGAGGGTGGTCGTCATCCGCGCCCCCAGGGAGCGCCAGCCGGTGATCGCCTGCGATGGAAGCCCCATGGTTCCCGGACCCGCCGCACCGTCGTCGTCAGCCGCTGATGCCGCCGCGGCCACGCTCATCGGCAAGCGCTACGTGGACGCCTCCGAGACGGTTGAACTCCTCTGCACCTCGTCCGGGGTGGGCGTGCTGAGCTGCGATGGCGCCCCGATGACCGTCAAAGCGGCCAAGCCGCTGCCCGCCTCCGACTGAAGGGCCGCCATGGAACGCGACGACATGATCCTGATCAGCGTCGATGATCACATCATCGAACCGCCGGACATGTTCCTGAATCATCTGCCGGCCCGGTACGCCGACGACGCGCCGCGGCTGGTGCACCGCGACGACGGCACCGACGTGTGGCAGTTCCGCGAGACGGTGATCCCGAATGCGGCGCTGAATGCGGTGGCCGGGCGGCCGAAGGAGGAGTACGGGCTGGAGCCGCAGGGGCTGGATGAGATCCGCCCGGGCTGTTACGACGTGCACGAGCGGGTCAAGGACATGAACGCGGGCGGGATCCTGGCGTCGATGAACTTCCCGTCGTTCCCCGGCTTTGCCGCCCGGCTTTTCGCGACCGAGGACCCGGATTTCTCGAAGGCGCTGGTGCAGGCATACAACGACTGGCACATCGACGAGTGGTGCGCGGCGTATCCGGGCCGGTTCATCCCGATGGCGCTGCCGGTGATCTGGGATCCTTCAAGCTGCGCGGCCGAGGTGCGGCGGGTGGCGGCCAAGGGCTGCCTGTCGCTGACGTTCTCCGAGAACCCCGCGGCGATGGGGTACCCGAGCTTCCACAGCGAGCACTGGGATCCGCTGTGGCGGGCGCTGTGCGACACGGGCACCGTGCTGAACGTGCACATCGGATCCTCGGGACGGCTGGCGATCCCGGCGGTGGACGCGCCGCCGGATGTGATGATCACGCTGCAGCCGATGAACATCGTCTCGGCCGCGGCGGACCTGCTGTGGTCACGGGTGATCAAGCAGTTCCCCGAAATCAAGATCGCGCTGTCCGAGGGCGGGACGGGCTGGATCCCGTACTTCCTGGAGCGGGTAGACCGGACCTTCGAGATGCACGCGACCTGGACGCTGCAGGACTTCGGCGGCAAGCTCCCGTCGGAGGTCTTCCGCGAGCACTTCCTCACCTGCTTCATCAGCGATCCCCTCGGGATCAGGCTCCGCCACGATATCGGCATCGACAACATCTGCTGGGAGTGCGACTACCCGCACAGCGACTCCATGTGGCCCGGCGCGCCCGAGCAGCTCTGGGAAGTCCTGCAGGCCTGCCAGGTGCCCGATGAGGACATCAACAAGATGACCCATGAGAACGCGATGCGCTGGTATCACTTCGAGCCGTTCGCCCACGTCCCGCGCGAGCAGGCCACCGTGGGCGCGCTGCGCAAGCAGGCCGAGGGGCACGACATCTCCATCCGTTCCCGCAGCCACCGCATCATCAACCCGGAAGAAAAACTCGAGGGCTACCGGATGCGCGCCCGCGCCGCCGTCGCGGCGGCGGCCCGCTCCTGACGCCGGCCCGCTCCTGACGCCGGCCCGCTCCTGACGCCGGCCCGCTCCTGACGCCGGCCCGCTCCTGACGCCGGCCTGCTCCTGACGCCGGCCTGCTCCTGATGATCGGCTGCCTCGGAACTTGCTGAATTTGTCATCGCCTCTGCCGCGGCCCGCGGAAAGGTGAGATTACGCCCCGGTTACCCTTGTCACATCCCCATAACTAATCTAATGTGCGTTCAGTAGGTTGGTTGAAGGGAGCCGGATGCCCGATCAGAGGCCCAACGCCCCGCTCCTGACCAAGGAGAAGGACCGCAGGCAGCAGATCCTGGCCGTGCGGTGCCGGATGCCCGCGACGCTGCCGATACCGACCGTTCGTGCGGCAGAACCTTGATCCTGATACTCCGTTGCATGGACGTTTCTCGCGTAGGTACCGGGCGACGGTGGAGGCCGTGGCGGAGAGGATCCGCCGGGGCCAGTGGCCAGGCCGGTATCGCGCTGAGATGTATCCGGCCGTCAAGGCCGTGGAGATCATCGCCTTTCTGTACCGGATGGAGACTTCATGGTTGTTCGATCCTTCGGTTCCGCTAACCGCGGTCTTCTAGGAGCACAACAGGTCGCTGGTGCTGAGTCCGAGGCGTCGTTGCTCCGGCACTCGCTGAGGCCCCGGCTCGCGGCGATCGCGCCGAGCGTGGTGGAGGCGGTGCGGTTCGCCGGGGGCTGGCTGTTCGATCAGGTGATGGCCGGATGGGACGTCACGGTGCTGACCTCCGGTGATGCCGATACCCGGCCGGCGCATATCCTCGGGGCCCGCGTCGCGGACCTGGAAATGGTGCTGGCCCGGCGGGTGCGGGGGTCGTGCCTGCAGGGCATTGCGCTCCGGGCAGATCTGTACGGATCCGACGCGCGGGTGCGCCGGATGGTGGACGAGGCCCAGGAGGGCCTGGCTGAGATCAGGCTGTGGGGTGAAGGCTGGCCGTCCGAGCTGAACGGCGGGGCCGGGCCGGTGCGGTATCAGCTGAGCGTGGCCGCGCGGGCCTTCAAGGCCCAGGCTCTGGCCGCCGCCGCCATCCCCGCTGACCTCGCCCAGGACACCGAGGAGTTCTGCAGTACGGGTCGGCGATCGAGTCTGGTCCTCACCCGGTAGGCAGGTACCGGTCCGGCGACCGCCGGCCGGATATAGGCGCACGCCGGGCCGGCGCTTCTGCGCACGCCGGGCCGGCGCTTCTGCGCGCGATAAGCACGCTAGCCATTCCGGCCGCCGCCGCCACCGCCCAGGCCGCACGGTGACGGGCGGTGCCGCGAGTAGCTGAGGGCGAGATGGTATATGGATTCTCACTAGTGAGAATGCTATTCTTCGACCAGATCATCTCGCCGGGCCTCCAGGAGCCGCCGCCGTGCAACCACTGCGGGGAATCGTTGTCGTAGCCGTGGAGCAGGCGGTCGCTGCCCCCATCTGCACCCGCCATCTGGGTGATCTCGGCGCCCGGGTGGTCAAGGTGGAGAACCGGGCGGGCGGCGACTTCGCCCGGGACTACGACGATGTGGTCGCCGGCATGAGCGCGTACTTCGCCTGGGCGAACCGCAACAAGGAATCGGTTGCCCTGGACCTGAAGCATCCGCTCGGCCTGGAGGCGCTGGCCCGCCTGGTCCGGCGAGCCGACGTGGTGGTGCAGAACCTGGCGCCCGGCGCGGCCACCCGCCTGGGCCTCGATCCGGCGGAAATGCGCGCATCGCGCCCTGAGCTGATCACCGTGGATATCTCCGGTTTCGGCCAGGGCGGCCCTTATGCCCAGGGGCGGGCATACGACCTGCTGATCCAGGCCGAGGCCGGCTCCTGTGCCATCACCGGCACGCCAGGGCAGCCCGCCAAGCCGGGTATCCCGCTCGCCGACATCGGTGCCGGGATGTACGCGCTGTCGAGCATCCTGGCCGCCTTGTTCGTCCGCGAACGCACCGGCCAGGGGACGGCGATCTCGGTGGGCCTGTTCGACTCGGTGGCGGAGTGGATGGGCTACGCGCTGAACCTGGCCCGCTACGGGGGCTTCGACCTTGAGCCGAACGGCGTGAGCTCGCCGGCGGTCGCGCCTTACGGCGCCTACCCGACCGCGGACCGGCAGACGCTGGTGCTCGGCACGACCAACGACCGGGAGTGGCGGCGGCTAGCGCTGGAGGTGCTGCACCGGCCTGATCTCGCGGACGCCCCTCGTTATGCGCACAACCGCGACCGCGTGGCGCACCGAGCGGAACTCGACGCGGTGATCGGCGAATGGGCGGCGGGACTCTCGCTGGCCGACTGCCGGAAAGCGGCTGAGGCCGCCGGGCTCGGGCATGCGAGGCTCAACCGGCCGACCGAGGTCCTCAGCCATCCCCAGCTGCAGGAACGCGCGAGGTGGCAGGAGATCGGCTCGCCCGTCGGCCCGGTGCTCGGGCTGCTGCCCCCGCCGGAATCAGCCGACTGGGACTGGCGCCTGGATCCGATCCCGGCTCTCGGCGAGCACACCGAGCCCGTGCTGCGCGAGCTGGGTTTCAGCACCGAGGATCTTGCCGTCATGAGGGCCGAAGACGTCATCGGCCACAGATCGCAGGAGTGAGAGATGCCCCGATCCGCACCGAAGCGCTCACTGCTTTCCTGGCTGCTGCACCGTCTCGGCCCCCCGCCGCCGCCCCCCGGGGCTACTTCAGCAAGAGCTGGAGTTCCGGTGCGCGGCACCGGGCCATCGCCGGGCGCGGGACGGCGGGCCGCCACCGCGGAACCGGCCCGGCCCGGCGCCCTGCCGCCTAGCGCAAGGTGCCGGGCGCCCGCCCTGGGCTCAACTAATGACTTTGCGCGAAGGGCTGAACCACGCATCGTAACCCTGCGCCGAGAACACGGGCTTCTTCCGCCGAAGGTACGCATCTGCCATGCTGTGCGTTCCGGTGACAGACGGCACGCGATCCCAGCGCAGGGCCGGGCGTTTCCGGGAACGCTCCGCCGGCAGCATGCCCTTCTCCGCGCCGTTTCCTGTACGGCAAAATTTTTCCGCTCAGGAAACGGCGGCAAGGCCCGTAGGTGCGCTCCGCGGGCTGGTGCCAGGATCCGTAGCCGAAGGTCCCATTCAGCCAGATGATCACCCGATCATGGTATGAGCCCAGGCCGAATACCGGGTGCGGGCCGGGCCGCCGCCTCCGCGGAGCGGGAGCAGGGCGGTCTCCTATGCTGGCGTCGTGCACCTGGGCCTTATCGCCATCGTGGTCAGTGACTACGACCCGGCTATCAGCTTCTTCGTGGACGCGCTGGGTTTCGAACTCGTGGAGGACTCCCCGGCCCTGACGAACGACGGGCGCCCCAAGCGGTGGGTGGTAGTCCGGCCGCCCGGTGCCGCGACCGGCCTGCTGCTCGCCCGGGCTGACGGGGAAGACCAGGCCGTCATCGTCGGGAAGCAAGCCGCCGGCCGGGTGGGTTTCTTCCTCAACGTTGAGGACTTCGATGCCGCGTACGCGCGGATGGCCGCCGCGGGCGTGCAGTTCCTCACGGCACCGCGCACCGAACCCTACGGCCGCGTCGCCGTGTTCCTCGACATCGCCGGCAACAAATGGGACCTTATAGGGCCCGCGGCCTAAGACCGGCAGCTCACGCCAGCACGAGGAAAGGGATCACGCAGGCCGTACTCAGATGGCGTTCTTGGCCCGGACCGCGGACAGGAATGAGGCATAGCTCCAGGACAGGTTGCTGACGCTCTTCTCGTAGCCGGTTACGGCGTCGAACTGCTCGCTGAGCTCGAGACGATCGCTGTGGAAGACGATCGCCTGCAGCATCTGGTCCCCGGCCCCCTGAAGCGCTGCCGCGGCGGAGGCCGGCGTGGTCGACGCATCGACTCCGATCTGGCTGAAGAAGCTGGCCGAGAGATCGTCGAGCGGGATCGTCGCGGCGGTGGTGACCTGCTTGGCCAGGCGGTAGTACAGCTCGGCGAAGTTGGCTGTGGACACCGCCCAGGGGTGGTCGCCGACCTGCGCATCGGTGTCACCGTCGTACACGTCCCCTGGATAGCGCCCGAGCAGGGGACCCATGCCGCGTTGCTGATCGTCCCCGTTGATCGGGTAGTGGTACTTCGAGGCGGGGTCGGCCCACTGGCTGCGCACCTGTGCGGCCGTCGCGAGCAGCCTGGTGTCAGTGATGGCGATGCCGCCGTAGACCGCGGCCATTACCACGTCGATGTTGGGGTCATAGGGAGCTCTGTAGTCGGTCGGGACGGGCAGCATCGACTGGTAGTACTGACCATCCCAGTGACCTGCCAGGGCGTTCTCAAGCCACGGTATGGCGGCGTCCATCCAGCCCGGCACCGGGATGCCGACGGTGTTGGCCGTGACCGCCTGGAAGCACCGCAGCTGCACGGAACGCGCGAAGAACGAGGCGCCGTACTCCTCTTCCCAGAGGTTGTAAGTCTGGCCTTGATAGGCGTTCTGCAAGAAGTTCAGGTTTGCCGTGATCACGGCGTTTGCGGTTCCTTGTGCCGCCGCGTCCAGCTGGGCGTACAGCTGCAGGATCGCCAGTGTCTGCAGGGCCGGCCCGTCGGTCTGGTCCGTCCAGCTCCGCGGCGTGCCATTGATCAAGAACGCCGCGCGATCGAAGTCGCCGCCGGAGTCCTGGCAGATCCGCGCGAACTGCACGTAGTCGGCCAGCGGCTGGCTGGTGGGCAGCGGGCCCGCGGCCAGCTCCATCGCGACGATAGCGGCGTCGCGGGTCCAGTTGTAGACGTAGTCCTGTGACACATGCGTGACGCTGTTCTCCCACGACGGCGAAGCGAGCACGCACCCCGGCTTCGATATGACACCCGCGTTAACCGGATCCTCGAACACGAACCCGTCCGAGGCCACGTTGCGGTACATCAGCCAGAACATGTACGGCGCGACCGCTGCCGGGGCTGGCTGGGCTAGCGCAGGCTTTACCAAGCTATATTGCAATACGCTCATCTGGAGAACCCCCTCGCTGGCGCGAGCCTAACGCGAGAAGTGGGCGCCGGCAAGAGTGCGGCGCCCGGTAAAAGTCGCGCGGCCTCGGTACAACCGATTGCCGGCCGGCGTAAAGAAGTCGGTCGCGCCTGAGTTCATGAGTCAAAACATGCCAATACGCTTCCGTATGATCAGTATGGCGTTTCAGTTACTTACGGAAAAACAGGCGTTCCCTCGTCTCAGGGGCCACGGAGACCAGTTTTGAACTCTTCAGCCGCCCGGCGCGCCAAGGACGAGGTTGGCGGGTGGCAGATACGGCTCGGGAGAGGCTGCTATAAGACAGTCTCGGAATGACCGGCGGAACCCGAAGCGAAATTCCCCGTTTATCCAGGATAAAACGTCCGGCGCGCTAGTCAGTTGGGTTCCAGCAGCCTGCGGAAATTGAATCTGCAAAGGCATGGTTGTTAGCTGATGGCCAAGGAATATGCCCGGGTGATCATCTCGTGCGGCTAGGCAGGAAACCGGCCATCGTGACGCTGCGATCACTGAGTGATTCGCTGCGTGGCCAGGGTCTGCCCTGCCGATCGGAGCCGGTCGGCGAGCGCGGTGCCCATCGCCGTGGCGGGTGTCAGGACGCCGGCCCGGTCGGGCAAGCGGTCCCGGTCCAGGGCGAGGCACAGGGCGCTTTCGCCGAGCATCACCGACGTGGCGGCATACCCAGGGTCTCCCCGCGCTTCGATCGTGCCCAGGTACCGCGCGCCCGCCGAGGTGCGCGTGTGGATCTGCATGCGGAACAAGCCCGTGCGGCGGGTCTTGCCGCCGGGCCCCTGGCCGGGTGCGGGCAGCAGCCGGCCGAGCAGCGCCCGGGACGGCCCGAACGCGAGCCACGCCTCAGCTGCCTTCACCCCGGCGCTGACCGCGGCGCCCAGCATGGGCGCGGCCGGGCCGGTGCCGAACCCGGTGACCTCCCGGTAGCGGAACCGCCGCCCGTAGGCCCAGTCCTGCAGGGCGTTGCTGCGACGCACCACGCGGGTGTTGATCCCGGCCATGACGAACGGGCCCACCCATCTCCGCAGGTCACCGTCATAGCGGACCCAGTCCAGGTCACGCTCGTCGCCCAGGTCGGGTTCGGCGGGGCGATCAGGGCTGAGCGCATAGGGGTCCCGGACCACCTGACGGCGCTCGGCGCTGGCCCGCACTTCGTCCTGCTGCCCCATCATCGACGCCAGGGTCCCGCCGCTGACACCGCCCTTCAACGCCGTCACGACCAGCGTCGTGTCCTGCAGGTCACCGGCGTTATCGGCGCGCGCAGCGTGATGCAGCAGCAGCGTGCCCAGGTCGGACGGAACCGAGTCGAACCCGCAGCAGTGCACGATGCGCGCGCCCGCGCCGGCCGCCATGTCGTGACAGCGGTCGATGCTGTCCCGGATGAACAGCACTTCGCCGGTCAGGTCCGCGTAGTCGGTCCCCGCGGCGGCGCAGGCCTCCACGAGCCCGATTCCCCGGCCGTAGTAGGGCCCCACCGTGCTCACCACCACCCGGGCCGCCCGCGTCAGCGCCGCCACCGACACCGGATCGGCCGAATCGGCGGTCAGCAGCGGCCACGCCGCAGCGGCCGGCCCCAGTCGCTCCCGGACCTCAGCCAGCCGCCGCGCCGACCGGCCGGCCAGCCCGATGCGGACGCCGCCGGGCGCATGACCGGCCAGGTAGCCGGCCACCAGCCGTCCGGCGAAGCCGGTGGCGCCGAACACCACGACATCCAGCTCACGGTCCCCGCTCACCCGTTCATCCTAGACAGGCCGGCCTAGCCTGTCCCGGCCCAGCAGGGTTCAGGAGGCGCTGATGGTGGCCGGGTCGGCCGGGGTGAAGCCGTAGACCCGGGCGGCGTTGCCGACGGTGATCTTGTGCTGGGTGTCGGCGGGCAGGTGGGCGAGCCACTTGCTGGCCATCGCGACGGTGTCGGGCCAGGTGGAGTCCGAGTGCGGGTAGTCGCATTCGAGCATGACGTTGTCCTCGCCGACGATGTCCAGCAGCCGCAGCCCGGCCTGGTCCTCGATGAAGCAGCCGTAGACGTGATCGGCGAACAAGGCGCGGATGTCGGTGTCCAGGTCGAAGCTGGCGGCGGTCTTGGCCTCGCCGCGCTCGTGCGCGGCGTTCATGCTGATGTCGAAGCGGGAAGCCCAGAACCGCTGCTTGTCGATGACCTGCTCGGCCCGCTCGAGGAAGTAAGGGATCCAGCCGATTGAGCCTTCCGACAAGGCGATCTTCAAGCCCGGGAACCGGGCGAAGTTGCCCGAGAACAGCCAGTCCAGCAGCGTGCCGGCCTGGTTGGCCGCCGGGGAGTAGGCCATGAACGCCAGCGTCGGCATGTCGTCGGAGGTGCGGATCAGGTTGGAGGAGGACCCCACGTGCATCGACACGACCAGGCCGGCCTCCTCGCAGGCCCGCCAGACCGGGTCCCAGTGGCCGCTGTGGATCGAGGGCAGCCCCAGCTTGGTCGGGTTCTCCGAGAACGCGATCGACTTGGCGCCGCGGGCGGCGGTGCGCTCGATCTCGGCTGCGGCCGCTGCCGGGTCCCACAGCGGGATGATCATCATCGGGATGAACCGGCCCGGGTAAGCGGCGGCGAACTCCTCCAGGACGAAGTCGTTCCACGCCCGCACGCAGAGCAGCGCCAGCTCCTTGTCCTTGGCCTCGTGGAAGACCTGGCCGCAGTAGCGGGGGAACGACGGGAACAGCAGGGAGGCCAGCACGTGGCCGGCGTTCATGTCCGCCACCCGGGCCGCGGGGTCATAGCAGCCCGGCCTCATGTCGTCGTAGCTGATCGGCTCGGGGGAGAACTCCTCCCGCCGCTTGCCGGCCACGGCGTTCAGGCCGGTGGTGACGATCTGCCGGTCCTCGTAGGCCCAGAACTCCGAGCCGCCCTCGCGGACGATCCGCGGCCCGGTTTCCCGCCACCGCTCAGGCAGGCGTTCCTGCCACAGCCGGGCCGGCTCGATGAGGTGATCATCCACCGAAATGAACCAGCTGAACGACATCAGACCTCCCGAAGAAAGCGAACGCTCACATAGCATCGTAGCACCGGGCCGCCCGCGCGCCACCGGCCGGAGCTGGCGGTCCCCAGCTGGCGGTCCTTCAGCTGGCGGTCCTTCAGTCCGTGTTGATCCACACCGACTTGACGTTGAGGTACTCGTCGAGCGACTGCTGGCCCATCTCCAGGCCCCAGCCGCTCATCTTGTAGCCGCCGAAGGGAACGGCGGGGTCGAAGAGCAGCATCGTGTTGACCCACACCGTCCCGGTCCGCAGCTCGCTGGCCAGCCGGTGGGCCTTGCCGACGTCCCGCGTCCAGATGCCGCCCGCCAGCCCGTAGGTCGTGTCGTTCGACCGGGCGGCGACTTCGGCGAGGGAGTCGAACGGCAGCACGCACGCGACCGGGCCGAAGATCTCCTCCCGGGCCACCCGCATGTCGTCCCGCACGTCCGCGAAGACGGTGGGGGCGACGAAATACCCGTTGGCCAGGTCCTCGGTCTCCAGGCGCCTGCCGCCGGCCGTGGTGCGCGCGCCTTCGGCGCGTCCCACCTCGAGATAGCCGGTGACGCGCTCGAGCTGCTCCGCCGACACGACCGGTCCGATCCGGGTTTCCGGGTCCAGGCTGTTGCCGACCTTCAGGCCGTCCGCGAACGCCGACATGCCGTCGACGAACTCGTCGTAGATGGCCCGTTCGACGTAGATGCGGGTGCCCGCACAGCAGACCTGACCGGAGTTCGCGAACACGCCCATGGCCGCTCCGGGCACGGCGCGGGCCAGGTCGGCATCGGCGAACACGACGTCAGGGGATTTCCCGCCGAGCTCGAGCGACACCCGCTTGAGGTTGCCGGCCGCAGCGTGGATGATCCGCCGGCCGGTCGCGGTCGACCCGGTGAACGCCACCTTGTCGACACCGGCGTGCTCCACCAGGGCCGCGCCGACGCATCCGCCGAAGCCCGTCACGATGTTCACCACGCCGTCGGGCAGCCCGGCTTCCGTCAGCAGTTCCCCGATGCGCAGCGCGGCGAGGCTGGCTTCCTCGGCGGGCTTGAGCACCATCGTGCACCCGGTGGCGAGCGCCGGCGCGATCTTCCAGATCGCGTTGCTGATCGGCCGGTTCCACGGGACGATCGCGGCGACCACCCCCACCGGCTCCTTGAGGGTGTAGCTCAGCACCGAACCCGGGATCGAGTTCGGGATGGTCTCACCGTGGATCTTCGTCGCCCACCCGGCGAAGTAGCGCAGCACCTCCGCCTCCCAGGCGGGCGCAGAACCAGGGCGCCGCCGGCCGATCGGCGAGCCCATGTCGAGCACCTCGAGCAGCCGGAGCTCTTCGTAGTGGGCCTGCACCGCGTCCGCGAGCGCCCACAGCAGCGCCTGGCGGTCCCGCGGCTTCATGCGCCGCCACGGACCCTCGAACGCCGCCCGGGCCGCGGCGACCGCGCGGTCGGCATCGGCCGCGTCCGCCTCGGCCAGGTCGGCGATCACCTCCCCGGTCGACGGGTTGACGCTGGGAAACGTCTGGCCGGACGCCGCCTGCGCCCACTGGCCGCCGATCAGCAGCCCCTTGGGACGGCCGTCGAGGAACGGAGAGAAGGGGGAAGGGGAGGTGGGTGGGGGGCCAGTGCGAACCGGTGTCGACATGGAGACTCCATCGTGGCGAGGCGGGCGAGGCGCGGGCGCACGACCTCAAGTAAAAGGGTGCTTACTCATCCTAAGCTCCGGCCGCCCGCTGTAGAAAGTAATCGTTCACCCTGTTACTGTGCGGTTAACCATGCTCCGCCCGCAGTGCCCCATCGCACGGTGCCTGATCGCGCGGGGCCCGAACACCAGGGGAAGCGATGGAGCAGACTTCGGCCCTCCCCGACGACTGGTGCCTGCACCACTTCGATCACCTGTCCGGCGAGCTAGCCGCCACGATGCCGCAGACTATGGCACGCATGCGCGAGCTGTGTCCCGTGGCCCGCAGCGAGGAGTACGGCGGCTTCTGGGTGGTGACGAGGTACGAAGACGCACTCAGCGTCGCCCAGAACTGGGAGGTGTTCAGTTCCGCGCACGGCCTGTCGATATCCCGGGCGCCCACCGTGGTCCGGAACCCTTCCGGTCGAGGCCGACCCGCCGGAGCAGCGCATCTTCAAGCGCCTCATCAACCCCTTCTTCACCCCCGCGGCCGTGGCGGAGTGGGAGCAGCCGACCCGTGCCCTGGTGACCCGTCTCATCGACGCCTTCATCGAGGACGGGGCCTGCGATTTCATGGCCGCTTTCGCCCGGCCGTTCCCCAGCCTGGCGTTCTTCGAGCTCGCTCTCAACGCGCCTGCCGGGGACCTCGACCGGGTCGCGTACCTGGCGTCGAAGTCGTCGACGCCGAACGATCCGGAAGCCCGCGAGTGCTGGCTCGGCCTGTACCACTGGATCAGGGACTTCGTCGGCCAGCGGCGCGGTCAGCCGCCGCGCGGCGACGTCGTCGACGCGGTGCTGGCCGCCTCGATCGACGGCCGGCCCATCACCGAGGACGAGGTCATCGGCACGGTGCAGCTGCTCATCCTCGGCGGCCTCGAGACCACGGCCGGCGCGCTGGGGCTGATGCTCGGTAGGTTCTGCGCCCAGCCGGAGATTCCCGCGCTGCTGCGCCGCGAGCCGGAGCTGATCCCGAACGCCGTTCACGAACTGCTCCGCCTCGACCCTCCGTTCGTCTCGGTCGGCCGCACGGCCGTGCGCGACGCCGAGCTCGGCGGCCGCCTGATCAAGGCGGGCGACAAGGTCCTGATCCACTGGGCCTCGGCCAACCGGGACCACGGGGAGTTCGGCCATCCGGACGGCTTCGACCTCGGCCGCGAGCGGAACCGGCATTTCAGCTTCGGGGTCGGGCCGCACCGCTGCGCCGGCTCCAACCTCGCCCGGATGAACCTGCGGATAGCCCTGGAAGAACTGCTCAGGCGCCTGGACGAGATCAGGCTGGCCGACGGCGCCGACATCCGCTATCACGCCGGCCTGACCCGCTCGCCGGTGCGCCTGCCCATCACGTTCCGGCCCGTCACGCCCGGGCCCGTCACGCCCGGGCCGGGTGAACGTGAGGCGGCTTGACGGCTAGCAGCCTGCGCAGACCAGGCGGCGGGCGACATAGACGTCGCCCCCGGCGAGGATCATCGTCAGGGCCGAGGAGATCTGCACCGCGGGCCCGAGGCCGCTGTCGCGGACCAGCCGGGCCTGCACGTTGTACGGCCCGATCGTCAGCGCGACCGGCCCGGCGGGTCTTCTCCGGCGTCGGGGCGGCTCCGGGAAGCACCACTTCCACGGGCCTTCCGGCGTGGTGAAGCACAGTTCGATGTACTCGGGCCGGGCGGGGCAGCGGCGGACGTGCTCGAGCGTGGCCGGCACGAACGGCTCCTCCAGGCTCGGACCGGCAAAGCAGGACGCCTGCACCATAGGCCCATCCTAATCAAGTAAACGTTCACTCATTTACTAGCCTAGCATCATCCGGCGCCGGCGCGCCGGACGGGTCAGGGTCCGCCCTATCGCCAGGGGTTCTGAGGGCTTGACCCGGCGCCGATATTCATGTCAGATTGCTGACATGAATATCGGCGCTGCCCCGGTCACCAGCACGAGCGACGTGTCCTACGACCCTTACAACGTCAACACGAATGCCGACCCGTACCCGGTGTACCGCCGCCTGCGCGAGGAGGCACCGCTGTACTACAACGAGCAGCACGACTTCTACGCGCTCAGCCGCTTCGACGACGTGGACCGCGTGCTGTCCGACCCGCAGACCTACATCTCGGGACGGGGCGTCGTCCTCGAGATGATCAAGGCGGACATCGAGTTCCCGCCCGGCGTGCTCATCTTCGAGGACCCGCCGACGCACACCACCCACCGCAGGCTGCTGTCCGGGGTGTTCACGCCGCGGAAGGTGACCGCCCTGGAGCCCAAGATCCGCGAGTTCTGCGCCCGGTGCCTGGACCCCCTGGTCGGCGCCGGGCGGTTCGACTTCGTCGCCGATATCGGCGCGCTGGTGCCGATGTGGACGATCGGCATGCTGTTCGGCATCCCGGAGCAGGACCAGGTGTTCATCAGGGACCGCGGCAACGAGAACCTGCGCACCGAGGCCGGGCAGCCGATGGAGACCAGGGTCGACAGCGGCGAGGTCTTCGCCGACTACCTCGACTGGCGCGCCGAGCACCCGTCCGACGACATCATGACCGACCTGCTCCAGGCCGAGTTCGACGACGAGACCGGGACGCGGCGGCGGCTGACCCGCGAGGAGATCCTCACCTACATGGCCGTGGTCGTGGGCGCGGGCAACGAGACCACCAACCGCCTGATCGGCTGGGCCGGGAAGGTGCTGGCCGACCACCCGGACCAGCGGCGCGAACTGGCCGCCGATCCCGCCCTCATCCCCGGCGCCGTCGAGGAGCTGCTCCGCTACGAGCCGCCAGGGACGCACATCGCGCGGTACGTGACGCGGGACGTCGAATGGCACGGGCAGCAGGTGCCCGCGGGCAGCGCCCTGCTCCTGCTGGTCGCCTCGGCGAACCGCGACGACCGGCGCTACCCCGACGGCGACCGGTTCGACATCCACCGGGAGTTCCGGCTGGGCCTGACGTTCGGCCGCGGCATCCACTACTGCCTGGGCGCCGCGCTGGCCCGGCTGGAGGGGCAGGTCGCCCTGGAGGAGATCCTGAGGCGGTTCCCTGAATAGGAAGTCGACACCGAGGCCGCCAGGCTCTCCCCGACGTCCACGGTCCGCGGCTGGGAAACGCTCCCGGTCGTCATCCCGCCAGCAAACGAGACGAGGTAACGATGCCTGGACGAGTCGAGGGCAAGGTCGCCTTCATCACCGGCGCGGCCCGCGGCCAGGGCCGCAGCCACGCGCTGCGGCTGGCGCAAGAGGGCGCGGACATCATCGCGGTGGACATCTGCGGGCCGGTCGACGGGGTCATGTACCCGATGCCGGGTCCGGGGGACCTGGCCGAGACCGCCAAGGAGGTCGAGGCGCTGGACCGGCGCATCGTCGCCACCCAGGCCGACGTGCGTGACTTCGAGGCGCTGAAGGCCGCGGTCGACGACGGCGTGGCCCAGCTCGGCCGGCTGGACATCGTGGTGGCCAACGCCGGCATCGGCGCCCTGGGAGCCAGCCTGGCCAAGATGGACTCCAAGACCTGGCAGGACACGATCGACATCAACCTGACCGGGGTCTGGCTCAGCGCCAAGGCGGGGATCCCGCACCTGATCGCGGGCGGCCGCGGCGGGTCGATCGTGCTGACCAGCTCCGTCGGCGGGGTGAAGGGGTTTGAGGGCGCGGGCCACTATGTCGCCGCCAAGCACGGCGTGATCGGGCTGATGCGCACGCTGGCGCTGGAGATGGCGCACCAGAAGATCCGGGTCAACACCATCATGCCCACCCAGGTGAACACGCCGATGGCGGTGAACGAGGGGACGTTCCGCCTGTTCCGGCCCGACCTGGAGAACCCGACCATAGACGACTTCGCGGTCGCCTCCGCGATGACGAACCCGCTGCAGGTCCCGTGGATGGAGCCGGAGGACATCAGCAACGCGGTGCTGTTCCTGGCCTGCGACGAGTCCCGCTACATCACCGGCGTGGCGCTCCCGGTCGATGCGGGCTCCATGGTCAGGTAAGTTCCTCGATCAGGCCGAGGACCCGGTCCGGGGTCAGCGGCTGGGCGGTGATCCGGGCGCCGAGCGGCGCCAGCGCGTCGCGGACCGCGTTCACCAGCGCCGCCGGGGACGCGATGGCGCCGCCCTCGCCCATGCCCTTGTAGCCGCCGGGCGTCGGGCCCGGCGTCACCACGTGGCCGTACTCAAGCTCGGGTACCTCGGCCGCGGTCGGCAATTGGTAGTCAAGGAACGTGGTGGGCAGCGGGTTGCCCTCGGCGTCGTAGATCATGTGCTCGTAGAAGACGCCGCCGATGCCCTGGACGACGCCGCCGGCGATCTGGCCCTCCACCACCATCGGGTTGATCATGTTGCCGCAGTCCTCGCTGACCACGTAGCGCAGGATCCGCACCACGCCGGTGGCTGGGTCCACCTCGACGGTGCAGGCGTGGGCCGCGTTGGAGAAGTTGATCATCGGAGCCTGGTAGCGCTCGGACACCTCGAGCCCGGCGGGCGTGCCCGGCGGCAGCGAGGCCGGGTTGAGGTAGGCGGCGGCGGCCACTTCGGCCAGCGGCAGGCCGGTGTCCGGGTCGCCGGCCACCGAGATCCTGCTGTCGGCCATGGCCAGGTCGGCCGGGCTGGCCTCAAGCAGCGCGGCGGCGATAGCCAGCACGCGCTCGCGCATGCTGACGGAGGCCTGTATGGCGGCGCCGCTGGCGATCGAGGCGCTCCGGCTGCCGGCCGTGCCCGGGCCGTAGGGGGTGACGGCGGTATCGCCCTGGATGAGGTGCACGTCGTCCAGGGCGGCGCCGAGGTGGTCGGCGACCACCTGGACAAGGGTGGTCTCCAGGCTCTGGCCGTGGCTGCCGGTGCCCATCAGCACGTTGACGGTGCCGCTCGGCTCAATGCGGATGGTGGCGGCCTCGGTGGCCAGGATGCCGGGCGCCCCCAGCGGCTCGATGTACGCCGACATCCCGATGCCGACCAGCCTGCCCTCCGCGCGGGCCCGCTGCTGGAACGCCCGGAACTCGTCGTACCCGATGAGCTCGGCGGCCTGCTCAAGAGTCTGCGCCGGGCTCACCGTCTCGTACGTCAGGCCGATCGCGGTGGTGAACGGCAGGTCGCCCGGCCCGATCACGTTACGGCGGCGCAGCTCCAGGGGATCGAGGCCGAGCTCGGCGGCGGCCACGTCCATCATCTGCTCGCGCGCGGTGGTCTCGATCATCCATGGCCCGCGGTAGGCGCACCGGCTGCAGGTGTTGGTGTAGAAGGCCTGGCCGGTGCCGGCGTACGACCCGATCCGGTAGGGGCCGGGGAAGACGACCATCGCGGCCAGGAGCATGGATCCGGAGCCCGACCCCGGGAACGCGCCGACGTTCTCCACCAGGTGAGAGCGGGCGGCGAGCACGCGGCCCTCGGCATCCAGCGCGAAGGAGACCCGCATGCTCTGGTCACGGGCGTGGCCGCCGGCGATGAGGTTCTCGCCGCGGTCCTCGATCCACTTCACCGGGCGGCCGAGCTTGCGCGCGGCGGCGACCACCGCGATCTCGTCGTTCACCGGGAACACCTTCTGCCCGAAGCTGCCCCCGACGTCGCCCATGACCACCCTGATCCGGTCCTCGGGGATGCCGAAGTACCGGGAGTAGAACAGCCGCACCTCGTGCACGCCCTGGCCGGAGATGACCAGCTCGAGCCGGTCGCTCCAGCGGTCCCACGAGGCGACCAGGCCCCGGGTCTCCATCGGCACCGGCAGGTAGCGGTGCTGCCCGAACGTCCCGGTGATCACGTGCGCGGCCGACGCGAACACCTCGTCCACGTCGGGGCGCGGCATCTCGGGCAGCTCGTCGGCCACGTTCGTGCCGAGCTCGGGATGCACCACCGGGGTGCCCCCGGCGCCCGCGGCGGCCGGGTCGAGCACCGGCGGCAGCGGGTCGATGTCCACGTCGACCAGTTCGGCGCCGTCCTCGGCGAGGTACCGGGTCTGCGCGACCACCAGGGCCATGACGTCACCGGTGAACCGCACGTCGCCCTCGGCGAGCAGCCGGTGCGGCGGGCCGCCGGACGGGCCGATCATGGTCTTCCAGAACGGCCGCCCCGGCTCGTTCAGGTCCGCCGCGGTGTACACCGCGACCACCCCGTCCAGCGCCCGGGCGGCGCTGGTGTCGATGCCGCGGATGGCGCCGCGGGCGACCGGGCTGCGCACGAACGCCGCGTGCAGCATGCCGGGCAGCACGACATCGTCCACGTACCGGCCGCGCCCGGCCAGCAGCCGCGGGTCCTCCCGGCGCCGGACCGACTGGCCCACCCACCGCGCCGCGATGCCGCCGCGTCCCTCCCGCTCGCTCATCCCTGACCCTCCTGCTCCTCGCGGCGCAGCCGGGCCGCGAGCCGGACTGCCCGGACGATGCCCTGGTAGCCCGTGCAGCGGCAGAGGTTGCCGCTCAGCGCCTCCCGGATCTGCTCGTCGTCCGGGTCGGGGCACTCGTCCAGGAACGCGGTGATCGACACCACGAACCCGGGGGTGCAGAAGCCGCACTGCAGGCCGTGTTCCTCCCAGAAGGCGCGCTGCACAGGGCCGAGCGACCCCTGCTCCTCGCCCGCCAGCCCCTCGACGGTGGTGACCTCGCTTCCGTCCGCCTGCACCCCGAACATCAGGCAGGAACGGACCGCGTCCCCGTCCACAAGCACGGTGCACGACCCGCAGACGCCGTGCTCGCACGCCAGGTGGGTGCCGGTCAGCAGGAGGTCCTGCCGCAGCAGGTCGGCGAGCGTCTTGCGCGGCTCCACCCGGACCCGGCGCCGCTGGCCGTTCACGGTCAGCGTCACCTCGTGCTCGCTCAACTACTGCCTCCTGTCTCCGCGGAGCTTCGCGCCGGCCGCGCCTCGGCCAGGGCCTGGCTCAGCGCCCGGACGATCATGTGGGCGCCCACGCGGCGGCGGTAGGCGCCGGAGCCGTGCGCATCCGAGGGCGGATCCAGCGCGGCGACGGCGTCGCGGGCGACGGCGGCGAGGTCCGCCTCGCGGACGTCGGCACCGGTCAGGGCCTGCTCGGCCGCCCGGGCCCGGACCGGGACACTGCCCATCCCGATCAGGGCCACGGCGGCGCGGGTGATGCGGTCGCCGTCCACCTGCACCCCGCACGCGGCGCCGGCGATCGCGAAATCGCCGTGCCGCCGGGCCAGCTCGGCCACGGCGAACCCGCAGCCAGGGCCCCAGGCCGGCAGGTGCACCGCGGTCAGCAGCTCGTCCGGCTCCAGGGCGGTCGTGAAGGCTGACGCGAAGAAGCCGGCGGCCGGGATGCGCCGGCTGCCCCGGACGCTGCGCACCTCGATGTCGGCGTCCAGCGCCACCGCGACCGCGGGCAGCTCCGCGGCCGGGTCGGCATGCGCCAGCGACCCGCCCAGCGTGCCGCGGTTACGGATCTGGAAATGCCCGATCAACGGCGCGGCCCGGGCCAGCAGCGGCACCGCGGCCCCGATGACCTCGTCGCGCTCCAGCACGCGGTGCCGTGTCAGCGCGCCCACCCGCATGCCATCCGGCCGGGTGACGCCCTCAAGTTCCCCGATGCGGTTGACGTCGATGATGTGCTCCGGGCGCCCCAGCCGCATCGCCATCACCGGCACCAGGCTCTGCCCGCCGGCCAGGACCTTCGCCTCGTCACCGAGCTCCGCCAGCATCCCCACCGCCGCCTCCACCGAGGCGGGCCGGTGATACTCGAACGCCGCAGCCTTCATGGACGCTCCCTTGCGGATGGCGACCGGCCCAGGACACACACGAACCAGCCGAGCCGCTAACGTCACACAATATTGGTGTCAAAACACTGACGTCAATATTGCCCCCACCCCGACCCGCATCGGCTCGCGGTCGCCGCCCTGACACGGCCCGGTTCATCCGGTTCGGCCCCGCCGCGACTGCGCCGCGCAGCCTGCCGCAACTCAGCCTCAGCCGTCACCTGCCCCACTCACTTCAATCTGTCCTTATCTCGCAACCAGCTCTCGCTCAAGATCTGGGTGGATTGGGGCTTCTGGGAGAGTTTGGTGCCTTGGCCCCAAAATCCACCCGGGAGCCCCGATTAACCCGGATCTCTCGCGGCCATAGACGTTGCGCCGGGCGACCAGGGGCCAGGCCCTGTTGCGCCGGGCGACCAGGGGCCAGGCCCTGAGGTAGCTCGCGGCGTTTGCCGGCCTGTAGCGGCGTACATGAGTCACGCCCGTCGCTCTGGCCCCTTCCGCTCCAGGTTCGACTGGATCGGCGTGTTGAGAGTGGACAGGATCGACGGCACCCGAACAGCAGCGCCGCTGCGACCCATGCCACTCCGCCCTGGCCGCGGGTACCAGCATGATCGTGTCCCGAACTGGCCACGATCATGAACCGGGCTCTGGCCTGCCCGCCCTGGCCTGCCGGGGCGGCCGGTACGGTGAGGCATGCCCGCTTCGGCGGTGCGGTGCCGTTAAGGGAGATAGTCGTGGGCCAGCCAGGGCAGCAACGCCGCCGGTATGACAGCCGCCTGCGCCGCGAGCGTGCCGCCCAGACGCGGGAGCGCATCGTCGCGGCGGGGGTACAGCTGGCTCACGAGTCCCCGGCCTGGGACTGGCATGCGCTGACCATCCGCGCGGTCGCCGAGCGTGCCGAAGTCAGCGAGCGGACCGTCTACCGGCACTTCCCCGGCGAGAGGGAGCTGCACGACGCGATGATGCAGCGCCTGGAGGAGGAGGCGGGCGTCACCCTGGAGGGACTCAAACTCGAGGACCTCGCCGACGCCACGGCGCGGGTATTCACCCACGTGTCGTCGTTCCCGCTAGTGCCCAGGATCCCGCTGGACGCCACGCTGACCGCGACCGACCAGCGGCGGCGCGCGGCGCTGCTGAACGCGGTCGCCGGTCCGGCGGCCGGCTGGCCGGAGGCGGACCGGAAGATGGCGGCCGCGGTCCTCGACGTGCTGTGGGGCGTCATGTCCTACGAGCGCCTGGTCGCCGCGTGGGAGCTCACCCCTCAGCAGGCCACCAGCGCTCTCACCTGGGCGATGGGGCTCGTCGAAGCCGCGATCCGGGATGGCAGGGGACCGGGCGACGGGCCAGTGAGGCAGGCATGACCGTCGAGCTCGGGCTGACCCCAGACTCGCGGTGGGACATCGACATCGCGGCGACAGCAGCTGGCCCGGGTGCCCCTGGACAAGATTGCGTACGTCCAGTTCAGCGACGCCCCGCCCGCGGTTTCGGAGAGCGGCGTCCGCGAGACCA
>WNGG01004222.1_pt1 | contig 31945 bp, 41 predicted proteins | sample 5400661 | NCBI WGS metagenome assembly WNGG01 (sample SAMN13153372, study PRJNA577476) | soil metagenome | isolation source: 100 cm soil or saprolite under Garry oak tree replicate 1 | place: USA:California | collected 2016-06-15
CCAGGGTGTGCCGTTCTTCTGGGTCTTCACCAGCCTGGTCTCGCTGTCCGCAGGACACACGTACCATTCCGCGAAGCACCTATTCCTCCACGCAAAGGGAAAACATCCCCCCGCACACGTAGCAGACCCGAACTAGCCTAGAAATTAGAACGGAAAGACCGCACAGTGGCTAGTCTAGCGTTTCACTTACGATTTTGCTTTAGTCGGGCTTTTCTGCTCCTTCCAAGTCGACCCGCAAACGTGGCAGTTATGATACCTAAACTCGTCCGTTTCCCCAGATGAACGAGTGCAGGGTCCTGTCGTGCCGCAGACGGGACACGTGTGAGTAGTCTGCTCCAACGTCTTTGTCGGTTCCGAGGACTATCCCACCCTGATTATGTCTTCCTGTGGCTTAGATAGTTGTTGGTAGCCGCTCGCCGTGACCAAGACATCCTGCTCCAGATTGCACGTTCCAAGCTTGCTTGTGACTGAGGGTTCGATCGTGAAGACCATGTCCTTCTGAACCGGCTTCTCCACCTGCCTGCCATAACGGTTCGGCCACCTAGGACCTAATAGTGGGCCGATCTCATGGGTGCTCCGGCCCAAAACGTGGCCCAAGGCGTGCTTGTACTCAGGATAGCCTTTCTTGACAATCAGCTTTCTGCCGGCGCTATCGACTTTGTATCCTATCGTTCCCGGCTTTAGCTCTGCGAGAGCGGCATCGTTTGCAGCCCTTGCGGTCTCGAACATCCGTTTCACCGAGTTCGGAATGTTTCCAGGTCCAACGAAATAGACGCGCTGAATGTCGCTGCAGTAGCCCTCATAATTGACCCCAAAGTCGAGCTTGACAAAATCACCGTTCCTGATAATTGCGTTGTGATAGCCTATGTGTCCCATCGGATTGCCAGCGACGTTCACAGAGGGGCAGCGGTCATAGGCCCATGCTGTTGATAGACCCTTTTCAGCGACTAGTTTGTGGGCGAACTCGTGGACATACTTATCCCTCTTACCCGGTCTGATAGCATCCTCAACTGCATCGTAGATCTTTTCGCACTCAACAATCGCCTTCTTTACTAGTTCGACTTCCTCAGGGACAAGCCTCGCGCGTAGAACAATAGCCAAATCCTCTCCTGACACGAACCGTTTGGAATACCCCTTCAAAGCTCGTTTGAGATACGCTTCCATGCCGCTCGTTAGACCATCAGCAGCACCCTCATCGTAACTGGCGTTTACCGCGATTCTCTTCGGTTTTCTTCTTCCGATGACCTGTTTCAGCTTAGGAGCCGCACCCTCGCTCGCGTAACCGACGACCTCGTCGTAGAATTTGTTCTGTTTGATCGTATCGACCTCCAAGCTTCCGACAACAGCGGTTCTCGTTCCATCTTGGTCGACTATCGCGGCGGACCTCCATGTCAGATCACTGAACCTCAGATCCTGAGCTAGTGGATCCTCGTTCCCTTCCCTCGTGAATGTAATCCAGATGTCTATTCCCTGTTCCCTCATCGTCTGCTGAACCCACTTCAGCTTCTTGCTGAGAAATTCCATCTTGAGGGGGAATTTGTCGAGCTTCACGGAGAATCAGCCTACAAGAACTGACTTATTGCTTTCTGTTTTGACGATTTCTTACGTATCCGAGAGGATCGGCGCTTCACCATAAGGAACACCGTTTACCGTCTAGTCAAGCTCGACTGGACGCCAAGGCTAATAGTATTGGACCCCTGAATCTATGCGATGCAAATGGAGCAATACTCGACCAGCCAATTCACCAAGGACGTAGACACGTGCGTCCGAAAATACTCAAACGAATCAGAAGTTCTGAGACGGACCAAGCCCCTCCTCGAGAAGCTAATCCGGAGCCCTGCATCAGTTCTGACAGAAGCTTTCACCCCCAGAAAGGACAGATTCGCGATGAACCTGATCCACATGCCAAGGGATGAGATGTTCTCGATAATCGGGGGCGTCTGGCATCCGGGCCAGTCAACTCCAATCCACGACCACTTGACATGGGCGCTAATCGGGGTCTATGATGGTGAGGAACGAGAAGCGCTCTTCCGCAGAACCGACGATGGATCGAATCCCAAGATTGCGAAGATCGAGAAGGTAAGTGAGAAGGTCAATACCAAGGGACACGTAACAGTTCTAGGCCATCGTGGTATCCATCGAGTCGACAATATTTCTGGAAAGCCAACAACAAGTATTCACGTCTACGGCAGTGATATTGGCCACGCAGAACGACACAGTTACGACCCTGTTACCGGAGAGATCGGCAGGTTCGTCTCCGGATACTGCAATGTCCTCCGAGACACGGAACGATTCTAGAAAAGTAATACTCCAAGGACCTTCATTCGCTGAAGACCGGGAACCTCTTTTCTAGGTTAGGTTCGAGTCTGCAGGAGTTCCCCCTTTCTCAGCGTAACAGACCTCGCTTAGGCTCGGGAATTTCTGGGCAACCTCCTCGTCTGGGTATCCCATTAGGCCGAAGTAGACTATCTCGTAGTCTCGTGGAATACCTAGCACCTCATTGATGGGCTCTACTACCTCTGGAACCAAGATTCCCATTATCCCATGCAGTCCTATTCCATGCGCTAGGGCTACGAGCTCAACACTCCTTACAGCTGTTCCAATTTCTTGCACGCTGAAGATTCGAACCAAATCGCCGACCACGAAATGGAATTGTTCGAGTTTCTTAGGCTGGCAGAATGCGATTAAGAGAGGCGCTTTCTTCCATCTCTCAACGAATTCAACATCTCGAGTCTGTCCTATTTTCCGGAGACCTCTTTGCCATGATTCGACAACCCTGATAATGTTCTCCTTCTTGCTTACCGAGATGAGTTTCCATTTCCCGAGCCATGCGCACGAGGTTGATGCCTTCAGAATTTTCCCTAAGACTTTGGGTTCTATTTCTCTGACTTGAAAAGACATGGCGCCTTTTTCGTAGAACAAGAGACGTCTAACGGATTGATAATCGGTTGCTACTTGCAATCTTGATCGATGTGGTGGTGGAGACTCTTAAGTAAATTCCTACTCTCATCGCGACGGTTACGTGCATCTCAATTTCATGACTTGTCGTTGTGCCTCAAACTCGCCAGGAAATTGTCCGATTACAAAATGCTTGATTGGCCATGGCATCTTCAAGGTCACCTTTTCAAATACGATGAATAGCGCCCAGCTGAAGGAGAAGACAAATCCCGTTAGCTTTCACCCTCCATGTCCCCAAGAGACTAGGCTAGTTTCTCGCTTATCTCCATAGCGTCTTTAGTGTTGTCCGAGAATTCCAGGAGGGTTTCCACAGTTCGACTCTTGTAGGGACCCTTGTTCCTGACATAGTCTAGATAGTCCTGCATCTGATCCTTGAATATGCCAACGTTGTCTGCGACGATGACGCTGCCCTTGTGAAGATTCCTCTCGATCGCTTTCAGATAGGCGAGATACTGAGTCTTCTCCGCATCCAAGAAAACCAGATCGAAGGCTCCGGAGAGCTTCTCTAATTCTGTCCTCCCATCTCCTTCTACCACCTTTATCCTCTCTTCCATGTTTGCCCGCTTGATGTTCTCTCCGGAGATACGCACATGCTCCGGGTTCTTCTCGACCGAGACGATCTCGACTCCAGGGGGCGAGTTCTTGGCCATTAGTATGGCAGAGTACCCGTAGAGTGCTCCGACCTCCAGAATTCGCTTTGGCCTAGTTTTCTTCACGACCTCCGCGAGGATCTTTCCCTTGACGGGTCCGATAGACGGGATGAACGAATGTTTTCCAATCGCCTCGATTTCTCGGAGGACAATGTCCTCGGGGTCCGACCGCTTCTTCATTGTCTGAAACCTCCTATCGATTGGCCATCTATACTTAACGAGATAAGTTCTAACCGAACATGGTTCAGAACTCTACGATAACGACAAGAAAACGAAGGTTCTAACGAAGCCGAAGACTTAGGCTCTCTTTCTCTCAGAGAAACAATTCTTTGTATCCAGAGTGCCCGGTTTCCATATGGTGTTCGTCAAGCTCGAACTTCTTACCGGGAGAACTACGGAAATCGCACTCAGCGCATTCGAAGATGTGAAGTAGCGGGCCTTCTACATTCTGCCTGCTCCCACTTTGAGAGGTTTTCTCGACTGTCTTTGACTGGCGTTTCCGAGCCTCCTCTAGCTTCTTGATCGCCTCGGGTCCACCGATTTCTTCTATCATCTGAAGCAAGAGTTTCCGTTCTACTATCTTGTCGTGCACCGTAGCTGTAGATGTGAATTTGTCGAAGGCTGACTTACCGGGAACTGAATCACCTGGATGCTCTATCTCGAACATCTCTTGCTCTACCTCTAGGATTTCCCGTATGAAGAGGTCCACCTCTCGTTCCTTCGCTTTCTCTTCAATTAGCTTCGCGATTTCGTCTTTGTCGAAGCGGGCCTTGGGCATAGGTTCGTCCTTAGACGAATCGGGAACTTCAACATTCAGTAACCCGATGCAGGAAACGATTAGTTTCACACATGTCCAGTGTTCTTAAGAGACCAGACGGCGCCCTCTCCGCTAGAGGAGGGTAGAGAGTTAATGCGACGTGAGGAAAGAATGATCCTTACCGCTGTACTTCGAACCGGCTCACTGGTTGTAGGGGCATTTGTCGGCTACTTCGCTTCCCTAGGCCTGTTCTCAGTAGCGATTGCGAACAACGTCTCCCCGAACACAGCCTACGGTGGAGCGATACTAGTTTTCGTTGCGATACTAGCGGTCTGGATCGGAAAACTAGTCGTGAAGATACATGCCTAAGACTGGGACCGGTTTCTCCCGTCTCCCTTTCTTTTTTTCTATCCCGATGCCGGAGCCACATAGTCCCCCAAGAAGGACAGTGGATAGCCGACAATGGTTCCACCGAGAATGAGGAACGCTTCGCCTGTAATTGTTTTGTTGTATGCCAGGAAGGCTGTGGATCCGAATATTACTGCGATTAGGAAGAAGATCGGGTAAGCAAGCCGTCTCTGCCCCTTCGTCTCAACTTCATGAAATTTCCGAAACTGGTCCCCAACGGCGTTTACGAAAGTCGTCCACTGCTCGGGCGTGTAATCGAAAAGGCCCTTCTGTTGGCTCGTTTGTTGCTGTTGCTGAAAACTGTAAGTCGTTCCGCACTTTGGACACTTGGTTGATGCGGGCAACCGTCCGTCTACAAGAGGAACTTCAATGACTTCGCCGCAGACCGAGCAGGTATGAATTATCGCCTTCGGTATGAGAGTTGGTTGCGGAGAAGGCGTAGAAATAGCCGCAGGAATCCCGTCCCCTGCTGAGAAGTCGTTACCATTTAAGGCGTAACTCCCACAGGACTAGTCGAGGACACGTAGAATGAGCGAGAGCCTAAAGGACGAAATCGCAAAAATCTCTAAGGAAACTCGGGACACTCAAGATAGAATAAATGTCATTGTCAGTATCTTTACGAAGGAGAATGTAGACTATCACAGTCGTGAGAGTGCAGAAAGATGGCATCGCATCCCCCTTTACGATGAAATGACCTACCTTGAACGGAAGCTAGGCCTCACTCAACAGAGATTCGCATCCCTCATGCTCCAATCGGTCAAAGGATCAACTGACCAACTTGATTCCAGTGTTAGGACTCTACATTCTTCCACGGAGATACTCATCAAATCCTCGAAACGGCTCGAATACCTTACTTACTCTTTCTCGTCGCGGCGATCAGTGTGGTTGTGTCACTTGAGGCCGCAGTCCTTCCGAAGGATTTGTTGTTGCCGATTTCAATTCTATCGCTAGTAGCGGTAGGCTTGATGCTTATCCCCTATTGGAGACTTGTAAGAAGATCCAACTTCGTCCTTAGGCGGAACATGATTCTTTTTCGTGTGTTCGCTCCGTCTTATTATCTTGGGCGCATAAATAGAGCGGAAGCCACGTATGTGGAGCCATGAAGGTCTTACTCGATCGGTTTTAAAACGATTCTGCCAGGCATTTGTTGGAGAACGAGGTTGCTGAACGTGTTACCAAGGATGTCGATCTGCCAGCTACGTCAAGTCCCGGAGAGCAATTCGAGAAAGTAGACATTCTGCTAACCAGACTAGAGCTCTTGCAAACACCGGACACCCCAGAGAACCTTGAGAAAATAGTGAAACAGACATCGAACGCGGTTCGGAACCAGATAGGACTTAAGGGGATCAGAGAGTTGAGTGCGGACGGGATCAGAGTCGAAGCGGGATACAACGTACTCTCCGGATGGCATCTCGTAACGTCAATTTGGTACTGATAGAACAGGACTCCTATCTATTCTCGTACCTCTACTGTCAATCAGGACCCGCTACTTACCTCTACTTGTGAAATGCGAAATCAGAGGTTGTAGGGACGAAGCGCCTCTACTCTGCCGGAGCTGTCTAGAATACTACTGCGAGAAGCACTACGAGCATAGGGACGGTACGTTTGATGGAATGCGAGACTCGACGTTCAGTAACCCACGAGATTGAGCGTCCCTTCCAACCGTATATCCGGTGCCTACCTAGTTCTCTAGAGAGACAGTAGTCCCGGTTCAAATCTAGCGAGTCACAAGCGTCTTAGTAGGAAAAAGGCAGGAAAAGAGCAAGGATGCAGCTGAGAATGCTCAAGGGCAAGATTCACAGAGCACGAGTGACAGGTTCGGATCTCAACTACGAGGGAAGCATTGAGATAGACTCGTCTCTAATGGAGGCCGCTGGCATTCTCCCCTTCGAGAAAGTCGATATCTGGAGCATTACAACAGGCGAGAGATTCTCCACCTACTCACTCCCTGCCGACCCGCGAAGCGGAATAATCGCGCTTAACGGAGCGGCTGCCCGAAAAGTACAACCGGGGGACGAGATCATCATAACAGCCTTCGTATCGGTGAGCGAGAAAGAGGCCGAACAATGGAGTCCGAAGATCGTCTTTGTCGACGAGAAGAACAGGTTCAAACCTCTTACCCATGCTCCCAGAACGCTAGCCCACCCACGAAAACTAGCCCACTAAGCCCGCCGAACAGGCAGCCGAAAAACTCCCGCCCCGTCAATCATGTTTCTGAGCAGACGCTAGAAACATAGGGATCTTCACCGCTTGTTGGTCTTGCGTGCTGGAGCAGCAGGAAGACAACGGGTCAACGTTTACCTTCTCTAGTCCGTTCTCTTTCAAGATGAGACCAATGTCCTCCATCTTGAACCCAAGCCATAGGTCCGCGTGTTCCTTCCGAAGCCATTCGTGGCTATGTTCTTGGAGGTCGGAGAAGGCGATTCTCCCTCCTGGTTTGAGCACTCTGGACATCTCTGCGACCGCCGCCTTTGGGTGCGGGCAGTGGTGTAGTACCATGTTGCCGATTACAACATTGACGGATGAGTCTGGCAACTGCATATGTTCCACATTTCCAATTCGAAATTCCACTTTTCCTTTCCCCAGTTTCGCAATTGCTTCATCACTCATCCCCCTTGAGAAGTCGAGGGCGATGACTTTTCGGGCGACCATAGCAGCTGCTTCCGTCAGAAACCCTGTTCCAGCGCCTCTTTCTCATCACGTCCCATTGAGGAGAGACGAGTTCGAAGTAATCCCGCACTCTGCGCGACATGGACACCTAAGCCGTCCCGCTGGAATCAGTTAAAGAATGCGCAAGCGCACACTTGTCTTCCAAGAAACAACGTTAGGCTGATGGAAACGTGGTGGTTGAATCTGATTTCTACAGCGTCCGGCTTCGATTCAAACGCCTCTTCGCCGACCCAGCAATCTTCGAAGACCAGAAGAACGCCGTCCGACGATTTCTCATATCGCCACACCTCGCAAACAACCAAGTTGCAATCTATCAGATAACAGACGATATTTTACCCTCCTATAACGTTGGGAAATCACCTGACATTGCCGGGACCGCTAGGTACATTCACCGCAGAAGGGTCGTTCGTTCAGAGTACCTGGAGAATGCCAACGTGACATTGGAGTATGCGGATTTTGGCAGCGGCCTCTCGCCCGATGATCACCAGAGACTGTGGAAGAGACAGAAATGGGGCCGAATGAACTTCGACCTCGATGAATTTCACCACGAGCACTTGAAGATCGAGATACCTGCTGTTCCTGAACTCTATGAAATGCTTCGCTCTCGAGCTGACCCGACTACACTCGTAGATGTCGAGCTTCCAGAACTCTCGGACAACTTCTTTCGCTCTGCTGTTGGCTATTTAGAAATCCGCCTGAAACAGCTTGCCGAACTGGAGCATCAGATGATCGACATCTATGTTGCTCGAGACTTGCTTTCGGAGGAGAAGGCGGCGTTAGAGAAGAGACTGACCCGACAGTCGACGCAGTCTACTATTTACATCATGTTGTCGAAAGCCGAAGGAACCGCGCAGCTGTAGCGATGTTTATCTAAGGCAGAAAGTCTATGCTATTTGCTTGTAGGATTCGACGAAGTCTGGATCAATTACTCCCGAAATAACTTTCTCAGAGCCGTCGGGAAGAATTACCGGCGTGCCTGCGGCATGGTAGGGGAGCTCGAATCTCTCCAACTTCTCTGGAGATTCAACTTCGAAGAGCTTGCGGCAGGTCCCGTTTTGGTAGTGAAAGCAGTAGATTTTTTCGACACGTCTTTCTCCAAATCCGCCAGCTCTGCCTCCTGCGGCATGAGAGTCTTCGGGTAATTGGAGGATGTAGACGGAGTTTTCTCCCTGAAGGGATTTCAGGTCCACGGGGCTATGTGCGACTAGTATTCGACGGCCTTTTTGAGAGATGAGTTGCGCTAGTTCTTCGAGGGGCGTCATGCTGAATGGAACTCTGTGGTCATGTAGAAATATCTATGCCGAGTCCTGCTCAGAGGAAGCTGATCGTCGCGTCCTTTCTGCCGATCCGGACCAGTTTCTCGATCTCTTTGCTCTCTTCCTCGTTGAGGGGAGTATAGAGGCGGTTCTCGTTGTCGTTGCCTGAGTATCGGCCGGCTATGAGGTATGCGTCCCTGTTCGCTTCTTTCAGTACCGTGACACGGTTCAGTGCATCCTTCGCTGTGTAGAGATAGAGAGGACTTGGATCGAACTTCTGAACGTCTTTCTTGGAAAGCCGCTTTTTCTCAATAGGCATCGGTCTGTTTCGCCAACTCCTTCATCAAGCGCGATATTAGTTAAGTTTTGATGATACGACTCGTCTCCGTACAGATTCAATCTCCCAAAAAAAAGGGGGTGTTCATGGTCATCTCTCTTCCCTAGTCTACTTTCTTGGCCTTACGAAGGCTGCGGCTACGGCCACGAGCACAGCGACAAGTGTCAGGGCTCCCCCTACGATGAGGGCTACGGCAAGAGTCAACACTTGTTTTGGTGCTCCCAGGCTGGCTGCCTCGACGGTCACTAGAAAGTTACCGATGGCGTAGAATAGTCCACCTACTATGAAGCTCTTGAAGTGGTCGAAGACCCCAGGGAAGCTCTCCGTCAGAGTACTGTTCTCCGACAGCCGTGATGCGCCGAGGAATATTGCGGATACGAATGCGTAGCCTGCGATGACGAGCATCGCCCATCCTTGGAGAGCCGTTTGAGCCGTTTTGAGAGAGCCGAATGCAGTTGAGGTAAGGAAGACCCTGAAGGCGAGTAGTACCGCGCCGACGGCGAGGCTGTGCCAGTTCTTGAAGGCTGTGGTCATTGCATGCCTATACGTTTCTGTTGCCATTTTTTCTTCGAAGTCGGGCGCGGGTCAGAATCGGGTATGAAAACCTGTTTTTGTTCAAGACTTGGACAGTGATTTACGAACTTTTCAGCCAAAAAAAGACCGATTCCCGGCACATTACTCCTTCGGAGCCATTTTTTACTGACTCATAGTACGAAAAGTAAACTGTGATTCATCAGAAGGCCGCTTTTCTTGCTTTAACGGAGACACCCAAAGAAGCGAGGCTGGACCTGGCCTTCTCAATTCCTCGTTTAATATGGCTTAAATGGGAAACATTAACCCGAATCCTTCTGATCGAAAAATGAAGATGCCTATACTCGTACTGGGAGTGGTAGTACTCGTCGCGGGTCTCGGGACCTGGGGGTACCTTTACTCCATGAACATACACCATACAATTCAGCTCGGAGGCATTGGCCTGGCAGTCTTAGGCGCCATTATCGCTGTCGGAGGCGCTATGATGAAGACGGTCAGCGTAGGTGCTACCACGGGTGCTGGACAGTTCGCTTGTGCAAAGTGCGGTGCTAAGTTCAGCTCTGAAGCCGCTTTGAACCAACACACCAAAGACAAACACGGAATGTAGTAGTACAACCCGCCTACCTTCAGAAAACACACCGGACTTCCGCACACTTCCGTGTCCTAATACCCTTGAATTGTCCACGATTTCTTAGTGTCCTTACATTCCAGACTTTATCGAACTGGGCTATGGAATGCTTAGAGGGTGAAAGATTCCAGAACTTTGGGCTATTGCTAGACCTTGAGTTGGCCCGACCTACGAAGAGATTCAACCTGTCCTTGAGTGTACCGGAACATGATGTCCCCGCGTTCTGGCTGGAAGTCCCAAGGAGCGACTAAGACCGTATCGCCCATCTTGATCCAGACGCGGCGTTTCATTTTTCCTCGGATTCGACATACCCGGGTGACGCCATCTGCGCACTCGACCAGTACCCTGTCGTAGCCGAGGAGATTCTTGACGGTCCCGTAAAGTTGGCCTGGACCAGGCGTGAGCATCTCGCTGAGGTTGGCCTCGCTGAGGACCTTTCGCTTACCCATACTTTCATCCCTACTAGAGGATAGCGGTAATATTAAAGGCCAAAACACAGAACCGTAATCCTACGACGACCTAGCTCTTCCACTTAACGGAGCAACCGAAGGGTCTTGTCTCTTGCACGGGAGGCTTGTGGCCTGCGAGGATTGCGTCCAAAGCGTCGATCAGGTCCTTGGTCTTGACCGAATCAGGGTTTCGATTGTCATCGATTCTACCTTTGTATTGGAGTCGGCGTTGCTGGTCAAACGCGAAAACGTGCGGCGTACAAATCGCGCCGTATTTTTTGGCGATTTCTTGGGTATCATCTCTCAGGTAGGGGAAGTTGAAGCCACGTTCCTTGGCCCTCTTGATCATGTTTGGAAAGCTGTCTTCGGGATAACCGCCGTCGTCGTTGCTGTTTATCGCCACCAACGTGACTCCTTTCGCTGAGTAATCCTTCTGGATCTGAACCATTCGGTCTTCGTAAGCTTGGACGTAAGGGCAGTGGTTGCAGCTAAAAACGACTACCATTGCTTTCTTGTCAGAGAAGCTCTTCAGACTGTGAGTCTTACCGTCAACTCCTTTCAGTTGAAAGTCAATGGCCGGTGACCCAAGTGGAAGTCCGACCGAGTCAAGGGTTGTAGGGGATGAAGGCATAGTCGAATGGGGATGAGGAAGGCCTTAGAAACCTTTCCAGCTTTGATTTCGTGAGAACAGGTCGGATTGAAGACAAGAGCGATGGTAGGCGTCTCAGGGTTCAGCTATGCCCGATGGAAAGGAAACTTCTATCCGGATGAACTGAAGAGTGAGGAATTCCTATCCTATTATTCTCAACGACTTAACAGTGTGGAGATCAACAGTTCTTTCTATGCGCCTCCCAGTTCCGCGATGGTAAAGTCATGGGCTAGCCGAACTGGAGATAATTTCAGGTTCTCGTTCAAGGCCCCGAGACAGATTACTCACATTCTGAAGCTCGGGAAGGGATCGGTTGAAGCCGCGGAAAGACTTGGAGTGACACTGACATCTCTAGGAGAGAAGAAAGGTCCGGTTCTGTTTCAGCTTCCACCCTACTCGAAACAGGACTTGAACCTCCTGGAAGACTTCCTCGCGAAAACTTCCAAGATTGGAGAGAGAGTGTTCGAGTTTAGACACGAGTCCTGGCTGAACGATCCTACCTATACTACTCTGGAGAAACACGATGCAGACTTCTGCATCGCTGAAACAGAGGCTATGAAACCAGTCTTCAAAGTAACGGGGAAGACGCCGTATTTCAGGCTGCGAAGAGAATCGTACGATTCGAAAATGATTGATGACTGGATCGGGAAGATCAAAGAAACGAGCAAGGGAAAAGAGTCAATCTACGTCTACCTACGCCACGACGAAAACGGAGACAATGCTACAAGGGCGTTGAAGATTCTAGAATCGTTGGCTTGAGAAAGAATAGCCCGCTCGATTCAGCCGTCGTGAACGCTTGTTCTAGGATGTTTTTGCCGCTGCTCTCTTTAGCTCTTCGTAGTTCGGTTCCTTGCTCGGGTCGTCGCTGACCCACTTGTAGACAACGACTCCATTGTGATCTAGTATGAAGACTGCTCTTTTTGCGACCGTGTATCCTTTGAGGTTGCCGAAGTTTTCGTGGTATGCGTTGTAGAGTTTCACAACATCTCGGCTGTAGTCGCTGAGAATTGGGAAGTTGAGATTGTTGTTCTGGGCGAAGGCCTTGTTCGTGAATGGATCGTTGACGCTTATTCCTACGACTTGTGCGTTGACCTTGTTCAGTTCCTGCATGTTATCGCGCAAAGTGCACATTTCACGGGTACATACAGTAGTGAATGCTCCTGGGAAGAAGGCGAGTAGTGTTGCGCCGTTGGGTTTCAGAAATTCGTTGAGGCTGCGAGGTTTTCGATCAGTGTCCGGGAGGGTGAAGTTCGGAGCCTTTTCGCCCTGGTTGACCATTGACCGTCGAGTTGGGCCGGTGTCTGGCAGATGTTTCTAAACTTTACAGCCCGGTGACTAGTGGATCAGATATTGAAAGAGGAAGGAGGTCGGGAAATGTCTAAAAAGAAAGTTTGGGGAGCTTAGTATTGTTTTCTAGGCCTACTAATCGTCGTTGCCTTGGTCGTCCGATCCTTCGTTATCCTTGCCGTCCGCGCAGGCATTAGCGTCGTCGGTGTCGTGGCCGTTGGAGTCATGCCCGTGAGTGTTGACAGTGTCGTTGTCGACCTTTGTGGAGTGAGTTGCGTCATGCTGCGGGTTGTGTTTGGCCATAACCGCCATGAACCCGTGCGCTTTGCCTACCAGTGACGTGTCCTTGTCTTGTTTGTCGAGTCCCTTTGCAAGGTGCTTGCCTTGGTTAGTATGGCTACTGTCGCTGTTGGTCGTTTGGTCAGAACTGCACGTTGGTGGTGTTGTGTTGGTTGAACAGTTAGTGGTGCAGGTTGAGCTCGTCGGTGTCGTGCCACCGTTGTTGTTATTGTTGTTAGTGTTGCCTCCGCTGTTGCTTGAGGCCTGCAGCGCTGGACCGCGTAGGAGGAAGGGCACGAGGAAAGCACCGATTCCAGCGACGATCAGGGCGATGGCGCCCACTTTGCGTTTTGTCGATGAATCCATTTCTTGGTTTTCCTATCTCCCTTTTCTTGGAGTTGAGCACGAGGTGAGAGGGCTGGGTATATGATACAACGATTTGAACAGCCAAGAAGGTGTCAAATCGAGCCTGTTATCCCAATTGATCTTTGAGTGTCTGAGAGTGTGCGATTTCGAGCTATAGCACTCGAAGAAACAGGTACAAGATGAGAAGGTTAGGAATGGTCACGAGAAGTCCGACCTTTGAGAACTCCACAAACCCGAAGCCTGATCCTCGGCTCTCAGCCTGTTCCAGAACAATAACATTACTGGCCGCGCCTAGGAGACTGATCCCTGCTGACAGTGTGCTGGCGCCGGCTAGCGCCATCCAAGGCTTCACATCTGCTCCGGTGAAGCCTGCTGCCTGCATCGCTTTGATGTAGACCGCGACAAATGGAACGTTGCTCAGGAGCTGGCTGAAGAATGCACTGGCCAAGATTATCGTTACGATCGAGAGCCCGGGATCAGACTTGTTGAGAACGGGCAGGTAAGTCATCAGGCTCTGGAGAGCGTTCGATTCCCAGAACGCTTGCATGACGATGAAGAGCGAAATGAAGAAAATGATGATACCCCAGTTAACGGATCTGAGAATTTCTTTTCGTCTTCCGCTCCCCAAGAATACGATCGCTGCGCCTAGGAGAGAGACTGTTCCAAGGTTGAAGTTTCCTTGTACTCCGAACAGTTCATAGATTCCGACGAGGAAGAAGCCGAGCACAACTATTCCGGCAGTCCAGCCTGAGAGCTTTGCCAGCTTTCGATCTTTGATCGCTTCTCGAGGATTGACTTGGAGCTGTGCGAGTGTTGAGTTTGCGAATTCTTTCCTATAGTACCATCTGAGAATCAGGTATGTTACTCCGAGCCCGACCAGTGTTGGCGGGGCGAGATAGTACAGAAAATCTAGCATTGGATATGGAATTCCCGTAGATAGTGCGACCAGAAGGTTCTGGGGGTTACCGATGGCCGTCATCGTGCTGCCGATAGTCACGCCTAGGGCGAGAGTGATGAGAAAGACTCCGGGTCTAACTCGCAGTTGTTTGGCGACGCTCAACATGATTGGCGTGGCCATCAACGCCAAAGTGTCGTTCACCAGGAACGCGGACATCGTGCTTATTCCTAGGAAAGTTAGTCCGAAGGCTTTCTGAGGCGACTTTGCAACGCGCAACAATCTCAACGTAAGGTATTCTAAGAGACCAGAGAGATCCATAGCTGCAACCACTGAAAACATTCCGAGCAGGAAGAAGATCACGTTGAGATTGATTGATGCATAGGCGTCCCCTAGCGGGATGGCCCCTGAGAAGATCATCGCGACGGCTCCCGACATCATAATGGTCCAGATCGGGATACGAAACCATCGAAGGTTTCGAAGAACTATCAGGACGTAGACTGCGATGAAAATGGCTATTGGAAGATAGTAAAGTGTCAACTTGGGCAAGGGTCCAAGCCGATTCGCTTCAGGCTAAACAGTTTGGAAGAATCACGAGTTTCTGATCAACTTTTTACTCTTCGTGCGGAAGACGGTATGGGGAACTAGGTTTCTGGAAAGCCAGGCTCCACTCTGAATGCAAATGCCCTATAGTTCTTCGAGCATCTTCCGAGACCAGAGGAGTGAAGCCACAGGTTTCTTGGGCGAGTCCTTGTCCTTTGTCAGTTTGGGTTTGGTCGGAGGTTTCTCAGGCCTAGTTGCCTCTGGAATCAGTCCCTTGTTGGGTAGAACGGGTTTGGGCCCTACGGGGTCCTGGCCCTGTCCGATGACGGCGCCTTCCTGATCGCGCAGGATACCGTTCTCGTAGAAGGCCTTGTAGTGTCCTTTGTAGTCGTAGACGAATCCGTCTTCGTCCACCCAGGCGATTGTGTGGCCATCGAAGTCGACAAGCCTGCGGTCTTTGAGTAGTCTGTACCTTGCGGTTCCGTTCTCGTCCCATATTACGTCGATCTCTTCTTCTTCGGCTTCTGGTCCTAGTTCCAAGTTCGTCTCGTCACCACGGTTATCTTTCAAGCTAAGAAGGTTATCGATGATATTGATAGCAAAGTAGGGAAATTATGGTCTAATGAGACTTTGACCTCCCTGTTCAAATAGTTGGAAGGCGATATAGAGCGCAATGGTGGGCCAGGGAGACAGGCACATTTGTCCTGTCTGTGGGCAAATCGGGCCCTGCATCTATGCTGGTTGGGAGGATGGAGATGACTATAGAGTTCACAACTGTCACGTCTGCGGCTCAACGTGGAAGGAACCGAAAACAGGTCCGGATCTCGCTGCCCAGTCGACGCTGGAAGAGAAAGCTCAGCAAGTAGTTTGAGCAAAACTCAGATCCAACGTAGATATACCGGTCCCCAACGGGGAGCTACTCCGAACAACGTTGCCGCGTCAGTCTCGAACCTTTCGTATCAGGACTAGACAGAAGAAGACGAACAGGTCGAGAAAGCGCACGGGTTCGAGTCGAAAAATAAGCAATCCTTTCACGAGCAAACATTAGCCTGAGGAATTAATCCTCTGGCAGGAACGCTACGCTTTTACTTGCTAGCCATCTTGCCGAAATTGTCTAGCATCGTGACGAAGGATTTCTCCATCGATGCCAATCCACCAGTCGGGCCGTTCTCGTCTATTACGATGTACTCGTTCGGCGAGTGTGAAAGGGCTCCGTGGCCGAGTCCTCCGATCACCACTGGGAGGTTGAGGGGTTTTCGGTTGAACATGGCAAAGGGCGCGCTTCCGGCGATCGTTGGCCATAACTCCGGATCCTTTCCCAGCTCCTTGTAGGACTTGATTACGGCTTGGGCAGGGGGGCTCTGATAGCTTGTCCGTGAAGCTGCGTAGCCGGCTTCTAGTATTCGTATTTGGATGTCTTTGAATCCGTAAGCGTCTAGATGGTTTCTGATCATCATCTCCTCTCTTACAGCGGTATCGTTGAAGGTCTTCTCCAGTTTCGGGAGGAGCTCGCGATCCTCCTTATTCGGGACCTGAGCGTGACGGTAGAAGTCTTGGATCGTGACCTTGTTGCCGTCCGGACCCGTCATCGTGGATAATGCCTGGATCATTCTCCAGACTGGGCTGTCAACCCAGGCCTTGTTGCTTCCATGAATCCCAAACTCTTTCGGACCTTTTCCCCAAGTCGCGCCATCGAGTTCGAGTTCGAAGAACACGATCCCCTTGACGCCCAGATACATTACGACCTTTCCGGTCCGGTCTTGCGAGCAGAACGGGAAGAATACAGCCTTGGCCCCTTGCAAATCTTTCTCGTGCTTTGATATGAACTCGGGGAAGTGGCGGCTTCCCATTTCCTCCTCTCCTTCAACGACGAATTGCAGATTGACCGGTATTTTCTGTCGGGTGGCTTTGATCGACTCGCAGGCATTCAGGAACCCGCGAAGCTCTCCCTTGGTGTTGAACGCGCCTCTCGCAACAAGGCATCGACCGAACGGAGGAACGTCCGTAAGCGTTCCTGCTAGCGGGTCTACGCGCCAGCCGGGCTCGTCAACGGGCATGGTATCGTACATCATGTAGACAACGATTGTCTTGTCCGCTCCAGAGTCATAATTGCCGTAGACTACTGGGTTTCCGCTGGTCTCCTCCACTGTTGCCTTGGCGCCGAGGCTCGTGAGATAGTTGAGGACGAGGTTCGCGCAGTCTCTTACTCCCTTGTTTTCTGGGGATATGGAGGGTTGGCGGACTAGCTCCTGGAGCTTGGCTATGTGCTGTGGGAGGTTCTTGTCGATGTGGGCGAAGACCTTTCCGCGATCAAGCGGCATGAGTGCCGCCTGAAAGAATGGTCGGGTATAAGCGTTGAGAGACGCGCTCTTTCTACTATACTGTGGAGGAAGCGAACTGGTACGATTGTTGCAAGATCCTCATTATGCGGCGGAGATCCGGTCTGGGTCCAAGCTTGAGGATTACCCATCCTTCACGGTCGTGAACCTCTGGAGAGCGAGAGACCGTGCCTTGGCGGATCATGACCTCTTTGAGGTCAGGCGGCAAACGTAGTTCTATCCGGTCGGGGCTGTGGATGTGCGCGAAGGACTTGCCGCCGACGTGAAGCTCGATCTCTTCATCTCCGTGATCCTTCATCTCGACGCCTGGGACGAGAAGCATCTCGCCCGCGATCATGTCCAGTAAGCTCATAGCCAATATCCCGACGATCTGGAACGCGACTTATTTCTTTCTAGCCAGTGATCCGCTTAACGTGTCGGGCTGGGACCATCGTGTCTTCGCGTCGGACTCATGTACCGCCTCAATCGCGGCCACCCAGTCTTCGCGTATCTCAGACGGTCAGGGTTATTCTTGACCCACTTCAGCATGTGAAAGAAGCTTCTCGCTCGCTTCTCATCCCGTTCAACAATCGGTTCGTAGCCCAAGTTCCTGATCTCGTCCAAGTAGGCGGTCTCCACGTTATTCTGAGCGTCTCCGGCGATCACAACAGTCTTGACTCTGGTTTTCCCATATTTCTCGGCTAAGTGGGGTCTGGTCTCGTCGAACAGGAAACTACTGCATATCTCGATCTCCTCGTTCTCTCCCAGCTTCATCTGGTAGAGGAGATTGAGCGCGAGCTCGGTCGCCTTTTTCTGGTACATCTTTCTTCCGAAGTTCGGGCTCTGAAAGTAGGATACGGGGATCATGTCATAATGGAACTCCCCGGTCTCTTTACGATGCGCCCCGACTACGACTCCGTGGAGGAGGTCGCCGACACCGGCATCGTCAATCTGGATTGTCAAATCAATGTGATTTCTGTTCAGACTCAGAATTAAGCATGATTTGCCGATCACCTCTCTTGCGTCGCGAGGTGTGCTGCGCAAGACCCCCCCTTTTAGAGGAGAAAACTTGCTGTCTGGCAACGATTATGGGCGAGACAGGTGATTCAGGGCACAGACCAGGCTTGGATCACATGGCGTTTTAACGAGTCGTCAAGAACGGTTTGCTATGCAATTAAGGGGACGGCTTCCAGATTCGAGATCGGGGTTGATTATGGGCGAGTTCCGATAGCCTGCAGTTGCTCCGATGTTTATCTCGAGGGGGAGAGGAATCTTTATATTCTCGATATCGATTTTCCAATATCGGAAAAACGATATCGAATGTTTCGCGGATTTGGAATGTTCAGAAAACGCGGACTCAGACCCTGGGTCCTCAACATACTGAGAAGGTCGCCGAAGAACGGAGCGGAGATAATGGACGAGATCGAGAACATGAGCCAGGGATGGTGGAGACCCTCCCCAGGCTCTGTCTATCCGATGCTGGAAGAAATGGTCCAGGACGGACTGATCAAGAAGAGAGATGACGGTAGATACGAGCTAACTAGCAAGGCGCAGCAGGAGGAAGAGTGGCCGTTCAGCCATCACTTCACCGGCCCACGATCAATAGACGCGATGCTGAACGAGATCGCAGGCTACATATCCTACTTCGAAGACCTGACAAAAACCGACCGAACAAAGCTAGAGTCGCACAAAGACAAGATTAGAACGATTGCAGAACGACTCACGGCGCTGGTCAAGTAGCACAGGGAACCCCCTCATCTTCTGTCTTCTTTCTCTTGATGCTAAGGGCAGAATATTATCCCGGAATCTGTTGACTATTCCTAGAATTGCTCTAGGGTCTTGAGCCCGGACCCGGTGGCTATGAGGACCACTTCTTCGGACCTATCGATCATCTTCTCATCATAGAGATGGTGTAGAGCGGCGATTGTTGCCGCGCTGGAGGGCTCGAGGAGAAGACCCTCATCCTTGAGGGCTTGACCCATGGACCTGCGAATCTCCTCATCTGTAACGGACAACGCTATGCCGTCTGATTCCTTAAGACATCGAAGAATCCACTTTCCAGCAACTGGCTTAGGTATCCTTAGACCGAAAGCGATGGTCTTGGGATTCTTCCACTCGTCCACGTCATCTCTTTTGGAGTTGTAGGCCTTGACGACTGGCGCGCAAGCCGCAGGTTGGACTGCTACGAATCTGGGTCTTTTCTTGACCCATCCAATTCTTTCTAGGATAGAGAACATCTTCCACATTCCCACCAAGCCGACTCCGCCCCCGACAGGGTACACGACATAGTCCGGAACCCTCCAACCCAACTGCTCGCAAATCTCCAGAGCCATTGTTCCTTTGCCATCGTGGCGGTAGGGTGTGACAAAAGTCGAGGCGTTGTAGCTCCCTTCACTCTTTGCAACAGCCTCTACTCGGCGTCCGGCGTCTGCTATGGTGCCGTCAACAGGAGTAACTTTTGCTCCCAGTTTCCGGGAAAGTTCGACTTTCGCGGGATTTGATTGCCGCGGAAGAAACACACTACAAGCTAGATCGGCAATATGCGAGTACAGGGCGAAAGAGCATCCGGCGTTGCCCTCAGAAGACAAGACGAGATTTTTGACACCCAATGCAGATAGAGTCGTGACTGCAAGAGAAGCGCCTCGGTCCTTGAAGGTCCCCGTCGGGTTTTTCGTCTCATCTTTCACCCACACGTTTCCCTGAAAGGAACTGAGCTTTCTGAGAGGCGTGGCACCCTCACCAGCTGAGACAATCTTGTCGTTCTCACCGACTGGCAAGAAGGCCTGGTATTTCCACATAGACGGAGTAGGGGCGAGACTGTCCTTCGAGATCTCGCTGAGAATCTCCGGGTTAATTATTGTATCCAGTAACCCGTTGCACTTTGAGCACTTTTGAAGAATCTCGCCCCTTGGATAGAGGGTGTGGCATTCTGTGCACCGGAGCCCCTGAAAGGCGTTCTCTCGGCTCAACTAGACCGGGTAAACGCGAGGGTGCGATACCCTCTTAAGAGGGGATTGTATTGAAATCCGATAATATCGAATCTCGATAGTTCCCCCGTGAAAGTATGACAAGAGCCGTCAACGAGCGAATGGTGAAGAGCTTCCTTGACCTATTCGTCCTCTCTCTCCTCAATAATGGAGGAAAGCACGGATACGAGATCATGCGGGAACTAAAGGACAAGACCGGCGCACATATCGGCGCCGGCACACTTTACCCGCTACTGTACGAGCTGGAAGAACGCAGGCTAGTTGCTGGCGAATGGATGTCTCCAACACGGAGAAGCAGACGTGTCTACCGAATTACGGATCAAGGCGAAAGATATCGGGACCAGTCATTCCTAGGGTTGGATCGGTTGCTAAGAAGCTCGTTTTCGAATTCGAACCACTAGTCGGATATTCTCTTTTACCGTTCCGCGTGTCGAGTTATCTCGGCTGAATCACCAATTATCGCCTCACAGAACCGATCACCCTTTCCTTGACAAGAGACCTCAAGCGACTCACACTTTCTGCCGAACGTCTGCTCCATTGCACCCGTGAGAATTCCACGGCCGAAATGGCAGACAGGGGTTTTCCCTTTTCTGTTTCTTACTGAGACCCCGTTTGTCCATCGTATTCTAGCCATCTTCTTCGCGAGATCAACATTTACGATTGTGAGTTTTCCCCATCCGCCGAGAGTGCCTAGGCGCTCGGCGATCTTCTGGATATCGCCTTGACTCTTGATATCTAGCCCGGATTTTTTCGCCATGTTCATGTATTGCGCTCCACCCTGTTTCCCGATACTGTACTGGAAGCTAGTGGCGGTGATAGGCCCGAAACTCTCAGTCAACCTGTCCTCGATGGAGTGAATCAAAGCGACGGGGATGAAGAGGAACCGTTCGTTGTAGGCTGTGATTATTCCCTTGGCCTCATCGATGTCTAAGGCCTGGAATACATTACGGAGGCGATCAGGCTTGGCGGCAGTGACCAAAGGCATTTCCCGAGATCGCAAACTTAGCCTTGCTTAAATGGTCTTACGGCCAAGCTTTCAATTCCGATAATCTCGATTGTCAGGATCTCACGACTGTCGATGCCAAGACAGAATCTTTAGATTCGATTGAGGATCAGCTGGCAAGGGCGCTTGGTTTTGACTTCCTTCTCTGTCTGACGATTAGAATTCCAACCAAGACAACGACAACAACAGCTAGCGCTATGCCAAGCCGAATGAGCATGCCGTAGAATGTCCCCATCCCATTGAACAGAGAACCGATGGTCTGTGAAACCATAACGGTAAGTCTCGCGACGGCGGGACTCGCTGTGTACCACCCAGAGCTGTCGCTATACTCCCAAGCCGCAGTTGCTGTGATGTTGTGGTTGCCTATGAACGCGTTTGGCGGAATGAGGACCGCAGTATTGATCTTGTTCATACCTGCTGTGAGGTTGAATGGGAAACCCGAGGTAACTTGACGTGTTCCGTTAGACCAGAAATCTGATGTTAACGAGAGGCTAGTGACTCGTAGGGTTAACTGACCAGTATTAGTCAAGTTGCTGACCACCGAGATGGTGCCGCCAGCAAAGGGTACGCCAACATAGCCCAGATCATATTTCAAATTGTAAGTTTGGCCACGCGCCCTGAAAGTCGTGACGCAGGGTAATGTGAAAATTACCAGTGCGAGCAATGTTACAGTGCGAAGAATAGGATACCCTTTCGGTAACCGAAGAGAGTTCAACTGCTTCGAGTTCCCTATGTGGCCGGGTCCTGTTGCGCGGGTCTTTGTCCATCGCTTCTTTGTCCCCTCGAGAGAAGGTTTCGAAGCCTCCCTAGTAGTCTGCTTCGAAGACTATCCTTGTGTCCTAGCAACCTTTTCTCCCAGTCAACACGGATTATGAGGTATGCGGTGGAGAGGACGAGCGCCGCTGACAAGATCGACGCGTAGACGTTTTCTCCGAGGAACTGATCTACAAGCTGGCTGGATTGTCTTGCAACAAAGAGCACAGAGAGAATCCAGATGAACTTGCCAGTGTAGAGCGCCAGATAGGTTTTCGCGGGACTATAACGGATGATGCCTATAGGAATGAACGCCGCGTCGACCAGCGGAGATGCGGCGAAGAGGACCCCGACAAGGAAGGTGCTTCCACCGAGTAGCTTTCTGAGAGAGTCGAACCTTTCCTGCTTGCGAATGGCTCGCCTTGCGCCGTATCCGAGAGCGTAGCTGACCAGCTTTCCGGAGGCAGCGCCGAGGGCCGCAACAGCTGCGATCTGGATGATCCCGATTCCCTGGTAGGCGTCACCGATGGCGATCGTCACTATGAGCAGGAGGTAGGGGGTTGGAAAGAAGGGGATGATATTGCCGGCAACACTGACGACAAGGACGAATAGGAGTGTGGCGAGAAGACCGGAAGGGTGGGCAGAGAAAAAACCGATAACCCATCCAATCAGATCGACCATGATGCTGGATCAATCACGCTCTATCTGGATGGGGTTGAAAAGCTATTTGCCGGGACTTACCAAGTCAACTGTCTGGGGAGAAAGTTCTTCTGAGCGAAATTGTCATCTCAGCAAACAACGTTTAGAAGGTCTAACAGGATGAGAATGAAGGATGTATACTCGAAGAAGATCACTTCCGAAGAGGAACAAGGTGGCTACGTGATTGTCCTGAAGGACCGGCTCTCATTCTTCCCCGCCATGGGTCGGAGATTCCAAATGTTACAGAACGGCCGCTCAAGAAGAGCCGTGGTGGAATCTTATCCGTGCTCCTGCAGAGGGCCTGGGCTTCCGCACTCACACTTTTTCGTCAGGGTCAAAACGGTGAAGTCAGGGGACCGGGTTACCGTTCGGAAGAATTCGAAGAACGGGACGCGCTACCTTCTCCAAGTCCAAAGCCATCCGCGAAGGGCCGTTTGAATCTCTTTAATCAGAGCATCAAGAAACCACAACAGGAGAATCGTTCATGGTAGAGATCACTTTCTACGGGGGAGCCGGCGAGATCGGTGGGAACATGATCCTCGTCCGGGACAAGGACTCGAAGATTCTGCTAGATTTCGGTATGAGTCTTGGAGAAAGGGGACGATTCTTTTCCGAACCCTTCCTGTCGCCCAGAAACGAAAGTGGGCTGATCAGTCTCGGAATCATTCCCGATGTTGCTGGCCTGTACAAAGGAGAGGGGGAAGTGCCTGCGGACGCCGTCTTTCTTAGTCACGCCCACATCGACCATTCAATGTCTATCTCTCTCCTCAACCGTCAGATACCGGTTTACTGTGGCGAGACGACTAAGATGATTCTGGAGGCCTTGTCAACTGCTCGTCCGGGGGGCTTTGAGAACGATCTTGATGGGATCCAGTTCAAGGCGTTCCGAACTGGAGACCGATTGAGAATGGGAGGACTGGAAGTGGAGCCCATCCATGTGGACCATAGCATGCCCGGATCGTATGGCTTCATAGTTCACACGTCGATTGGGACCCTTGCATACAGCGGGGACTTCCGGGCTCACGGGCCGAGGTCGGACATGACGCAGGATTTTGCGGAGAAAGCGGAACAGTCGAATCCAGAGCTGTTCCTCTGTGAAGGCACTAACCTAGTCCGTGGTGACTTGCAATCTGAAGCGGAAGTCGTTGACAAAGTTGACCATGTGGTTCGGAAAACAAACGGGCTGGTTCTGGCGAATTTTTCGACCGCAGATGTGGACAGGTTGAGAACGTTTTACGAGATTGCCAGGAAAAACAATCGAATCCTCGCGGTCTCATTGAGACAGGCGCATCTGCTTCAAGCACTTGTCAAAGACAAACACCTGACTGTTCCAGATGTCTCTCACGATCCCAACATCGTCGTCTATCAGCGGTCGAAGAAGACCTACTACAACTGGGAAAAGGAAGTCATGAAGAATAGCACGGTGAAAGCATCAAAGGATGTCAAGGAATCACAGGGAAAATTCATTCTAGCTGCTAGCTCTTACGATATGAACGAGGTTTTGGACATCAAGCCTGATGCGGGCGGAGCGTTCATCAACAGCAGCTCGGAACCGTTCAACGAGGAAATGGAGATCGACCACGAACGATTCGTCAACTGGCTAAACCATTTCGGACTACCAATGTACCAGATTCACAGCTCTGGACATATGATGCCCACGGAGCTACGAGAAACGATAGCGAAGATCAGTCCAAAGACGCTCGTCCCGATCCATACAGAACAACCGCATCTCTACGAACTCTTCATCAAAGACCTTTGCAATGTGCACCAACCTATCAAAGGCGCCACGTGGAAGGTGGAATAGACAATCGCCCGACCTACCATGAAGACAGGCAAGATCTACCGACGTTTCAAAGCAACAAGCGGGGAAGCCGTGACCCTGCGGGCATTAAGGTGGGAAGACCTCGATAGTTGTGTAGTTTTCGTTAACGACCTCGTTGGCGAAAAGCGTACTGAGCCGAACCTTGGGGTGATGGTGGATACAAAACAAACGAGGGAGGAAGAAGCAGAATGGCTGACAAGCCAGCTGACCGGGATCGAGAAAGGGAACATCATCAGCGTAGTCGCGGACGTTCGAGGACGCGTCGTGGGAAACAGCTCGGTGACGCGAGGGTCATACAGGGACACAAGGTGCCACGGATACCTAGGCATCGCGATCTCAAGAAAATCCAGGGACATGGGCATAGGGATGGAGATGATGCGCACCCTCGTCGAAGAAAGCCGAAAAGCGGGATTGAAGACAATTCAGCTAGAGGTCTTCGCCAACAACCCGCGTGCGATCCACGTGTACGAAAAGACAGGGTTCAGACAATCAGGTCGAGTACCCAAGAAGATGCTGAGGAGCGGCAAATTCATCGATAGCATCATCATGACAAGAGAGCTTTGACATTCAAAGCCGCTTTCTTACGATCGCGAAACGTTCTAGCTGCCGATGAATCCTGAAGCCGGCCTTAAGATACATGTTCAGCGATCCCTTGTAGTTCTCCTCGGCCCAGGGAGTCTCCCAATCTCGCTTGACCGGGTTAGTTGTAGGATAGCCCTCTGCGACGTATAACTTGTCTCGCCGGAACATTTCACAAGCAACATTCAGAAGCACCGTGCCTACGCCTTTGCCTCTATGACCAGGCGCTACGAGGAAGCACATTATCGAGCCGACCGGCTCCGTCGGATCGTCTATCGCGGTAGCATACCTCCGCATGTTAAGGAAGTTAGATCGAGACTGCGCGTTGCACCAACCAACCACTCTCCCATCTACAATGGCCAGCAAGCCGTGGACTTTACCTGATCTGATTCGTTCCGCACGAGCTTCCCTATGAGCCGGCCCAGCATCGGCGGAGGCATCCCACTCATCACCGGACGTATCGTAGAATCCGCAGTAGCACCCGGACCATTCTGGAAAATCGGTGAAGGCGTCCTTGTCAAAGAACCTGAGGTAGTCGTCAAGCAGGCCGGGGGTCAGCTCTCGAATCTCAACCTTCACAGCGTGGCTCATAATAGGAGCGTATTTCTTTGTAAGAGTATAAGGGCCGCCTTTGAGGACTTGTTAGAGAAACAAGGAATTAGCTCGTCGATCAATTGTTCGCAGGAACAGTGTGTCTTGACTTGAAAGTGGTAATCACAACCACTGCGAAGACTATGACTGCGGAAGCAAGGAGGGTCCGAAGCGTCAATTGTTCGCCGGCAAGGAAGTAGCCGAGGAAGACGGCAACGACCGGGTTGACGTACGCGTAGGTAGAGACTCTGGCAGTCGTAGTCTTTGTCAGCAGCCAGACGTAGGATGAGAAGCCTACCAGGGAACCGAATACTATCAGATAGATGAACGAGACAAGAGATAGAAACGATACGTTACCGGGCTGAAAACCAGCCCATTCTTTAGAGATCAATGACGCCACGAGGAGGAGGGCTCCACCGGCTAACATCTCCATTCCACTACCTAGCAACGGGGTCTTTGGGAGAGGTGCGTTTCTAGAGTAGACTGAACCGATTGCCCATGAAAGCGCGGCGAATATCAGAACTCCAGCCCAGAGAGGGTTCAATCCACCGCTACCACCAAGGTCGCCAGGTCCTACCAGCAGAATAACTCCTCCGAAGCCCAGGACTAGGCCGATAACGACATGTGGAGTTGGGACGACGCGGTCCTTTCGCAACAGCTCCAAAAGAGCCATCCAGATTGGAACAGTCGTGATCAATACCGCAGCCAAGCTCGAGGGAATCACCTGTTCGGCCTTCGTCACCCCACCGTTTCCTCCGAGCAACAGTAATCCGCCGACGATGGTCGCGGCTTTCCAATTGGCGCGTGTTGGACGCGATGCCCCTCTCAAACGCATCCAAGCGTAGAGCACTCCTCCTGCAATCAGAAAACGAATTGCGGCCATCAGAAAAGGTGGGAATGTTTCGATAGCGAAACGAATCGCCAAGTAAGTGGACCCCCAAATCGTGTAGATCGAGAGAAACGCCAAAGCGATACGTAATCGCAGTGTCAACGGTGGCATGGCAGAGCCTTACCGAAGCGGCGGCTGTACGGACCCCGATAAACCATGCATCGTATGAGAGGGAAATTCTGCCAAACGACGGGAACTCTTTTACCCATTATTCTGCATAGAAAGGAGCAATTGGATGGTCAACTACGCGAATCTCCGACCATGTTGTGTTGAAGAACGGAAGTGCACTCAGTTTAGAGATGTACCGCCCTGAGGATAAGGAAGCGCTTGTCGCTATGTATGCCAGTATGTCACCTGAGGCCATAAAGTGGGGACTGCCTCCCTATGACCGCGCTAGGATAGAGCGCTGGAACTCCGACCTAACAAACAATATCACTCTAATCGCCCGACTAGAGGAGAGAATTGTTGGACACCTACGACTGTTCAGAATACCATTTGAACGGCGCAAGGGAGTCGGGGAGGTGCTCATCTACATCCACCAAGATTTTCAAAACCTAGGTCTGGGAACCAGGATGATGAGGAAGGCGATCGAGCTAGCGAAGGAGCAGGGGTTCCATCGGATCGGGCTGACCGTCGTAGCGGATAACCACAACGCTATCAAGGTCTATGAGAAAGTCGGTTTCAAGAAGGAAGGTGTTGCGAGAGAGACTTTCTACGGGGACGACCATCGCTATCACGACGAGGTTGAGATGGGAATGATCTTCTAGGAAACGGCATGTTCAGCAAGAAGACCGGGCTTAGCGGTCCAGATGTAGACAGGATTCTAGAAGACGCGGGAAGTCTGTTCAAACAGATTGGAATCCAGAAACCAGAGCCCGACGCCGTTTCGTCAACTAATGGATTGCCTGCGGATTTTGTGATGGTGCTGTACGGAGAGATCATTTTACCGGCACAAATGGTGGGAAGGCTTACCCCGGAGGAGTGGAGACCACTAGTTGCTTCATCGATAATCTTCCAGTACACTATTATCCGACGACAGAATTGGGCTGCGTTACCTCTGATTGCGCTCCCGCTTGCTGGAGCAGTCGCCTTGACACTGGTCCTCATCGGGATACTAGATCCGGGAAGATCTAATGGCCTCTTGGAAATCACTCTGATCGGTTCGGTTTTTACCGCGACGCTTGTTTTGATGATGCCTTATCTGAACCGATGGTCCCAAGGTGGCCGGCTCAAAGCGGATCGAGAAGCGGCGAGAATTGTTGGCAAGGACTCCATGCTCCAATCCCTCACGAGGATTCACAACCTTGCGCAAGAACCGAATACTCAAAGACGAATCCGAGGGTATGGATTCGCTCCCAGTCTCAATCAGAGAATAGCGAAGCTACAAAGGTAGAGCTAAACTACGGGTGCGAGCGCGCTGGTTGCCAAGTAGAGTCCTCGCCCCATCAACCCCTCCGAATCAAATTCGGCCTCAAGTCGTGCTGATCTGAACGCGTCGAGATATTCGTCTTGCGTAAAGAGCCCCATTTCCAACCTTTCGACAAAATGTTCGATGCGATTGGATGAGGCCACTAGATGGTGGAGGTCTAGAACCGAGAGCTTGCCTCGAGCTTTACTAATACTGAACCGTGCAACTTTGAGGTCGGGCTCGTCTACAAAGTTTGCCCCCAGACGTCCGATCTGCCACTGGTTGGGAGTGGGCCAAGGTTCCACGACCGATACCCCTCCGGGTTTGAGATGGCGGGCCATGGTTCGAACGGCGAGATCCAATCTGCGCTTGGTCTTTACATGTCCTATGGCGCTGAACAAGCAGGTAACGACATCGTATTGTTTCCTTAGTTTGAAGTTAGTCACGTCACGACGGTAGAAGACGACATCCGGGTGTTTCTTCTTCGCGAGTCTCAGCATTGGCCCACTGATATCCAGGCCCTCAACCGAATAGTTTCCTTTCAGGTAAGCGATGTGGCCGCCAGTTCCGCAGGCGACGTCGAGCAGATCGTTACCAGGGGACCGTTTGTGTTGCTGGATTAGCTGGTGGAGCTTTGTTGCTTCCTTCTCGTAGTTCTTGAAAGAGTAAATGGCGTCGTAGAGTTCGGCTAGACGATCGTACAATGCCTGATGAGGGCTGATGGAGTTGTTCAGGGGCAGATATGGCTTGGGTATACTATCTAGGGATTTAGAGGTAGAACCATCGTGTCTTCAGGGGCGATCAATCCGATCGCGACGAGCTGAGTAACGACTTCTAGTATTTGCATCCGAATCTCGGTGGGTGAGACCTTCTTTTCCACTGCCAGTTCTGATGTTAGCTCGTCGATAGTCTTGCTTCCATCGCTCTTCTCCCAGAGGCTGGCGATGTCATCGTTCCCGAGGTAGCGCGAATTTGCCTCGTTGATGAGGACAATGGTCCCGTCGGGGTTCTTGGCGATGTGCCCTTTCTTTCTAGGCTTGAAACTGGCGGGGTCGAATTCGATCGTCACTGGCTCTTGGTTTGTCTGGAGACGTTCTCGCGCCGCCGCGCTCATCTTGTCAGGAGTCCAGGGAGGGTCCCAGACGATGTTGACGTCAGCTTGCCTGACACCGGGTATCTTCTCGACCAGTTCCTTGACCTGATGACTCAGGTAGGCGCTGGCGGGGCAACCCATGGCCGTAAGGGTCATTCGAACCTTCACTGTATCATTCTCTATGGCAACGCCATAGACCAAGCCGAGATCGACAATATTGACCGGTATCTCGGGATCGTAGCAATTCCGGAGAACATCCATTACTCGGCCGACGGAGAGTTCTTCGCTCAAAGGCTCGATCATATCTCTAGAGGGTCTATCGCCTAATAGGGATATTTACACTCGCTCTGTCTAACCCTTGGTTCCTACGCGCTTTTGCTGGCGCTTTAGAGGATTCTGTTGAGCCTATCGTATGCAGCTGGGAGAAGACGGTTTTCAGCATCGATAAGCGGCCTCAGTTCTCCCGATTTCAACAGCTTCGCGATCGCCGTTCCCGTCGCCAGTTTTCCATGACGCCAGCTTCGCAGGATAGGGCCGTACTCTCCCTTCAGACTCTTTGTGACGCTTTTGACCACGTTCTGGCCTTTCTCTGACTTGCTCTCCACCTCGACCTCGAAGAGGCGTATCTTTTGATCGTCGAAGTCGTAAAGCACTGAGTCAATGTCTAGTTCCGCGAGGACAGGGGAGCCTTCAGAGCCAGACGTCACATCTCGCACCTGCCGTTGTGTCTCTCGATGCTGGATGGGCACTAGGCCTTTGCTCTTCAATACTTCAATCGGGTCTGAAAGAGTTGTCTGGACGGCGGGACCAGGAGGTTGATGCGGGATTTTCAGCTCGGAAACCACTTTTTCAACAGTCTCACGTGACCAGGGAACCTCCATCTCAGCCCGGACCATTCCACCCCAGAGAGTTCGTCTAGGATGCGTCTTCATAGTGATCCAACGATCCTGGTTATCCGTCCGTATTCTCAGATTCAACTTGCGATGCGAAAGAAAGTGATTGGGAGTGTCGAAGTACGTGTCGGCAAGAAACTTCGTCTTCTCACCAACCAATCGATAATCTCCGACACTCTTCTTATCAGCAATCTTTCTGACAATCTCCTCAGGATGGTCGGACAGTATGAGGAGGATCGATTCGATCTCGCGGCCGAAACCCAGAGCCTGCGGTAGCTTGACCATCCTAGTCCAACTCATGGTCTTGAACGGAGAAAGCGTGGTTACTGAACTTTATCTGACTCACCGAAACTTCCCATAGGGACAATTGACAGAGCCTAAGAGAGTAAGGAGACAACGCGGCGCTTTCTCGGACCACAAACAGGTCGAGATTAAGAAGGCGACTTCACCAACATCCGATCTGACCCAATCAAAGACAGCGACCTCCACAAAGATCGATATTTTCATACTGAGACATGGAGAGGCCGGGAACCGAATGACAGTTGTGGAGAAAGATTCCGAACGACCCTTAACACCGGAAGGTCGAACCGAGATGCAAGAAATAGCGAAGTCATTGAAGAGAGTGGGATTGCAAACCGATCGGATCTATACAAGTCCGTTGAGAAGGGCTCGAGAGACTGCTGAGATTGCGGCCAAGGCCCTCAATATCCTGACCTTGGAAGAATGGGACGAATTGAAGCCAGACGGAAGCAAGGCAGAACTCTATCGCAAACTGGCAAGACTCGAGCAGAACTCCAGACCAATCCTTGTAGGACACGAACCTTACCTGACTTCTATGATAGGAGAAATCATCGGGACCACGGGTGCGAAAATTGTTCTGAAAAAGGGAGGCATCGGAAAAGTCCGAATAACATCATTTACCCCTCGAATCTCCGGCGAACTCCGCTGGCTTCTCACACCGAAAATCATCACTCAGATGTCTTGATTACCAAAACGAATCACTGTGACCGCGCCGAAGTGAAACGGAAACGACGGGTGGCTCTGGCCAAGTTTGAAAGTCTCCGTGATAGACCTAGGCTACAACTCGCTAAAACTGGTCAACTACGAAGTCAAGCGGGACAAGTCGTTCGTCGCGTATGGACAGCACTCGGTCCCCGCGAAGGTTGGAGAAGGGCTTGATCAAACAGGGTTCTTAGGAGACAAACCCATCCGACGCACTCTCAAAGCTCTCAAACAATTACGCGCCATCGTGGACCTTGAGCAATCAAACCATGTTCTCCCGGTCGCGACCAGCGCTGTAAGGGAAGCTGGGAACAGAGAGGAATTTCTTAGGCAAGCGTATCTCGAGACCGGGTTCAAGTTCAAAGTTCTATCCGAAAAAGAAGAAGCAGTATACGCGTTCGAAGGAGCCAAGAGCGCTACCAGCGTCCGCGCCGGCTTGTTTTTCGACCTTGGAGGAGGAAGCCTTGAGATGGTCATTTACTCGGAACCTACGATCAGGAAAATCCTCTCAGTTCCTCTCGGAGGATTAAGACTAACTGACCTTTACGCAAAGCCGGACGGATCTTTCACAAAGAAAAACTATGCTAGGATGAGAAAACGCATACTCGAACTCCTGCCTGAGAAGAAACATCTTTCAGCTTCAAAAAACCTTGACTTGGTGGGTGTCGGGGGCTCTGTGCGCGCACTCGCGCGATATGACCAGATGCGAAGACAGTATCCTCTAAACAAGCTACACAATTATTCGATGAAGAAGAACGCCGTGGAATCAGTACACCGCGCTCTCCGCAGAATGAGTCTCAGGACAATTCGAAAGAATCCGGCAATAGGTCAAGAGAGAAGCCAATCAATCATCGCCGGGTCTCTAGTAGTTCACCTACTAATGGAGAAGATTGGCTTCCGCAAACTCATCGTCAGCACACACGGTCTCAGAGACGGAGTACTCTCGGCCTTCCTCGAAAGCCCGAGCTCGTACCGCCAGGGACTTTTAGACAGGGTTCTGACATATGAGGGAACTACAACTCGTCCGGAACCATCGGCCCCGGAAACGTTAGCCAAGTCCCTCTTATCACATAGAAACCTGACGAAGAAAGAGTATGCAATTCTCTCAGAGGCTCTCGATCACGTCTTGCCAGATCTTCCGATTTACAATCCGGAGACATTGTTCTACATTGTTTTGGAGGCGGATAGTCCACTGCCACATCAGGACCAGCTGATCATGGCCTTGTCTGTTGCTAGAGCGAATGG
>WNGG01000968.1_pt1 | contig 31938 bp, 28 predicted proteins | sample 5400661 | NCBI WGS metagenome assembly WNGG01 (sample SAMN13153372, study PRJNA577476) | soil metagenome | isolation source: 100 cm soil or saprolite under Garry oak tree replicate 1 | place: USA:California | collected 2016-06-15
CTTGTCGTAGACGCCGCCTGGGTCAGCGCGAATCTAAACAAACCGGGCGTGATGATTCTCGACGCACGCGCGCCGAAGTTCTACACCGGCGAAGAAAAGGGACAGATGCCCCGCGCCGGCCACATCCCCAGCGCCCGGAACATTCCCTTCTCCAGCCTGGTCGAAGATTCAACCAACAAATTCAAGAGTGCTGAGGCGTTGCGCGAACTGTTTGACACCGCCGGCGTGAAGCATGGCGACAGCGTCACCACTTATTGCCACATCGGGCAACAAGCCAGCCTGCTTTACTTCGCCGCCCTCTACCTCGGCTACGACGCGCATGTTTACGATGGCTCATTCGAGGACTGGAGCCGGCGCCAGGACTTGCCGGTAGAGAAGTCGGATGGTGCGAAGACCGAGAGCAAGCCTTAGCGGTAAACGATCCACCATAGATTGAAAGTCGGCAAGGTGCTCGAGGCTGAACAGCCGTGCTTGTCTAAACGTAAATTCTTGGAACTCGATCGCTGGTGCCGCAGGTGACTTCGTACGAAAGCGTGCCCACGGTCTTCGCGACGTCTTCGGCCGGAACGGCAAGACCGCGATAATTCTGATCGACGCCAAGCAGGGTCACAACATCGCCCAGCTCAACGCCTGCGATGTTCGTTACATCGATCATAGTCAGGTCCATCGAGACACGGCCGATGACGGAAGCGTAGGTGCCGTGCACAATCACGCGACCCCGATTCGACATGCCACGCAGATAACCGTCGTTGTAACCGATGGGCAGCGTCGCCACCAGAGTCTTGCGCGAAGCTTCGTAGGTGCAGCCGTAGCCGATGGTCTCGCCTTGAGGAACCCACTTCAACAGGGTGATGCGCGAACGCACGGACATGACCGGCTTGAGATTGTAACCCCCTCCTACCAGGTCGCTGCTTGTTTCTGCCCTGTCGTTACTTGTTTCGACCCGCTCGCTACCGCTCCCGGTTCTGACAGGCGGCAAGATGTCGCGCCATAAACCGTAAAGCACACCACCAGGCCGCACCATGTTTCCCCACGCCGACGGCTGATCAAAGATTCCGGCGGAGTTTGCCAGATGGTGATAAGTCGGGTTGTAGTCGCGTTCGCGAAATACCTCGACCGCTTCTTTGAATCGTTGAATCTGATGGCTGGTCAGCGGCTCGCACGATGGATCATCCGCGGCGGCGAGATGGGTCATCAAGCCATCGACGCGGATGTTCTTGAATCGCTTCAGCGCGGCGGCAAATTCACGGGCCTGATCGAACCGCACGCCGAGACGACCCATGCCGGTATCGATCTTGACGTGCACATCTGCTACGACTCCCGCTGTCAGCGCAGCCTGGTCTAAGGCTTCGATCATGTCAACTCGATAGACCACCGGAACGAGGTTGTGCTGAATACAAGCACTCTGTTGGCCTTCCCAGAATCCGCTAAGACAAAGAATTGGTTGAGTGAGACGAGCGGCTCTTAGTTCGATTCCCTCCTCTGGCAGCGCGACACCGAACCAATCTGCGCCTTCGGTCGCCAGCCGGCGCGCGCACTCGATTGCGCCATGGCCATAGGCATTTGCTTTAACAACAGCCATGACTTTCACAGCGGAGCCAACGCGTCGGCGCACGATCTGAAAGTTTGCGGCGAGCGCATCGAGATCAATCTCGGCCCAGGTAGGGCGGTGTCCAGGTGTAATGATCGGGCGTTTGTTATTAGGCGACGAAGACATTGGATTGGTTATTCCATTATCTGAATACGAAGCAAAAACCGCTTCGCGTGAACCCGCGCAGTGTATCTTTCGGCGCAAGAACACTCAAGCGATTGTTCATGCTATGGGTTACTGTTTGGTCGGCGACGCGTGAATTCTATCTACGAGAACAGAATTCGTTTGCATTTTGAAACAGGCTCACAAAGAATGGCGTCCATTCTGAAAGACCAATTGAAAGGTGAAAGACTCTTAAGCAAGAATGCAACCCTGGAGGCCGAAATGGATAAAGTGGACAAGCAGGCGTTGGATATTATTTTTCGCGAGGCGCGGACATACAGTGCCTGGCTCGACAAACCGGTCAGCGACGACTTGCTGCGCGAAGTCTACGACGTGATGAAGTGGGGACCAACGAGCGCCAATTGTGGTCCCGGTCGTTTTGTCTTTCTCCGTACCTCGGAGGCAAAGGAAAGGCTGCGCCCGGCATTGGCGCCGGGAAATGTCGAGAAGACAATGGCCGCGCCGGTCACGGTAATCGTCGGGTATGACCTCAAGTTCTACGAGAAGCTGCCAAAGCTGTTTCCACACAATCCCGGAATGCGCGATCTGTTCGCCAGCAATCCCCAACTCGTCGAAGTGACGGCTAAACGAAATTCGTCGCTTCAGGGTGCGTATTTCATGCTCGCCGCGCGCGCGTTGGGGCTCGACTGTGGTCCAATGTCAGGTTTTGATAACGCAAAGGTGGATGAAGAGTTTTTCGCGGCGGGCCAGGAATGTGATGGATGTGAGCAGGAGTTCTTTCCTGCCGGTCACGTCAAATCGAATTTCCTATGCAATCTCGGGTATGGCGACCCTTCGAAGTTATTTCCGCGCGGTCCTCGTCTGGAGTTCAGTGAAAGTTGCACGTTCTTGTGAATCAGTGAGGGCTACGGTTTCCGGAAACTCAAACTCTTACCAACGGAGAGCCAATGCGCACCATTCGCTGGGGTATCATCGGTTGCGGCGACGTAACCGAAGTCAAAAGTGGCCCTGGTTTTCAGAAAGCGAACAACTCGAGTCTCGTTGCCGTCATGCGCCGCAATGGCGCGCGGGCAAAAGATTACGCCGAGCGTCACGGCGTTCCCCGCTGGTACAACAATGCCGAAGCGCTGATCCACGATCCGCAAGTGGACGCTGTTTACATCGCCACCCCTCCTTCTTCACACAAGGAATACACGTTGATGAGCGCCGCGGCAGGCAAGCCCGTCTACGTTGAGAAGCCGATGGCGTTGAACTTTGAAGAATGCCGGACGATGATCGAAGCTTGCCGCTCTGCGGGCGTGCCGCTGTTTGTCGCCTATTACCGGCGGGCTCTGCCTCGCTTTCTCAAAATCAAAGAACTGGTTGACGCGCGGGCCATCGGTAACGTGCGCTTTGTGAATGTAACGTTCTATCAACCGATCGCTCCCGAGGAGCTTGATTCGCAGACGCTCCCGTGGCGCGTCGTTCCCGAAGTTGCCGGCGGCGGACGTTTCGTGGACCTGGCGTCTCACATGCTGGATGTTCTCGATTATGTGTTCGAACCAATAGTCGCAGTCCATGGCTTCGCTGCCAATCAAGGTAAGAATTATTCAGCCGAGGACATCGTTACCAGCACGTTCGTGTTCAAGTCAGGCGTGCAAGCGGTGGGCACGTGGTGTTTCACTGGCTTTGACAAATGCGACTTCACCGAAATCGTCGGCAGCGCGGGCAAGATTTCGTATTCGACATTTGATGCCAGGCCGTTAACCGTGACCACATCGGACGGCGTTAAGGAGTTTGCCTTCGACTATCCGCCGCACATTGAACAGCCTCTCATCCAGGCCGTTGTTGATGAGTTGAATGACCTGGGCCAGTGTCCCAGCACAGGAGAGAGCGCTGCCCGAACTTCCTGGGTTATGGATCAGATGTTGCAGCCGGTTGAATGAAACCGTTTGCACTTCGAGTCCCGAAAATACACCCGTTGACATTTAGAGGAGGCGGGTTTATCGTGCAGCACGGTCAGACCATTTCCGCTAACCATCACGGTCGTGTGCTATTAATCTTGTACGCATGAACTGAACGGTAATTGGTCTGATTTCACGGTCAGCTTGATTCCCGCTAAACAGCGAGGCGATGTAAGGAGGGGTTTATGCCAGTAGGTTCCAGCATAGAGAAGCTATCCCAGAAAGCGGACTTTGTTTTCGACGGGACGGTGAAAGAGGTCACAGGGAAAACGGCCTCGGTGACGATAGGCGCAGTTCACAATGGCACGGAGGTGTTGCGAGGGTTCGAAGGCCAGGACATTGCCGTTAAATTGAGTGGCGGTCTGAAGCTCAAGGCTGGACAGAACGCAACCTTCTTTACCAACCCGACGGTGTTTGGCGACACGCTGGAGGTGCAGTCGCTCGGCGAAGTCCCGTCTGAGGAGGGCGGCTTACATCTCGCCGGTATGACCTCGGGAGCCGATCCCGTGCAGTCCAAGAAAGACAGCGACACCAAGGCGCGCTATGACGATAGCGACCTGGTGGTCTCGGGTCGAGTCATCAGCGTTAGCCTGCCGCCTGAGGATGATGAGGCCAGCGGCGAAGGTCGGTTGAGCGAGCACGACCCGCTGTGGCGCGACGCCACGATCCAGATCGACGCGGTGCACAAGGGGACTCACTCGGACCAAACAGTCATCGTTCGGTTCCCGAGTAGTGAGGACATCAAGTGGAACGCATCGCCGAAACTCCACGTCGGGCAGGAGGGCTACTTCATGCTGCACAAGGATGAGATCAAGTCTCGGAGGGCCATAGGGGGGGCAACCAAGACCACCCTAGCTTATACCGCCCTCTCGCCTCTCGATTTTCAGACCTCGGACCAGGAAGGCGGGATAAAGAAATTCATCGGCATCGAAAGCTAAGCGGAATACCAAAGCGCCGCAGCAGCAGCCGTCTTCCGGATTCGGCGAGTGCGCTGAGCCAACCCTAAACGCATCGCGAGCGTGTAGCTTAGATCAACAGAGAGGAGAGAGAATATGCCAGCCAGGAGGACGAGTAAAAAGTCGGCAACTAGCGGCCGCGGCAGAGGAGCGAAAGCACTGGCTAAAAAATCAACGTCTTCCCGTGTTCGTAGCGCGCGGGCAGCGGGTGCTAAACGAGCGGTCGTCAAGAGAACTGTGACTAGCGCAGTCAGACGCAGCGCGGCCAAGAAGGCAGCGAAGGCAGCTATAAAAGCGAGCGGCACGGCCAGCGCGAGCGTTCTGGTCGTCAACATGATTCCGCGCTCGCTAAGCGGGGAAATTAATCAGGACAGCGAACCCACGCTCGCCGTTAACCCGGCCAACCCTAACCAGATTGTCGGCACCGCTTTCACACCCAATCCGGCAGGCGGCCAGACGGCCCCCGTCTTCGTCTCCAATGACGGCGGCAAAACGTGGACTCTCAATGCCATAGTGCCCAGCGGCGTGAATCCTTTCTTCGGCTCGGCGACGGGCGATATTACGGTCTCTTTCGGCACCTCAAGCAACAAGCTGTATGCCGGAATCTTGCAGGATACTTCAGACCCGAACGATCTGCCCATGGACATCCTTGGAACAGACAACGTCGCCAGCCCTAACCTGATGAAGAAGTTATTGACTCGGGAAGGGCCCGATCAACCCTATACGCAGGCTGCCACAATCTCGGCTGGGCCCAACGCCGGGAACGATGTCCTTTACATTGGAAGCAATATGGCGGATGGCAGCACGACCCAGACTTCAACGCTGGACTTCTCGCTCAACGCCTCTAGCTCTTCTCCCACGTTCAAGCGAGTCATACTCGAGCCCAGATCAACCGGGAGCGCCGGACAGGATGGCCCACAGGTCAGGCCGGCGGCTCACTCTGACGGCACAGTCTATGCTGCGTACACCGGCTGGCGCGCTTCGAAAGGTAACTTCCGGGCTAATACTTTGGTGATTACGGCTGACGTCGTAGTGGTGCGTGACGACAATTGGGGCAACGGGTCGAAACCCTTCACGGCTCTGGTTGATCCCGTCGACCACCTGTCAGGGATCCGTGTCGTGCAGGGCATTAAGTTTCCGTTCCACTCCAGTGGTAGAGGTGTCCCCGGCCAGAACCGGCTGGGCGGTGATGTCTCTATCGCTGTCGATCCTACAGACAGCAAGACGGTCTACCTCGCTTACGCCGAAGGTGAGTTAGTGGATAACTACACACTGCACCTTCGCGTCTCCAGAGACAAAGGAAGGACCTGGTCCACCGATCTGCTGACCGTGCGTCGCGCCACAAACCCTGCGCTGGCCGTCAACGGTGACGGCAAGTTCGGATTCCTCTATCAGCAACTCGTCGGAACAGGCTCCGCCCTGCGCTGGGAAACACACCTGCGGCGCATGCCCAAGGCGGGCGGCGCTTTCTCTGACCTGACCTTGAACGTCGCGCGCGCTGACTTCCCGGTGCGACAAGGAGACCCCTACCTCGGTGACTACGTCCATCTCCAAGCGGTTGGAAAGGATTTCTACGGCATCTTCTCGGCTAACAACACGCCTGCCAAATCTAATTTTCCGAACGACGTGGTGTACCAGCGCAACGCGAACTTTACCTCTCGCAAACTACTCGACCTAAGCGGCACGAATGAGGTCGCAGTTTCGATCGATCCGTTCTTCTTCAAGATCACGGAGTGAAAACTATCTTCAGCGTGTTGGAATTGAGGCTGGCCGATTCAATACCGCAACTCTTACTCACGATAAAGGTTATCAAAGCGCATGCTGGAGGGCACAAAGCGCAGCTCGATAGTTCCCGTGGGCCCGTTGCGCTGCTTGGCGAGGATGAGCTCGGCGACATTCTTCTTGTCCTCCGGCATGTTCTGGCGCTCTTCGGGTGATTTGTACATTTCTTCGCGATAGAGGAAAGCAACGAGATCGGCGTCCTGTTCCAAGGCGCCCGACTCGCGCAGGTCGGCAAGCTGCGGCCGATGGTCCGAGCGTGATTCCGGAGCGCGCGAAAGCTGCGACAACGCGACCAGCGGAACGTTTAGCTCCTTTGCCAGACCCTTCAGCTCGCGCGAGATCAGCGAAACTTCCTGCTGTCGCGATTCGAAACGCTTTGCCGAGCCGGACATCAGCTGCAAATAGTCAACCACGATCAGATCGAGCCCCTTCTGTTCGACCGCCAGCCGGCGCGCCTTTGCGCGCATCTCGAGCACGGTGATGCCCGGCGTGTCGTCAAGAAAAATGCGTGTGTCGGCGAGAGTCCCCAGCGATTTAGCAATCTGCGCCCACTCGGCGCGCGAAAGAAAGCCGTTGCGGAAACGCTGCGCGTCGATGTTTCCTTGCGAACAGAGCATACGCATCACCAGCGCCTCTTTGGACATCTCCAGGGAAAAGATGCCGACCACCGCGCCTGTCTGAATGGCTGCGTTCTGCGCCAGCATCAAAGCGAAGCTGGTCTTTCCGATCGAAGGACGCGCCGCAACGATGACCAGATCCGAGCGTTGCAGACCAGACGTTTTTTCGTCCAGCTCCGCGAAGCCCGTGGTCAGGCCCGTCAGCACCACCTTGCGGCCTTCCATCTCCTGAATCTTGTCGAGCAATGCCTCGGCAACGGGTTTGACGTGCACGAAGCCCTGGCGGATCCGCTCGTCGGCCAATTCGAAGATTGCCTGTTCGGCGTGATCGAGAATGATCTCCGGCTCGTCTTCTTCTTCGAGCGCCTCGTTGGTGATCTTGTTTGCCGTCTTTATTAGCCGGCGTAGCAGCGACTTGCCGCGTACCACCCTGGCGTAATTGGTGATGTTCGTAGCGTGTGGCAGACCATAGGTAAGATTCGTGACAAAGCTGACGCCGCCAACTGTTTCCAGCGCGTTGTCTTTCTTGAGTTCTTCGCCGATCAGGATCGGATTGATCTCGGCGCCGCGCTCAAACAGAGCGGTCATGGCCACGAAAATGCGGCGATGTGATGGGACATAGAAGTCTTCGGGTTTCAACAGCTCGATCGCCGGGCTGATCATGCCGTTGTCGAGAATGATGGCGCCCAGGATGGCGCGCTCAGCTTCAGAGCTGTTTGGCAGAGAGCGTTCAAACGTCTGTTCGCGTATTGGATCAGGAGCGGCCATCAGGAAACTCGTAGAACAACCAACTGACGTACAGAACCGGGAGCGATAGCGACCGGATCCCAAAGTCAACCTTCGCTGAAATACGTGTCATGAGAGTGCGAACGGTGTTGCCGGTTTAGTGCCAACATCCGGTCGCTATCGCTCCCGGTTCTGTACCGCAAAAGAGAGACGCCGCAAGTTGCGCGCTTTAACGCAGCTTACAGCGTCGAACTATACTATAGCGGTTGCAGTGCAACCAAAATTGCGCATTGACTACGCGCGTTTTATCTTCTCGCGGCCATTTCGCATCGCTGTGCAACTCATTCAACAGCGTCGAACGACTCTTCCTTAGCGGCCTCGGCTTGTGCTGTAGCCAGGACTGCTGCTTCCTGTTCGGGCGTCATGTGGCCGACGATGACCTCGCCTTCGGGGGCGACTTTGACTTGTAAGTCTACGGTGACGTCACGATGGAGACGCACCGGCACGACGAACTCGCCGAGTCGTTTAATCGGTTCGCGCAGATGTATCCGATGGCGATCGACTTCGTAACCGCGCTCCTTCAGCGCTTCGGCGATATCCATCGACGTCACCGAGCCATAGAGCGCTCCTTGTTCTCCGGCCTTGCGCTCAAAGTTCAGTATGACGGCGCCCATCTGTTCGGCCTGGGCGGCGGCAGTGGTGCGTTCTTTTGCTTCGCGCTTCAACAGCGCCGCGCGCTCCTGCTCGATCTGTTTGACGTTGCTCGAGGTGGCTTCCACCGCCAGCTTTCGCGGCAGCAGGTAGTTGCGCGCATAGCCCGCGCGGACTCTGACAATTTCGCCGCGGGCGCCAAGGTCATCGACGTCTTCGCGTAGCAGTATCTTTGTATGTGCCATAACTCAGCCATTACCCTTTCCGTTAATTTGTTGTGTACGGCAGCAGCGCGATATTACGGGCGCGCTTGATGGCTTCGGCAAGCATGCGCTGATGTATGGCGCAGTTGCCCGAGATGCGTCGCGGCAGAATCTTGCCACGCTCAGGGGTGTAGTTTTGCAGCAACCGCAGGTCTTTAAAGTCGATCTGATCAACTTTCTCGATGCAGAAGCGGCAGATGCGCCGCCGGTGCATGCGGCGGCCGCCGCGTTGCATGCCGCCCCGGCCTCTGTCCTGATCATCGTCGCCGTTATAACTGCGTCCGCGATCTTCGTAGTTGCTGCGTCCACGGTCTTCGTAGCTGCTACGTCCGCGATCTTCGTAATTGCTTGACATAACTTTCCAGAATCCTCTCTCAATAAGGCAAATGCGTACCAATCACTACGCTTCGTCGTTCTCGCCAGCCGGAAACTCCGGCGCAGTTGCGCCGCGCGATGTAGCTGCGGCGGCAAACGGCCGCTTGGCAGCTTTGCGAGCGCGGCGATCCTTGAGTTTGTCCGCGCGGCGACGATCCTCGTCCAATCGCACGGTCAGATAACGCAGGATGCGATCGCTCACGCGCATGCGCCGTTCAAGCTCGGCTATCTCCCGGCCTGAGCCCTCAATCTCCAGGTCGACAAAGATGCCATCCTTCTTGTGCAGAATCTCGTAGGCCAGTTGCCGGCGGCCCAGGTTCTCTTCTTTCGTCACCGTGCCACCCTGATCCGTGACGATCTGCTTCAAGCTCTCCGTAAGCTTCGCGACCTCGTCGTCAGCCGCGTCGGGGTCGACGATGAACATCAGTTCGTATTGTCTCAATGCTTCCAAAATTCAACCCTCCTAATTCGTCAACAGTGAACCGTGAACCGTAAACAGTGTGGAGCTTGTTCGGTGATTTACTGTTTCCGGTTTGCGGTTCACGGTTTACGAGTTGTACTGCGTCATTGCTTTCAAAACGCCATCTCTCAGAATGGTCCGCAGCGCTTGGGCGCTTCGTTCTATGATCTTTTCCACGTCAGCTCGCCCGGATCGCGGAAAGGGATCGAGCACAAACCGTTTCGCATCTGACACTGAATGCTCAGGCTGAATTCCGATTCGCAGCCGGATGAACTCGTTCGTGCCAATCGCGGCGATAATCGATTTCAAGCCGTTGTGTCCGCCGGCTGAACCGCGCGCGCGAATTCGAATCTTCCCAAACGGCATCGCCAGGTCGTCGCTGATCACGATCAAGTTCTCACCCACCTGTTTGAGTCTATGCTTTGCAAACAGGCAAGCAACCGTTTCGCCGCTCAGGTTCATGAACGTCTGCGGCTTAACCAGCTTCGCTGCGCAACCTTCGATCACAGCGCGCCCTACCAACGAATAACATTCGCGCCGGTTCACCTTCGCATCTTCCTGCAACGCCAGTTTGTCAATCAACATGAATCCGAGGTTATGGCGCGACCACTCATACTCCGCACCGGGATTCCCGAGTCCTACGATGAGCCATTGCCGATTTCCAATTGCCAATTGCCAATTTTAAGACACTTCCGATTGCCAGCATTCCACTCCTAATGACGACTGGCCAAATTGCAAATCGGCAATCGGCAATTGGAAATCGGCAATGTCCCTACTCCTTCTTGCTCTTCTCTTCCCTCTTGCCCTTTTCCTTCTCCGGCTCTTCTGCTGCCTCTTCCTCTTCCTTCTTGCCCTTGGTGATCAGCTCGGGCTCGGCCGGCTCTTCGCCCTCGACCACCGGCGCTTCAACTACCTCTTCCTTCACAATGCCAACGGTGGCAATCACCGTGTCCGGCGATTCAAGGATCTCGATACGCTCGTCGGCTGGAATATCGGAAATGTGCAGCACGTCGTGAACGCCAAGTTGCGAGACGTCAACTTTAATTGCTTCGGGTATCTCGCGTGGCTCACAACGAACTTCGATCTCGCGGACGATCTGTTCGAGAAAGCCCTGCTGCTCGCGCACACCGATTGGATCGCCAACCAGATGCAGTGGCACCGTGACCTCGATTTTCTGGCCGCGAACCAGCCGCCTGAAGTCGGCATGAACCAGGCGGCCGCGAAGCGGATCGATCTGCCGATCATGAAACATCACTTCGCTGGCGCCGACGCCTTCGACGTCGAGGGTGAAGATGGTATTGCGGCCCGTGTCGGAGCGCAGAATCGCCGCCAATTCGTTGAGCGGCACGACGGCGGAAACGGTCCCGCCTTCGCCGCCGTAGACCGTCACTGGAACCAGTCCGATGCGCCGCGTGCGCCGCGCATCGTTTTTGCCGCGGCCTGCGCGCGGCTTCGCCTGAATCGTAATCTCTTTATGCTCTGCCATGATTCTGCCCCTCTACAAAACGTTCAGCGATCAAGGAGATTTTTGATTTTAGATTTTTGATTTTAGATTCCTCAACGCTGGGGCGCCCGCTTTCGTAGGTCATCCGCAGACTCAAAGCCTGAATCCAAAATCAAAAATCTAAAATCAAAAATCCCAGCTTGACCGCTGATGGTCTTCTTCTAAGCCATCAGTGTTTGCCCTTCGTCATACGAAGAGCGAAGAGACGCTGGTCTCCTCGTGGATCGACTTGATCGCTTTCGCCAGAAGTGGCGCGATACTAAGTACCTTTATTCTGCCCTGCTCGCACGCATGATCGCGCAGCGGGATCGTATTCGTGACTATTATCTCCTCTATTTCCGACTTTGCCAACTGCTGCACCGCCCCGCCGGACAAAACCGGATGGGTAAAACAGGCGTGAATCCTTTCCGCCCCGGCGCCTCTCAGCGCCTTTGCGACTTTCGTCAGCGAGCCGCCGGTATCGCACATATCGTCGACAATCAAACAGTTGCGACCGCGAACATCGCCGACGACGTTCATCACCTCGGCGACGTTTGCCTTCTCGCGGCGCTTGTCGCAAAGGGCCAGGTCCGCGTCCAGGCGTTTCGCGTACGCGCGCGCACGCTCTGCGCCGCCAGTATCAGGAGCAACTACCGTCAGTTTTGGCAACGGATTGTTCTGATAGTAGCCGATCATCACCGGCGCGGAATACAGGTGGTCCACCGGAATATCAAAGAACCCTTGAATCTGCGCCGCGTGCAAATCTATCGTCAACAAGCGATCGGCGCCCGCGACGGTGATCAGGTTCGCGACCAGTCTCGCTGAAATCGGCACACGCGGCCGATCTTTCTTATCAGAACGACCGTAACCGTAATACGGAATCACGGCCGTGATGCGCTCGGCTGATGAGCGACGAAACGCGTCGAGCATCACGAGCAATTCCATTACATGAGCATCAGTGGGCGGACTCGTCGGCTGCACAATGAAAACATCGCCGCCACGAACGTTCTCGTCGATCTGAAAATTGAACTCGCCATCCGAAAAGCGATCGGCGAACGCACGGCCCATGTCGCATCCGAGGTGGCGACAAATCTCTTCCGCCAGCTTCGGGTTCGCGTTGCCGGTAAAGACCTTAATGCCGCCGGTTGTGCTCATAGAATCAGTGACAAGTGACAAGCGATGAGTGACAAGAAATAGCGGTTCTGCTCACCACTTGTCACTCATCACTCCAACTTGGCTGGGGCGGAAGGATTCGAACCTACGAATGCCGATTCCAAAGACCGGTGCCTTACCACTTGGCTACGCCCCAGTATCAGATTTTCAATGCCTGCAAATACTCATTGCGCGACACGGTCACGGCAGGAAAGATGCGCCAGCCGGCTTCCGCTTGAATCTTCGGAAGCGCGCTCGCTTGGGCTTGTTGATTGTCAAAGATACCAAATACGCTTGAGCCGCTGCCCGCGAGCAAGGCGGCGCTTGCACCGCATCGCAGCAGCGCCTCATTTGCCCGTCCAATCTCCGGCTCGATCTCAAATATCACGTGCTCGAAATCGTTATGCAGCTCACTTTGATCAGTATCACGAAATTCGGTCGCTGAACAAGAACTAGAGAGGATAGAGGCGCCGACCGACGTTGTCAAGGCAGGCGCCCGCATCGATTTGTACGCCTCCGCAGTCGAGACCGTCGCGTTCGGACTGATAACCAACAGATGTTTTTTGGGATTGTCGGGTAGCGCCTTCACCTCGGTCCCGATTCCGGTTGCGAGCGCGCGACCGCCAACAAAAAAGAAAGGAACATCAGCACCGAGTGCTGCGCCGATTTCAATCAATTCCGCGGCGCTGAAGTCGAGTCTCCACAGATGTACCAGTCCTAGCAAAGCAACCGCCGCATTGGACGATGCTCCACCGAGGCCGCCCTGTGCGGGAATCCGCTTTTCAAGATGGATTGTCGCGCCGTTACGATTGTGACAACGATCTCGCAAGGCATTGGCTGCCCGAATTATGACATTGTGTTCGTCACTGGGTATTCGCGGGTCATCGCATGACAGTTGGATTTCTTCGTTGTCAACCGGCGCAAAGTGCAAGTCGTCGTGGAGGGAAACAGTTTGCAACACGGTCCTGACCTCGTGATAGCCGTCCACCCGCCGGCCAAGAACGCGCAGGGACCAGTTGATCTTTGCGAAGGATGGGAGCTTGAAGGGAGGTGTTGACACTTTGCCCGGCTGACAAATACAAGATCGTCAATCAGTGGCTGAGAGGCTCGTTGTTTTAGGCGCCTCTGGATACTCGGGCGCAAATTTCTTGATTGCGAGTTGCCAGGAAGTTCGCGTCGGGTAGCAATAAAGCAAAACCACAAATCCCACCAGTCCCGCGCCGTAAGTATAGAACTGATTTCCGGTCAGCAACGTGGCGATGAATCCAAAGACCACGATAGCGGCGCCGAGCAAAGCCACCTCCAGGGTCGTTCGCTCCAGCGTAACGAGCAGACCGGAAGTTCCTTTCAACGCTGCAATGTCCTGAAGCCGCATGGTCGAAAATCTCGTGCGACGCAAGACAACGGAGCCAAGACCGAAAATCAAAATCGTGATTCTCAAGGCGATGTCGAGCTCCGAATTATTCTGATGGCGAAAAAGATTCTTTCCGAGAAATGCTACGAGAGCAAGGACGAGCGTCAAGACCAGCAGTGCCCCAACCGTCTGTGCGGTAGCCTTGTGACGGCGAATCAGTTCAGCTTGCACCTCTGTCGAGATCTGGTCAGGAGTCTGCACCGCGGCCACCAATGTTAAGGCTTAGTCCCTGGCGGGCGAGAAGTCGGGTTTGTCGGTGGCGCCGATGGATTGATTGAGCCGGGCACCGGACCATTCGGAGTTGCCTGAATCGTCAGCGGAATCTTCTTCTTCTCCGGTGCGGTCTGCTCATCGTTTGCAGGCGTCACTGGTTGTTTGGGATTACTGCGCTGCACCTGCGGCTTCGGCGTCGTGTTGGAAGGCAGTTGTCCGTTGTACTTGAGGGCCTGGTCAATCAGATCATTACCTTCCTTGCTGCTCCTGCTGATCAGGATGCCGTCTTTCCCGACCGTCACATCCGCTGAACCGCCAACCTGTTGCATTAGATTACCGATGAAGGAGGGTCGTTCACGCTTGGGGCAGGCATTCGGCGTTCCCTTCTCGGGAACCGGCACACCAATAATGCTTAACTGCTCCTTCGCCTTCTCGGCATATTCGCTGTCCGGGTAGCTCTGCAGCAGTTGCACATAATACTTCGCAGCCTCGTCCGGCTCCTCTTCCTGCGCGTAAGTGTAGGCGAGATTGAAAAGAACTTTGTCCGTCTGAGAAAAGCACGGATACTTGTCTACCACCTCTTTGTAACGGGACTGCGCGCCTTTCAAACCACCATGGCCACCAGTATAGTGACTTCGGTAGAAGTCGCCTATCGCCATGTTATGCATCCCGAGACTCTCCTGGACCTCCCACAGACGATCTTGAACGGTTGGCCGCAGACTGGTTTGCGGATACTGCTGCAACAGCGCCTTCAAACGCTGTTCGGCCTTGCGCGCGTGCGTGATGTCGCGATCCGACAGACCCATCTGTCGCATCTCGGATTCCGCAACCTTCAGCATCGCGGCGTCCGCGAGCGGGTCCGTGGGAAAGAAGGCCAGCCAGTCCAGATATGAAGCGGCCGCTTGAATTAAAGAGCTAGTGCCGCCTTCGAGATAGAACGAATCGGCGATCGCGAGCTTTGCCATTGGCAGGAAGGGCGAGTCAGGATATGTAGTGATGATCGTGGTGAAAAGAAGACGACCAGTGTCATAGTTCCCCTTTCGTACTTCCTTTGCCGCTTCTTCAAACAGGACCCGGTCGCGGCCTGGCGCCGGGCCGCCGAGAATCTCATCATACTTTTTGCTCCCGCCACCGCCGCCGATCAGTCCGAACAGGTGTCCCTTCTTTTTCTGGCGGCGGGGCGCAGAAGTCGTAGCAGCGGTGGACGCGTTACCCGTTCTGGCGCTCGCGGTTTCCGTCAATGCTACCTGCACTCGCGTTTCGATTTCCGTGACCGAGGTTTCCAATCCATCCAATCTTGTCGCATCGTAACGCTCCGACCGGTCGGCCTTCGCATGGAGATCATTGACTTCGGAAAGAATCGAACTGACTTCCTTATCGAGTCCCTGCAAACGCACGCGCGGATCGTCGGCGTTCGCTTTATTCTTTCCCTTATCGGCAACCGGCTTTTGCGGTATTCCGGCGATCCCGCTACTGAGCGAGCGCCGCAGAGCCTCGAGTTTGGATCGCATTACGTCGAGACGTTGCACCGCCGACAGCTCGCTTTGAGTGCGGCCACCGCTCTGCGCCAGCACGGCGCTGAACAAACCAAGCACAAGAGCGGCCGCGAGGAGCGGCAAAGTGAAAGGACGAAAACGCATAACTAAAACCTCCAGGAAAATCCTGCTAACTGGTTGCGCGCAAATTGGGGAGCAACTTTAACCAAAGCCCGGTCGAGACTCGGGTTCCGATTCACAAGTCTCAAGTCTTACCTTCTGAATGTCAAATCGAAACTCTGCGTATTTGCCAATGAACAGCAAATCGCGAATCAAAAACAACAGAGCGAAATCTTTAGACCCACTGGACCGTCGCTTCGCGCAGCCCGCGAACCGCGGCGCTGGCGTCGTCGGCGCCGAAGATTGCCGAACCCGACACGATCATTTCGGCTCCCGCGGCTACGACCTGTTGGATGTTACCCAGATCGATGCCTCCATCGATCTCGATTCTAACCTTCAGCCCACGCTCGTCAATCATCCGTCGCAAGCGGCGCACTTTGTCGATTGATGTCGGAATAAACTTCTGCCCGCCAAATCCCGGGTTAACGGACATCACCAGAACATAATCAGCGAAGTCCAGGATCTCTTCCAACGCTCCGACCGGCGTCGCAGGGTTGATGACCACGCCAGCTTGCGCACCCGCGGTCTTAATGGACATCACGGTCCGCTGCAGATGCGCGTCCGCCTCGAAATGCACCGAGACCATCTGCGCGCCGGCTTTCACAAACTGTTCGGCATATCTGCCCGGCTCACTGATCATTAGATGCGCGTCCACCGGCAGACGCGTCGAACGCACTACGGCTTTCACAACGGGCAGGCCGACCGTAATGTTCGGCACAAAATGACCATCCATCACATCGACATGTATCAACCCCGCCCCGCCGCGTTCGACGGCTGCGATCTCATCGCCCAGCCGCGAAAAGTCAGCGGACAAAATGGAAGGGGCGATATCGATTGTTCTATCGTTCACCATCGATTCAAGCGTTTAGATTCTCGGTGGCGCCCCGGGCGGAGCGGGCTTGTTTGTATTCGAGCCGGCCGGTGTTGGAGCGGGTCTGTTCGCATTTCGATTCGAGCGATTCGAGTTGGTGTTGTCCGATTCGCTACTTCGATTGTTGGAGTTGGCTCCGCCATTGGTATTGCGATTTGAACCGCCGCTCCTATTGCTCGCGTTGACGTTCGCTCCGGCGCGATTGGCATTCGCGTCACGATTAGCCTTGTTCGCGTTCCCGTTGCCGTTATTGTTCTTGTTAGCATTCTTATTCCGCTTTGGCTTGTTCTCATTTGCGTTGGCGGACGAAGAATCATTCGCGTTCCCGTTTTCGTTTGCCTTACCGGGTTTGTTGTCGCTGGTCGCAGTCTCCGAGCTTTCGCCTTCTTTCGTAGCGCGGCTGACATCGACCGCGACGGTCTGGCCCCCTTTTACTTCTTCGCCGGCGCGCGGCAATTGGAAGAGAATGGTGTCCGGCTTCACCTGATTACTCGGCCTGGTGGCGCGCACGCGAAAGTTCAGTCCCGCACTCCTCAACGTGCTTTCCGCTTCAAAGCGATCCTTGCCCACGATTTCCGGTACCCTGACTATGGGGCTGCGCAAAGACAGAATCACCGTGGTGGCCAGACCAAGCAGAAACGTAATCGCGATAGCGATCACGACCACGATCCGGCGCAACGCAGACAGCGTCTCCTTAACAACACTCACGTTCTTGCGACCCTCTTGCCCTCACCTCTAATCAATTCAAACCAAGCTGCGCAGTCTAACATCCGGTATGAGCGCCCGCAAGCAACCAGATCTAGTTGCGGCGCTCGAACGCAGCGATAAAGAAACCGTCAGCGCCGTAACGGTGCGGCCAGGTACGCGCGGCGCCCGAAGTGGTTATAAGCGAAGGATTCAACGGCAATGCCGCCTGTCTGAAATCGTCGGATTGCTCGAGGAACTCGGCCGCAACTTGTTCGTTCTCTTCCGGCTCGACGGAACAAGTGGAATAAACGAGCCGGCCGCCTGCTTTTACCATCCGCGAGGCATTCCGCAAGATGCTACCTTGTCGCGCCGCGAGAGCTTCGATGTCGCCGATTGAGATGCGCCAGCGTATTTCGGGGTTGCGCCGCAGCGTGCCGGTTCCCGAGCAGGGAGCATCCACGAGCACGCGGTCAAAAGTGGTATCGCGGAACGGCAAATCTCGCAGCCCATCGAATACAACACAGCGAATACTGTTGAGACCGTGCGTCGCGGATATTTTATTCAGTGTTCGCAAGCGGTGCTCGTGAAGATCCCCGGCCACGACCAACGCGCGATCACCCGCCAGGTCAGCGAGCTGTGTAGTCTTGCTTCCCGGCGCGGCGCAAACATCCAGCACACGATCACCAACTCGCGCCTCGACAACACGCGCCGCCAACTGAGACGCTTCGTCCTGGATGTAGATGCGACCTGTGCGTGCAGACTCTCGCAGCAGATCCCCGGCGCCCGTGACCCGCCACGCTCCCGGAGCGATTTGCGAAGGAAACAACGATGCTCCGGCGGATCGCAACGCGCCAATGATTTCGCTGGCCTCGCCTCGTTGGTTCACGACCCGGAACGCGACGGGCGGAGCTTCATTGTTGGCGCGCGCAAAAGCTGTTGCTTCGCCCATGCCAAACGCTTTGTTCCAGCGTTCGATCAACCACAATGGATGCGAAGTTTCGACGGCGACTTTCTCGACAGGATCAGCGATGCCCATAACCGGATCGTACTCCGGCTCGCGCGCCGCTCGCCTCAAGACCGCGTTCACCAGCGATTCCGCGGAACGAAGCCTCGCGACGCGCATGAGTTTGACTGAATCGTTTACTGCCGCCGAAGCAGGAACACGCGACAGAAAACGCAATTGATAAAGGCCCAGGCGCAGCCCAAGCCGGACCGGAAGATCCAGACGCTCCACTGCGCGGTTCGCATAGTGAGCAATCAGATGGTCCAGCCATAATTGGCGACGCAGGACACCCATCACCAATTCATGACAAAGCGAGCGGTCATTTGGCCGGAGCCCTTCTTCCCTTGCAGCCAGCAGGACTGAAGCGAATGCGCTCTCCTCCTCAACCCGCCGGAGGATGTCGAACGCCGCGAGACGAGCGGGCGAAACAGACGCGTCCCGCCCCATCTTCGTTTCTTCAGGCGGCGCGGTTTCTGCTCGCTGAGACATTCAAGTTCTCATTCGTCTGATTCATCGTCCAGAGCTGCATCCATGCGATCTTCGAGCTTCTCGATTCTTTCGTCGAGGTCGGTAACATCACGTCGAATGCTTCCCGATATCTTTTCAACTTCCGGCCCACTGTCTTTCCACTCCGCCGACTTGTTATCCAAATCCGTTAACTCGCCTTGAAGATCATCTACACTCGAACTCACATCAGAGACTCGCTCCCGTACGACTGCTAGTTCTGCAACGCTCTGCCTGACCAGCGTCACGTGTCGGTTTCTATCGGACAGAAGGTAAACCAGCCAGATCGCCAGCACGCCAATCAAACACACCACGACGTAATACTTGCGCTTCAATTCCTTTATTTGACGATCCGCCTGTCGCAGTTGACTTGTGAGTATTTCCGCGTCAGGGAGTGGTGCTTCTTTCAATGACACCTCCATATCGATATGACTCTTGAATCGAGTCGCAGCTCACTGACTACCAGATTAGCGACGCCGCTGCAGTGTGATTCGAGCTTCTGGTATTGTCTTCGTTCAGCATTCTCTGCGTAGTCTCCGCGCTCTCTGTTGCTCTGCGGTGAATAGATGCTCAGAAACACTCACCGCCGAGACGCCGAGAACGCAGAGAAGGCGCCGAGAGCTTCAAATCAGGATACGACCGAGCTTCTCGCCAACTCGCAAGTGCGTGCCATTTAAGAAGTCGCGCACGCTCATGCGCCGCTTCCCTTCCGGCTGCACTTCAACCAGGCGCAACTCAGTTTGTTCACCACAGTTCACAATCAGATCATCACCATGGGCTACTGAGATCTCGCCGGGAACCGCCTCCCTTTGCCCGGTTCTCGCGGCAATCGCACGCCAAATGATTAGATGGCGAGATCGGCAGTGACTGTAGGCATTGGGCCACGGTTGGAACGCGCGCACGCAACGCTCGATCGCGAAAGCGCTTGTGGTCCATTTGATCAACCCGTCTTCCTTCTTAAGCATCGGCGCGAGTGTCGCATCCCGATCGTCCTGTGAACGGGGCGTGATCGAGGGGAGACTGGCAAGCGTCTCGCTAAGCAACTCGGCTCCCACGAGCGAAAGTCGTGCCGTCAGTTCGGGCGCAGTCTCATCCGCCTTGATTTCCGTATCTCTTTGCAAAAGTATTGGCCCCACATCGAGCTTCTCTTCGATGAACATCGTCGTTACACCGCTCTTCGTTTCGCCGTTGAGGATGGCCCAGTTGATCGGCGCCGCGCCGCGGTACAGCGGTAACAGAGAGAAGTGCACATTGATGCAACCGCGACGCGGCGCGCGCAAGAACTCCGCCGGCAGTATCCGTCCGTACGCAACAACAACCGCCGCTTCTGCGTTGTGCGACGCAAACAATTCTCGCGCTTCAGCGGTCTTGATTTTCTCAGGTTGATGAATGGTGAGGCCGTGCGCTAGGGCAAACTCTTTCACGGGCGACATTGCGACTCTGTTACCGCGTCCCGATGGCCTGTCTGGCTGCGTCCAAACCGCGACAACGTCGTGTCCATTCTCAAGGCATCGGCGCAATGTCGGAACCGCCGCTGCGGGTGTGCCCATGAAAGCTATTCGCATTTCCGCCGGCTTTGCCACTAGTGCGGTAAGGCTTTGCCTTACCGGGCCAAGAAAGGAAACGAAAGGAGGCTACGCCTCCAGAATTCGAGGCGTAGCCTCTATGAATATCTTACGCCTGACGGAAAGACAAAGCCTTTCCGCACTTCGGCGGCCGAGCCGCTAGCCGGCGTCAAAAGCTTAGACTGCCGTGCCCGCTTCAGCTCTCCTACTGGTGGTCGCCCCGATCTTCGCCGACGAAACTTTCGCCTGCATGAACAGCAAAAGATAGTCGCGACCCCCGGCCTTCGAATCAGTGCCCGACATGTTGAAGCCGCCAAAAGGGTGCACACCGACCAGCGCGCCGGTGCACTTGCGATTGAAATAGAGATTGCCGACGTGAAACTCGCGCCGCGCACGTTCGATCTTGTCCTCATCGGTCGAATAGACTGCTCCCGTCAAGCCAAATTGCGTGTCGTTCGCAATACGGAGCGCGTCGTCGTAGTCCCGTGCCTTAATCACTGCCAGCACCGGACCAAAAATCTCTTCCTGCTCGATCGTATCACCTGGTTTGACGTCCGCGATTACCGTCGGTTCGATGAAGAAACCCTGCTCGCCATCCGAACCGCCGCCGGCCACGATTCGACCGCCTTCTGCTCTTCCCTTTTCGATGTATTCATTGATTGTCTTGAAGGCTTTCTCGTTAACGACCGCACTCATTGTCGTCGAAGGATCGGTCGGATCACCGACCTTGATCTTTTCAGCCCGCTCCACGATCCTCTCGAGCAGCGGCTCGTAGACGCGGTCGTCGACGATCGCGCGCGAGCAGGCGGAACATTTCTCGCCCTGAAATCCGAAGGCCGATTGCACGACACCCAGCGCTGCATCGTCCAGATTCGCGTCCTCGGCAACGATAATTGCGTCCTTGCCACCCATCTCGGCAATCAGGCGCTTGATCCAGATCTGGCCATCATGCACCTTCGCCGCGCGCTCGTTGATGCGCAAGCCAACCTCTTTCGAACCGGTAAAAGCGATGATGCGTGTCTTCGGATGATCCACGATCACGTCGCCAACTTCCGCGCCAGAACCCGTCATCAAGTTGACGACACCGGCCGGCAGGCCCGCCTCTTCCAACAACTCAAGAAACTTATGCGCGATCGTCGGCGCGTCAGACGAAGGCTTCAGCACGACCGTGTTGCCCGTAACGATTGCCGCGGCTGTCATCCCCACCGCGATCGCGAGTGGAAAGTTCCACGGCGGAATCACTACAACTACGCCCAGCGGAATGTATTCCAGAGTGTTGTCTTCACTCTCGATTGGTGACAGCGGCTGCGGCTCCACATAGCGCAGCATCTCGTGCGCATAAAACTCGCAGAAATCGATCGCTTCCGCAGTATCGCCGTCGGCTTCGACCCAACTCTTACCTACCTCGTGGATCATCCAGGCCGACAGTTCATGCTTTCGCTGCCGCATGATCGAGGCGACGGAAAATAACAGGCCGGCGCGCTGCTCGGGCGGAGTGTTGCTCCAGATCTTGAACGTCTCATACGCAGTTTCCACAGCGCGATTGGCAAGCTCTTTCGTCGCTCTGTGAAAGCGGCCAACCACCTGGGTACGATTCGCCGGATTGATGCTCTCGAAAGTGTTTCCCGTCGTGATTCGCTCACCGCCGATCACCAGCGGATACTCGCGTCCCAGCTCGCGCTTAACTTTCTCAATCGCCGAGCGCATCGCTACGGCGTTTTCTTCCCTGCTGAAATCGGTCAAAGGTTCGTTGCGAAATTCGTTGGCCATGTCACACTCCAATTGAGATTCTCGTTGATACTAACACAAACTCCTGGGACCGATTAGTTTGCGGCTGTGCCGGGTGCTGGTGCAGTTTGCAATTGGCTCGGAACGCAGCCCAACCGTTGCTAAAGAAGCGACAGTTACAGAACCGCGAGCGGTAGCGACCGGATACAAGCACTCAACTGCGTCGTACAGCTCTTGCTGCCCGCGAAAATGTAGATGGCAGGTTGCATGTAGCATCCGGTCGCTACCGCGAGCGATTCTGTAACGGACTCGTCCACGTTGGCTTATGCATCAACTCAGGAATGAAACTGCACCACTACCTCTGCGCCGCGCTGAGTCAAGCTGCTTGTGTAAAGACGCGGAGGGTGCGGGTTTCCAATTTGGCTGCCACTATTCTGATTTCTTTCGGAGCCATCCGTTAATCATGGTTCAGGTGACGGCCCCGCCATCAACGATCACTACTTCGCCGTTCATAAAACTGTTTCGGTCGCTGACCATGAAGGCTGCGTATTCGGCGAGTTCCTCCGGGCGGCCGAGACGACCGGCAGAGGCCCAGAAGTCGTGCATCTGACGCAAACGTTCTGGTAAGGCCTGGGCGAGATCAGTGTCGAAGATTCCAGCGGCGATGGCGTTGACTTTGATGCCAAAGGTGCCGGCTTCGCGCGACAAACACTTGGTAAAACCGATCATCGCGGCCTTTGACGTGGCGTAGTGTACCGAGGTAGGCAGCGCTCGCAGGGCGCCGATTGAAGTGATGTTGAGAATGCTTCCCTTCCGCTGGCGGATCATCTGTTTGTAGATTGGTTTAGTAACCGCAAAAAGACTGTCGACGTTTGTATGGATCACCTCGTCCCAGCCGCGGTCTGTGGTAGTGGCAAAATTATCGCTGCGGTTGATCGCGGCGTTATTCACCAGAACATCTATTCCACCCCACAACTCAACGATTTCTCTCGTCAGGCGCTTCAGGCCAACGCGATCCGTCACGGATGTTTTGAACGTCAGCGCGCGCCGGCCCAACGCCTCGATCTTACGGCGCACTTCATCCGCCAGATCGTCGCGCGAGCCGTAGTTAAAGGCGACATCGGCGCCTTCGCGCGCAAAAACTTCGCAGATTGCCGCGCCGATTCCTCGCGTACCGCCGGTGACAAACGCACGCTTTGCTTCGAGCAACAGACTCACTAATTGGGTTCTCCTAAAGTCCGCATCGACGAAGGCAAGGGGGTACTGGATTGATCCTGTTTGTTTGTGGCCGTATGTCGTGAGGGATTAAATCCTGAAAAGAGCCTTTCAGTCAACCGGCATGACTCAGGCAGACACTACCTCGGGGAGCAGTGGCTCTTCTTCACTCGGCATTGGCGCCGGAAGCAGGGCCGTGATCTCTTCAACGATCTGCCGCGTCGCGTTGGGAATCGCCAGACCGATAGTCGCGGCGCGCATAGCTGAGTAGTGGGCGGTGTCCTCCACCATGCGCCGAATCACGGGCACAATGTCTTTTGCCTGTCTTAACAAGATGCCCGCGCCGCGTTTGATGATCAGGTTGGCCGTCCCTGCCTCTTGCGGCATGGGTTCAGGGATCGCGTCGGCGATAATCGGTATGCGACAAGCAAGCGCCTCGAAAGTCGTCAGCCCGCCAAGCTTGGAGATCATAACGTTGGCCGCGCTCATCAACTGCTCGACGTGCTCGGAATAACCGATAACTTTGATCGGGAAAGGAGCTTGCGACGCCAGCGACTCGGCAGTAGCTCGCAGCTCTTCATTCCGCCCCGCCAGAAAGATCGCCTGTACGTCCAGCTCGCCGTGAACCAACTCGCGGAAGATCTGCGGTATGTTACCGCCGCCCTCCCAGCCCGCATTGACGAAGACCGTAAATTTCTCCGGATCCAGTCCCAGCGCACGGCGCGCGGCCTGGGCGGCGGCCTCGTCGGCGAAGGCGAACTTTGGATGGACCGGCATGCCCGAAATCTTGATGCGTTCAGGCGCGACGCCATAATCGATCAACTGCCGGCGCGCTTCATCGCTGGCCACCAGATAGAGAGTCACATCGTCGCAGGCCCAGCCCTTCCAAAATCCATAACATGGATCCGTCACCACCGACACCAGCGGAATATGCTCAGCCAGTTTCAATTCCTTGAGTACTCTGGCAAAGATGTGCTGCGTAAGCGGATGAACACTGACGACGACATGAGGGCACCAGCGCTCGAAAAGCTCACGCACGTAGCCGATGCAGCGCGTATGGAAAAACTCCCGCGTTTCCGGGCGAATCCGGTTCATGGCCCAGTAGAAGTATTTCATCCAGCCTTGTCGGTTGCGCAGGATCCAGTTGTAGAGGCGCACCAGCTTCGCCGTGATTTCGTGAGACTCCTCAACTGCGCGGACGACACGAACAGCGTACGATTGGCCTTCGAAAAACTTTTGCACACCCGCCACGATCGCCGCCGCGGCCGAACGGTGGCCGCCTCCGGTGTCTGACGAGATAATCAGGATCTTAGGTACGCGCGAGCGGAACATACTCTTTCAGATCTGAGATTTCAAATTTGAGATTCCTAATATTCGATCTTTGATCTTTGGTCTTTGAGGCTGTAGTGGCAATCGCTCGAAGGCCAAATCGAGAATTACCTCAGGCCCTTACTGTCACGCCGTCAACTTGCGCCTCAGCTCGATCCATTTCTTTCCGCGCCTTCTTTATCTCGCGTTCGAGTTTCTTGATCTTAACCAAGTGTGTTGGATTGAAAGGCAATGATGGATAGTAACTGTTTGACTCGTGCGTGCAGAAGCAGCCGTCGGCGGCCTTTTTCCGGCGCGCCTGCATCGCCGGAGACAGCCACAGCTTCTGAAAGTTCCAATCGTAGTCGCGCAGGTTGGCGATGGGCGCGAGATTCTCGCAAGACGACACGGTGCCTTCATCGTAGATGACGCCGCCGGCCGTGCCCGCGTAACACTTCATCTGGGCTCTTTGCGTCTCTTGTGTCTTCGCAATCAGCCCGTGCATGTAGATGTCGATGGCTGCTTTGAAGAAACCAATGTCGCCGCCATAGTTGTTCTTGATCGCCGCATGCCGCGAGTCTTCATCGATCATGCGCCCCAGCTTTGCATAACGCGAGTGATCGATCTCCAACTCTTTCGGATCGGCTGACGGCGGACGAATGTAATTGAAATTGACCTTGTCGGGTTTCAATTCGTACTTCAAGAAGTCGTACCACTCGAAGATCGTATCCTGGTTCGTGTTCATGAAGCACGTGCACGTCTGCACATCGAGCCGTTTGTACTCTTTCTTGATCGTTTGCAGTTGCCGCGCGGTGTCGATAGCAATGTCCCAAGAGCCCGGCTTCTGGCGAATCTTTTCATGCTGACGTTTCAGCCCATCGATGCCGAGCGCAACTGTAACGTTCAGGTTCGGGCACTCTTCGAGGATACGCGTCACGTCCGGAAAGATTCGCTTCTGAATCTGCCCGTTAGACATGATGTAGATCGATTCGAGCCTGTTGTTTTCATAGAATGCGCGCGCAATTTCCGGGAGATCCTTGCGCGTGAACGGCTCGCCGCCAGCGAGGATCAGAACACCAAGATTTCCGCCAAGCGTCTCAGAGATTCTCTCAATCTCATGCGTCTTCATCTGGAGCTTCTTACGCGGCCGATCGTCGAGCTCCTCGGTAAAGAAACAATGCGTGCAACGCATGTCACATACTGAGGTCACCAGGATGTTCAGCAAAACCGGTGAGAACGGCTGGCCCAGAGCCAAATGCGCGTATCGTTTCAGCAGTTCTTTAGTTGTGAAATCCATTTAATACTTCGACAAAGTTCGTCCTTTGCAACCGACGAACTAATAACCTTCTACGAAAAGATCGTCGACCGGCATCGACCAGCCCGGTACTGCGTGCTCAGCTTCTGCGATGTCTCCGCGCCGATAAATGGTTGGATTGTTCGGTGCGCCGACACGATACACCTTAATCACATCCTCGCTTAGCAAATCTACATCCCAAACCACGAGGGTGCCCGCAGCAAAGTAGTCGCGTCGCTTCCTCGCCATGGCAGCCTCGGCCCTGGGGCCATAGTCTCCCTCGCTTCTCACTTCTACGGCAAAGACTGGAGCACCTTCGAAGAACTTCATCCCGGTCCACCTGCCAACATGAAAGGCTGCATCGGGACTGAAGGATCCGCGGTTTGGCAAATCAACTTTGAAAGCCGCATTGTCGGGCACGGCACGACCTATCCTGGTGCGACGAGAGTGCTCGCGGAGACTTACGAAGATTTCTGCAGCTGCGTAACTTGGCGCCGCCCCAGTGGGGGACATGGTGATTATTTCTCCATCAACAATTTCGGCCTTGACGTCAGGCAGGCCGTAAAGATCGTCGATGGTGGCGCGTAGCTTTGTACTCATTGTTCAGCCCTCGGAATCTTATCACACACTGAATGGATCCTCAGCCTATCGATCGAATCGCGAAGCTAGTCTTGCCACTACTATTCGGATTATCTGTATTTGCCCTCTTAAGACCTGCACTACGAAGCGGCCGATCTTTCGCCGCGATTCTGAATTCCCAGCGCGCGCATGCGGCGATAGAGATGGCTGCGGTCCACGCCCATCGACTCGGCCGCGCGCGAAACGTTGCCTTCGGCCTCGGCCAGCTTTTTCTGAATGAACTCGCGATGGTAGGCGTCAGTCGCTTCCTTGAACGAGGGGAACCTGAAGGAAGCCGCGGGCGGCTCTTCCTTGCCGTGGGGAGGCAGGTCGCTCGCGCTTATTTTCACGCCTGGATGCATGATCACAACTCGCTCGATCGTGTTTTTCAGCTCGCGCACATTTCCGGGCCACGAATAGTTTTGCAACTCTTCGATCACTTCGAGGGAAAACTGTTTTGGTTTTCTCCCGTACGCCCGCGAAAACTTCTGGTTAAAGTGTTCGACCAGCAACGGCACATCCTCGAGACGGTCGCGTAGCGGGGGCAACTCAAACGGGATGACATTCAGACGATAGAAAAGATCCGGGCGAAAGTTTCCCTGCTCGATCTCGCTGTCCAAACGCTTGTTCGTAGCCGCAATCACTCGGACATCGACCGTGATCGCGGTCGCGCTGCCGACGGGCTCGAAACGCTGCTCTTCGAGAACGCGCAAGACTTTCGATTGCAGATTCGGGCTCATGTCACCGACTTCATCCAGAAACAACGTCGCGCCGTCCGCCAACTCGAACTTGCCCTTCTTCGCCGCCGTCGCGCCGGTGAACGCGCCTCTCACGTGTCCGAATAATTCCGACTCGATCAGCTCTTCCGGGATTGCGGCGGAATTGACTTCAACGAAACGGGCGGCGGCGCGCCGCGACTGCGCATGAATCGCGCGGGCGACCAGCTCTTTGCCCGTGCCCGACTCGCCGTAGATCAAAACGCGGCCATCGGTAGGCGCGACCACGGTTATCTGCTGGCGCAGCGCGCGCATGGCCACCGACTCGCCCACCATGGCGTACTCCTGGGCCAGTTCGGCGGCAAGTTCGGCATTGATCAATTCGAGTCGCTGTTGCCGCAGCGCGTTGCGCACCGTCAAGACAGTTCTTTCGATCGACAGCGGCTTCTCGATAAAATCAAAAGCCCCGAGCTTTGTCGCGCGCACCGCCGTTTCGATGTTTCCGTGACCCGAGATGATCACAACTGCGGCATCCGATCCGGCAGCACGCAATTGTTTCAGAGTTTCCAGTCCGTCGATTCCCGGCAACCACACGTCAAGAAGAACGCAACCGTATGCCCGCCGCTCGAGCGCTTTCAGACACTCTTCGCCTGTAGCGACGGCGTCGGCAGCAAAGCCTTCGTCTTCCATAACACCGCGCAACGTCTCGCGTATGCCGCGCTCGTCGTCAACAATGAGAATCGAATCGGACATGAAAAATCAGGAGGCAGGAGCAGGAGGCAGTCGGCAGGAAACGTTTGTCGTTCTAATCATGTATTGCTTGCTCCTGTCCCCGCGCTCCTGCGCCGCCTGCCTCCTGCTTCTGCCCCCTGCCCCCTGCCTCCTGCTCCCGCCTCCCGCATTACGCGTTAACCGCCGGCATCTCGACTATGAACCGCGCGCCGCGCGGATAATTTGTTTCCGCGCGAATCCTGCCGCGATGTTCCAGGATGATCCGTTGCACGATGGCCAGCCCCAGACCTGTGCCCGTACCGCGGGTCGAGAAATAAGGTTGAAAGAGTCGTCGAAAATCCGTTGGTGGAATGCCGTGACCAGTGTCTGCCACTTCGGCAACCAACCGACTGCGTTCGTCGTCATGCAGAGTCGAAATCGTGATTAACCTCTCTTCTTCCTGATCGGATAGCGCGTCAAGGGCGTTGTCTATGAGGTTAACGAACACGCGACGCAGTTGTTCCGAGTCAAGCATCGCGGCGGGCAAAGACTCGTCCAGTTTCGTCTCGATCTTTACACCGTCGTGCCGGTCTTCGTACAAACCAACCGCCTGCCGCACTACTTCATTCAAGTCGCCAGCCTCGAGCCGGGCCATCGGCAATCGGGCGAAGCGCGAAAACTCGTCAACCATTGCCTTGAGGCCGGCAACCTCGCGCGCGATTGTTTCCGTGCACTCATCGATGACGCTGCCCACGCGTCTTTGGTCGGCGGCTTCAAGCTTGCCGTTGCCGCCGTTTTGATCGCCATTTGAGCCGAGCCGATGAAAACTCTTTGCGATACGCTCTGCCGAAAGCTGAATCGGCGTCAGGGGATTCTTGATCTCATGAGCCATGCGCCGCGCAACTTCGCTCCAGGCCGCGGCCCTTTGCGCTGCGAGCAGTTCGGAAAGATCTTCGATAACGAGCACGACACCACGCCCCTGTCCTGACCCACGCTGCAATGCCGTCGCGGTCAAAGCTACGGGGATTGCTCCGTTCTTGTCGGCAGAGGCAGTAGCCAATTGTGTTTGCTCGGTCGCTTGCCCCGTCCGGCGAGCACGCCTAAGCAACCGGCCGAGCACGACTTGATCGTCAGCCGCAATCAGTTCTTCAAGCAACGATTGCCCTGGTGAAAACTCCGTTATGCTCAGCATCTGCACCGCCGCGGCATTGATGGTCGTTACGCGGTCAGCTTCGTCGAGCGAGATCACGCCGGTAGAAAGCGACTGAAGCACAGTCTCGATATAATCGCGGCGCTCTTCAAGGGCAAGATTCTTTTCTCGCAGTTCACCCGCTCCCGCTTCGATACGTTTGCGGTTCTCTTCCAGTTGCGCGGTCATTTGATTGAACGAATGGGCGAGCAAAGCCAATTCGTCTTCGGCAAACGTCGTCACGCGGTAAGAAAGGTTGCCGCGCGCAATTTCGTTCGAAGCCTCAGCCAGTGCCTTGATCGGCGTGGCGATGCCGCGCGCAAGATAGATCGCCACCCAGCTCGAAACAAACAGCAGAATCAGCGTCAAGAGTCCAAGGGTTGAAAGGCCGAGCCACCTCACTTTTTTTTGTCTGCGGACGAGGTTTTGAAGTTCCCTCTGCGAGCCGGTTATCTTGTCGTTCAGGTCTGTCTCACTTCGTTTCGCCGGCGAGATCAATAGACTTTGATTCTGCGAAAGCGGAACCGAGATCACATCGAAACCTTTACCGTCAGCCAGGCTTTCGCCGATAGCGCCGCCTCCCTGGCGCGCTCTTTCGAGCAGCGCTGCCAATAACGCGCGATCATTCGCGGGCAAGTTGGCTTCGCGCTTGATCTTTACTTCGCCTTGCTGCGTAACAACTTCGATTGCGGACAGGTGACCCGCGACGATCATTTCATCCAGCGTCTGCTGCCAGGCCGACTCGGGTTGCTTATTAATCAACACCGCGACAAGCGATCCTGTGTCTTTCAGGTTACGAATCTCGGTTGCCAGCGCTTCGCTTTGCACCTCGCGCGCTTCACTCACGGCGCCCTGGGTCGCATTATTGAACCACTTCTCGAGCGAGCGGTTCAGAAACAGGTACGAGAAGACGGCCATCGCGGTAATCGGAAGAAAACTGATCGCGATGAAATAAACCAGCAGGCGCGTTTTGATCTTTGACCCTAGCTCCAGCTCGCGTCGTTCGCGTCGCAGTTTCAAGATGCTGCGGATGAAGATGAACGAGAAAACCACGAACGCGACAAAGTTCAGCGTCGACAGCGCGTAAAGAACCAGTGTGTCCGAAGCAGTGTCCGGCTGGATGACGTTCCAAAGCCAGAGTTGCTGGGACGCAATCACCGAGAGGAGGAGAACTACAACTCCGCCGAACACCCAGGGTACCCAACGCCGGCGCCGGGGTGGCTTTCTCCGGTCCTGAGTGGCACGTTTTGTGGGCTGATCGCTCATGAAATGCGCGTGAAAGTTTACCACACGGAGCGATAAGTCCCGCCGCCAAACGGCCCATTGCCGGTTTAACGCGGACTTGTTCGCCCTGGGCCGGCGATCGCTGAACTTCAGAGTGATGTAAATGTGTGTTGCCGGGGCTTGTTACGATTGGCTTCGTGTGGTTGCTGCCGTCAGTGAGCATTCCAGGGGAATCAAAAGCCCTTGCTAACGCGCGGGCTTCCGCTTGGCGTGCCAACCAACCAGGCAGAAGCCCGGCCCAGGGGTGGGGCGGTTAGGGAGGGCTCAGCAACTTATCAACACAGAATTACCCCACTACCCAAACTTCAGATAGTGGGACAAGTCCCGGCCACATCGTTTAGAATGCCCGCGCACGTGGCTCTCCTCTTTATTCGATTACTGAATGGAAACGCACGAACTCTTTTTCAACCGGGCCGGTCGGCTGCGCAGCGGTTGGCGGCTTGGTATTTTCACGCTCCTCGTGGTCGCACTGCTGGTCCTGGCAACTTCGTTGGTGCGCATCGTCTATGTTCTTGCCTGGCTGGCCCACTCCAACGCCACCCTGGGAGCGTATCTTGAAGACGTCGTTTTTCGCATTCTTATTCTTACTTCGGCGCTGCTGGCGGGATTGATCTGCAATCGTTGGCTTGAGGGTTTGTCGTGGCGCGCGTTGGGTTTGTGGTTTCATCCACATTGGCTCCGCGACCTTTGGGTGGGCTCGCTCATCGGTATTGGTTCGCTGGCGCTGGCAGCTTTAATCGCCTTCGCCGTCGGAGGAGTCCGCTTCACTATATCCGGCAGAGAGATCTATGGCGGCGTGTTGCAGACCGTCTTTTCAACAGCGTTCTTGTTCCTCATCGCAGCGCTCGCCGAAGAATCACTTTTTCGTGGTTACCCTTTGCAGACGCTGAGCCGCGCCGGCCTGGTCTGGCTTGCGGTGCTGCTGACCTCAGTTCCGTTCGCCATCATTCACTTGCAGAACCCGAGCGCCACGGCGTTCTCGTCAATCAATACCGGGCTCGCGGGCGTTTGGCTGGCTGCGGCATATCTGCGCACGCGCAGCTTGTGGTTTCCGCTCGGCGTTCATTGGGCCTGGAACTGGGCGCAGGGTTCAATTCTCGGCTTACCCGTCAGCGGCATAACTGATCTGGCCGCACATCCCGTCTTCCGCGCCTACGATCATGGTCCGGCGTGGTTGACAGGCGGCAGCTATGGCCTCGAGGGCGGTGTTGCGTGTACGGTCGCGCTCATGCTCTCGACCCTGTTTATCTGGCGCACGCGATCGGTCTCGGCAACCGACGAGATGAGGATGCTAACGTCGCAGGAGAACCCCGGTGGAGCCAAAAAGGAGTTACACGCTTCTCCAACCGAATGATCGCGACTCTCCGCACGACTAGGGAATCCGCACGTCGTCAGCGCGCGGCAGGGGTACTACTGTCGAATGCCACGGATAAGGTGCCACCGCCGCAAAGGCGCAGGTGAGGACCGATGCGCGATAATATCTGCGACAGATCATGAGTCGGGTTATTCAATTGCGATATTGAGTGTTAGTACGAAGCGAGCAACATCCTCACGCGATCGCTCCTCTCATGATCGCCCATCCACAATTCTTAGAGTTAAAGTCAGCAACTCCATGTTTTCAGAATTCAGGTAGGGCTAAGCATCAATCTGTTCGTCAGAAAACGTCGCGGGGTCGGCTCAAACGGAAATAGCGAATCAAAGATGCCCTGAAAGGGCAACAGAAAGTAGCCAGGGGCAAGCGCAAAGCGCGCCGCCCCTGGATCGCATTATTAGAATAATTTGCGCGCCCTGTAGGAGCCTGTCGGGAAAATGGATGCGAAGACTTCGTTGAAAACATCTTG
>WNGG01000969.1_pt1 | contig 31931 bp, 26 predicted proteins | sample 5400661 | NCBI WGS metagenome assembly WNGG01 (sample SAMN13153372, study PRJNA577476) | soil metagenome | isolation source: 100 cm soil or saprolite under Garry oak tree replicate 1 | place: USA:California | collected 2016-06-15
ACCCTCCTGTGACGAGGTCGTAAGTCGTTGGTGCACAAGCGGGTCGGCGGGAAGGCGGGTGTCACGAGCCGCGCCCGTACGGCGTGTACTGTTCCTCGGGGAGACGCTGTTCGAAGACGGGCGGGATACTCCTACTTGGGCCGGCGTGGCTTCCGGGGATCCTGGTCTGGGGCGGGGGGGTCAAGCGCCCGCTGCAGCACGTTGGTCAGGCCGATCGAATAGCCCTGATCTCTCTCCTGCCGGAGCCGAAGCGCCTCGACCTTGCCGGTGGCGATCTCGCGCGCGAAATACACCACGCCGCCGCCCTGGGCACGGCTCATTTGTCCCAGGATGTCGAACTTGCCCGCCGTGGCCTGTTTCACGGCCGCGAGCAGCTCCTCGGCGGATTGCTCCCCCGGGGAGCCGGTCCAGTGGTCGAACCCGCACTGGGTGCAGAAGCGCCCCCAGGAGCGCAGGGGGGCGCTGCAGCGGGGGCAGGCGCCGGCCGGGGCGGGCACCGACCCGTCCAGCTGCGTCGCGACCTCGAGCAGGTACTCGCTCCTGGGGCCACGTGTGAGCCGCAGGGCGACGAGTTTCTTGTCGTGGCGGTCTCGTGCGAGATAGGCGATGGCGCCGTCCGGGCTCCGGCCGATCTCACCGAAGACCTCGTATTCGCTCGCCGCGGTCTCGCGGACGGCGTCCAGGACCTCGTCGCCGGGCGCGCCCGACTGGCCGAGGCTGTCGAGATTGAACTTCGTGCTGCCCGAATCGCGCAAGACGCCCATACCGTGCGAGTCCTTTGCCGGGTTGGGGCAGGAGTCGATCTGAGTGTACGGCGAAGCGCGGAGTTGAGAAAGGGGGCCCAACGACGCCGCGACAGACTATGGTGCCGTCCCGCGGCGCCGCAATCCCCTCGCGATGTCGTGCGTCATGGCTTCCCCTGTCTCATCTGGATCCTGATCAGGCGCCGCTCGTCGGGCCGCAGCGTCACCGTTGTATCTACGGGGATGAAGCCGGCGCGCTCGAAGTGCAACCGGTAAGTGACCCCTGAGGGCAGCGTATCCACGCCGCGGGTGCGCTGGCCCTTGGGCAAGCCGTTGACGGACACGAACGCCCAGCTGGGCATGATCAGCATCTGCAGGATGCCCGGCGGCCCCGGGCCCGCGGCGACAACAGTGACCGCGATGGGCCTGCCGCGCACGCCGTCGCTCGTCGCGGTGATGGTGGCCGTACCGGGCGCCACGCCCGTCACCACCCCGTTCGACGCCACCGCGGCGATCGTCGGATCACTGCTCGCCCACTCGACCGCGCGGCGGACAATGCCACCACGCGCATCCTTGGCGACCGCGCGCAGCGCCAACGACCGGTTGACTGCGATGTTGACTCGACGCGGCGACACGTCGAGCGAGGCTGCGCTCGAGTCCACGACGGGCGCCGGCTCCCTCACCGTCACGATCGCCGCGCCCGTCTTACCACCGGCAGCGGTTGCCGTGACCGAGGCCGCGCCCAGCTTCAGACCGGTGACCATGCCATTCGGGGTAACGCTGGCGACCGACGAGTCGCTCGAAGCCCAGGCGACGGGACGCGGCAGGGCCTGGCCGTCTGCGGCACGCGGGGTAGCCGCGAGCGCAACCGTGCCCCCGACGGCGATGGCCGCCATGGCCGGCGTCACGCTGACATTCGCGAGGGTCGCGACGGGCGGGGCCGCGAGCGACCGTACGACGAGCCACAACCCGACCGCTGCCGAGCCGGCGAGCGGCACGACCCACCAAAACCGCGCCGTCCGGGCGAGCGCCCCCGCGGTGCGCACCTCCACGGTGGCTGTGCCGCTCTGGTTCTCGCAGACGGCTGTGACTCGCGCGGCGCCAAGCGAGACGCCGCGCACCAAGCCGTCGGTCGAGACTTCCACGATCGCGCGGTCACTCGACCCCCAGCGCACCGCCGGGTCACGGAGCGGCCGGCCGTCGGTGCCGCGGGCCAGCGCCTGGAACCGGGCCGACCGCCCGACGAGGAGCACGCGGCGCTCCGGCCGCACTTGCAGCGACGCCACCCGCGTCGGCGTCGTCTTCGACACCGGCGGTCTGTCCGTGACGGGCGTGAGCTGCCCCGTCTTGCCGACGCCCGCCAGCTCCGCGAGCTGAAGACGGATGGGATCGTCGTGAGCGAGCGGCGGCCCGCCGACGGCAGCGATCACATCCTCCATGGCGGGCCAGCGTTCCGCCGGCTCCTTGGCGATCATGCGAAAGACGGCGGTTTGGAGCTCCCGCGGGCAATCGGGCCGCGCGACCGAGATGGGCCGCGGCCTGGTCTGCACGTGCGCCTGCATGACCACGAGGGAAGGCCCGTCGAACGGCGGCTCTCCGGTGAGCATTTCGTAGAGCACGATGCCCAGCGAGTACTGGTCGGAGGCGGCGGTGATCTCCTTGGACTGACACTGCTCGGGGCTCATGTAGGCCGGGGTTCCCACCGTCGCGCCGACCTGCGTGAGGCTCGGCTCGCGCGACACCTTGGCGATCCCAAAATCGGTGACGATAGCGTTGCCCTCATCGTCGAGCAGGATGTTGGCCGGTTTGATGTCCCGATGCACCACCCCACGGCGGTGCGCGTACCCGAGAGCGCTCGCCACCTGCGTCAGCCACACCTTCACGACCGAAATGGGCAGCGGCCCGTCCTTGCGAATCACGGCCTCGAGCGACGGGCCGGCCACGTATTTCATCACGAAATACTGAACCTTGTCGGTCTCCTCGACCGTGTAGATCGTGACGATGTTGGGGTGGTTGAGCCCTGCCACGGTGACCGCCTCGCGATGAAAGCGCTCGATCATGCCGGGGGCGAGCATCAGGCTCGGCGACATGACCTTGATCGCGACTCGGCGGTTGAGCCTGATCTCGCGGGCGAGCAGCACGGCGGCCATCCCGCCGTAACCAAGCGACCGACCGATCTCGTATTTGCCGCCGATCGCGGCACGGAGGTGGTCGAAGACGCCGTCCCAGGGGCTACCGCCCGGCTCTTCCAGCGGCGCGCCGAGCACCTCGTCCTGCACGGCGCCGCAATGCGCGCAGAAACGGTCACCGCCCAGGAGGCGTCCGCCGCATTGCCGACAGGTGGCTTGCGTTGTAGTCATGTCTTGGTGGCAAAGCGGGTTAACCTACACCTCGCCTAGTGGTGCGCAAGAGCAACATCGGCATCGCGACAACAAAAGAGGGCGGCGCTTACGCGACCCGCCCTCTCGTGCAACCGACCCCGTCAACGTCCGCAGCTGGTCCCGCGGACGATGGCTTCGGGCGATCGTTACGGCAGCCCTTTCAGGTGCTCGAACTCGGGGTTACCCGCGAGCATCTGCTCGTCGAGCCAGCGATCGATGATACTTTTTCGAAACCGCCACTCTTTGCCGAGCTTCGCCGCCGGGATGCGGTTCCCTTGTACCCACTTGTAGATCGTCTGAGGCTTGAGGCGCAGGTAACCGGCCAGCTCCTCGATCGTGAGGATCTCTTTGCCACTGTCGCCCCCATTCGATGGCTCGGTTGCCATGCCGCCGCCCGGTTGGATGGTCGCTCGGCAATGTGCAGCCGCCATACTGTTTGTGCAAGCTTACGGGCTGTATAGACATGTTTGCCACTAAGTATTGGTCCCGAGCGAAACCCGAACGATCCTACTTGCGGCGGACTTGCGTTAGGCGGACACTGGTCGCGTGACAACTCCCCGAACGGCTGCCCCGGCTGGGCCGCAAGCGAGCGAGCTGGTCCCGCTGCGGCTCGGCCAACCGGCGGACTTCGCACGGGTCCGCGCGCTGCTCGAGCACGCCCGCTTCGACGAGCAAACGATCTGTCGCGGGCTCGGAATTCCCAACATCTCCCAGATTGGCAAGATGCTCCCGGAGGGGCTCGACCTTGCCGCCGCTCTCGGTTCGCCGACGTTGGCTGCGTTGGCGCGAGTGTTCGTCTTCAGCAGGACGGTCCCGCAGGGTGAGCTCGAGCGCGCCGTCGAGCAGCCAGCCCTCGACTCGTTGCTCGCCCTCGACCTGCTTCGTATCGGCCGGTTCGCCGGGACGGCCGAGGTGCCACACGAGGCCTATTACTCGCCAGTGTTTGTCTATCCCGTCGCCGGGTTCGTGACTGCCTCGGACCGCCACGACAACCCCGACGGCTCGGGGCTGGTGCTGGCCTCCGACGTCGTATTCCCGGCGCTCGATGCCGGCACGCTCCGGTTCCTGGGGATCATGCCGCGGAGCTCGGCGGCAGAGGCGCTCGATCTGTGCTCCGGCACGGGTATCGGCGCCCTGGTCCTGAGCCGGTACGCTCAGCGGGTCGTGGCGGCCGACATCACCGCCCGCGCCGCCCACTTCGCGAGGTTCAACGCGCTGCTCAACGGCTGCCCCAACGTCGAAGTGGCGCAAGGCGATCTGTACGAGGCCGTGACGGGGCGGACCTTCGACCGCATCGTGGCGCATCCTCCCTACGTGCCGGCGCTGGCGGAGCGCGCGGTCTTCCGCGACGCCGGCGAGACGGGCGAGAGCGTGCTGCAGCGCATCGTCGCGAACCTCCCTCGGTATCTACGGCCGGGGGGCGTTCTCTACTGCGTCTCGGCGGGCTGGGACGCAACCGAGGGGCCGCTGGAGTCGCGCATCCGGGGGTGGCTGGGGGAGGGGGAGCGCGAGTTTGACGTCATCCTCGCCCAACAGGAGCAGGTGGCGCCCGAGCAGCTGGCACGCTGGCTTGCCGACAAGGCACGGGCCACGGGCCCGGCGGTGCGCGCGTGGTGGGAGCAGCGGTTCCGGGGGGCCGGGCTGCAGCGCCACGTCTACGGCGCGATCGTGCTGCGGCGGGCCGGTACGGAGGGCGCACGCGGCGGACGCGAGCCGGTCACGGTGCGGCCCAGGTTGAGCCCGCTCACCGACGGGTCCTGCCTCGAGTGGGCGCTCCGCTGGCACCGGTGGCGGGCGGAGCAGCAAGCCTCGGGGCGGCTCTCGCAGGCGCTCCTCGACTCCCGCCCACGGCTCGGCTCGCGCCTCCGCGCGCGAGTTACCTATGCGCCGCAAGAAGTGGAGGGGGAGGCGGGGGGGGGAGGGGACCTCGCGTTGGCGGAGATCGTGCTGCAGTCGGATCGCCCGTTCCGCGAGGCAACGAAGATCGAGCCCTGGATGCTGCCGCTCGTGGCACGGTTCGGGCACGGGCGCACCGCGCGTGAGGTGTACGATGGCGCGCGCCAGGAGTCCGAGGTGCCGGAAGGGTTCGGGCCCGACGACTTCGCGACTCTAGTGGCGATGATGATCGAGCGGGGGTATCTCGAAGTTGGCGATCTGGTGTTGGAGGACTGAGCAGGCTTGCTGCGAAAGGAGCACGCAAAATGCCCATCGAGAAAGAGCCGGTACGCAAGGTGTCTCGGACTCACGTTTCGCCCGGCAGCGTTCCGTATAGAGTCAAGGATGGTGATACCTGGATCAGCATCGCCCAGGCGCATGCCCTCGACCCCTGGGATCTCATCGAAGCCAATTTCGCAACACGCGATGCCGGCGAAGTCAATTGGTATCTGCGCGACTACGTCGGCTGCAAGGTGGCGACGCCGGACAAGAAGAACTGGGAGTTCAGCTCGAGCGCCACGCCGGGCGTCATCCACATTCCGCGGGGCACTCCGGGACTGTATTACGTCGTGCCCAATATGAAGCTCATCGCGCAGGATCGCACCATGTCCTGTTGGTTTGCGAGCGGGCAGATGCTGATCGAGTGGCGCTCGCAGACCCGGCGGGCGTGCGAAGCCGACCACCCGGACCCATCGCTCCTCGCGAAATGGCACAAGCTGTACGACGATAACCCCGGGATCTCTGATGGCCAGATTGGCGATTTTGCGCGGGATCTCGGCTTGAGAATGGTGGGGTCGGTGACGCCTTCGCCCCAGTACGTGCGGAAGCTGTTAATGGCACACGGCCCGTTGTGGGTGAACGGCAACTCGCACATCACGGTCATTGCGGGGATCCGACGCGCCCGGGGGGGCGTGGAGGTGTTGGTGTTCGATCCGGCAAAGCCCGCCCTGGTGCACGGCGCCTGGCATGATTTCTACCAACAATACGGCCTGACGCCCCATACCAGTCTGGATGCCAGTGCGGCCTCGCCCACCTCGATGCTTTACATCTCCTCGTTGTGAGGCGAGGAGATTTGCTGGATGGGGCGGCCGCGGATACTTGAAATGCTGTGCCATGTTGAGGTCGAGAGTCCGCATCAGAGAGCCTGTGGCGGGCGGGAGGAAGACCAATGAAGCCTACAAAGGGAACGCCAGCGCGGGGCCCGAGCCTGCTGGACAGCAACTCCCTGCATCTCGTCGAGCCGTTGCACCTCGATGATTCTCTGGCGACGTCGGCAGAGGGAGAAGAAATCCTTGTGCGGGAAGCGCTGCTGCGGGGCGCCCGAGAGCTGGACGTGATGGAATACCTGGCGCGCCGGCGCCAGCGAGCGCTCGCGAGGTCGCCCGCGGCGGCGCCCTCCCGGCTGGGCCTGAGCCTCAGCCTGTTGAGCGAGCCCGAGGGCCTTTCCCCGGCCAACGTCGTGTCGCGATTGGCGGGTGCCTATCGAGACATGGCTCAGCAAGAGTTCGATGCGTTTCCGGGCAATGTCCAGACGGCTTTTCGCGCGATGACCGTGGAGAAGAATCGCGACTTGCCCAAGGACAAGAAAATCCAACCCTTCGACTACTATCTGGACTTGCGCGTAGCCTACTACCAGGCCGGGTACGACGACCCCGTAAAGGACATCTTCAGCAAGATCACGCCGGCTAAACTACTCGGCCACGGCATCGTCTTCGGCGTTCACGAGAAGTTTCTCGCACAACTGGCGGGCCTCGACAAACTCCTCAACTCATGGTCGCCGGGGCTGGCGGACCGGACCGCGAAGGAGATCGCCAGGATGGATGGCGGTTTCGTACCGCGCTACATCGCGCCCAAACAGGGCCAGAATCAGACACCAGTCCTGAGCAATCACGCCTTCGGGATGGCCGTCGACATCGACCCGGACCGGAATCCGCACATCAAAGACCGTGACGTGATGGACGCCTTGAAACAGGCGATCGGGTATGACTTCGGGGCGTCGTTCGTCGAGTATTCGAAACAGATTCCGGACCTCGATCGCATCGCCCAGATCCATCTGCGGGCCCAAGATGCGTCTGGAAAACTGCAACGGTGGCTGCAGACGTACTTACCGCGGTACCGTGAGGCCGAGCGCAGCGGCGCCCTTCGTGCATCTTTTGCCGATGCCGACACGGAGCGGAACATGCGTCTCCTCGAGAAGATCCGGAAATTCCACTCGCTCGCGGAGCTGGAGACGTGGGCGAACGCTGGGGTTCAAAGCATCCCGCTCTACCTGGCGGCGGCGATGGCGCAGCTCAAGTTCAGTTGGGGTGCGACCTACGAGCACAGCAAGGACGTCATGCATTTCGAGTTGGATGCCTCAGAAAAAATACCGCCGAACTCGAAGAAGCCCAGGCCGGTGGAAGAGCTGCTGAGCGCGATTGCCCCGTAGTCGCTCGACTGCTTTAGCGATCGGCACCCAGACACGCCCGCGCTCTTGCTTTGACACATGCGGGGGAGCGGGTGATATTAGCCGCTCCACCTTACCACCCTCCGTGAGAAGCCACAGAATGAGAAGCCCGGTTGTGTGGATGCCCATTCGCGTGAACTCTTCCCTGCCGGGAAGGATCTTAATTGTCTGTACATTGATCATTCCCGCTGCGTTTCAACTTGGCTGCAGACCCAGCCGGGTCCCGAAGGACGTGGCTGTCGCGGAGAGATTCGTCGCCTCGCTCAATGCGGGTAGTCTGCACGACATGCTCGCCCTTTCCGATTGGCCGTTCGTGTTCAGGACTCAGGAATGGCAGAGTGCGAGTGACGGCAGCGGGTTCGTCCATGGGAAAGCGAATGACAAGACGCTACCGGACAAGGCGCAGCTGGATACTCTGTTCCGAGGTCTGCTAGGGAACGTAAAGATCGAGCACGAGAAGGCCGCTGAAAACCCGCCATCGGCGCAGACTCTGTTCATGGACGATCTGAAGGGAGCGCCTGCCGGCTGGCAGGGGCTCACGGTCTTTGTCTTCGGGCGCGGATTCGGAGACGTAGAGCATGTCGCGATCATAGGTGTGGACCCAACAAGTCACAGAGTCCGGGGACTTTACCTAAACTAAGTTTGTTCTCACCAGCGCCGCCTTCCATGACATGACTCGGAAGTGTAAGGAATGGACGCAGGGAGAGAGGAAGGATGCAGAAATGGCGACCCCAACGACACCCGCTGTGACATCCGCTCCCGCATTCGATCCTGTCGGAAAGACGTTTGGTCAGCGGCTCGATGCGTTCCTCGCAGACGCCAAGACTAGATACTCTCTGACGATCGGGAAGGACTCAGGTCGCACAGCCGAGTGGGAACAAAGATTGCATATCTGTCATATGTTCCTCTACAACAAGTATCAGTCGACGACTCCGGCAAATGTTGACTCGGGCAAACGAACGATTTCATGGAGTCACCTCAGCGATCCGAAGGTCGTCTGGGTTACCGTGAAAGAAACCGACATCCTGAGAACGGCCAAGGACATGGCCCCCGCCAGAGGCGACGGCGGATGGAAGGCCGGCTCCGAACCCGATCAGGCCGCAACGGAAAAGAATGCGAAAGCCCTCCTCGCGGATGCAGGTGTTGGTGACAGCGGCCAAGCAATGGTCGCGGCGGGAGTGAAGCCCTGTGGAGAGCCTTGCCGGTGCGGAGCGGGGAGGTCGAAACATCTCGAGGATCTGGCAGTCGACTTGAACAGTGGAGACCTCGACACGCTAACCGGAAAACTGACCGCCGCGAAGGATGGCGATCTCGACAGCTACCTAAAAAAGTTTGGGCTCAATCGGCCGCTTGCAAATCACCCAACGAGCCCCGAAAAGTGGCATGTGGAAAGTATTCCATAGAGAGATGATGCTTCCCTCGCCTTACCGCCCCTGCGGAAACCGCTCCAACCGCAGCGGCGAGCCCTTCCACTTTCCCTGAAACCGCGCCCGCAGCAGGATCTCCCACCGCGACTCCATGTCGAGCGCACCGAAGACTTCCGGTGTGAGCGCGCCGCCGACATCGAACCCCCGTCGCAGCCGGCACACCTGTTGGAAGACCGGTTTCACGAGCTTCCAATGGCGCTGGGCGACTTCCGGGTCGGGCAGCGTCACTTCCTCTTGGAACTCAGCCTCGAACTCGTCGGGCTCGCCGCCGTTCTCCGGCGGCAATTTCGCTTTCTTCTCGGAGTCGATATTCTGCCCGGTGATCTTCGTGAACGCGCCACCCGCCGCCGCGGCGGTCGCGGGGTCCGCGTCCGTGAGAGCCGCGAGGACCAGGTCCATGAGGGCGGGGTGGCCGTACGTGCCGACCACGGTAAAGCGCGCGGGGCCAAGCGCGGCGGTCTGGCCGAGTGCGGCCACCAACCGAGCGTCCTCCGGCGCGCCCAGGATGGCCAGCAGCTCGAAGGGGTCGAGATTGTCCGGGGTGGGCTGCGCCGCCAGCTTGCGGCACACGGCGAGGACGCCCGGCTGGCCGCACCACGCTCCGGCGTACAGGGCGGCGCGCCGTACGCCTGGGTCGTCGTCGCGCATCGCAGCCGCGTAGGTCTTGGCCTCGAGCGGGACGCCGATGTAGCCGACCAGGCGCCACCCGCTCTGCCGCACCACGGCGTCTTCGTGTCGCAGCAGCCGCTCGATCTGCGGGATGGTCGGCTCGAGCACGGAGTGGAAGGCGAGGATCGTGCCGGCGGCCGCGCCGACGGGCGCGGGGCCGCCGTGAAACAGCTCGCGGAACGGTGCAACGCCCGGGTTGAGCGGAGCCTGCGCCAGGGCGTCCTGAAGCGCGGCGAGCACCGGGCCCTGAGCGTGCCCGAACGAGTCGCGCACACGGGCGGTCGCGGTCTCGTTCTTCGTGTGGAGCAGTGCGTACGCGGCGGCGAAGACGATGTTCGGGTCGTCGGCCGCGAGAGAATCCTCAAGGAGCGGGAGAGCGACCTCACCAACTGCCAGGGTGCCCTGGAGGTGCGCGGTGATGCGCTCCTCGAGCTGGATGAGCTCGCGGATCGTGTAGCGAGGGTCGCGGACCGCGGCCTGCCGTTGCTCCCAGAGGAAGGCCAGCTCCTCGACGTGTTCCTCGAGGATGTCAGGAATGAAGGTCGCGATAGGCGCGGGCATGGTGCGTGGCCGGTCAGTTGATCTGGACGGCGCCTCCTTTGATGCGGTTCAGGCGTTGGGCGTGGGAGACGAGGTCCTTTCCTTTAATGAGGATCTTGCCGTCCTCGCGGATGGTGATGGAGCCGTCGCCCACGCGGAGGGTAAGGCTGTGCTTGGCTTCGATTACGAGCTCATCGGTGAGTTCGTGCGCGACAGCGGGGAGGGGGGACGGGTGAACCTGGCCAAGAATAATGCCCCGCTCCTGAGGATTCTGTGGGAACCAGACGAGAACGGAATCGCCATCGACGAGCGACGCGTGAGTGCCGCTTTCGAGCACGTCACAGGGTTGCAACTCCCTTCCAGGCGCGGAAACCACCACGGCCTCCGGAAGTATTGCGCAAACCTTCGCACGGGAGAGACCTAGCGCTTCAGTTGCGGATATCTGATCGACAAACCGCTCCATGACTCCCTCCTCAAGCTTTCGGCGGATCACCTTCTGCGCGCACAAACCATGTTCTCCGGACGAGGACTGGCGATGCACACGGAGCGTAATCAGCCAGCCCACTGCTCCGGTTCCAAGAATGTCAAGGTATCAATCCCCGCTGCCTCGAGATGGTCCCTCACACTTTGGTGAACAAGAATCGCATTCACTGATTCAGCCAATCGAAAAAACAACCCGCCTCGCGCCGACTCCTCGTTGACTGTCAGGGAGTCAAAGTCCTTGGAGATCATAGGCCCCGTATTTGGATCATGACTCGACTTCGTGAGATCGGCTGCAGAAATCTTCCCGATGATGTTGAACGCCACGTAGTCGTCATAGATTCTACCGGTTGCTTCTTCTCGAATCTCAGCCTTGTATGTGTCTAAGTTGTCCACGCCAGCTTCGGTGAGTTTGCCATGCAACCGTTTGGTCATGAGTGGCACGGGGTTATCCCAGAACTCCGCCATGAGTCCCTCATCACCTGCAGCGATCGTCGCCCGAACGGGCTCCGGCGGTGGCTGCTCGTCCGGTGGAGCTCCCGGATCATCCCGGAATCTGTTTCCCGAGGCCCACGATCTAAGCGGGTCATCGGGTTCGTACGTCAGGAGCGCTTTATCCTGTTCGTACCTACTGAGACACAACATGACGAAATACATTTTGCGGTCCGTGGAATCGGTTGAAGCCGTCGTCAGTCAGCGTCCGGCTTAAGACTGAGCTTCGCTTCCATGCATGCCCTTCCCCAGTTCGATGTGTAGACGTTGCGCGGCCACTTGTCGCCCTCGAGAAACCCACGGTAACGACGTGACATGCTATTTAGGTGCTCCACTAACCCATAGGGTGTCGGAATACCGAACTCCTTATACTTGTCCTTGCGGTTCTTGCACTGGGAGCAGTCGTCGCCGCGGAACGAGCCATTGAACTTGTTCACGTAGTGCTCAAATAGCTTCTTCAATCCGCCCTGCACGAACTCTTGGCTGTAATCGACGTGCCGATCATGAAACTGTCCATGAGCAAGCTTCATCGCCTGCTTGACGTAGAGCCACTTGCGATTGCTGTTGCTTATAGCATCCGTCGGTTGCGGTCCGTCGCCAGGTATGCGGCCGGTTAGGCGATTGGAGTCCGCGGCCTCCGGCTCGGTTACGTCCTCGTTCTCCTTGTCCGGCATGTCCTTTACCCAAACTCCCATGCCTCCCCGACCACCTCCCACTGCATAGCTCCCAGGCAGGTACACACCGTTTTGACAACCGTTAACGTCGTACCCGACATTTGACCACACACGGCCACCACTGTAGCCGTGGTTGTATCCATCGCTTGTGCCCTTCTTGCACATGAACGCGAGAATCTGGTGGCCCTTGAGTGATTCCTGGGCCGGGATGCAATGGTGGGCTGCGCAAGTGACCGGGTAGCGGTGTGTGGTCCCAGGCGCTGTCTCTATCGTTACAGGTTTGTTTCCGCGTTGAAGCACGTGGTTTGGGATATCCCTGGGGTCGGGCTCCGTCTCGCCTGCACTGGGGGCATACATTGCCTTAATTGCCTCGTACAGGTGCGTGCCCTGCGGCGCACACATTCGGTCTCCTAGAGTCGAGCCCTTTCCCTTCAAGTCGTTCTTGACGTCTGGTGGTTCGGGCAAGTCGTGATTGAAGGGGCAGTCCAGTTCATTCAGCGGAATGGCCGGACTAACCGCCTCGAGAACCTGAACCATACGCTCCTCACATCCTTTCGGGCGCGGCTGCGCGACGACGAGATTGACCCAGTTCGCTCGAGCTCAGGTAGCGACCCCCAGGTGCCTACTCTGGAGAGTTACTCTCCCCCATGTTAGGGCCCCTCAGCCCATGATGTTCTTCATATTGTGAAACAGCGGATCCCCCATCCGGCACACGTTCTTCCCCTCAAACTTCACGTCGAACGAATACATCATGAATTCGCACTCACCCATGTTCTTGTTCGACATCACGCCGAACAGTGTGCCCGCCTCGTCGCCTGACGACTTCATGTACTTCGCTCCTTTGACCATGGGCATCTGACCGTCGGTGGTTACCTTTGTCGGGCCGCTGCTGGTGTCCGAAGCCTGCCCGATGTTGGGGTAGGGAATGGGAATCGGCGGAGCAGGAGGCGCGGGAGTCTTGCACACGTCGGGAAAAACCGTACTCATACCGCCGCTCCCCTTATGTGCGATACCCCTAGAATTCGCGAACGTCGTCTGACCCATTTGCCCTCCCTACGCGGCGCTCACTGACAGCGCCGCGCGTTGCCCATGATCCGAAGACGCGTACACGAGCGCTGGTGCGCCACGATATCCCTCTTTAATGCCCAGCGCCGCGAGGCCGGCCATCAACGGGCCACACGCGGCCCCCGTGTCCCCATAACAATCCGCGGGGTGGTGCATACCGTGCTCGGTGGAGAACGTACCGTTGCTCCGAATCCGGGCCACCCCCCACTCCTTCGCCCAGTGATTCTCCCCGTTCATGGACGAGTACACCTCCTGGATCGGGCCGAGGAGCGCTCCCGACGGCGCGAGCTGCTGCACGGCCTGCGCCAGCCCGTCGCCCCGGTAGGGCTCCTCGCTGTAGAGGTGCCCGGGCTCCATGGTCTGCGTGACCACAGACACCGTGCCCCAAGGGGCGAGACCAGCCCCGCTCGCGGCGCTGCGGTCGGCGAGCAGCAGGAACGCCGCTCCCTCGCCGGGGATGAACCCGTCGAGGTTCGCAGCCGACTTGACACGCCGCTTCATGTCCAGCGTCCCGAGCACGTACAGATCGCGATAGGTGTCCACGCCGCCTGCGAGCATGAACTTGGCGCGGCCCATCCGGATCGGCTCGCTTGCCTGCCCGATCGCGGCGAGTCCGCCCGCCCGCCCACGGTGCGAGGCGTCGCTCCACTTCGGGTCGAAGCGCCCGCTCGTCTGCTGTCCCAGGCGTTTCAGGAACACCTGATGCTCGAGCGGCCGAGTGGTCTCTGTCTCGGGCAGCGCTATGCTCAGCCCCGGTGGCGGTTCCCCGGCGGGCAGTGACTTGAGACACTCCCCGAGCGCCGCAGTCGCGAGGCGGAGCATCCGGGCCTCGCGCGCCGTGAGCCCCTCCTTCGCCAGTTCTTCAGTCAGTTCGGGCAGCCCGTCCTCCGGCACTTCGGCGAGCACGAACGGCTCGAACTGCTTGTCACGGATGCTCGTCCCGGCGAACCGCGCGGTGCCCGATCGCACCGACGCCGCCGTCTCGGCGGCGGAGAGCCCCACCGCGGTGATCATCCCGGCGCCGACGACGACCACGTTGTCCGGCATACGCCTACGCGGCCTTCAACGCCGCTGCCCGTATTTCATTCACACGCAGCGCCTTTTTGTCGCACCGGAACGCCGCTCGCCAGACCAGCACGACCCGGTTCTCGTCGGGCTCGATCAGGACCGTGTCGAGATTCGCCGGGACCGGCTGGGGCGCACCGTCGAGCACGAACGTCACTTCGATCCGCGCGGGCGGGAGCTGGAACCTGAGCAGCCCGGACGGGGTGGCACCCTGTACTTGGATCCACTCGGCCGCCTGGAGGTAGCCCGGCGCTGCGAGCCCCGGCGGGGCGAGCTGGAAGAACCGCGGGTCGAAGTCCTTCGGGAGATACGGCGCCCGCTCCTGCTGCCACCGGGCGTCGTAGGTGCCTGCGTAGGAAAGCCGGGGCTCCCAGTGCCCGCAGATCGGTGCGAAACAGGCCGGAGGGGGGTGCAGCTTCACGGAGGTCACGAGGTCCGCCGGGTCCTCGAGGTTGGGAAGGCGCAGCCCGTCGATCGGCTTGTCCCCATCCTTCGCGTGGTAGCCGGTGCCCACCGGGTTCCGCACCTCGGCTCGAAGCTCCGTGCCCTTGTGATCCATCCCACCGAAGGCGCGCTCCCACACCAGCGGCATCGTCTCGAAGGGTGCAGGGCTCGAAATGGAAGCGACGACGGCACGGCGCTCCCAGACTCGATCACCCAACACGCGGACCGTCTTCCGGAGCGGGCCGGCCGTGAGCGACACGTCCATCTGCGTGGTAGGATGTCCTCGTGGCGCGTACGCAGTCCCGAGCAGCAGCACATCTGTGGCCGGCTTCGTGAGGCTCACGTTCGACGGATTCTTGATGCTCGTCTTGCCGGGCTCACCGTGGTACTCGTCGGCGAGCGTCACGGGGAGCTGCTTCTCGGCGATCGAAAGCCGTTCGCCGAGCACGAGCGTCGCCTTCACGACCGCGAAGATCGTGTCGATTCCCTCGGCGTCTGGAATCAGGTAGATCGTCCCCTGGAACGGGGTCGTGTTCTTAAACTGGAGCATCGCCGTTAGTTGTTCGTGACCTTGCTACCCTTGATGTTCACGTCCGAGGATGCCTCGACTTGGATCTTCCCGGACCCCTCGATCTTGATATTCTTCCCCTTGATCTGGATATCGCCGTTTTTTTTCATTGTGATGCTGGCGTCGCCGGTCTTGATCGTGACGCTATCGCCCGCGGTAATCGCGAGGTTCTTTCCCACGTCGAGCTTGTCGTCCTTGCCGACATTTTGCGTTCGATTGTCACCGATCGTGACGTCCTCGTTCTTCCCCACTGCGTCGGTGCGTTTGCCCGTGATGTCGATGGTTTCGTCCTTGGCAACCGTGAGCGAGCGATTACCGTCGATGCTCTGGGTCTCGTTCTTCGTGACGGAGTGTGAGCGATTGCCATCTACACTCACGCTCTCGTCGCCGCCAACGCTCTCCGTGCGGTTCTTCCCGATCGTGATCGACTCGTTGGCCCCGACCGACTCGGTACGGTCGTTGCCGATCTTAACGCTCTCATCGTGCTCGACGTCGATCTGCTCGTCCTTCTCGGCGTGGATGACGATCTGCTCACTCCCCTTCTTGTCCTCGAACCGGATCTCGTTGAAGTTGTCCGTCCCGCCCCCCTTCGAGCTCCGCGACTTCACGCCGCTCTGCGTCTGGTCGCCGGGGAGGGTGTAGGGCGGCGTCTGCTCGGCGTTGTAGACGCGGCCCGTGATGATGGGTCGGTCAGGGTCCCCCTCCAGGAAGTCCACGATCACTTCCTGTCCCATCCGAGGGATCTGGACGATGCCCCAGTTCTTCCCTGCCCACGATGTCGCCACGCGCACCCAGCAGGAGCTGTCCTCATTCTTCTTGCCGTTACGGTCCCAGTGGAACTGCACCTTCACCCGCCCGTGGTTGTCCGTCCAGATCTCCTCTCCAGATTTCCCGACCACGACGGCCGTCTGGGAGCCGCGCACGACCGGCCGGTGGTTCATGCGCGGCGGCCGGAAGGGGACGGAGTACGGGATCGCGACGAACGAGTTCTGGTACTTGAGGGGCTCGGATTCGGACGGCCCATACGCCGTGCGCGCGGCATGCCGGACGTTCACGAGCATGTAGGTGTCATTCGCATCCGCCCGGTAGTGCTCCTTGAGGTCGAACCTGGTGCCGCTCTGGAAGGCGCGACACGTGCTCGCGCCCCGCACCACCTGCGCCCAGGTCTCGTGACCCTCGAGGTACAGGCGCGCGTAGCGCTCACCCTCGTCCAGCTTAGCGAAGCTCCCGGGATAGTCGTAGGCCTCGCCCTTGCCCTTGCCCGCGACCGAGCTCTCCAGCTGGAGCGAGGGCTGCAGGTAGTCGTAGTCCCGCAGAGTGATCTTTTCGGTATGCACGGCGTCCTCGTGCTGGAACGTCGTCACGACGTCCTCCTCTTGCCACGCTCCGGGCGTCACCGCCATGCGGGCCGTCGCCTGGCCAGGGCAGGGTTTCACCGCGCTGTTGGCGTCGGCCAGAGTGAGGACGTGCTTGTCCTTGGAGTGTTCGAAGAAGTAGAAGATTCCCTCATCCTCCATGAGCCGCGAGACGAAGCTAAGATGGGTCTCCCGGTACTGCACGCAGAACTCGCGCTTCGCGTAGCTCTTGGTGCACTTCATCTGGAAGTCCGAGAACCCCTGCGCCTTGAACACCTGCTCCACGATCTCGAGCACGCTCAGGTTTTGAAAGATCTTGCAGTCGCTCGAGAGCGAGAGAAACCACAGCCACGGCACGAACTCGGCCCGGTACGAGGTGAGCTCCTCGCCGCGGCCGAGCTGGACGAAGCGGCTGATCAGCCCGTGCAGGACGCGCTTGGCGCCGCCCGCGAGTTCGAGCGTGACGGTGGCCGGGGTGCGGAGCAGCTTCTTGCCGTCGATGGACGCGTTCTCCGACAGCAGCTCGAGCGTGAAGTCGAACGGGGTCGAGACCCCCTCCTCGCCCGCGATCCCCTGGAGCAGCAGTACGTCTTCCCCGAGGGTGGTGTCGATCCGCATCGGCCGCTTGGCCTGGGAGAACTTCGCCATAGCGTTCCTCGCAGCCGTTTACGGGGTCGCGCCGACGGCGACCGGCGCCTCGGCGGCCGCCGCCTCGCCCGCGTACGTGAACGCGCCGCCCTCGCCCAGCGCGACGCGGATGGCGTCCGGCTTCGCGCCCTCGGCGAACGACACCAGCAACAGCCGGGACATCTCCGGCAACAGCGTGTTCGTCAGGATGTTGTCCACGTTACGCGCGCCGCTCTCCACCTCCGTGCAGCGCTGCGCAATGGCGTCGACGACCCCGTCGTCGTACTTGAGCAGAACCTTGTGGCTCTCCTTCAGACGCCGCTCCACCTTCCCGAGCTTGAGGCGGATGATCTGCTTCATGGCATCATCCTTGATCGGGAAGTAGGGGATGATCACCGTGCGCCCCAGCAACGCCGGCTTGAAGATCTTGTTCAGCTCGGGCTTGAGCGCCTTCACCAGCCCCTCCGCGTCCGGCATCGTGTCCGGGTCCGCGGTGAGCTTCATCAACGTCTCGGTGCCGGCGTTCGTAGTCAACACGAGGATGTTGTTCTTGAAATCGATCTGCCGGCCCTCGCCATCCTCCATCTGCCCTTTGTCGAACACCTGGTAGAACAGCTCCATGACGTCGGGGTGCGCCTTCTCCACCTCGTCGAGCAGCACCACTGAGTAAGGCCGCCGCCGCACCGCCTCCGTCAGCACGCCGCCCTCGCCGTAGCCGACGTAGCCCGGGGGCGACCCCTTGAGCGTCGAGACGGTGTGCGGCTCCTGGAACTCGGACATGTTGATCGTGATGAGGTTCCGCTCGCCGCCGTACAGCAGGTCCGACAGCGCCAGCGCCGTTTCGGTCTTGCCCACGCCGCTCGGGCCGACGAGCAGGAACACGCCCACCGGCTTGTTCGGGTCCTCGATGCCGGCCCGCGACGTCCGGATGCGGCGGCTGATGGCCTCGAGCGCCTGCGCCTGCCCGATGATCCGGCTCGCGAGGTGTCGCTCGAGGTCGAGCACGACCTGCACTTCGTCGCGCAGCATCTTGCCCACCGGGATGCCCGTCCAACCCGAGATCACCTGGCCGATCAAGTTGGCGTCGATGACCACCGGCACCAGGGGAGTCTGGCCTTGCAGCTGGGCGAGCTCCCCCGTCAGCTGGTTCAGCTCCGCACGCTGGGCGTTCGCGTCACCTCCCGAGCCGTTGCCCCCCCCTTCTCCGGCGGCCGCGCCTTCGAGACGCTCCCGCATCTCGCGGATGCGCGACACGAGGTCCCGCTCCTTCTCCCACCGTGCCTTGAGCGTTGCGACGCTGCGCTCGGCGTCGGTCCGCGCCACGGCGAGCTCCGCCAAGCGGCTCGCGTGATCCGCTCCCACCGCGGCTTCCCGCTCCAGCACGCGGATCTGCACCGCGACATCGTCCACCGTGCGCATCGCGTCTTCCAGCGGGGCCGGGATCGCGTTCTGGCCGAGCGAGAGACGCGCGCAGGCGGTGTCGAGCACGCTCACCGCCTTGTCGGGCAGCTGGCGTTCCGGGAGGTAGCGGTGCGACAGGCGGACGCCCGCTTCCATGCCCTCGTCCAGGATGCGCACCTTGTGGTGCTTCTCGAGGGCCGGCACGACAGCCCGCATCATGAGCATGCAGCTATTCTCGGACGGCTCCTCGACCTTGACCAGCTGGAAGCGCCGCGCCAGCGCCGGGTCTTTTTCGAAGTACTTCTTGTACTCCGACCACGTGGTCGCGGCGATGGTGCGCAGCTCGCCGCGAGCCAGCGCCGGCTTGAGGAGGTTCGCCGCATCGCCCTGCCCGGCCGAGCCCCCCGCACCGATCATTGTATGTGCCTCGTCGATGAACAGGATGATCGGCGTGGGCGACGATTTGACTTCTTCGATGAGCCCCTTGAGGCGGTTCTCGAATTCGCCCTTGACCCCGGCCCCCGCCTGCAGCAGCGCGAGGTCGAGCGTCCGCAGCGTGACGTTGCGCAGCACCGGCGGCACGTCGCCCTGCGCGATCCGCATGGCGAACCCCTCGACCACGGCGGTCTTCCCAACCCCTGCCTCGCCGACCAGAATCGGATTGTTCTGGCGGCGCCGGGTGAGGATGTCCACGACCTGGCGTACCTCGAAGTCGCGACCTAACACCGCGTCCAGTTGGCCTTGCTTGGCGCGTTCGGTGAGGTTGAGCGTGTACTGGTCGAGGTTGGGCGTCTTGCCGCCCGCGCGGCGCGGCGCGGCTTCGCCCGGTGCGGCGGCCGGCGCCGCCGCTTCCTCGGCAGACTCGGCCACGATGCTCTCGAAGTCCTTCCGCAACGCTTCCCCGGCGATCTTGTCGAACTCGCGGGAGACGTCGACCACCAGGCGCTGCAGCTCGTCGTTCGTCGCGAGCGCGACCACCGCGTGCCCGGTGCGGATCTGCTCGGCGTCGTAGTCCACCGACCCGATGAGCCACGCCTCCGACAACGTTTTGGTGAGCGTGGGGCTAAGCGCGGGCGTGCGCGCGTTCCCCGACTTGAGCTTGTCGAGGCTCTTCGTGATGTCGGCCGCGAGGCGCGAGCGGTTCACGCCGTAATGCTTGAGGATGAACGCGAGATCGCCGTCGCTCGCGTCGAGCGCTTTGAGCAGAAAATGCTCGATCTCCACGTCGTAATGTGTGCGTGACAGGCATAGCCCGGCGGCGGCCTCGAGTGCGTTGCGCGTGGGGGCGTTCAGCTTGCCGATCAGGCCTCGAAGATTGATGGTCATGGCGTGCTCGCTCTCACAGCGTCAGAATCGTATCGTCCGCGTCGCGCGCGAACGGCTTGGTCCGTAGCCACGTGCGCCAGCCCAGCGGTGGCGGCCCTTCCGCGTCCGAGCCGAGGACGCACCCGGGTACGTCCTCGTGGGCGAGGACGAGTTGGATGTCGAAGTCGAACTGGTCGTGGGCGAAAAACCGCGCCATGGTCCGCAGCAGCTCGTAGCCACGCCCGGTAGGCAGGAATAGCTCGTACTGCTCCCGCGTCAGCGGTCCGAGGCGGAGGCGCACCCGCGCCTGCTGGTCCCACATCTCGTCGCCGGCCACGGCACCGAGCCCGAGCTGCTCGGCGGGTCCCGTCTCGTCCCCCACGCTGCACTGCGTGCTCGGGGAGAGCTTGTACCACCCGCCGACGAACTGCTCGACCGCGACCGGCACGCCCAGGAAGTCCTCCAGCATCTGCTCCAAGGCCACGGCGGATCGGGGCTGGGGCGCCAAGGCGCCCGCGTAAAACAGGAGCGCCTCATCGGGCACCGCCAGCCGATCGCGCAAGGCCCCGATCCCCAGGCCGATCAGATCCCGGAGGTGCTCGGTCACGCCGTCCTTGCCGTCGCGCTCGTAGCCGGCCGTGAAGTGATACTTCTCCCAGGCGCGGTAGAACAGCGAGACGAAGCGGTGCTGGAAAATGTCCAAGAAATCGCGGAGGGCGCGGTCGCGCACCCGCGCCCGTTCGGCGACGAGCAGCGTGAAATTGTAGGGGAGCACGCCGAGCGGACCGACCAGCCCCATGAAGTTGACGACCATGCGGGCGGGGCGATTCTCCGGCAGGTCCACGGCATGGAGCTCGCTCGGGGGGAACGAGATCACGGGACGGGCGGAGAAGTGCACGACTTCTGCCGCAGGATCGCCGAACCGCCCGACGCCCCGCCGCTCGGGCCGGAGCCGCTGTAGCAGCCGCACCGCCTGGAAGAATCCGAAGGCGGTCGGCTCGCTGGTGAGGTGCTCCGCCACCTCCGCTTCGGCTATACGAGGGTCTTCCATCCCGCCCTCGGTGGCCATTCGCGCAGCAGCTCTTTGCGTTGCCGCGTGCGCGCCGCCAGCATGCAGAAGCTGTTCAACGCGGTGTAGAGTCCCAGGAAGTGGTCGAGCACGCTGGCGAAGAGGTAGGCGCTGCCGCCCGCGAACTGGTCCTCGTCGAACGTGACTTCGATCCGGTGGCCGCGCGCGAAGCTGAGGCCATGGTCCCCCGTGATGCGCGCGTAGCTGGGCTCGGCGCGCACCTCCAGGAGCCCCTGGATCTGCTTGGCGCCGGCGAGCGAGTCGCCGAAGTTGTGGAGCCGGAGCAGCTCTTGGAGTGCCTCGGCTCCCCCCTCGACGAGCGACAGGTAGTTGAGCGAGAGCTGCGAGATCAGCCGCCACATCTGGGGTTTACCCACGAGAGGTGGGATGACCGCCGTCGGTTTCAGCAACGCGATGATACGCTGGATCGGTCCCCCTCCGGGGAGCGTGAAGTCGCCGCTCTCGTCTCCGAACGGCAGCCGGCTCGGCAGGTCGCCGTTGAAGCACGTGAGCCGGGCCGTCGCTGCTTCGAAAGGCGGGCGAGCGGGCCGGCCGGAGAGGTCCACGAATGAGAGATAGAGATCCATGTCGCCCGCCTGGCCGTACTCGCTCTCCCGAGGCCGGGCGTACCAGAAGGCCTCCGGCTTCGTCCCGTTCGTGCCGTGGCGGAACGAGTACAGCGGCTCGAAGCGCAGCACCTCCGGTGAGCCCGGCCGGGCCGCCACGACCTCCTCGATCGAGAAGATCCGCGTGCTCTCGCGCCGGCGGGCGTCGGCCACGACGGGGTGCTCGTAGCGCGTCGGGACGATCTCCACCGGCTCCGAGTCCTGGCTGAACAGGTTCACGATCGGCGCGCAGCCGAGCAGGATGGTGCGCTGGGCCACGCCGGCCTCGAGCACGGGCCGCCGCTCGGCCCGCTCGAAGCTCGAGAGCAGGAAGATCACCTCCGCGCTCGGGCCGAAGCCCGCGGCGCGGAGCTGATCGAACCCGTCGAGATCGAAGAAGAGAAACTTCTCCGAGAACGTGAAGTACTCCTGGAGCAGCCGATAGGCGGCCATCGAGCGGCGGGGCACGGGCAAGATGCCCTCGTCCGGACCGAACCCCACCGGCCGCAGCGCGGTCGCTGGCAGCAGCACGGGCTTCCGCTTCGGCGCGGGACCGCAATCGCGCACCTGGATCTGCACGCAGTTGTTGGCCAGGACCTCGTACAGCGTCGACACCAGCGTGCTCTCGCCGTTCAGGTACAGCCGCAGGGTGTTCAGCTCGAGCTTCTCGAACGTGACGTCGGGGAAGCACTGCAGCTCCACGCGCAGGGCCGCCGCGGCGTTCGCCGCCGTCACCGGCGGCCGCAGCTGGTCCGGCGCGCGCCACTGCGCCGCCGTCACCGAAAGCGGCCAGAGCGTCGTGTCGTAACAGGTCCTGAACTTGCACGGCGCGCCGCCCACCGGACGGGAGTAGAGTACCGAGTCCCGGGGGATCCTGAGCCCCGTCGTGAGCTTCCCCTGCTCCGGATCCAGGTGGAACTCCACGATCGACATGGAGGGGATGGGCCGCAGATAGTGCGGGTAGACGACGCTCAGCAGGGCGTCGCTGATCTCGGGAAGGTCGTCCTCGAGCTTGAGGTGGATCCGGGCAGCCAGGAAGGCGAAGCCCTCGAGCAGCCGCTCCACGTGCGGATCTTCACATTTGGTGGGCTCGAGGACCAGGCGCGAGGCGATCTTGGGATACTTCTCGGCGAAGGCCGCGCCCATGCGGCGCAGGAAGGCCAGCTCCTGCTCGTAGTAGAAGAGCAGCTCATCGCGCATCCGCGCCCTCGCCTCGCACCTCGAACGTCGAGCTCGTGACCTCGAGCACCGTGTCGAACACGACCTGCTCCGGGCTCGGCTCCATGCGCAGCAAGCCGTCGATCGTGAACCGCAGCTCGCGGCGTCCCTCCACGTCCGTGGTCGCCACCGTGACGCGCACGCCCGACAGCCGCGGCTCGAACAGCGTGATCGTCTCCTCCACTTGCCGCCGCAACCAGTCCCGCGCCGACACGGACTCGGCGGCGAGCGAAGTGATATCCGGGAGGCCGTAGTTGTAGAGGGAGCGCGGCAGCTCGGTGAAGCCCTCCGGCGCCGGGACGACGATCCGCCGCGTGTTGAGCAGCCACTCCAGATCGCGTCGCAGCGCGCGCTTCAACTCCCGCACCGACTGAGCCCACGTCATGGGCGGCTCGGTGCTGGCGTCCACGTCGGTGTCGATCAGGCGATCGAGCACCGACCACTGGACCGTCCGCTCAACCTCCTGAGGAGCCATCGTTGCTCGGGCTTGGGCTCGCCGTCGGGAAGGCCATTGCCTGAACCGGGTCCAGACGGCAGATCTGCTTGTACAAGTTGTCCTTCATGTCGGCGTCGCCACCCAGCTTATCGAGACAGCGGTACAACAAGCCCATCGGTCGGGCCACCGCCTCCCCGGCCTCCCAGTCTTCCAGCTTGTGGGCCTCGATCTGCTCGAGCAGCTCCTTGAGGATCGGTAAGGCAACGGCCTCGAGGCCGGTATCGACCATGATCTGGGCCGCCTCGGAGCGGCGCAGGAACCGGGCGCGGGCGCTCTTCTCCTGCTCGGCCTCCCGCGTCAACAGCTCGATGCCTTTGTGTGGCTGGCCGGCGCGGACCTCGTCCATCGCCCGCTCGAAGGCCGGGCGGCCGAACCGGGGTCGTGACTCCGCGGGGGCCGCCTGGGGCCGCGCCCGCTCCGCCTCCCCTGCCTCCCCCGCCGACGCCAGGAACCCGCCGTTCTCGAGCCACTTGCGGGTCTCCACGTTGGCCGTCGCCGTGTCGTCCATGAGCGTCAGGTCCGGGAGCTGCGGAAAGTCGCGCAGCAACCCGACCAAGGTTCCGCGAATCACGCCCCGCACGTACTGGTACTCCTGCCCGAGCATCTCGCACGCGGTGAGCTCGTAGCGCTGCAGGTCGAGCCAGCCCCGGCCGTTCGGGGTCGCCATGATGTTCTCGCCGGCGTCGAGCAGCTCGGCCCACTTGCCGTCGAGGAGCAGACCCTTCAAATGCGTCCGCACCGGCGTTGGCGGGGCGGCCAGGAGCCGCGGATCGAGGTCGGGGCCGCCCGCACGGAGCTCACCCCAGCGGAATCCCCGGATCATCAGGTAGGGGGCGGGATTGCGCGGATCATGGTGCCGCAGGAAACGCGCGGCGCTCGCGATGCGCGCAGCGGCGTCCTCCACGCTCGTCGGCTCCGGAGCCAGCGGCCCGGTGCCCGATGCGGCCCCGCCCGCCGCTCCCGAAGCCTCGCCGGCCGTCGCGTCCACCGGATCGGGATCCGTTTGCAGCTTCTTCTCGAGGAGCTGCCGGCCGACGTGCTGGACCTCTTCCAGCGCCTGGCTGAGCGCGCTGTAGCTTGGCGAGGCATCCTCGAACTTCCTCTGGCCCAGCTCGTCGAGGCTCTGAACCGCCTTGAGGCAGCCGTCGAGATCGGCCACGAGCTGCTTGTACGACGCCTTCGGCGTCGCCTCGAATGCCTTGTCGAAATCTTCGGCGGTAAGCCGCTTCTCGCTGATCGCTGCTTCCCGGGCCGCCTGCTTCTTCTCGTCCCCCTTGGCGTCGGCCTCGTAGCCCACGACGCGCGACTCCTTGTACTTCAGGGCGTCGTGGCCGGCCTTGTTCAGGGGCACCATCCTCACGCCGGCTTCGAGGTAGCGGCCGACCCAGTTGAGGGGCCCGGCCCGGAGCTCGGCGTCAGCGCCTTCGAGCTCGGGATAGAGATGGTCCCAGAACTTCTCCAGCAGTCCGTGGAGGAGTCCGAGGCCGGCGCGCAACCCTCCCAAGCCCTCCTGCTTGAGCAAGCCCTCGGTGAGCCAGGCGGCGATCTGCAGGTCCTTGGACTTCGTGGCGAGCGCGTCGCTCGTCAGCTTGATGACGAGCGGCCAGTCGGCGACCTTACGGGCGCGCTTCCAGTCGCCCTGTTCGACGTCCTCTTCCTCGCGCCGTGCCTCTTTGATCTTGTCGTAGATCGGGTCGTAGCGGAGGTTCGTCCCCGCCGGATTCGACCCCGGGATCGGTCGCAGCAGGTCTTCCCGCACCGGCATGGGGGGTCAGCCAGCTGAGCCGGCGGCCGGCGTGATGTCGAGCTCGCGCAGTTCGAGAATGGGGAACTCCTCGCCGTCCACCAGGAGGAGCTTCTGGCCCAACGGGACTGCGGTGCGGTCCTCGAGCTCCGTCCACTCGGTGACCCTGCCGAGCCGCACGGCGACCTCGGGGTGTTGCCACGAAAGTGGCGCGAGCGCCGGCAGCAGGACCTCGCCCAGTTCGATGCCGTGGAACCCGGGGCCCGTGCGCACCACAGCCGGAGACCACAGGAGATCCCGCAGCCGCTTGGGTGGCGCCAGGCGGACGGTGGCGATATGCTCGAACGGAATCCACAGGTACTGGCCCGCCGCGAACACCTCGAGGCGCGCGCCGACGCGCGGGTCGGCGTCCACGAGCTCCTGGAAGGGGCGACCATTCAGGGTTCCGGCCACACGGTGTGGCACGGGGCCGCCCTGGGGGAATTGCCCGTTCAGGAACATCTCCTGCCTGGTCCGCTCGGCGTGCAAGGCGGCCCGGTACAGGAGCGCGCCCATTCCCGCCTGAGGATTGCCTCCGGCGAGCACGTCGAGCTGCTTCTCGGCGCGGTCATGCGCCCCGGCGAAGCAGAGCAACTCGAACAAGAACGTGCGCCGTTGGGCGTCGGCGGGATTGCTCCGCAGCCCGACGCCCAACAGCTCGATCGCTTCCTCGAGTTTGCCCGCGCGAAACAACTCGTCGGCGCTTACGGGCGGCACCGACCTTGCCTCAGCCGGCCACGTGCTTCTTGAAGTCGTAGCTCGCGACGGTGGCGGCGCCCTTCGTGCCATCGGCCTTCTGCTCGTTGTACGTCACCGTCACTTTTCCGAACGCGAAGTTGACGCTCTCCCGGGGCACGTCGTTGTTCCCGCTCGACCCTGACTCATGGAGGTCGACGAGGAACAGCTGGTCGAACTCGATCTTCATGTAGTCGACGGCCTTGTCGCCGCCGGCCTTGAGCGCCGTCAGGACGGCATTCGGGAAGTGCTTCCCCGTGGTGATCGCCTGAAACAGCTTGGGGCTCGACTTGTCCACGCGCTTCGTGCATGTGATGCCGTGAGCCTCGACTTTGCCGGCTCCGGCCCCTGCGCCGGTCGGGCTCGACGAGTTGTGGAAAGCCCAATCAAACGAGTCCAGCTGAATCTGCTTCTCGAAGCCATCCCGCTCCGCCTCGCCCTCGACACCTGCGAGTTTCAGCAACAGCTCGATCGCCATGGCACCCTCCCTCTACGGGACCGGAACACGTGGACAACACGCGGAACACCACCTCAGCGCCGGCGCGAGTTCACTTCGCAGGCGGCGGCAGGTCCGCCACTAAGCGCATCGAAACACTCAATTCGTCGAGCTGGAAGTGCGGCCGCAGGAACGCGACCGCGCGGTACACGCCGGGCTTGCCGGCCACCTCGGCCACTTCGATCCGCGCCTCGCGCAGGGGCCGCTTGGCTTTGATGCTCTGGGGCGCGTCGTCGTCCGCCACCACGTAGTCCGCGATCCAGTTGTTGAGGAACGTCTGGATCTGGCTCCTCGACTGGTAGCCACCGATCTTGTCGCGCATCATCGCCTTGAGATAGTGCGCGAACCGCGAGACGGCGAAGATGTAGGGCAGCTGCGCCGAGATGCGCGCGTTGGCCGACGCTGACTCGGTCTGGTACTTCTTCGGTTTCTGCGTGGACTGCACGCTGAAGAACGCGGCGTTTGCCGTTCCCTTGCAGTGCACCAGCGGCACGAACCCCTGATCGGCGAGCTCCTTCTCGCGCCGATCGGTGATCGGGCTTTCGCTCGGGCACTTCATCGCGACGTCGCCTTCGTCGGTCTTGAAGGAGTGCACCGGCAGGCCCTCCACCAGCCCGCCGCTCTCCACGCCGCGAATCGTCGCGCACCAGCCGTACGTCGCGAACGCATTGGTGATGCGGACGCCGAGCGCCCAGGCGGCGTTCCCCCACAGGTACTTGTTGTGGTCGCCGGTGACTTGCTCCTCGTACTGGAAGGCCTCGATCGGGACCGTCTGGTTTCCGTAGGGCTCGCGCAGCAGCATGCGCGGCGCCGCGAGGGCGACGTAACGCGAGTCCTCGCTCTCGCGGAAGGTCTTCCACTTCGCGTAGTCGCTCGTAGAAAAGATCTTCGCCAAGTCCCGCGGGGCGTCGAGCTGCGTGAAGCTGTCGAGACTGAACATCTTGGGCGATGTGCCGGAGATGAAGGGGGCATGCGCGGCGGCCGCCACCTGAGCGACCTTCTCGAGCAGCTCGATGTCCTCGCCCGTCTTGTCGAAGTCGTAGTCCCCGAGCAGCGCGCCGAAGGGTGCGCCGCCGAAGATCCCGAACTCCTCCTCGTACACCTTCTTGAACATCGCGCTCTGGTCGAACTCGGGCGCCCGCTGCAGGTCCTTGAGAAGGTCCTTCTTCGAGACGTTCAAGACCTTCACCTTGAGGGTCTCGCTCGTTTCGCTGTTGGAGAGGAGGTACCGTAACCCCCGCCAGGTCGCCTCGAGCTTCTGAAACTCAGGATGGTGGACCACCTCGTTCACCTGGAGCGAGACGAGCCTGTCGAGCTGCGCGATGCGCGCGTTGAGCATCGCCTCGGTGTCGCGGCCCATCGTGATGGTGCCCGCGAGCACCTCCGACACGAACTGCTTGATCATGTCCCGGCCGCGCTCGCGAGCCGGCGCCTCCCCGCCGAACCGCCCCCGCTCGACGATCTGGTCGAGCAGGCTCAGCTCGGTGGTCTCCGTCGCCTGCTTCTGTGGCTGTGCGCTGGGCTCCGTCATTCCTTACCTCCCTCGGGCTTGGCGGCAGCGTCCAGCTCCGCCTGTAGCTTCTTGCGCTTCTCCTCGTCGCTCAGCGTGGACTGCAGCAGCTCCTCCAGCTTCTCGTTGCTCTGGATCTTGCCGCGCAGGTCGGCGAGCTGATTGCGCAATGCGAGAAGCTTCTGCAGCGGCTCCACCTGGTTCGCCACCCGATCGGGGCTGAAGTCGTCCATGCTCTCGAACTTGAGCTCCACCCCGATCTTGCCTGCGTTGGGGTCGTCCGAGAGCTTGTTCTGCACCGCCACCCGCAGACGCGGCTTCATGCTCGCCAGCACGTCGTCGAAGTTGTCGAGCGTGACCTCGGTGAACTTCCGGTCCTTGAGCTTCGGCAGCTCTTCGGAGGGATGACCCGAGAAGTCGGCGAGCACCCCCATCACGAAGGGCAACTCCCTCACCTCCATCGCGCCACCGGTCTCCACCTCGTACGTGATGTTCACGCGCGGAGGCCGGACGCGCTCCAGCTTCTTGTGTACGCTTTCCTTGGCCATTGCCTGCTCCTCGGTCGGGGTGCTTGTGGGCGTGGGGATCCTGACACCACGGCGACACGGCGCATCGGGCATGTCTTCCGCCCTAGAACGCGTGCTGCGACCGCCGGGACGGGTGGTGCATCTCCGCCCCACTCTAGCCATTGCTAATACGCTTCGGTCAGGTAGGTGTCAAGCAGCCGGCGAGCCCAGTCAAGCCGCTTGGCGGCGCGGGTTTTCTAGCCCTCTGAGGCGGCCATCCAGCGGCCCGCCAGCGCGGTCATTGGTTCGGCGATCGACTGGAAGCGCAGCAGGCGGAGGCGGTCGCTGTCCCGTATCGCGATGAGCGGCATCAGCCCCCGGTCGATGATCCGTTCCACGGCGCGCTCGCCCAGTACTGCCTCAGCGCAGGGCTTGGTGGTCGTACCTCCAGGCCCCGGAAGGAGATGGAGCGGGAGCCCGCCGATCTCGAGACTCATCCCTGGGCACGCCGGCCGACCGGCCTCGGCGACCGCCTGGGTGAGCAACAGGAGGCAGGGAAATGCCGCATGGCCCCAAAGGTAGTCCTCGTGCGGGGGCTCAACCGGGGACTCCTCGAACGCCAGTCCGTCGCACCGGGTGCCGTGCTCGCCGTACGGCAGTCGTAGCAGGAACCGGGGCAGGGCAAGGCCGATCCAGCGGGCCTCGGGTAGCCGTCGGAGGGAGAGCCACGCGGGGTCGCTGGCGTCGGCCCAGTCGGACGGGTCGGGGGTGGAAGAGAGCGAGTCGCACCCCACGAGGCGGGGGTCGGCACCCCCGATCCAGGGTGCACCGACGAGCTGTGCGACAGTCCCGAGCCGCCCGAGCAGTTGCAGGTCTTGAGCATCCGGCGCGAAAGCATAGAGACCGCCGAGCGCGCCCCATCCCGCCTCCCGCACTGCGGCGGGCGGGTCGGCGAGAAGACGACAAACGCCGCTATTCCCGGCGTCCGTGCTTTCGAGCTGGTCGGCTGCCAGCTCCGCTTTGGTGACGTCGATCAGGTAGATTCGCACGTCGGAGTCCGACTCCACGCCGTGCGCCAGGAAGCGCACCCCGCGCCACAGCGCTTCGAGGCACTGGAATTCGCGATGATGGAGCAGCGCGCGCATACCGCTCGCGGCTGCCGCGTCCAACCGGGCGATGAGCGCTTGCCGGCGGGGATCGGCCGCCGGGACGAGGTAGGGCGCGACCATGCGATTGAGGTACGCCTGAAGGTCGCCGCCCTCCAGGGGCGACCGCTCGTCCGCGGTGCCGGTCGACTCCTGCACGATTTGGTCGAGCAGGTTGCCCGCACCGGAAACCTCCGTGCCACCTCCGCCTTCCGAGGCCTGGGACTCGCGCCGCGGCGGAGCCAAGCCACCGGACTCGACCAGGCGGCACCGTAGCTCGCGGACCCCTTCGAATGCCGGGAGCCGCTCGTACAGGCGATCGGGGTGAAAGTCGTCGAGCTCCGCGAATCGGACGCGCACCGCGGGATCGCGTTCCCCTTGCAGAGGCACATGCAGCTCCGGCTGCAGTCGGGCGAGCACTTCGTCCAGATTGTCGCGGTCGACGAGAACGGGCTCGCGGCCCGCGATCATCCGTCCGGCTTCAACGAGGCCGCGGTGGGAGCGTGCGGTGAAATCCCCGAAGAGGGCGATGCAAAACGGCGCTGCCACGTCGGGCCGCGCATCCACGTCGCGCGGCTCGACGCTCAGGCCGACCTCGATTCGATGCGCTCCGGGTCTGTCGGGCATCGCGGCCTTCAACGTGCCCTCGGCGCGGCGGGGCCGCAAGGCGGCGAGCCGGTTCTAGACTTGGGCCCGTGCCGGGCTAGGTTATCTATCCATGCGCCAGCTGCAGCCCGTTCTGTGGACGAAGGGCGTCCTGCTCACGCCCCAACACCTCCAAACCCAGGATCGCTTCCTCGAAGACCTGCTCGAGTTTCAGCTCTTCGCGCTCACCTTTTGCCCGTGGGGGTTTCAACGCCTCAACATCGATCGGGAGGCGCTCGCGGGCGGGGTATTGGGGATTTCGCAGGCCGCCGGTATCCTGCCCGATGGTCTGTTGTTCGAGATCCCCGACGCCGATCCGGCGCCGCCCCCGCGGCCCCTCGAAGCCTGCTGGCAACCGGACCAACAGACGCTGGACGTCTATCTCGCCATCCCCGAGCAACGCGACAATGGACTCAACGTCTCCTCCGGCCAAAAGGACCGGAACACGCGTTACCTCGCGGAGGTGCTGCTCCGACGGGATGAGAACACGGGCCTCGCGGAGAAGCCGTTGGTCGTGGCGCGCAAGAACTTCCGGATCCTGGTGGAGGGCGAAACTGTCGAGGGGAACTCGACGCTTCCCGTGGCGCGCGTCGTCCGGTCCTCGGCCGGCAGCTACCAGCTCGACCCGCACTTCGTCCCCCCGCTCATCGACATGGCGGCGAGCGAGTACGTGATGGCGGTCGCCCGCCGCCTGGTGGAGCTGCTCTCGGCGAAGAGCAGCGCCCTCGCCGACCGGCGGCGGCAGAAGAACCAGAACCTCGCCGAGTTCGGCATCGCTGACGTCGCGAACTTCTGGCTCCTGTACACGGTCAACACTCACCTTCCGGAGGTGCGGCACCTCTTCGAAGTCCGGCGAGGTCACCCCGCCGAGCTCTACGCCACGATGCTGGCACTCGCCGGAGCGCTCACGACCTTTTCGGCGACCGTGCACCCGCGCGACCTGCCTCCCTACGATCACGCGAATCTATCCCGCTGCTTCGCCGATCTCGACGAGAAGCTCCGGCTGCTGCTCGAAACGGTAGTCCCGGCAAATTACGTGTCGCTGCCGCTGCGCACGGTGCGGCCCGCGGTGTATGCCAGCGCGCTCGATCGGGACGAGTATCTCGCCGCCGACGGCTGGTATCTCGCGGTCAACGCGGAACTAGAGCAGACCAAGCTCATGCACGCGGTGCCCGAGCTCGTCAAGGTCGGCTCCGGGGATCATATCGAGCACCTGATCAAACAGGCCCTCCCTGGCCTCCAGCTCACGCACATTCCCAGTCCCCCCGGTGCGATCCCGGTGAAGTCCGGCTACCAGTACTTCCGTGTCGGCAAGACGGGGCCCGAGTGGCAGGCGATCACCCGGGCCCGCAATGTGGCCGCATATGTGCCGGCGGAGTTGCCAAGCGCACAGCTCGAGCTGCTCGTGGTTCTCCCGACCAAGTAGCGGGGCTGCGACTACTTCTTGAGCGCGAAGAAGACGACGAGAGCCGCCGCGAGCAGGAAGACCACGCCCAGCGCGACGAACAACCACACAAGCGATGGTCGTTCTCCCTCATCTTCCGCCGCCGGCTCGGCCGGCGGGGAAGCTGCCTTCGGGCGGGCGCCGCCTGGGGCGGGCGCCGCGGACGGCATGGGCATGCCGGCAACGATGCGTGTGAACTCGCTCGGGCCAAACCCCGCCGGCTGCGCGGGAGCCCGAGGGGCGGCGCCGGGCGCCGCCGGCGCGGAGGGCAATCCGGCCATGAGACTTGTGAACTCACCGGGCGCCGCTTTGGCGGGCGATCCGGACACCGGTGGCGCACCGCCGCGCGGAGGCGGTCCGCCCGCCTCGGCCGGGTCCAAGGGGTCGCCTGGCGAGTCCGCGGCCGCTCGCAGCAGCTGCGTGAATCCGCCAGGAGCGTTGGTTCCTGCTCCCCCCCCCACCCCCGCGCGTGGCGGGTGCGGGGGCGGCCGGTGGAGAGGCGGATCGGGGGCTGGCGGCTCGGCCAGCGACGGCGGAACGTTGGCGGCGCCGCTGTCGGGCGCTGTCAGGCCGCCCTGGGGCCCAAACAGGCGCGTGAACTCTCCGGGGGCCTTGGGTGGCGGAGGGCTGGGGGGGGGGGCGCGCCGCTCGGATCGACCGAT
>WNGG01002204.1_pt1 | contig 31920 bp, 29 predicted proteins | sample 5400661 | NCBI WGS metagenome assembly WNGG01 (sample SAMN13153372, study PRJNA577476) | soil metagenome | isolation source: 100 cm soil or saprolite under Garry oak tree replicate 1 | place: USA:California | collected 2016-06-15
CCTCACGCGCGACGCGACTCACCTCCGAGGCGAACGCGTTGAGCTGGTCGACCATCGTGTTGATGGTGTCCTTGAGCTCCAGAATCTCGCCTTTGACGTCCACGGTGATCTTGCGCGAGAGGTTGCCGCGCGCGATCGCCGTCGCGACGTCGGCGATGTTGCGCACCTGTCCGGTGAGGTTCGAGGCCATCGAGTTCACGTTGTCGGTCAGGTCCTTCCAGGTGCCGGCCACGCCCGGTACCTCGGCCTGGCCGCCGAGCTTGCCCTCGGTCCCGACCTCGCGCGCCACCCGGCTCACCTCGGAGGCAAACCCGTTGAGCTGATCCACCATCGTGTTGATGGTGTCCTTGAGCTGCAGGATCTCGCCTTTGACGTCGACGGTAATTTTGCGCGACAGGTCGCCACGCGCGATGGCCGTGGCCACGTGGGCGATGTTGCGCACCTGCCCGGTGAGGTTCGACGCCATGGAGTTCACCGAGTCGGTCAGGTTCTTCCAGGTCCCGGCGACGCCGGGTACTTCGGCCTGTCCGCCCAGCTTGCCCTCCGTCCCGACCTCCCGCGCGACGCGACTGACTTCCGAGGCGAACGCGTTGAGCTGGTCCACCATGGTGTTGATGGTGTCCTTGAGCTGGAGAATTTCGCCCTTGACGTCCACGGTGATCTTGCGGGACAGGTCGCCGCGCGCGATCGCCGTCGCGACGTCGGCGATGTTGCGCACCTGGCCGGTGAGGTTGGAGGCCATCGAGTTGACGTTGTCGGTGAGGTCCTTCCACGTGCCGGCGACGCCGGGCACCTCCGCCCGCCCGCCCAGCTCGCCTTCCGTGCCGACCTCCCGCGCGACGCGGCTGACTTCCGAGGCAAACGCGTTGAGCTGGTCGACCATCGTGTTGATCGTGTCCTTGAGCTGCAGAATTTCGCCTTTGACGTCGACGGTGATCTTGCGGGACAGGTCGCCACGCGCGACGGCCGTCGCCACTTCAGCGATGTTGCGCACCTGCCCGGTGAGGTTGGACGCCATGAAGTTGACGTTGTCGGTGAGGTCCTTCCACGTGCCGGCGACGCCCGGCACGACGGCCTGGCCGCCCAACTTGCCGTCGGTGCCAACTTCGCGGGCCACCCGCGTGACCTCGGCCGCGAACGAGCGCAGCTGGTCGACCATCGTGTTGATGGCTTCTTTGAGCTGCAGGATCTCGCCGCGAACGTCCACGGTGATCTTCTTCGACAGGTCGCCGTTGGCCACCGCGATGGTCACGTCGGCGATGTTTCGCACCTGGGCGGTGAGGTTACCGGCCATCTGATTGACGGACTCGGTGAGGTCCTTCCAGACACCCGACACGTCCTTGACCTGCGCCTGGCCACCGAGCTTGCCTTCGGTGCCCACCTCGCGCGCGACGCGCGTGACTTCCGACGTGAACACCGAAAGCTGGTCGATCATCTTGTTGACGAGCTGCGCGGATCGGAGAAACTCGCCTTCTAGCGGTCGGCCCTCGACCTCGAGCGCCATCGACTGACCGAGGTCACCCTTCGCCACCGCGCCGACCGCTCGCGTGACTTCCGTCGTCGGCCACACCAGATCGTCGATGAGCATGTTGATGGCGGCCACCTCGTCGGCCCAACCCCCGGTGACGTCGGGCACCGCCATCCGCTGCTTGAGCTTGCCTTCCTTGCCGACGGCGAGAGAGACCCGCGCGGTTTCGCGAGCCCGGCGCTCGCTCACGCCGACGATGTCGTTGAAGGCATCGGCGATCTTTCCGTTGACTCCGATGAGGTCGACCGGGAGCCGTACGGCAAAATCACCATCGCGGAATGCAAGCATCGCCACGAGTAACTGTTTGGAAAACGCATCGCCGTTCGACGGCGTATCAGTCATGTGGTTCGCATCAACGGTCGTGGTCCGACTCCTGGTGGTTTTCATGAGGTGACCTCGAGGGCTGTCGGATGAGCGACACGCACGCCGGAGTGGCCTCGACGGGGACGGCGATCGATTCGGCAAGAAACCGACGCGGCGCGACCACGTCACAAATGTTGAAGACCCACATCACTAAAATATCAATCATGAAAAAGGCGCACAATCGCTGGCGCCATTTCTATCTTGGCCGAGTGGACGTGGAAAGTAGGAAAATATTCTTCCACTTCACGCGCCGCGATGCGGCATGCGTCCGGGGCCACGTCTCAATCGAATTTCGAGGCCGCTCCGTTGAAGTCGAGTACGGCTCGGTAATACGTAAGCGGGTGCCGCTGAATGTAAAACGTGCGCGGGCGAGGGTCGGTCAGCGCGTGGGAACCGGGACCCAGGGCTCAGGACAGCTCGGCGCGTTCGGGTAGTAAGCGCTCGCGCTCGGGCAGTAGTACCAGTACGGCTGCCCCCCGGGCTGCTGCTGGATGTAGACGGGTGGCTCGGGCTGGATGACGGTCGGAGGGTAGTAGTACGCCGGGTCATCCCACCAGTACGGAAACGCGAGGAAGGGCGTGACGCCGACGAACACGCGGCCTCGGTGATGGAAATGATGAAAGCCCGGGTGAGGACCGTGGTGACCACCCGAGGAGCCGCGACCCCCGCCGTGGCCGCCACCGTGGCCGCCCGTGGCGTAGGCCGGAGCCACCATCACGAGGGCGACGAGGGCCGCGAGAGCGATGCTCACCAAACGCTGCTTCATCTCGACTGTAGGACGCCCGGAGCCGGCGCCGCATTCATAGTACGATATCGCGCACGTCGACCGGTGGCCCCGGCGACGAGAGGAGCCCGCGATGCCGTTTGACCTGGTGATCAAGAACGGGATGGTGGTCGATGGATCCGGTTTGCCGGCGTACCCGGCCGACATCGGCGTGCGCCACGGCCGGATCGATACGATCGGCCGCATCCGCGAGCGGGCGCGCGAGGTCATCGACGCCGACGGGCTCGTCGTCGCGCCAGGCTTCGTCGACGGCCACACCCACATGGACGCCCAGATCTTCTGGGATCCCCTCGGGACCTCGTCGTGCTACCACGGCATCACCACGGTCGTCATGGGCAACTGCGGCTTCACGCTGGCCCCCTGCGCCGCCGCCAACAAGCACCTGGTCATCCAGAACCTGCAGCGCGCCGAGGACATCTCGCCGAAGGCGATGGAAGCCGGGATCGAGTGGCGCTGGACCACGTATCCCGAGTTCCTCGACGTCCTCGATACCCTGCCCAAGGGCATCAACTATGCCGGCTACGTCGGCCACTCCGCCGTGCGCACGTACGTCATGGGCGAGCGCGCGTTCGACCAGGCCGCGACCGAGGACGACCTTCAGGCGATGGAGCGTCAGGTCCGCGACGCCATCCGCGCCGGCGCCGTCGGCTTCACCACGTCGCGCTCGCCGAGCCACGAGACGCCGGATGGCCGGCCCGTGGCCAGTCGCGCGGCGGCCTGGGACGAGGTGCGGCGGCTCGTCGGCGCCATGGGTGAGCTGAACGCCGGCATCTTCGAGCTGGCCGGTGAGAACGTGGACCGGGTCCCCGATCACCCGGAGCTGCGCGACTACCACGTCCGCCTGCGCAACCTCGCCGTCGAGACGGGACGGCCGGTGACGTTCGGCGTCTTCAGCCGGCGCGGCGTCCCTGGCGTGTGGAAGAAGTACATGGACCTGCTCGACGAGACCGCGGCCGCCGGCGGCCGGATGTTCGCCCAGGCCCACAGCCGATCCCTCAGCGCGCTGCTGTCGTTCAAGACGCAGATGCCGTTCGACTGGCTGCCGGTGTGGAAGGAGCTCCGCCAGCTTCCGCTCGCCGAGCAGCGGCACCGCCTGCTCGATCCCGCGACGCGAAAGAAGCTCGTCGAAGTCTCGGGCGAGCGCGATGGCCGGCGTCCGCTGGGCACCGAACCGAAGCCGCCCGACTACGACTGGCTGCTCGTGTTCGACACCGTCGAGGGGCCGCACCGCACGGTGGCCGAGGTCGCGCGCGAGCGCGGCCAGCATCCGGCGGAGACGATGATCGAGCTGGCGCTCGAGAAGGACCTGGACCTCTTCTTCCTCCAGCCCGTGGCCAACGAGGACCAGGACATCGCGCTCCAGATCATGCGCAACCCGCGCGCGGTCACGACGTTCTCCGACTCCGGGGCCCACGTCTCTCAGCTCATGGACTCGTCGCTCCAGACCCACCTGCTCTACCACTGGGTGCGGGCGAAGCAGGCCTTCACGCTCGAGCAAGCGGTCAGGATGCTGACGCTCGTGCCCGCCACGCTGTGGGGCTTCCACGACCGTGGGCTCGTCCGTCAGGGCATGGCGGCCGATCTGGTGGTCTTCGATCCTGACACGATCGCGGCCGAGATGCCGGAAGTGGTGGACGACCTCCCCGCCGGCGCCCGCCGACTCGTGCAGCGCACGCGCGGCATCGCGGCGACGGTCGTGAACGGCGAGGTGCTGCTGCGTGACGGCAAGCACACCGGCGCGCTGCCCGGGCAACTGCTCCGCGGACCGCTGGCCCGACGGTCGTAGCCGATCGAGGACCGCTGAGCCATGCGCGCCGTGATCTGTCGCGCATGGGGCCCGATCGATGATCTGACCGTCGAGGACGTCGCTCCGCCGACGCCGGGCCGGGGCCAGGTCGTGATCGACGTTCACGCAGCGGGCGTGAACTATGCCGACTCGATCATGGTGGCCGGTCGCTATCAGACACGCCCGACGCTCCCCTTCAGCCCCGGCCTCGAAGCCGCCGGCGTCGTGACGCAATGCGGGGACGGTGTCACGCGCTACAAGCCGGGCGATCACGTCATGGCGATCCTGGCCTACGGCGGCTTCGCCGAGCGGGCCGCCGCTGACGAGGTCGAGACGTTCGCCATCCCGAGCACGATGCCGTTCGACGAGGCGGGCGCGTTCCCGATCGCGTACATCTCGAGCCACGTCGCCATCCGCTGGCAGGGCCGGCTCGAGCCGGGCGAGACGCTGCTCGTGCTCGGCGCGGCCGGCGGCGTCGGGCTGACGGCGGTCGAGATCGGCAAGGCGATGGGGGCGCGCGTCATCGCCGCGGCCAGCACGGACGAGAAGCTCGCGGTCGCGCGCGAGCGCGGCGCCGACGAGCTGATCAACTACGCCACCGAGAAGCTCACCGACCGCGTGATGGCGCTCACCGACGGCAAGGGCGCCAACGTGTGCTTCGACCCGATCGGCGGTGACCTCTTCGACGCCGCGCTCTCCTCGCTCGGCTGGGGCGGACGGATCTTATTGATCGGCTTCGTCGCCGGCGTCCCCAATATTCCGGCCAACCGCCTGCTCGTGAAGCACCGGTCCGCGCTCGGCTCGTCACTGCGCTATTTCCGGTGGCACGAACCCGACAAGCTGCGGCGGACCGTCGACGAGCTGTTGCAGTGGTACGCGACGGGCCAGCTCAAGCCGTGCGTCACCCATCGCCTGCCGCTCGAGCGCACGGTCGAGGCGATCCGGCTCCTCACCGACCGCAAGGCGCACGGCAAGATCGTCGTCATGCCAGAGCTGCCGGCGCGGTGACGACGGCGCTCAGGGTCCGCGAGCACGGGCCTCACGTCGTCGTCGTCACGATCGACAATCAGCCGCGCCGGAACGCGATGACGCGAGCGATGATGGCCGAGCTCGGACGTCTGTGGGAGAGCCTCGAGCGCGGCCCCTGTCGCTGCGTCGTCCTGACCGGCGCCGGCGATCGCGCCTTCACGTCGGGCGCCGACATGAGCGGCGATCTCTCCGCCGATCCGTCGATCGCGCGGACCGTGAACGACGCGCTCCTGAAGACCCGGCCCTACGCCAAGCCGATCGTGGCGGCGGTCAACGGTGATTGCGTGGCCGGCGGCCTCGAGCTGCTGCTGTCGACCGACATCCGGGCCGCCGCGCCCCACGCGCGCTTCGGCCTGCCCGAAGTCCGCTGGTCGATCTATCCGTTCGGGGGCGGGACCGTCAAACTCGTGCAGCAGATCGGCTACGTCCACGCGATGGAGCTGCTGCTCACCGCGAAGCTGATCGACGCCGCCGAGGCGGCGCGGATCGGCCTCGTCAATCGCGTGCTGCCCGCGGCCGACCTGATGCCGTGGGCGCTCGCCACCGCCGAGACCATCGCGGCCAACAGCCCGAGCGCCGTGCAGGCGGTCAAGGAGCAGATCAGCACGACGATCGCCGTCCACGCGCAGTCGCGCGAAGCGCTCGATCAAGAGCTGGGCGATCGCGTGCGGGCCAGTCCCCACTTCTCCGAAGGCGTGCGGGCCTTCCTCGAAAAGCGCGACCCGAACTACACGTAGCCGAGTACAGTAGACCCCCCCGAAGCTCCGGGCAGGAGGAGATCGATGAAGAACGTCGCAGTCGGACTCGCAGTGGTCATGGCCGTGCTGATCGCGGCGCCGATGCTGCTCACGCCGGCGACGGCGCCGGCGGCCGAGGATTTGAAGATCGCGCTGGTGGTACCGCTGTCCGGCCGCTGGGCCCGCCAGGGCCAGCTCAAGAAGATGGGCGCCGAGATGGCGATCGCCGAGGTCAACGCCCAGGGCGGGATCAAGTCGCTCGGCGGCGCCAAGATCGTGCTGCGCGAGGCCGACGCGGGTGACAGCGTCGAGAAGGCGGTGAGCGCCGCCCAGCGCGCGCTGACCCGCGAGAAGATCAGCGCCGGCATCGGCTCCTGGCTGAGCTCCTTCACGCTCGGCGTCACCGAGGTGGCCGAGCGGCTCGAAGTCCCGTGGTTCACGCTCTCCTACGCCGACTCGATCACCGAGCGCGGCTTCAAGTACACGTTCCAGTCGAGCCCGGTCTCCTCGGCCCAGGCCGAGCAGGCGCTCGAGCAGCTCGTCGAGATCGCCAAGCGCAACAACCAGCCGATCAAGAAGGCCGCGATCATCGGCGACAACACCGCCGCCACCGTCTTCTTCTTCAAGCCGCTGCGCGAGAAGCTGCTCAAGGCCAAGGGCATCGAGGTCGTCGTCGACGAGATCTGGACGCCGCCGCTGGCCGACGCCACCGCGATCGTCCAGAAGATCCGCGCCACCCAGCCCGACATCATCTTCTACGGCGCGACCAACTTCCCCGACTCGATCCAGGTGCTGCAGAAGGTCAAGGAGTTCGGCGTGAAGTCGCCGATCCAGGGCGTGGGCGCGTGGCTGGTGACGCCCGAGTACGTCAAGGCCGTCGGCCCCGAGCTGCTCGACAGCATCAAGGCCGTGGTGGCGGCGCATCCGCTCAAGGGCCAGGAGGAGCTGGTCAAGCGCTTCAAGGAGCGGACGGGCGAGCCGTTCATGACCCAGGATCCGCTGATGAGCTACGCCCACGTCTGGATCATCAAGGAAGCCGCCGAGCGGGCGAAGTCGACCGATCCCAAGGCGATCCGCGACGCCGTGGCCAAGCTCGACATCACCAGCGGCCCGGCCGCGACCGCGCTGGCCCCCGGGCGCATCCGCTACGACGAGCACGGGCGGCGCATCGGCGCGATCCCGATCATCGTCCAGTGGCAGGGCGGCGAGCCCTTCACGGTGGCGCCGAACGAGCTGGCCACGCGCAAGCTCGTCTGGCAGGCGGGGAAGTAGCGCACGGCACGATGAAATAGAGCACCGCGCGAGCCCGACGTGGCGCTGGGCGATTTCCTCCAGTACGTGGTGACCGGTCTGCTCGTGGGCGGCGTCTACGCGCTCATGAGCATCGGGCTCGCGCTGATCTTCGGCGTCATGCGGGTCGTCAACTTCGCCCAGGGCGACTTCATGATGCTCGGCATGTACGTGACGTACTTCCTGACCACGGCGTACGGCATCGATCCCCTGCTCGGCGCCGTCGTCATCGTTCCGCCGTTCTTCCTGGTGGGGGTCGCGGTCCACCGCGTGCTCCTCGCGCGCGTGACGGGAGGCGGCGATCCCCAGCGCCTGATGGACACGCAGCTCATCCTCACCCTCGGTCTGTCGCTCATCATCACCAACGGCACGACCATGCTGCTCACGCCGATGCCCCGCGGCATCAAGACGTCGTACGCCACCCAGGCCTTCGCCGTCGGCCCGATCTTGATGAACGAGGCGCGCTCCTATGCGTTCCTGATGGCGCTGTTCCTCGCCGGCGTCGTGTACCTGTTCCTCACGCGGACCGATCTCGGCAAAGCGTTGCGCGCGGCGGCCGACGAGCCGGAAGCCGCCGGCTATCAGGGCATCGACGTCCGCGCGATGCACGGCCTCGCCTTCGGCGTCGGCATCGCGCTGGTCGCGGCCGCCGGCGGGTTGCTCGCGACCTATCATCCGATCGAGCCCACGGTCGCGGTCAACTTCATCGTGCTGATGTTCGTCGCGGTCGTGCTCGGAGGCCTCGGGTCGATCCCCGGCGCGTTCGCGGGCGGCCTGGTGATCGGCATCGTCCAGTCACTCACGCTGCTCGTGCTTCCCTTCCAGCTCCAGAACGTCGGCGTCTTCATCGCCTTCCTGCTCGTGCTCTATCTGCGTCCCCAGGGCCTGTTCGGCCAGCGCCTGCGCGCGGTTTAATGGATCACACATTGGGGGGCCCCGAAATGGCCCCCCAAACCCCCCCGCGCTCGTCACGTCCCGGCAAAGCCGGGATGCTCCTCGACCTCCTCCCGATCGCACTCGTCGTTCTGGCCGGCCTCGCGCTCACGCTCCTGCTCGGCGAGCGCTACCACCACCGCGTGCTTCAGCTCGTGTTCATCTGGGCGACGATGGGACTGGCCTGGAACATCATCAGCGGCTACGCGGGCCAGACCTCGTTCGGCCATCAGGCCTTCTTCGGCGTGGGCGCCTACGTGACGGTGCTGCTCGTCGTCACCTTCCGCCTCACGCCCTGGATCGGCCTCGTCGTCGGCATGCTGGCCGCGATGATGGCCGCCGTCCTCATCGGGTTCCCGACGTTCCGGCTGGCCGGCATCTACTTCGCGCTCGCCACCCTCGCCTATCCGCTGATCCTGAGGATCCTGATGGACTTCCTGGGCTACCAGGAAGTCGCGATCCCGATGATGCGCACCCGTCCCGTCGCGTTCATGCAGTTCAGCGATCCCCGCGCCTACGACGTGCTCGCCCTGGGCGCGCTCGCCGCCACGCTCGTGCTCTCGCACTGGATCGAGACGTCGCGACTCGGCTACGCGCTCCGGGCCCTGAAGGAGAACGAGCAGGCCGCCGAGGCGATGGGCGTGGACACCTTCCGCGCGAAGATGTTCGCCTACGTCCTGAGCGCCGCCCCGGCGGCGGTCGCCGGCGTCATCTACACCCACGCGATCCTGTTCATCGTCACGCCCGAGGCGGTGTTCGGCGTGCTGGTGATCGTGCAGACGCTCGTGGTCTGCCTGGTCGGCGGCGTCGGCAGCAAGTGGGGGCCGATCATCGGCTCGGCGCTCATGGTGCCGCTGAGCGAGATGCTCGACGCAACGGTCGGCGACCGGCTGCCCGGCATTCAAGGCGTCGTGTACGGCGGCGCGCTGGTGCTGGTGATGATCTTCGCACCCGAGGGCATCTACTGGCGCTGGCAGACGATCGCGCGCCGGCGACGTGCGACTGACACGAGCGTAGAGTCGGCCACGGCGGTCGCGCCGACGCCGCGCATGGTGGCCGATGCTGCCGGCCGGCCGAGCGTGGAGCGCGGCGCGCCGCTCCTCGACGTCCGTGGCGTCTCGAAGGCCTTTCTCGGGCTTCACGCGCTCGACGACGTGAGCTTCACCGTCCGCGGTGGTGAGATCCTCGGCGTGATCGGGCCGAACGGGGCCGGCAAGACGACGCTCTTCAACGTGCTGAACGGCTTCCTCGCGCCCGACCGCGGCGACGTGCGGTATCGCGACGAGTCCGTCGCCGGGCTTCGTCCCAGCGCGATCTGCCGTCGCGGCGTCGGCCGGACCTTCCAGGTCGTGCGCGCGTTTCCCCACCTGACCGTGCTGGAGAACGTCATGGTCGGGGCGTTCGTTCGCGAGCGAGCGCCGGGGCCGGCGCGCGAGCGCGCGCAGGCGGCGCTGGCCGCGGTGGGCCTCGCCGCCCGTGCTGGCGTCGTGCCCGGCGGCCTGACCACGCTCGATCTCCGCTTGATGGAGCTCGCGCGATGCCTGGCCACCGCTCCCGAGCTCATCCTGCTCGACGAGCCGCTGGCGGGACTCTCGCGCGACGGCGTCGACACGATGATGACGCTGGTCCGCCGCGTGCGCGACGCCGGCGTGACGGTGGTGATCATCGAGCACACGATGTACGCGGTCGTCCAGCTCGTGGATCGACTCGTCGTGCTCGATCACGGGCGCCGCGTCGCCGAGGGCCTCCCCGCCGACGTGGTCCGCGATCCCGCCGTCATCGAGGCCTATCTCGGCCAGCGCTGGCTGACTCGTTCCATGGGGGGCCCCGAGATGGCCCCCCATACCCCCCAACCCTCGGGGCGCCCCGGCGGAGCCGTGGCTCCCCTCGACGCATGCTGAAGCTTTCCCAGGTCGGCGTCGCGTACGGCGGGCTGCAAGCGGTGGCCGGCGTCTCGCTCGACGTCGCCGAGGGCGAGTTCGTGACGATCGTGGGACCGAACGGCGCCGGCAAGACGACGCTGATGAAGGCGGTCGGCGGCGGCGTGCCGCTCCAGTCCGGCCGCGTCGAGTATCGCGGCCAGGACATCAGCGGACTGCCGGCGCACGCCCGCGCCCGCCTCGGCATCGCGCACGTGCCGGAAGGCCGCAAGGTCTTCCCGTCGCTCACCGTGCTCGAGAACCTCGAGATGGGCTCGTATCGCGCCGAGGCGCGACGTCACCGCGTCGAGGGCCTCGAGACGGTCCTGGGCCTCTTCCCCGTCCTGCGTGAGCGCCGCCAGCAGCTCGCCGGCTCACTGTCCGGTGGCGAGCAGCAGATGCTGGCCATCGGCCGGGGCATCATGGCGCTGCCCGATCTCCTGCTGCTCGACGAGCCCTCGCAAGGCCTCGGGCCGCGAATCGTGGAAGGCATCTTCGAAGCGATCGCCACGATCCGGCGCAGCCGTCCGGTGACGATCCTGCTCGTCGAGCAACGCGTGGTGGAGGCGCTCGAGTTGTGCGACCGCGGCTACGTGCTGGAGACGGGACGCGTCGTCCTCAGCGGCGACCGGCAGATGCTCCTGGCCGACCCCCGCGTGCAGCACGCGTATCTCGGGGCGTGAGGGAGGTTCTGATTGCCGGCGCGGCTGCGGTCACGTGCGACTCGAGCGTCACTGGTCGGATACTCTTGCGTGGTCCGGTGCGGCGGTGGGATGCTGGCAGCACCGTGACGATGACGCCGCGTTACTGGAACATGTGGTGGACTTTGACGATGGCCGCAGCGGGACTGATGCTGGTCGTCGTCCTCGAAGCTCTCGGAATTCTCCAGGACGTTGGCCTGGCGCGGGGCGTCGCCGGTGTGCTCCTGACCATCGTCTTCGGGCTCACCGCCTCGACACGCTCGTCACTCACGGGGTTCCGTGGTGACGTCGTGCCCAGGCTGGACCGCATCATCACGCTTCTCGAAGAACGGCTCCCGCCAACGACGACGTAGCGTCGAGCCACGCCGGCAGCGTCAACGCCCGCTGAACCGCGGCGTCCTCCCCTCGCGATGAGCGACCATGCCCTCGTCGATGTCGTGGCTCCACTCGAGCGCGTGGCGGAGCGCGTCGGACAGCGTGCGGGCCGCGGTGAACCCGGAGACCATGCGCGCGTTCATGATGCGCTTGGCCCCGCGGGTGGCGATCGGGCCGCTGGCGCCGATGCGGGCGGCGAGCGCACGCGCTTCGGGCAGCAAGCGCTCCTCGGGATGCACGGCGAGCACGAGCCCCAGCCGCTCCATCTCGCCGGCGTCGATCGTGCGGCCCGTGCAGATCAGCTCGAGGGCGCGGGCCCGGCCCACGATCGCCGGCAGGCGAACAGGACCGCCGGCGCCGGGAAAGCCACCCCACAGCGCCTCGGGCAGCGCGAACGTCGCGTGCGCGGCGGCCAGGCGGATGTCGCAGGCCAGCGACAGCTCGGCGGCGCCCGCGCGGGCGGCGCCGTTCAGCGCGGCGATCACGATCTGCGGGAGCGTCTCGATCGCGTCGTACAGGCGGTTGGCGAGGCGCACCATCTCGAGGATCTGCTCCTTGGTGTAGCTCGCCCGCACGGTCGGGTTGAGGATTCCCATCGAGAAGAACTCGCGGCCGCTGCCGGTGATGACGACGGCCTGGGCTTCGTCGTCGCCGCCGAGACGATCGACGACCTGCTGGAGTCCGAGCAGGACGTCACGGGTAAGCCGGTTCTGATCCCCGGGCCGATCGAGCGTGATGGTGATGACGCGGTCAGCGCGCTCGACGCGTAGCTCGTCCGATCCCATGACAGCCTCCTGGAAGCACGGCGGTGAGCGTCTCGCGGCCCGGGCGGGCGGGGCGTCACCTACATATGCTTCGAGGCCGAGGCTGTCAACTCGCGGGGTGCGACTTGCGGCGTCAGCTCAGACGACGGCTGCGTCCGGCTCCGCCACCCGCTTCAGCTCCTCGAGGGCGATCGTGCCGTCGATCACCTTCTGAAAGCCGTCCTGGAACAGCGAGCGGGCGCCGTCGCGGCGGGCGCAGGCGCGCAGCTCGGGGTCGCTGGCCCGGTCGTTGATCATCGTGCGCAGCTCTTCGGTGATCGGGATCATCTCGAAGATGGCCGTGCGCCCGACGACGCCGGTGCCGTTACAGGCCTTGCACCCGACCGCGCGATAAATCATCAGCGGCTCGGTCATGCCAGCCATCATCTGGGTCTCGGCGTCGGCCGCCGTCGCCTGCTTGCAGGCCGAGCACAGCCGGCGGACGAGCCGCTGGCTCACCACGGCGGACAGCGACGATGCGATGAGGTACCGGGGCACGTCCATGTCGGCCAGCCGCGTGATGGCGCCGACCGCGTCGTTGGTGTGGAGCGTCGCAAAGAGCAGGTGGCCGGTCAGCGACGCCTGCATGGCGATGCGGGCCGTGTCCACGTCGCGCACCTCGCCGACCAGGATGACGTCGGGATCCTGGCGCAGGACGGAGCGCAGGCAGGACGCGAAGGTGAGGCCGATCTTCTCGTGCACGGCGATCTGGGTGATCCCGTTCAGCTCGTACTCGATCGGGTCCTCGATCGTGACGATGTTGGTGGTCTCCGCCTTGATCGCGTTCAGGCAGGCGTAGATGGTCGAGGTCTTCCCACTGCCCGTCGGCCCGGTGACGAAGATCGCGCCCTGCGGCCGGCGCATGATCGACTGGAGCGTGGCCAGGTGATCGGCGGACAGGCCGCAGCTCGGCAGCGGGATGGACACGCCGTCGAGATCGAGGAGGCGCAGGACGAGCTTCTCGCCGTGCAGCGAGGGCACCGAGGACGCGCGGACGTCGAGCGCACGACTGCCCCGGACGAGGTGGATGCGGCCGTCCTGCGGCAGGCGATGCTCGGCGATGTCGAGGTTCGCCATGATCTTGATGCGCGACAGCACCGCGGCCCGCTCACTGACCGAGATGGTCGTGGCGTGCTGCAGGAGCCCGTCGATACGGAAGCGCACCAGCAGGCCGTCGGTGGACGGCTGGAAGTGGATGTCGCTGGCGCGTCGTGCGATGGCCCGGTCGATCAAGTTGTCCACGAGGTCGGTCGCACTGAGCCGTGGAGCTGAAGGATTCCGGAACTCGGTAGCCGCCCCCCGACGAACGATCTCGAGCATCGTGACGGTACTCCTTTCGCGCAATTGCAGCTTGAGCAAGGTATGTCCTTCTATCTAGATGAGGCAATTTAACCCTGGGTATAGGTTTCTATATCCTCCGATATACGCGACGAACCATTCACCGCGAGTACACAGGTCGAGGCCCGTCAACCCGTCTGCCTCGAAAAAGCACGTCTCCACGCGGCGTTCGACGCCCCCTGAGCGACGTCGCGTCTTCGGGAGCCCAGGCCGTCACAACCGGGCGCGAGGCTCGGACGGTGAATGCGTTTCCGACACTCTTGTAAGTTTCCTCGACGCCCATTCGGCCGGTATCTGGCCGCGAGCGTGGGTTCTCACGGAAGTTTTTCTTACGGAGCGACTCCCCCAGGTGTCAGGAACTTCGACGGTGGTTCATCCGTACCATCACCGCCACGGCCGGCAGCGTGAGCAAGACCGCCGTGCTGACGGTCACGCCGCCCGCGCCTCCGCCGCCTCCCCCGCCACCGCCGTCGGCGGACACTGTCGGCATCAAGGTCGCGGAGTACGTCGTCTCCAGCAAGATCCTGAACGTCCAGGCGACCAGCACCAGCACGAGCGCGACGCTGACCGTGTCCGTCACGTCGACGGGCGCCGCGATCGGGACGCTGACCAACAACGGTGGCGGCAAGTACACCGGTGCGTTCTCCTGGCCGGTGAACCCGGCGAACGTCACCGTGAAGAGCAGCCTGGGAGGTGCGGCGAGCTCCGCGGTCAAGGCGAAATAGGCGAAATAGGGCTGGTTGACTTTCACCGCGACCCCGACCTAGAGTCCGATCACTCTGTCGAGGTGCGGGCCGTGAAGATCAACCGTCTCGAGGCGATTCTCGTCGAGGTGCCGCTCCACCAGCCGGTCACGGGCGTTCACGGCCGCACCACGCTGCAGCGGAGCGTGCTCGCTCACGTCGTCGCCGACGACGGCCGCGAGGGCTGGGGCAACGTCGATCCGACTCCGGGTTACTCGAAGATCTCCGCCGACGGCGTCCAGGCGACGGTCGGGCGGCTCGTGCCTCGCGTCGTCGGCATGGACGCCTTCAACGTGCAGCGGCTGCTCGCCCGGATGGACGAGGACGCGGCGGCCGAGTCCGAAGCGAAGGCCGCCGTCGAGATGGCGGTGCTCGACCTCCAGGGCCGCGCGCTCGGCGTGCCCGTGCACACGCTGCTCGGCGGTGTCGTGCGCGACGAGGTGGGCCTCAATGCCTGGATCGGCGCCGTGGCGCCCGCCCAGGCGGCGCGCGAGGCCACGGCGTGGCTGGGCCGCGGCTTTCGGACGGCCAAGATCAAGGTCGCTGGCGCCACGGATGAAGGTATCGAGCGCGTCGCGGCGGTGCGCGCGGCGGTCGGTGATCGGCTGGCGCTCCGTGTCGACTTCAACGAGAGCCTGACGCTCGCCGAGTCGGCACCGTTCATCCGTCGCCTCGAGCCCTATGCGCTCACGCTCGTCGAGCAGCCGATTCCCCGCGACGACATCGCGGGGCTCGCCGCCATTCGCCGCGCCATCTCGATCCCGCTCATGGCCGACGAGAGCGTGACCGGCCCCGGCTCGCTCGTCGAGATCATCCGCCGCGAGGCGGCCGACATCGTGAAGCTCAAGGTGATGAAGCAGGGCGGCCTGCTGCGGACGCGGGCGATGCTCGAGTGCGCCGCGGCCGCTGGCCTCCGCGTCGTCATCGGTCACGGCTTCGGGCTCACGCTCTCGACGCTGGCCGAGGCGGCTGTGGCAGCGACGAGCACCGCCGTGCTCGACGGCTGCGAAGCGGTGGGGCCACTCAAGATGGCGGGCGACGTGGTGACGGAACCCGTGCGGCTCGACGCGGGCGTGTTACGTCTCCCGAGCTCACCGGGCCTCGGCGCCACCGTCGATCTCGATGCGCTCAAGCGCTACCGAGTGGCCTGAGCCGCCCGCCTCAACGGATCAGAGGAGACATCGCGATGAAGAACGGCTTCAAGGTCATGGACTCGGACCTCCACACGATGGAGCCCGACGGCCTCTGGGAGCGCTACCTCGACGAGCCGTTCAAGAAGCTCGCGCCGAAGTTCCTGCGCGGCACCGCCAACGCGCCGAACCAGCCCGTCATCAAGATCGGCGACCTCGAGCTCGGCGAGATGTCCAAGCGCGATCGCACCGCGGTCGTTGGTAAGGATCTGCAGCGCCGCGCCTTTGCGCGGCATCCGCACTACGAGGCGGCGCACGCGCGAGGCTACGATCCGGAGTCTCACGTGCAGGCCATGGACATCGAGGGCATCGACGTCGCCGTGCTCTACGGAACGCGCGGGCGTCAGGTGCAGATGCACGACGACCTCGATCCGCAGGTGGCGACCGCGCTGGCGCGCGCCCACAACGAGTGGACCTACGACTACTGCCAGCACAACCCGGCGCGGCTGAAGTTCGCCGCCCAGGTCGCCTTCCGCGACGTTCCCGGCGCGATCGCCGAGGCCCGGCGCGCGGTTCGCGAGCGCGGCGCCGTGGCCGTGATCGGCAACCCGAACCCGATTCACGGCCGCCACGTTCACGATCCCGAGATGGAGCCGCTGTGGAGCGCCATCGAGGAGCTCGGCGTGCCCGTCGGCTTCCATCCGACCGGGCAGTCCTCACTGCAGGACGACATCGCGCGGCGGTATCTCGACACGCCCAACGGCCGCGTGATCGGCGTGGCCGGCCGGAATCCCATCGAGCTGATGATGGCGTTCGGCAGCATGGCCGCCGGCGGCGTGCTCGAGCGCCATCCACGCCTGCGCTGCGCGTTTCTCGAAGGGACGTGTGGCTGGCTGCCCTGGTATCTCTGGCGGCTCGACGAGGCGTGGGAAAAGTTCGGCCCCGGCTCCGAGGTCCAGATCTCCCAGCTCCCGAGCCAGTACTTCTTCCGCCAGTGCTTCATCGCCACCGACGCCGACGAGAAGCCGCTGCGTCAGGTCATCGAGGCGATCGGCGACGACAACATCGTCGTCTCGACCGACTACCCGCACTCCGACGGGCTCTTCCCCGTCGCCATCGAGGAGTTCGTGCACCTTGAAGGCGTGTCGGAAAAGTCGAAGGCCAAGATCCTCTGGGACAACTGCGCGCGGCTCTACAACCTGACCGGGGTCAAGTAGCGAGCGCGCGCCCCCGGCGGTTCAGTTCGCCGCGTACGGCGACGACGCGGGCAGCGGCAGCACCGGCTCGTGGTGCTGGAGACTCTTCGGCCACACGACGTGCGCCTTGTCGTCGATGTACTGCACGATGACGGGGAACGCGCGATCGTTCTGGCCGGCCATGGCGCCGTCGCCGAGGAAGTGGACGCCGAACCCCAGCATGGTCCCGCCCTCCGACAGATCGACCTCGAGCGCGGCCTTGCGGAGCGCGTCGGCGTCGATGCCGCCGTACTTCTTGATGGCCCGGGGCAGGACCTCGCTCATGAACACGTAGGTGTTGCTGGCGGCCATGCCCACGTGGGCCGACTTGATCGCCGCGCCCGGCCGCGCCTTCTCGTATTCGTCGCCCACCATCTTGATCACCGGCAGCAGCTCGGGCCGAAGCGCCTTCTCGTTGGCGAGCCAGATCGAGATCGGGTCGACGTTGAAGATGAAGTTGACGTCCTTGCCCACCGCCTCCTTGAGCCGGTCGTACACGCCGTAGCCGGCGCCGTGGCCCACGATCGCGCTGAGCTTCAGGCCCTGCTCGCGGGCCTGGCGGAGGAACAGGACGATGTCGGGGTTGTAGCCGGTGTGGAACAGCACGTCGGGCCGGACGCGCTTGAGCTTGATCACGAGCGACGAGAGATCCGGCGAGGTGGCCGCATAGCCTTCCTTGAGCACGAGGTTGAAGCCGGCCTTGCGCGCGCCCTCCTCGTTGCCCTTGGCCACGTCGATCCCGTAGGCGCCGTCCTCGTGGATGATGGCGACCTTGACGTCCTTCGGGTCCTTCTTGAGCTTCTCCTTCGCGTTCTTGGCGATGAAGTCCATGGACATCATCCCGAACTGACGCCCGCTCGGCTGCGCGCGGAACACGTACTTGAGGTTCCGGTTCTCGAGCACGGCCGAGGAGATGCAGGAGGTGATCCACATGAACTTCTTGAGCTGCTCGACGCGGACGGCCACCGGCACGCACTGGGCCGACGAGTAGAAGCCGAGCAGCATGTCGACCTTCTCCTGCTCGACCAGCCGCACCGCCTCGTTGATGGCCACGTCCGGCTTGCTCTGGGCGTCCGCGTAGACCGCTTCGATCTGGTAGCCCTCGACGCCACCCTTCTTCGCGAAGTGGTCGATCATGATCTTCGCGCCGAGGGCGTGCAGGTCCGATCCGCCGCCGGCCAGCGGCCCGCTGTAGTCGTACACGACGCCGATCTTGAGCTTCTTCGCCTGAGCGAGGGCCTCGGGCGCGAGTGCGGCGCCCGCGACGAGCATGACGGCAACGAGCACACGCATGATCATGTCAGCCCCCCTTGGTGGAGCGCATTACAAGGAAGCGGTGCGCCCTTGTCAAGAGCGGCCGGCCGAGGTACGGTCGGAGCCTCTTCGGAGGAGCCATCCTATGAACTCAGTCGTGTTGCTCGTTCTTCTCAGCCTCGGCCTGAGCCTTGGCGCGGCGATGCCGGCCTGGGCGCAGTCAAAATCGGAGCTGGTGATCGCGCTGTCGAGCTTCTCGGCCGAGACGGTCGACCCGGCGCTCCAGGGCCACAACGTGAAGTACTACCTGTCGCTCATGTTCGACTATCTCGTCGGCACGACCACCGACGGCCAGCCCTCGCAGGCCGGCGGGCTGGCCAGCAAATGGGAGAACTCGGCCGACCACCGGCGGTGGACGTTCCACCTCCGCAAGGGCGTGAAGTTCCACAACGGCGACGAGATGACCTCGGAGGACGTGAAGTTCAGCCTCCAGCGGGCGATGAGCAAGCGCTCGACCACCGGCTACGCGGGGCCGCTGCGCGCACTCATCGTCGACATCGAGACGCCGTCGCCCGACCGCGTGGTCGTCGTGACGAAGGACCCGACGCTGATCATCCCGACCTATCTCTCACGGTCGCTGTCGACCGAAGGGATCGTGCTGCCGAAGAAGTACATCGAGGCCAACGGCGACGACGTCTTCGCGCGCAAGCCCATCGGCACGGGCCCGTACAAGTTCGTCGAGCAGGTCGTCGGCTCGCACATCAAGATGACCGCCGTCGACAATCACTGGCGCATCGGCGTGCCGAAGTACAAGAACGTGACGTTCAAGCTCGTCCCCGAGGAGACCACGCGCATCGCGCTGATCCGCCGGGGTGACGTCGACGTGGCCGACATCAGCCGCGAGCGCGTGAAAGAGCTGGAGGGCGAGGGCTTCCCCATCCACATGCGCCGGGAGGAGGCCATCATCCACGCGTGGTGGATCCTCGGGCCCGACGGCCGGACGCCGCCGACGAAGGACAAGCGCGTGCGCGAGGCGTTGAACCTCGCCATCGACCGCACCGAGATCGCCCAGTCGATTTTCGGCGGCTACGCGGAGCCCGCGTCCATCCCGATGGGGCTGTCGTGGTCGTTCAAGGAGATCGGCTTCAAGGTGACGCCGGACATGGTCTACGCCTACGATCCGGCGCGAGCCAAGAAGCTGCTCGCGGACGCCGGGCTCGGCGCGGGCTTCACGCTGGACGTCTACGCGTTCCAGCTCCCGGGCTTTGCCGAGGGCAAGTCGTTCGCCGAGGCGGTGGCCGGCTACTGGGAGAAGATCGGCGTGAAGAGCAAGCTCATCCCGGTGGACTATCCGGCGTTCCGCAAGATGTGGGTCGACCGCAAGGCGCCTGGCGCCGTCGGCTACTACAACATCGCCAACCGTGACTGGATCGGCACGTACGCGCTGCTCGAGAAGCAGGGCTACACGCCGTCGAAGCTGAACGACACCGTCAATGACCCGGAGATCGACGGCATGATCGCCCAGGTCATGCGCCAGACCGACCGGGAGAAGATCAACGCGCTCATGCGCAACATCTACACGCGGCTGCGCAGCGAGCACCACGGCCTGCCCGTCGTGTACGTGCACTCGCCGTACGCGGCCGCCAAGACGCTCGGCAAGTGGAACCCGGGCACCGTGATGTACGACCTGTTCCTGGACGAGCTGGCCCGCAGATGATCGAGCTTCGGTGGGGGGTGCGGGACGGGGGAGCACGAGGGGGGCGTAGCTCCCTTCGGTTGATCGACCCCGGCGGCCGCTCCCCCCGACGTTAATCAGTTCAGTGCTGCGGTTCGTCCTGTTCCGTGTGCTGCAGTCGCTGGTCGCCCTGACCCTCCTGTCGGTCGTGGTCTTCGTTTTGGCCCGGACGACCGGCGACCCGCTGCACCTGATCCTGCCCATGTCGGCCACCGAGGAGGACTACGCCAACGCGCGCCGCTACCTCGGCCTCGACCGGCCGTACGTCGAGCAATATCTCTCGTTCGTCGGAAAGGCCGTCACCGGCGACCTGGGCACGTCGATCCGCGCGCGCCGTCCGGTGATGGAGCTGATCAAGGAGCGCCTGCCCAACTCGCTGCGGCTGGCGCTCTTCGCGATGGGCGTGTCGCTGGCCATGGCGTTCCCGCTCGGCGTGATGGCCGCGGTGAAGAAGGGCAGCGCCATCGACCGCACGGCCCAGGTGATCTCCGTGCTCGGCCAGTCGCTGCCGACGTTCTGGGTCGCCATCGTGCTCGTCGAGTTCGTCGCCGGCCGGCTCCAGTGGCTGCCCGCCGGCGGCATCGAGGGCTTCGCGAGCTACGTGCTGCCTGGATTCACGCTGGGCTGGTTCGTGGTGGCCGGCATCATGCGCCTGCTGCGCTCGGGGATGCTCGAGGTCCTCGACTCGGAGTACGTGAAGCTCGCCCGGCTCAAGGGCGTGGTCGAGCACCGGGTGGTGTGGGTCCACGCGCTGAAAAACGCGCTCATCCCCGTCGTCACGTTCGCGGGCATCTACTTCGCGATCCTGGTCACGACGGCGATCGTCGTCGAGACCGTGTTCGCGTGGCCTGGCCTCGGGCGGCTGGCCTACGACGGCATCACCTCGCGTGACTTCCCGGTGATCCAGGCCGTCGTCCTCACGACGGCCGTCATCGTGTCGGCCGTGAACCTCGGCGTGGACTGCCTCTACGCCTTCATCGATCCGCGCATCCGGTACGGGCGATGATCCCAGTCGACCGGCGCACGTTCCTCTCAGTGCTCGTCGCGGGCGCGCTGATCCGCCGGCCCGCCGCGGAGGCGCAGCCCACGGGAAAGGTCTGGCGCATCGGCGTCCTCGAGCCCTCGCTGCCCGCCGCGAACGGCCACCTCGTTGCCGCCTTCCGGCAGGCGTTGCGCGAGCTCGGCTGGGAAGAAGGCCGCAACATCGTCGTCGAGACGCGATTCGCCGATGGCAAGCTGGAGCGCCTTCCCGCGCTCGCCAAAGAACTGGCCCAGCTGCGCGTGGACGTCTTCGTCGCCGCCGGCACGCCCGCCATCAGGGCTGCCCGCGAAGCGGCGCCGACCACGCCGATCATCATGTCGGCCGTCGGCGATCCGGTGGCCGAGGGGCTCGTGGCCAGCCTCGGCAAGCCCGGCGGCACCATCACCGGCGTCACCGTGCAGTCGCCGGAGCTCAGCGCCAAGCGTGTGCAGCTCCTCCAGGAGGCGGTGCCCCGGGTCTCGCGCCTCGCCATCATTTGGGACCCGGGCATCGTGCACGAGGTGCACGGCTTCAAGGAGGCGGAGGCGGCGGCCCGGTCGTTGGGCATCGTGCTGCTGTCGTTCGAAGTGAAGCGCGCGGACCAACTCGAAGCCGCCTTTGCTGGCATGGCGAGGGACGGCGCCAGCGGCGTCTTCGTGTTCCCGAACTCGATCACGAGCACCTTCGGCCGGCGCATCGCGGATCTCGCCCTCAAGCACCGCCTGCCCAGCGTGGCCGGCGTGCGGGAACTCGCCGATGCCGGCGTGCTCCTCGCCTACGGACCGGTCCGAGCGGAGAATTACCGGCGCGCCGCTACCTTCGTCCACCAGGTTCTGAACGGCGCCAGGCCGGGCGACCTGCCCATTCAGCAGCCGACGAAGTTCGAGCTGGTCGTCAACGTCAAGACCGCGAAGGCGCTCGGGCTCACGCTCCCGCAATCGCTGCTGGCGCGCGCGGACCAGGTGGTCGAGTGAGTGTCCTCGCGGTTCCCGAGAGCGAGGCGCGCCCGGCGACGCGGGCGCGCGGCCGCCGACTGCCCGTCGTCTCGATGTCGATCATCGTCGCCTTCGTGCTCATCGCGCTGCTGGCGACGCTGCTCAGCCCGCACGATCCCTATGAGCAGTCGCTGCGCCTGCGCTTCCGGCCGCCCGTGTGGGAGGAACGCGGCGCGTGGACGCACCCGCTGGGCACGGACCGCCTCGGCCGCGACATGCTCTCGCGCATGATCTACGGCGCGCGCGTCTCGCTGGCGGCGGGCGTCGTCACCGTCCTGGTCGCGAGCGCATTCGGCGCCGCCGTCGGCCTCGTGGCCGGGTATTACGGCGGCCGCGTGGACGCCACGCTGATGCGCGTGACCGATGCGACGATGGCGTTTCCGGTGATCCTGCTCGCCTTGATTCTCGCGGTGACGGCGGGCCCGAGCTTCGCCAACGTGGTGCTGGCGATGATGGAGCTCGACTTCATCGCCCAGGCCCGCATCGCCGGCGCCGGCGCCGCACGGATCATCACGCGGCACCTCCTGCCCAACACGCTCAACACGCTGGTGGTGCTCGTCACACTGCAGGTCGGCTACGTCATCATCGTGGAGGCATCGCTCTCGTTCCTCGGCGCCGGCATCCCGCCGCCGACGCCCGCCTGGGGATCGATGATCGCCGAGGGCCGCGACTTCGTGACGAGCGCCTGGTGGGTGTCGCTCTTCCCGGGGCTGGCGATCCTGCTGGTGGTGCTCGCCTTCAATCTCCTCGGCGACTGGCTGCGCGACACCCTGGACCCCAAGCTCCGCCAGCTCTGATCCCCCGCATCGACGTTCGCGACCTTCGGACCCACATCGTCACCCGCTGGGGAACGATCAAGGCGGTGGACGGCGTCAGCTTTGCGCTCGGCGAGGCCGAGACGCTCGGGCTCGTCGGCGAATCCGGCTCGGGCAAGAGCATGACGTGCCTGAGCCTCGTGCGCCTCGTCCCGCGGCCGGCGGCGCGGATCGTGAGTGGCCAGGCCCTGCTCGACGGCGACGATCTGCTCAGAAAGAGCGAGCGCGAGATGCAGCGGATCCGCGGCCGCCAGGTCGCGATGATCCTCCAGGACCCGATGAGCTCGCTCAACCCCGTGTTCTCCATCGGCATGCAAATGCGCGAGCCCCTGACGATGTACCACCGCCTGCGGGGCAGCGCCCTCGGCGCGCGCGCGGCCGAGCTGCTGGCCGCGGTGAAGATCCCCTCGCCGGCGGCGCGGCTGCGCGCCTTTCCCCATCAGCTCTCGGGCGGCATGCGCCAGCGCGTCGTCGGCGCGATGGCCATCGCCGGCCCGCCGCGCCTGCTCATCGCCGACGAGCCGACGACCAGCCTCGACCTCACCATCCAGGCGCAGTACCTCGGTCTCCTGAAGGAGCTCCAACAGCGCCACCGGTTCGCGATGATCTTCGTCACGCACAACCTGGGCATCGTGGCCCGCACGTGCGATCGCGTCGCCGTCATGTACGCCGGCCGCATCGTCGAGGCCGGCCCCGTGCGCCAGATCTTCACGGCGCCGGCCCATCCGTACACGAAGGCGCTGCTCGAGTCGATCCCACGCTTCGGCGCCCGGCGCGATCGCCTGACGGCCATCGCCGGCCAGCCGCCGGACCTGGCCCGGCTCGGTGAGGGCTGCGCGTTCGCGCCGCGCTGTCCGCAGGCGATGGCCCGCTGCACGGAGGACGCGCCGCCCGAGACGGCCGTGAACCCCGGTCACACGACGCGGTGCTGGCTCCATGTCCCGGCCTGAGAGCGGCGCGCCGAACGGCACGCCCCTGCTCGAGACGACGGATCTCACGAAGCACTTCCGCGTGCGTCGCGGGACGCTCGGCTTCGGCACCGGTCTCGTGCGCGCGGTCGACTCGATCTCGTTCACCATCGACGCGGCGACGACCCTCGGGCTGGTCGGTGAATCCGGCTGCGGCAAGACGACGACGTCGCGGCTGATCCTCGGCCTCGAGCGGCCGACGGCCGGCAGGATCCGGTTCGAGGGCAAGGACGTCGCCACCCTCGGCCGCGATGACGGCCGCCACTACCGGCGCTCGGTCCAGGCGGTCTTCCAGGACCCGTACGCCTCGCTCGACCCGCGCATGCGCGTGAGCGCGATCGTCGCCGAGCCGCTCGTGATCAACTCCGAGCTCCACGCCGTGGCGCGCCGCCGCCGAGTGGCCGAGCTGCTCGATCTCGTCGGGCTCCCCGAGCGCGCGGCGACGCTCTATCCGCACGAGTTCTCGGGCGGCCAGCGCCAGCGCATCGCCATCGCGCGGGCGCTCGCGCTCGAGCCGAAGCTCGTCGTGCTCGACGAGCCGGTGTCGGCGCTCGACGTGTCGATTCGCGCCCAGATCCTGAACCTGCTCCGCGACCTCCAGCAGCGCCTGGGCGTGTCGTATCTCTTCATCGCGCACGACCTGGCCGCGGTCGCCCACATGAGCCACACGATCGCCGTCATGTACCTGGGGAAGATCGTGGAGTGGGGCGACGCCGAGGCGGTGGCACTGGAGCCGCAGCATCCGTACACGAAGGCGCTGTTCGCGGCGGCGCTGCCCATCGACCTCGACGGCCCGCGCGAAGAGGTGACGCTGGCCGGCGAGGTGCCGAGCCCGCTCGATCCACCCGCCGGGTGCCGCTTCCATCCGCGGTGTCCGTTCGCGCTGCCCCGGTGCGCGACCGAGGAGCCCGCGCTGCGAACGCAGATGGGACGGCTCGTCGCCTGCCACCTCTATTGAAGCCGCCCTCTATGGCGCGCCTCTATTGAAAGACAGCGCGACGAGCCGACCGGCTGCGATGTCCTACTTCAGGCTGTCGGCGCCCGCCTTCGCGATCTGGGCGTCCTGCTGCGAGGTGACGCCGGAGACGCCGATGCTGCCGATGAGCTTGCCGTCCACGACGATCGGAATCCCGCCCTCGAGAGGGCTGGCACCGCTGAGCTTCAGCAGGCGGAGGTTCGAGCCGCCCTGCTCGATGGCGTCCTGGAACGCCTTGGTCGGCCGCCGGAACGCCACGGCCGAGTAGGCCTTGTCCTTCGCGACCTCGGTGCTGCCGAATTGCGTGCCGTCCAGGCGCTGCATCATGACCAGATTCCCGCCGGAGTCATGGATGGCGATGGCGACGTTCCAGCTGTTCTTCTTCGCCTCGGCCTCGGCGCCTGCCATGACCTTCTTGGCCTGCTCGAGGCTGATCGGCGTGCCATAGGCGGGTGGCGGCGGCGGGGCCTGCTGGGCGCCCGCCGAGGCGACCGCGACGAGCAGGATCGTAACGACCAGGAAAGAGAGCAGCTTGTTCATGGGTTCCTCCTCGTGAAGCGACTTGGGCGCGGGCATTCTACTCGGGGCCCGACGGCCTGTCACCGACTCGGCTTGACCGCGCGCGCGGCCGCACGCTAGGCTCGCCGCACTCTTCGTCCCGCCGGAGGAGACGTCAAATGGATTGCAGCCGTCGCGATGTCCTGAAGCTGGGGGGCCTGACGCTCGCGGCCACCACGCTCCGGCCGGTGCGAGCGCACGCCGACACGCCGAAGCGGGGCGGGACGATCACGATTCGCGCCTGGGATCCGCCGCACTTCGACCTGCACGCCGTCGGCGGGTTCTCGTACAAGACCCAGATCGTCCTCTCCTTCACGCACAGCCGGCTCATTCGTCACAAGGCCGGCCCCGGCGTGGCGCCGGGCTTCTTCCCCGTCGAGGGCGATCTCGCCGAGTCGTGGAGCCAACCGAATCCGACGACGTACGTCTTCAAGCTGAGGCGCGGCGTCCGCTGGCAGCCCAAGCCGCCGGTGAACGGCCGCGAGCTGACGGCGGAGGACGTGCGGTACACGGTCGAGCGCTTCCTCACTACTCCTGGCAACGCCAACGCCCAGATGTTGCACTCGATCGACAAGGTCGAGACACCGGACAAGTACACGATCAAGTTCACGTTGAAGGAACCGGCGGCGTGGTTCCTCGACATGCTCGCCAACCCGATGGCCGTCGCCATCGTCGCCCGGGAATGCGTCGAGAAGTTCGGCGATCTCAAGAAGCCTGAGGCGGTGGTCGGCACCGGGCCCTGGATGCTCGACAGCTACCGGCCGAACGTGGGGATCACGCTCGTCCGCAATCCGAGCTACTTCATGGCCGGCCTTCCCAATATCGACCGCGTCGAGCTCGTCGTCGACGAGGACAACGCCTCCCGGATGGCCGCCTTCCTCAGCGGGAAGTACCACCTCGGCTGGGAGTTTCCCGGCACCATCAACCGCACCGACTGGGTCCAGATCAAGGACACACTCCTGCAGAAGCGCCCGGGGCTGCAGAGCGTGGAGTTCGCCAACAACGTGATGACGCACATCTCGATGCGGACGGACCGCGCGCCCTTCAACGACGTGCGCGTCCGGCGAGCCATGTCGCTCGCCATCGATCGCCAGGGCATTCTCGACGCCGTCGCCGAAGGCTTCGGCGCCCCCAACCCGCCGGTGCCGGCCGCGCTCAAGGAATGGTCGATCCCGATGGCGCAGCTCGGAGAAGGTGCGCGCTGGTACAGGTACGACCCCGCCGAGGCCAAGCGCCTGCTGGCCCAGGCCGGCTATCCGAACGGCTTCCCGGCCTCCGTCTGCTTCACCACGTACGGATCGACCATCCTGGTCGACGCCGCAACGCTCGTCATCAAGCACCTCAAGGACATCGGGATCGAGGCGCGGCTGGACCAGAAGGAGTACGGTGCCTACGCGTCGACGTGCCTGGTGGGAAAATTCGACTCGATGGCCTATGGGCCGCAGACGGCCTTCCTCGATCCCGACAACTTTCTCTATGGCCAGTACTACCCCGGCGAGCCCAAGAACCAGAGCCACATCAACGACCCTGTCCTCACCGATCTCCTCCTCCGGCAGCGGCGCACGTTCGACGTCGCCCAGCGCCGCCAGGTGATCTACGACATCCAGCGCTACCTGGCTAACCAGCAGTACTACGTGACGCTCGGCTCCCCGACGTACACCGCGGTCTGGGACGGCGCGCTGAAAAATTACGGCCCGAACCTCGGCTTCGACTACGGTGGGCGGCTGATCGCGACCTGGCTCGACCGCTGAGACCGTGCTCCGACGGTATCTGGCCAAGCGCCTGCTCGTCGCGATACCGTCGCTGCTGATCGCGTCGCTGATCGTCTTCGCGCTGCCGCGACTCATCCCGGGCGATGTCGTCAGCCTGATGCTGGAGGAAAAGGCGTACGCGCGCGACCTCGCCGAGCTGCGCGCCAAGCTCGGCCTCGACCGCCCGCTCCACGTCCAGTACGTCGAATGGCTCGGCCACATCGTCCGCGGTGACCTCGGCGAATCGCTGTGGACGCGCCGGCCCGTGCGGGAGGAGCTGGCGCGCCGGCTCCCGGTGACGCTCGAGCTCGGCGCCTCGAGCGTCGTCTTCGCCGTGATCATCGCGCTGCCCATCGGCATTCTTTCGGCGATCCGCCAGGACACGCTCAGCGACTACCTCGCACGCAGCGCCGCCATCCTCGGGCTGTCCGTGCCCGGCTTCTGGCTGGCCACGCTCGTCATCGTCCTGCCGGCAATCTGGTGGGGCTGGAGGCCGGTCTCCGAGTACGTGGAGTTCGCCCACGACCCCGCCGGCCACCTCGCGCAGTTCCTCCTGCCCGGGTTCATCCTCGGCGTGGCGGCCGGCGCCGCGCTCATGAGGCTGACGCGGGCCATGCTGCTCGAGGTGCTGCGCCAGGACTACATCCGCACCGCGTGGGCCAAGGGGCTGCGCGAGCGGGCCGTCGTGCTCAAGCACAGCCTGAAGAACGCCTTCATCCCGGTGCTGTCCGTGTTCGGCATCCAGATCGCGCAGATCTTCGGCGGCGCCGTGATCATCGAGACCATCTTCGGCCTGCCCGGCCTCGGGCGTTTCCTCTTCGAGGCGATCTCCCAGCGCGACTATCCGGTCATCCAGGGCGTCAATCTCGTCGTCGTCGCCGCCATCGTCCTGGTCAACCTGGCAGTGGACACGCTCTATGCCGTCCTCGATCCGCGCATCCGGTACTAGCTCGGCCCTCGCCCGCGCCGCGCGCCGCAAGCCGCTCGGCACGTTCGGCGCGGTCATCGTGCTGGTCTTGCTGGTCATGGCGGTCTTCGCCGAGCGCATCGCGCCCCACGCCTACGACGAGACCATTCGCGGAGCGCGCATGAAGCCGCCGAGCACCGCGTACTGGCTGGGCACGGACAACCTCGGCCGCGACATCTGGAGTCGCATCGTCTATGGAGCCCGCGTCTCCGTCCTCGTCGGGTTCGCGACCGTGCTGCTCGGCACCGTCGTGGCCACGGCGATCGGCGTGTCCTCCGGCTACGTCGGCGGGGCCTATGACCTGTGCGTCCAGCGAGTCGTGGACGCCTGGATGTCCTTTCCCTATCTCGTGATCATCCTGTCGGTGATGGCCGTCCTCGGCCCCGGGCTCCTCAACGTCGTGCTCTCGCTCGCGCTCATCATCGCCGCCACGAGCTCGCGCGTGATCCGCGGCGCCACCCTCGCGGTCGCCGGGCAGACGTACGTCGAGGCGGCGTATGCCACCGGGTGCCCGCACCGGCGCGTGATCGTGCGCCACATCCTTCCCAACGTCATGCCGACGATCATCGTGCTGGCGACCATCAGCCTGGGCGGCGTGATCCTCGCCGAGTCGGCGCTGTCGTTCCTGGGGTTCGGTGTCCCGCCGCCGTTCCCGTCGTGGGGGGCGATGCTGTCGGGGTCGGGACGGACGTACATGTTCCGGGCGCCCTGGATGGCCATCTGGCCCGGCGTGGCCATCTCGGTGGCCGTCTTCGCCTTCAACATGCTCGGCGACGCACTCCGTGACGTCCTCGACCCGCGCTTGAGAGGGACGTGACTCAGGCCTGTGATGCGCGCAGCCGCGGGAACACGACGTCGCGGAACGCGACGACCTCCTGCTCCGGCGCCGCGAAGGTCAGGAGCGGCATGAGGTAGAGACTCGTCACGCCGAGCTTCGCCATTTCGAGGATCCGGCCGGCGACGTCGGACGGCGTCCCGATGAGCCCGTACGCATCGCAGAGCTGGGCGACGACGTCGTCGGGGACGAACGACGTGGCCTTGATGGCCGCCTCCCAGTCGTGGGCGTGCGAGAGATCGGGATAGATCTTGTAGACGGCGTCCGGGATCTCGAGCGGCGGAAGCTTGACCCCGGCGGGGCCGAGCCAGTGGCCGCCCCAGCGCAGGACGCCCCAGTGCACCGCCGTCGGCCGCGCCAGCCGCCGCGCCTCGGCCGTGGTCGGCGCCGTCCCCGTCCTCACCGCCCAGATGATCTCGAGGTCGTCGAGCCGGCGCCCGCTCCGCCTGGCGCCGCGCTCGAGGTGCTCGAGCGCCGACTGCACGATCCCACGGTTGAACCCGACGAGCAGCAGCGCCCCGTCGGCGATCTCGCCGGCGACCTCGATCGCCTTCGGCCCCGAGGCGGCCATGATCACCGGGATGCGGCGGCCCGACGTGAAAGCCAGCCGTCCCGGCGTGCCGTCGAAGTCGACCGTCTTGCCCGCGAGCAGTCCCCTGACCGTCCCGATGCACGCGCGCATCTCGGCGAGCGTCGCCGGCTTGCGGCCGATCGTGCTCGCCGACGTGTAGCCGGTGCCGATCACGAACTTCACCCGGCCCGGCGCCAGCTCCTCGACGGTCTGGATGGCGCCGGCGAGGACGGACGCGTGACGCGTGAACGGATTCGTGACGGCGGGAAACAGCGTCAGCCGCGACGTGTGCGCGGCGGCCTGGCCGAGCGTGACGAAGCTGTCACGCGAGATCACCTGGCTGTCGAGGATGCCGGCGCCCTCGAACCCCGCGGCCTCGATGTCCTGGATCAGGCGCATGAGTTGTGGCATCGGGGCCGTCCCCGGCACTCGCATGTGAACGCGGACACGCTCGCTCATCGTCGTCTCCTGGTGGGAGGTTCGTGCGGCAGTCCGAGAGTACAACGGGTCGCTTGACTTCGCTGCGAGAGAGCAGTACTGCTCGGGCCACTTGCCCGTCCGACCAAGGAGGCCAGCATGGCGCACTATCTGACCGACGCGGAGCTCGAACGGACGGCGCCGGCCGAGGTCGCATCGTTCAAGGGCCCGGTGCCAACGCAGATCGTCTCGAATGGCGAGTTCAACCCGCCGCCGCAGACGCAGGAGCAGCGCCGCGTCGAGTCACGCGTCGACGCGCTGGCCGGCGACCTCGCGCCGCGTCACGGGCTGAGCCGGCGCCAGTTCCTCGCCAGCAGCGCCGGCATGGCCGCGGCCTTCCTCGCCATGAACGACGTATTCGGGCCGATCTTCGACGTGCAGCGCGCCGAGGCGGCCACACCCGGACTGGCCGATGCGCGAGCCCAGGCGCTGGCCGGCCAGCTCATCGTCGATGCCCAGACGCACTTCGTCCGCGACGACTTCAAGCAGGAGGGCTTGCTCGACCTGGCGAAGTACGCCAAGCAGCACTGGAACCGCGGGCTCTGGGGCGAGTCCACCCTGGCCCGTTACAAGTTCGAGAACTACGTGAAGGAGATCTTCGTGGACAGCGACACGAAGGTCGCGCTTCTCTCGGGCGCGCCCTTCGACGACCCCACGTGGAATCTCCTCACCAACGACCAGATCGCCACCGCGCGGGCCGCCATCAACCAGATCGCCGGCTCGCGCCGCCTGCTCGGCCACGCCGTCTTCACGCCGAAGAAGGCCGGCTGGCTCGACGAGGTGGATCGGGCGATCGCCACACTCAAGCCCGACAGCTGGAAGGGCTACACGATCGGCGATCCGCTCTTCCCCTCCAAGCAGGGCTCGTACTGGTGGCTCGACGACGAGAAGCTGATGTACCCGTTCTACGAGAAGATCGTGAAGGCCGGCATCACGACGGTCTGCATCCACAAGGGCCTGCTTCCCGCCGACTACGAGAAGTCCTGGCCGGGCGTGTGGGAGTACGCCACCGTCCGCGACGTCGGCAAGGCGGCCAAGGACTGGCCGCAGATCAACTTCGTCATGTATCACGCCGCGCTCCGGGCCTTCCTCGAGACGCCCTCCGCGGCGCTCAACGAATTCGAGCAGACGGGCCGGATCAAGTGGGCGACCGACCTCGCCGAGATTCCCTCGAAGCTCGGCGTGAAGAACGTCTACGCCGAGGTGGGGACGGCGTTCGCCAACTCCGCGGTGGCCGACCCGCGCTTCGCCGCGGCCTTCGTGGGAACGCTGGTGCGCGGCCTGGGCGCCGAGCACGTGCTGTGGGGCACCGACTCGCTCTGGTACGGCTCGCCGCAGTGGCAGATCGAGGCGCTGCGCCGTCTCGAGATCCCCGAGGAGATGCAGCGCAAACACGGGTTCGCTCCGCTCGGCCCGGCCGACGGCATCGTGAAGAGCGCCATCTTCGGGGGCAACGCGGCGCGGCTCTACGGATTGCACGTGAAGGCCGTCCTCGGCGAGATCGGGAACGACCAGGTGGCGGCGATCAAGGCGCAGTACGTCGCGATGGGTGGGATGCGGAGCAACACCCGCTATGGATACGTCGCGCGAGCCTAGATCCGCGAGCCGGCGCGTCCACAGCACCAAGGGGCTCACGCCGGCCGTCGATCGCCGGGCGACGTGAAGAGCGTCTGGCGTCCATTGATGGCACGTACGCGGGCCGCGTGCCAGGCTGCGGGCCTACTTGAACGCCGCCATCAGCGAGGCGCCGCTTCAAAGGTTCCTGGAGCAGAACCCGCTGGTCCTCGTTCGATATCTCGCCGGTGGACACACCCGCTGGGTGATTCCCGGATTGCGACTCGGATCCCGGTTCGCTCCCGACTTCGTGATCGGTGAGCAGCACGCCAGCCGGTCTCGCTGGACGCTCGTCGAGCTGGAGAGTCCTTCCGTCAAGCTCTTCACCAGCGACGGGGACGCCACGCGAGCGCTCCTCCACGCCACGAGCCGGATCCGAGGATGGCGCGGCTGGCTCCACGACCACGAGCGCTATGCGCGGGAGCACCTGAACCTGGCACACGTCACCGGCAACGCCCAGGCGTTGATCCTCATCGGGCGGCGCGCGCGGCTCCGGCCGGAGGACGTGCAGCGACGGCGCGACCTGGAAGCGGAGCACAAGGTGGCGATTCACACGTACGACTGGCTGCTCGATGGAGCGCCCGAGACCGGCATCCAGGCGCGCGAGACGCGGACTCAGCCGCGCGGACGGTGACTGAAGCGGACGCTACGCCCGACGAATGTCCGGGCGCGCAAGCAACGCCCGGATC